>ERZ777003.1228-NODE-1228-length-40766-cov-12.779789_pt1 | contig 40766 bp, 34 predicted proteins | sample MGYA00374956_ERZ777003 | MGnify/ENA primary metagenome ERZ777003 (study PRJEB29302, sample SAMN06268252) | bioreactor metagenome | isolation source: Joint BioEnergy Institute, California, USA | place: USA:Joint BioEnergy Institute, California, USA | collected... | reverse complement strand
TTGGTTGCAGCAACGGCATGGGGCGGCGGTTCACCCCCACGTGCGTGGGGACGACGTCCAGCCCCAGGTATTGATCCCGTGGATTTGCGGTTCACCCCCACGTGCGTGGGGACGACATTTAGGACCTCGTTATAATCCCCCCCGAACGCGGTTCACCCCCACGTGCGTGGGGACGACAAGAAGAAGCTACTGAGACACCTTCTTAATAGCGGTTCACCCCCACGTGCGTGGGGACGACCACGTCGCGCATCGAGCCGGCCTTGGCGAGCACGGTTCACCCCCACGTGCGTGGGGACGACTACCAGTTCGCAACTCGCCCGCACCACCCGAACGGTTCACCCCCACGTGCGTGGGGACGACGCCGCGCCGCCAGTCTGCAACTACGCTGGTTCCGGTTCACCCCCACGTGCGTGGGGACGACGTTTTGGTATCGACGATCAGTTGTTTTCTATTCGGTTCACCCCCACGTGCGTGGGGACGACATGCATGGCGTAGGCCGTAGGCTTGGCGCGACCGGTTCACCCCCACGTGCGTGGGGACGACACGTAATTGGTTGCAGCAACGGCATGGGGCGGCGGTTCACCCCCACGTGCGTGGGGACGACTTATCCCAATCGGTGAATGTAGGCTTCACCCACGGTTCACCCCCACGTGCGTGGGGACGACTAGGATGATCGCCAATGCCCAGCGCTGCCACCCGGTTCACCCCCACGTGCGTGGGGACGACGGAATGACCTTCCCGACCTTGATTTTGCCTGGCGGTTCACCCCCACGTGCGTGGGGACGACTCGCCATCAATCAGCGTCTGCTCGTTGGCCCACGGTTCACCCCCACGTGCGTGGGGACGACGTCCAGCCCGCGTCGGCGTCCTCGATGGCCGCCGGTTCACCCCCACGTGCGTGGGGACGACCCGAGCGCAACGGGCGCTGACTCGCCTGTCACCGGTTCACCCCCACGTGCGTGGGGACGACTTTGTGAATGTGGTTGGATCAGGCCATTCAATCGGTTCACCCCCACGTGCGTGGGGACGACTCCCCCTCGACGAGGACGCCGCGATAGAATAGCGGTTCACCCCCACGTGCGTGGGGACGACGATCAAGGTACACCCATTCCCCACTCCCGCCACGGTTCACCCCCACGTGCGTGGGGACGACTCAGTCAAGCGCTCTTCAAGCACCTTGACCGTCGGTTCACCCCCACGTGCGTGGGGACGACTCGTCCAGCGTTGCCGCCAAGCCTACGCGGCACGGTTCACCCCCACGTGCGTGGGGACGACTTTATAGTGGATCGATGTGTCGATCGTGGTATCGGTTCACCCCCACGTGCGTGGGGACGACGCCGAACGTTTGCCGAGCGATGGCCATAACCACGGTTCACCCCCACGTGCGTGGGGACGACATGAGCGCACGACGAAGTGCTATGAGAAGTGTCGGTTCACCCCCACGTGCGTGGGGACGACCGCACCGCTCGAATCTTCCCCTCGCGAATCCACGGTTCACCCCCACGTGCGTGGGGACGACTACTCCGTTGTACGCAGCACGGGTATCCCGCGCGGTTCACCCCCACGTGCGTGGGGACGACGCCAAACACCCACCGTCGCCCGTGTCTCGTCTCGGTTCACCCCCACGTGCGTGGGGACGACCTCTGCGTGCTGCTGAACGAGGCGCATTTGCGCGGTTCACCCCCACGTGCGTGGGGACGACGCACATCCGTCTTGAGCAGCCCTAACAACTCGCGGTTCACCCCCACGTGCGTGGGGACGACGTACTAAGTTGCGACGGATTAAGCGCCGCAACCGGTTCACCCCCACGTGCGTGGGGACGACGAACATTGGGATGACGCCGTAGGGGTTCGGCGCGGTTCACCCCCACGTGCGTGGGGACGACGTCGAGAATGAGGTTGAACAATCGCGCCCGCGCGGTTCACCCCCACGTGCGTGGGGACGACCAACCTAAACTCTAGACGAAATTGTGTAGCAACGGTTCACCCCCACGTGCGTGGGGACGACTGCCTGTGATGACCACGTTGCCCGCGATACCGCGGTTCACCCCCACGTGCGTGGGGACGACGGTGATAATCAATCGTGCCATTGTTTTTGCCTCGGTTCACCCCCACGTGCGTGGGGACGACCCCGCAAAACCCCGCACCACTGTCAGAACCACCGGTTCACCCCCACGTGCGTGGGGACGACTTGATGAAGGTCAAGAATTGCACGACATTCGGCGGTTCACCCCCACGTGCGTGGGGACGACTACGTGGCGTTTGACGGCGGCACATGGGGCGACGGTTCACCCCCACGTGCGTGGGGACGACGCGGGCGAGGTATCGTGCCGCTACTAGAGCGCCGGTTCACCCCCACGTGCGTGGGGACGACGCGCTAGCCGCGTTGAAGCCGCGCCAGCGCCGCGGTTCACCCCCACGTGCGTGGGGACGACGTCGCGCAGCGCATCGAGCGAGATTGACGCCGCGGTTCACCCCCACGTGCGTGGGGACGACGCCCCAATGCGTTGCGCGGTAGGTCTACGACCCGGTTCACCCCCACGTGCGTGGGGACGACGAGGCAAAGGTAGGGAAGTGATGATCGGTCAACGGTTCACCCCCACGTGCGTGGGGACGACGACGCGGCTGTACGGCTGGATCGCGTGCGGACCGGTTCACCCCCACGTGCGTGGGGACGACTGCGACGGTCAAGTCAAGCTGTTTGCGCTCGGCGGTTCACCCCCACGTGCGTGGGGACGACTGCGTCATGCCGCGATAAGCTCCATACATGTGCGGTTCACCCCCACGTGCGTGGGGACGACCTACTATCCGTGTGCTTATGTGGAATGGAATCCGGTTCACCCCCACGTGCGTGGGGACGACCGTGCACACGTAGCGTCATACGCCGCCCTCTGCGGTTCACCCCCACGTGCGTGGGGACGACCGAGACATTCCCGTCTCGCGACTGAGGAGTTTCGGTTCACCCCCACGTGCGTGGGGACGACGTGATCACCTGGACTAATCCGACCAGCGATAACGGTTCACCCCCACGTGCGTGGGGACGACCGCGTGCTCGCGCTCCAGGAGGCCGCCCACGCCGGTTCACCCCCACGTGCGTGGGGACGACGTCGTGTAGTGCTGTAGCCAGGACATGCGCCGCTTGCAGGTTCACCCCCACGTGCGTGGGGACGACCCATCCGCGTTGTGGTGTCATGGTTGTGTTGCCGGTTCACCCCCACGTGCGTGGGGACGACGCCTGAGCTGCCAGTGGTCGCGATCGCGTGATCGGTTCACCCCCACGTGCGTGGGGACGACTTATCCCAATCGGTGAATGTAGGCTTCACCCACGGTTCACCCCCACGTGCGTGGGGACGACTAGGATGATCGCCAATGCCCAGCGCTGCCACCCGGTTCACCCCCACGTGCGTGGGGACGACGGAATGACCTTCCCGACCTTGATTTTGCCTGGCGGTTCACCCCCACGTGCGTGGGGACGACTCGCCATCAATCAGCGTCTGCTCGTTGGCCCACGGTTCACCCCCACGTGCGTGGGGACGACGTCCAGCCCGCGTCGGCGTCCTCGATGGCCGCCGGTTCACCCCCACGTGCGTGGGGACGACCCGAGCGCAACGGGCGCTGACTCGCCTGTCACCGGTTCACCCCCACGTGCGTGGGGACGACTTTGTGAATGTGGTTGGATCAGGCCATTCAATCGGTTCACCCCCACGTGCGTGGGGACGACTCCCCCTCGACGAGGACGCCGCGATAGAATAGCGGTTCACCCCCACGTGCGTGGGGACGACGATCAAGGTACACCCATTCCCCACTCCCGCCACGGTTCACCCCCACGTGCGTGGGGACGACTCAGTCAAGCGCTCTTCAAGCACCTTGACCGTCGGTTCACCCCCACGTGCGTGGGGACGACTCGTCCAGCGTTGCCGCCAAGCCTACGCGGCACGGTTCACCCCCACGTGCGTGGGGACGACTTTATAGTGGATCGATGTGTCGATCGTGGTATCGGTTCACCCCCACGTGCGTGGGGACGACGCCGAACGTTTGCCGAGCGATGGCCATAACCACGGTTCACCCCCACGTGCGTGGGGACGACTTGCACGCGCTCCATCTGCGCATTGTGCGCATCGGTTCACCCCCACGTGCGTGGGGACGACGCGCGTTGCTGGCGCGCCTGTTCAGCGTAGGCCGGTTCACCCCCACGTGCGTGGGGACGACAACGCGACGCCGAGCAGAGCCGCGAGGTACGGCGGTTCACCCCCACGTGCGTGGGGACGACTCGTTTAGTTTCGCCTGGTTCTTTTCGACGTTCGGTTCACCCCCACGTGCGTGGGGACGACGTTGCCGCCTGTTTGGAGCGCTCGCGTTAACGCGGTTCACCCCCACGTGCGTGGGGACGACGAGAACGTGCAACGCCTCGTTGACACGGCGGGCGGTTCACCCCCACGTGCGTGGGGACGACAGGCAGTCGGCACCCGCAACCGTGGCGAGGCGCGGTTCACCCCCACGTGCGTGGGGACGACGCGGCTGGGGTATGCCCGTGCTGCTCGCGAACCGGTTCACCCCCACGTGCGTGGGGACGACTAAACATCACCACTTCAGCAGGAAGGCACGACGGTTCACCCCCACGTGCGTGGGGACGACTATGTTATCGGCATGGTGCAGCAGCTCGGCTCCGGTTCACCCCCACGTGCGTGGGGACGACTCTATGCTCCATCCTGCGGTTCAGGGAGTATGCGGTTCACCCCCACGTGCGTGGGGACGACAAGTACATCAGGCCTGGTCTTGCTGAGGGAGACGGTTCACCCCCACGTGCGTGGGGACGACGACATGCCGCCGATCAGGCCATCGTCGAGGTCCGGTTCACCCCCACGTGCGTGGGGACGACCGCTGGGGGATTGCGTGAGTCATCGTGGTAGCCGGTTCACCCCCACGTGCGTGGGGACGACGAGGCGGGTCACTGATATTCCGACGTAACACCCGGTTCACCCCCACGTGCGTGGGGACGACTTGAGAGACCGGCATATGCGGCGTCCTGTGCACGGTTCACCCCCACGTGCGTGGGGACGACTTTAAACCGAGTGACTCCGCCTACTGCAAGTGCGGTTCACCCCCACGTGCGTGGGGACGACGTGTTGCAATAGGAGCGCCCATGCTGCAATTCCGGTTCACCCCCACGTGCGTGGGGACGACGCGCAGTGCCGCACGGCGATGCAGGAGCAAGCCGGTTCACCCCCACGTGCGTGGGGACGACGTGGCCTAAAACACAAAAAAGCCGCCCCGAGTCGGTTCACCCCCACGTGCGTGGGGACGACTTCACGTGTCTTGCGCTCCGCCTCCTCCTTGCGGTTCACCCCCACGTGCGTGGGGACGACGCGCCCAGGGCCTCCGCCACGTTCCGCCACGTCGGTTCACCCCCACGTGCGTGGGGACGACGTTGACCACGACCGCCGCGCTGTGGAAGACGCCGGTTCACCCCCACGTGCGTGGGGACGACTATAATACACGTAAGGAGGAGTTTATGGCAGTCGGTTCACCCCCACGTGCGTGGGGACGACGGCTATCGCGATCGGTTCTACGACATCGGCGGCGGTTCACCCCCACGTGCGTGGGGACGACGACCGTGTACGACCCAGACGTCGATTACCCAACGGTTCACCCCCACGTGCGTGGGGACGACATGCAGGTTATTGATACGTGTTTTATTCACCCCGGTTCACCCCCACGTGCGTGGGGACGACGAAATCGTACGCAACGCCGACCTGTATGCGCGCGGTTCACCCCCACGTGCGTGGGGACGACGTGCGCCCGCGCTTCTGGTATTCCTCAAACGCCGGTTCACCCCCACGTGCGTGGGGACGACCTCAGCGGCTCCCACTGCTGCATCACGGTTATCGGTTCACCCCCACGTGCGTGGGGACGACCACCCGAATTGCACTCGCGCTGCAGGTCCGTACGGTTCACCCCCACGTGCGTGGGGACGACTATAACCCTTTGCGCCGATCTCATTCTCCATTTCGGTTCACCCCCACGTGCGTGGGGACGACTTGGTCTTCAGCGCGGCAAGCTAGGGCCATTGCGGTTCACCCCCACGTGCGTGGGGACGACGTATCCGTGGCGGGGCCGGGGGCGGGGTGAAACGGTTCACCCCCACGTGCGTGGGGACGACCACCCGAATTGCACTCGCGCTGCAGGTCCGTACGGTTCACCCCCACGTGCGTGGGGACGACGGGTTGGCTCAGATGGACAACCCGGCAAATCATGGTTCACCCCCACGTGCGTGGGGACGACTGATCGGGCTGAAGCACCTGCACAATTATAAGCGGTTCACCCCCACGTGCGTGGGGACGACGATTGGGCTATGGGATGCGTGTCTTGATCCATCGGTTCACCCCCACGTGCGTGGGGACGACTGAGCCAGCCAGCGTTCTCTCTGTTCTTTTCGCGGTTCACCCCCACGTGCGTGGGGACGACTGCAATCCCCCTGCCAGTCGCCGGCGCTGGCACGGTTCACCCCCACGTGCGTGGGGACGACGCCCCCGCTTGACTCTAGCTCTGTCCTTTTCTCGGTTCACCCCCACGTGCGTGGGGACGACGAGCCCGTCCAACTCAGTTTCAACGGTGACGACGGTTCACCCCCACGTGCGTGGGGACGACAAAAAACTAAGGTGTGCTCGACGTTCCATTGTCGGTTCACCCCCACGTGCGTGGGGACGACTAGGGGTCGAGTATTTCAGCAACTACCCTCACCGGTTCACCCCCACGTGCGTGGGGACGACGGCTATGAGCCGATGTGCGACGGGACCCTTTTCGGTTCACCCCCACGTGCGTGGGGACGACGCATGCGAGGAGGAGGAAAGATGACTGGCATACGGTTCACCCCCACGTGCGTGGGGACGACGTCACAGGCTATATTGTCTATGCGTTGGCAATCGGTTCACCCCCACGTGCGTGGGGACGACTAAAAGAGAGCGGCCCGGCCCAGGCCGAGCCGCGGTTCACCCCCACGTGCGTGGGGACGACACGTTGCCACAGCAGAGGAGGCAGCGCGTACACGGTTCACCCCCACGTGCGTGGGGACGACCCAGTACCGCACCCTCGGTACCACCTACAATACGGTTCACCCCCACGTGCGTGGGGACGACACTGGACTGGATCGCTTCCTAATGCGATTCTTTCTTTGAAATCTCGTCCGAAGTCTCTTTTAGCCGTTCCGACGGGATTCGCACCAGTGTTAAACCTTCTCGCTCCTCAATGATCCGCTGTGTCATGCCGTAATCTTGTACCACAAAGCCCTGTTCGTTATTGCTATGATACACCAATAATCCCGCTCCATCACGTAACTCACGACATACATACGCCCAAAGTGTATCACGCACCATCGCGCTTAACCGCCCTACAAATACTCCTGTGTGTAGCTCCAACATCCATCGCGATAGCTCGCCCCGCACGCTGGCTGGCACACGTTCTAAAACGATGACGATCATGGTTATGCCTCCCCATCATCGCCATAGTTGATGCCGCCCTCGACCTGGCCCAACTCTGCATCCCATAGGCCTCCTGGCAATGCTTGATGTTTATCGAATGCTTCTGCATCAACCCCAGGTCCGGGTAGATCAAATAGTTTGTCGAGATCATCAACAATACGCGCTAACATCCGCTGTTCCCGTATCAGATCCCGACAAATGTGTCGTACCCGACTTTCGAGGTCGCGCTCGCCTGCAGCGGTGCAGCGGAATGCGGCGGGAATGGTGATCTCAGCTTTGTAGAGATCAGCTACGTCATACACAAATGAAAGCATTTTGCCGGTGTGTATAAAGCCTAGCGCTGGCGAATAGCCCGCCGCGATGATGGCTGCATGCACGACGCCATATAGGCAACTATTCGCCGCCGAAAGTGCACGATTGATCGCGCTTGCACGCCGCCAATCGTTCTGTTTGTATGCACGACCATCCCACGCTACTCCCGTCTCGCGGCTCCAACGGGCATATGTTTCTCGTACCCGAATGCCTTCTTTGCCACGAATCTGTTGCAGACTGAGTGCTGGGTCTAACCGTTCGGGGAAACGCATCTCGTACATACGGCGAATCACTCTTTGGCGTTGGATGAGATCCGTATGAAACTGGGCTTGGCGCAATAGTTTCGCCGCCGAGCGTGTTTCGCCCAATCCCTGTGCATAGAAGCGTACAGCCTCCTCGCCCGTCCAAGCTACTAGGCAACCACACTCGGCAAGGGTGCGGATGGCAGCATGGCTGATTTTAGTGCCCGGCCCCAACATTAACAAGGAGAGTGACGCACAGGGCACTGGGGTTTTGCCATGCTTATCAAAAAAGGCGATGGCTTTGTCATCCTGCTCGACTACGCAATGTTCGATGTACAGGTAGCTCCAACTGTCACGCACTTTCGGCAGAATATGGAGATCTTGCATCATTGTATCCTTTCATTGGTGAGAGATCATGCCCCACCAATGTGAGGAAAAGCAGATTGTTAAGGTGCAGTTGGGGAACATACGGCTAGCCGCTGCTCCCCATTCCGATGACAGCGTTACCCTTGGGCGATCGAGAGTAATCCGAAGCCGAATGCTTTTCCGCTGCCGATGCCACGGGTGAGTGTTGCCAGGAAGTTGGTGTGATCCAGCACTTCGAGCCGCCCTTCAAAGAGCACAGCACCGAAACGTAGTTGATTGGAACGCTGCCAACCCCTCACTTTGTTTTGATTACTGGCTTGCACATCGGGCTGATTGGCGTGCGCTTCTAGGAGCCGAAAACCGCCCTGTTCACCTTTTCGGGCAAGCCAGGCGAGTTGTTGATGTTCATCGCGCAGTTCGATCCGTTTGCCATACCATTTGGCTTCTTGGTTGCTGCGTGCACTGACACGCTTGGTGGGATTGGCGCGCAAGCGAAAACGCAACTGCATCCCGTTCGAGATCCGCCCGTACACGGTATCGAGTGGGCGCACCGATGGATTCGGTCCATCGTTGGTGCTCGCCAAGTAGCCGACTGGCAGTTGCTGCCAATCGGGGAGATGCTGCGATTGCACCAGGATGCGCATCAAGTTGCCGGAGTGTTCCTCTAGCCGATACAGCAGCCCAAACTGTTCGCGAGCCGCGTTGCCCTCGGCTACCTGCGGGAAGGCTTTGAGCAGGGTTCGGTGCATGTTGTAACAATCGCCCAGATCGCGTTGGACTTCGCGCCGTTGTGGGTCGATGATAAGGCGAGAGAGATAGAGCATGCTAACCCTCCAGAGTGTTGATAGGTGTCTCGGTCTGATCGGCAATAGACCACCAGATTTCGCTCACGAAACGCGGCTCAAATACGCGTTGCGCGGCGTTGCCGAGATTATCGTTTTGGCGGTTGCCCTGGCCTGGCTTCGCTTCAATCAACATTCGAATAGTGTCAGTGGCGCTGCGTTCGGCCAGTGCTTGGCTTTGGAGCGCCTGTTCGAGACTATCGAACTGCCCAAGCCCCTGGTAGATCGGCTGGCTCGGTACGCACGATTTGCGGCCCAGGAACAAGGGCCAGTATGGTGCTTGCACGGCTTTGGCACAGCGCGCGATCAGCTCTGCATCTCCCTGGAGCGCCGCCAGAAACGAGGCATCGGCCAAGTAGTAGCGTTCGGAGGTGTCGGTCTCCGGCTCCTTGGTTGTGGCGTTCACCTTCACCTTGATGCGCTTCTTGATCACCTCGGCGGAGAGTACACCTCCTGCGTATGGCTCATCGTGAAAGCGTGAGCCGCCGTAGTGGCGCTGACCGCCGAAACTGCCACCGCCTGTGGTGTGATAATCGCGCAGCAGTGTGCCGGGGCGGTCGATCCGTATGCCGAGCCGCAGCGCTCGGCTGAGGTGGACGAGTTCGGGATTAGCGCGCCGTAGCCCCATTGCGCAACCTAGTAGCCCGATCAGGCCCGATTTGCTAGGAGCATTGCTGGTGTCGCGAATGCCCCATTGCGAGCGCAACCCCCAACTTTGTAACGGTCCTTCGAGCCGTAGAAACAGGGTGTTCATCGGCTATGCTCCTGTTGGCAACGGCAGCCATTCCAGCAACGCTTTTCGGGAGGTGTGGCGTATGGCATTTGGCCAATCCAAGCCATCGAGTGTGGTGAAGTAGGCGAGTTGGCTTTCGAGATCGTAGACTTCGCGCAGCTTGCTGCTGTAATCGCGCAATGCCAAGGCCGATTCCTCTATCAGCGAGCGACCACTCTGCGCGCGTACTGGCTTGAGGAAGGCGTTGGCATAGCTGAGCGGCGAGTTGTTGGGCGAGACTTCTACCAGCACCAGATCGGGCAGATTATGCGCGGCGAAGCTATTCTGTTTGCCGCTAGGGTTGGCCACGGTGGCGGTGTGGATGAGTGTGCGCACCGCTTGTGCGGCCAGTTCGTGATCGTTTTGCAGATTGGCCAATAAGCCTTCCCAGTGGATATTGATGTACTTGTAATAGGTGGCGCTGTTAAAACTCGTCTCTCCGAGGAAGCCCGCGCCCGCCTCGCCGGAGATATCATCGACGGCGGTGTAGAAGTCGAACTCCTGCTCGACGGTGTGGGTTGAGAGCGCATGCGCCACCTGCACAGCCGCTTCCACATCCTTAAACGGGCTGGATGTAGTCATACGCCCGAACATGGCGATATCGACCGAGTGCGGGATGTACTTCTCGTCGTTGCCCTGGCGGAAGTTGTCCCACTTGGTGCTGGCAAACGCTTTGGGATCGCGGGTATACTTCTCGACCAATTCTTCAGTCAGTTGATCGATCTCGTGTGCGGCCAGGAACATCAACTGCTTGTTCTTCAACTTGGTGTCGGTTGGCTTCTTTTTGCCGCCCTTCTCTCCACTTTCCCCGGCATCGCCGCTATCAGCTTTACCAAACTTCACCACAGCTTCAACGATCGCCTGTTGGGCAGCAGCATCGAGGTTGGTATTGCTCAAGCGCTTGCGCACCTCCTCGGGCAGCAGTTGCGTGCGGAAGGCCAAGACCTGCTCGGGGAAGGCGTTGCGGAAGTCCTCGTGCCAGCGGATGCTGCGCTTGAGCGCTTGGCTGGAGATGCGGGCGCGCCGAGTGCCGCCGAATAAGGCGTCCTTCGGGTCGCCGTTGTCGTCGCGGTTCAGGTTCGAAGGCGCGTGGTTTTGCAGCATGTGCAGAGCGATCAGAGTCATGACTAATTCTCCTTATCGTGTGCAAAATATGAGCGTGCCCACTGAAGTTGTGTTCGGCGTTCGGCCTGTTCCCAGTTGATCACGTCGAGTAGTAGCTGTTGCCAGTTGATGCCAATCTTGCTCGCATTGGCTAGCCGCACGGCTTGGCGCAACCGAAATGGTAATTGCTCGCGGTCGCTATCGAGCAACGCTTCAAAACGTCGATCAAGGCTGTTGGCGCGGCTCTCGATACCGCTACGAGATTCGCGCACCTGCCTCATCGTGTCGCCAAAGTTACCGACATTTGGCGCGGAATCAGCTAGCGGGTAGAGCGAGGCGATCAGGAAGTAGTCATCGTGCCAGCGATTCGCCACATCGAAGGGTAAGGCTTGGTAGAAGACCCGATAGACATCGCGGGCTTCGGCTAGCGTTTTGCCTGCATTACGTTTGAGGCGCGCACGGGCGGCGGCGTCGAGATGTTCAAGCCGTCCGATAAATTCGGCGACTTGCTCCTTAAAGGGTCGATAGTCGCTCACAATCCCCAATCCTTTCGTTTTTTGCCGAGCTTCAGGCGGCAATCGCGCTGGGCCTGCACGCGCATGCGTAGGGCGTCGGCATGGTCGCCGATTTGCTCGGTCGTTTCATCAAACAAGCGTTGGGCCTGATGTAACAGTAGTTGCGCCCACTGCGTCTCAGCACTATCGCGCTGAAAAGGGTCGTCGAGTTTGAAGATGAAGTCACGAAACGGTTTAGCAAGCCGATCCCAATAGTTTTCGATCATCCGATTACGGATGCTGTGGAAACGGGCGAGTTTTGCGGTGGCATCCTTTGAGCGCGCGGGTCGAAAATGCCGATTAAAGGTGGTTGTCAGGGTGATATCGATCTCTTGTGCGCGATTAATGGCCTGCTCGACATAGACGATGCCATCAGGATCATTGAGCAGTCTAGGCGGGACATCCAGCGCTTCATCAAACCATTCGAAGTTCTTGGCTTTGCCATCGGAGCGGATGCCAATACAACGGAAGCGGGCCAATTGGTTGGTATCAATCAACCCTTCGTCGTACAAACCACTGAGTTGTCGCACAATTGCCGGGCGAAACTGGGTTTCGCGATCCAACAGGAGTAGCCCGGTGTATTCGCGCCATAGCGCTTTACCGGCCTGTGGGCGCAGTGCTACAAACGCATCGCTTCGTGCTCCATCACCGTTCTCGTCACCCTCGCTCGCTTTGGATTTTCGTGCCTGGAACGCCACAAATGGGTCCTGCCAGTGTGCCGCCTGTTCCGAGCGGCGCTGGCCCATTTCGTAGACCATCTGGCTCACATACAGCTCGGTGTGTTGTCCACATTGCGAGCAAGTCGCTGGCTGAACGATGGGATACAGACGAACACGACGCGCAGGAAAGGTGAGACTCCCCTCATAGCTCACCTCACCCCGTATTTGGTCGCGCCCGATCACCGGATCTGCCTGCCAAGCCGCATCGCTGATTTTGGCTGCTGCGCTTGGCTGATAACCGGGTATGGTGAGAGCCAATGCCAGACTATGAAAGAGCGTATCGCCCGTTGGAAAGATGTAAATTGGCGGGACGCCGTTGATCGATGGACGAATGCCTGCGCCGCCCGAGGAGGCGAAACTAGGTATGGTGATCAGGCCACGGGCGCAGCAGGCTGGACAAACTTGGTGCTGTTCATCGGTGATATGCCGATAGAACGCTCGATAGGTCGTGCCGGGTACTTCATCGAAGAGAGGTGAAACGGCTTTTGCTTCGGCCCATGTGCGAGCTTTTTTATCGACATTCCAGCCATCCACCGGAATATCGCCGGTTTGAAGAAACGGGTGTGTGGGATGAAACAGAGCGAAACGCTCGGCGTACTGCTCCCCAAATTGTGCGATGCGCTCGGCATCGAAGTGGCCCGCCTGTAGCACAGCGCCAATGGCCTGCAACGAGTCTGGTTGATAGATCGCCTGCAGAATCGCAATCAGGAGGCGCTGCGTGCCACCCACCACCACGGGTGAGGGATCGCTGAGCGCACTGAGCTGCGGGGCTTGCGCCAAACAGTCGGCGATACCAAGCTGCTTCGTGCGTCCTTCGGGATCGATCACGCGAATCCATGGGTCGTGCCAGAGATTAAATGCGAGCGGGTCGGTTGGTTTGTCGAAAGCAGTCATAACTGCTCCTTTTCAATCACTAGACCTAGCTGCCGATCAAGCTGAATACGACGCTGTTCGATAATCGTGTGTCCGTTTTTGTCGAGGTAGAGAGGGTAGACATAACGTAACAGTCGTGGTGGCTCCTTCCACGGCCACTGTGCCGCCGGGTCACGCGTGGTGCGGAAGTAGCGAATCAGTTGTGGGTCGCTGATGGGGATGCTCTTAAACAGGGCGCGCTGCACAAAGGAATAGTTTGGATCGCTGGATGGCAACGGGTCGCCCAAGTAGGGATCCAAGGCATATTGCTCTCCGATACGGTAGATCGGGACGACTGTGATGCGATCGCCTAAGCGCGTTTTGGCGATCAGGGTGCCAGAGAGTTGGCCATCTTGGTCTTCTTGAAACTCATATTCGTTACCGTGCATAATCCGGTCGGGGCTAGCGAAATCGGGAAAGAGCTGTACCCGCGCTTGGCCACGATGATCGAGTTGTTGGCGTTGTAGGCGCGCGTAGCTTGCATCGCGTTGTGCAGCGTGGGGCGCATCGGCTGCGCCAAGTTCCCTGTAGACTTGCTCGATCAGGGGGCGGTAATCCTCGGGCAGCTTGAACCGAGCCGCATCCGTTGATCGCTCCTGTAATACCTCCCACGTGCGCCAAAGCAGGTATGGTTGATAGATCGCCTCCCAACGCCGCCAGTCGGGCACACCATCGTTGGTCGGCACGGCGATCCAGAGTTTGGCTTGCTGATGCTGGGCAACTCGGTCGTCGCGCTTATGGCGGTGCAGGCGACCTGCCCGTTGCAGCAGCAGGTCGATCGGTGCAAGATCGCTCACCATCACATCGACATCGTAATCGAGGCTCTGTTCGAGCACCTGCGTACCAACTACGATCAGCCGCTGCTCGCTGGGACGACGGGTGTTTTTACCGAGCCATTCCTCCACCCGCTGTTCGTGTTCTTGACGCCAATCGAGCGGGAAGCGTGCGTGCAAAAGGAGCGTGTCATCGGCTGGGATATGCGTCTGGAGCGCTCTGTAGATGGCCTGCGCATCATCGACACGGTTGCAGATCCGTGCGACGGCGCCACCTTCACGTACCAACTCAAGCAGACGTTGGGCTTCGGCCTCGGCATCGCCACGCTGATAACAAGAGAATGCGATGCGCTGCTCCGGGCGAAACGGCGCGGGCGAGCAGCGGTAGTGCTGTTGTGCGTTGTAGATCGAGATGACGGGATAGCTTAGATCGCTGGAGAGTTCGACTGCCGCATTGGGGTTGCCTCGTCCCTTTAGATAACTCTGCGCCAGCGCTCGGTGCCGCTCGATAGGCAGGGTCGCCGAAAGCAGAATCACGGAACTGCCCAACTGTGCCAGCCAACCGAGCGTGTGTTCAAGGATGGTACTCATATAGGTGTCGTAGGCGTGCACCTCGTCGATCACAACCACCTTGTCGGCCAGCGCGAACAGCCGTAGCGCCGCGTGGCGCACATTGAGGCCACCCAATTCCACTTGATCGACCGTGCCGACGCCGATGGGCGCTAATAGCCCTTTTTTGGAGGATGCGAACCAATGCAGAATCTGATCGGCGCTCGCGCCATCGGGATCGACAGGATCGCTGTCCTGCGCGAGGGCCATTTGGCGCAACTCCTTCTCGACCAATCCGGCTTGGCTATGCGTGAGTTTGACCGCTTGCCCGTAATGTCGGTGGTAGAACTCCGATAAGCGCTTGAAGATTTGGTTGCTGGTGGCCATGGTTGGGAGCGCAAAAAACAGTTCGTGCTGCCCCAAGGAGGTGGCCAAGCGTTGGGTCAACATCTGCGCCGCCTCGGTTTTGCCCTCGCCGGTGGGCGCTTCAATCACTACCAAGCAAGGCTCGCGCAACAACTCCTCGGGCAACTCATCGATAGCTTGCTGTAAAGGGCGCGGCCCTTCGATCTCAGGGAAGAGGCTCGCGAACCCGCTGTAAGGATTGGTGGTCAATGGTTGAGTGAGATCGGCATCCCGCACGCCAGCATGCGCCCGTTCGCGGCTGAGTTCTCGGTACTGCTCAAGCGGCACGTGTGCGCTTGCCGGGAAGTACTTGCTGTTCGAGCCGATCCAGTCGGCGTGAATACAGAGGCCGGTGAGCGCCACAGTTGCAGCGCGCAGCATTTTCGGCGATGGCAGGGGCGGGGCATCATTGGGCAGGAATATCTCGCGCAACGCCACGAACGCCTCGTATCGCCAGGCGTCCCACTGTGCTGCATGGGGGCGTTCGTAATGGGCGATTCTGCTCTGGAGTTGCCGCAGACTATCCTGCACAAAGCGCCCGTGGTGCCCGCCCATCGCGTCGCAGATCACAGAGATCGCATCGCGTGGGATGCGCGGCTCGTGGGTTGGTAAGTGGGTGAACTGCCAGACTGCGCTGATCAACTCGTGGCGATGCTCGGCTTTAGCATCTGGCAGATGCACGCCGTTGCGTTGCAGGCGCTCACGTTGCGCTCGGCTTTCGATGGTACTGGGTTGGCCCTGGAACGCCGCTGAGATCTTGCCCAGATCGTGCGTGGCGATCAGGAACGGCAGCCACAGTCGCACCACCTCAGCATCGCCCCAGGTCCGCGCAATGGCGCGCATCAAGCGGGGCGATCCCTGTGCGAGCAATACATCGGCAGCGTTAGCCACATCGAGCATGTGGTAGAGCGCTGGGTGAAATGCACGATCATCGGTGCTGCCTTTGACGGTTTTGCCCCAGAACGATTCAATTGCTACGCTCATCGGTGGAATCCTCCGCGTAGTTTTTCATCATGATCCGCACCTCGTTCACGATCTCTTGCCGCAGACTGGCTGGCTCCAACACCGTGACCGCGCTGCCCCATTGGCGAATCCACGGCTTGATCTCGAGCGTGCTGCCCACCTGCACTCGAAAGATGCACGAGCCATCGGGAACATCTTCGATGCGCTGGCTGTGGTGCCAAGTGCTTTCTTTGATGCGCCAAACCACACTCGCATCGAAACGTAGCACCACTTCGATACTGCCCTCATCGCGCCACATCACGCCCCAAGCGTTCGCTAACAGTTTTTGGGCATCGAACTCGGCGGGGATATCGAATGGCTCGTTCGTCAGCTCGGCTTCGATAATTCGTTCGATCTTAAGTGTGCGCAATTTCTCTCGCAAAAAATCGTAGCCGATCACATAACAGGCGTACCCAATGCCCGATGGTTCAATGAAATATGGCGCAAATGTGCGCTCGGTCTTTTGGTTGTCTGGGGAGCGGTAACGTAGCCGTACTTTGTGACCTGTGGCCCACGCTTGGGTGAGCACCTCAAGCGCCTCGATGTAGTGTGGACGGGAGCGTCGCGAACGCACTGCGGTGGCGGCTTGATCGATGTGTTGGGCGATCCGTGGCGATTTATCGCGTAGTGCATCGGCCAACTTTTCGAGCGCTCGAACGACGTGTGGGTTGTGCTCGTCGCTATGTCGCGAGAGCAAGCGGGCCGCGAGATACAAGGCCAACACCTCATCGTTGGTCATTTTGACGGTGTGTAATGCCCTTCGGTGATTGAGCACGTATCGCCGCCCCTGGCGTATGAGGCCAGTGCCGAGTGATTCCAAATAGTTCAGGTCGCGCTGAATAGTGCTGATGTCAACGCCGTATTCTTTCGCTAATTCGCCTGTTGTCCATCCCTTGGGATTACGTGCGAGTTTGCGTTCTATATCGTGAATGCGCTCGAGGCGGCTGTCCAAGTTTCGCATCGTCTCTCCTCATAGCCATTGGTAGCTCTAGCGTACACTGGAAAGTATGCAATTTACGCGGAGTTTTTCTTTGAAACGGCAAAAGAACATGCAGGTGATGCATGAAATTGCAGTGCTGGACTTATGGCACCAATACAATGGGTGAAAGGCATTGGTTGGGATGTAACAGGGTGGATGCCTTAAATGTAGTGTACACAGTTCAAAGCACAAAAACAAACATGTAATAATTTTCTACTAATATTTAATGAAAGGAATGAGGTAAAAAGTTGGGTGATTTCTCTGAAGTTGTTTATGCTACTGCTACTTTCAAACAACTGGTAGCGACACGCGGTTTAGGAAACCGCTGCTCTGTGGTTGACTCTTGCGTGTGTGGAGGCGTCGGTTTAAAAGACCGCTGCTCTACACTGTGCCCACTACATCTCTATCCGCGTAGCTACCTTCTGCTCAACCATGCTATAATCGGCGTGCCGAGCACTCTCAACTCGGGTGAAGAGGCCAGCATCAACGGGGAATGGCCTGTTCGCGCACCTCGCTGCCATGCTGTGGCGGTTCCCCACCGGAGGCGATAGATGAATCTAGCACCTGACTTTTTATTGCGCGCCCTGTATTGGATGCGCTTGGCGCGTGCGTTCGATGACCGCGTGGTGCTGCTGCACAAGCAAGGCAAGATCGCCGGAGGCACGTTCTCACAAATCGGCCACGAAGCGATCAGCGTTGGCGCAGCGATGACCCTGCAGGACGGCGACATCATCGCGCCGATGCACCGCGACTTGGGCGCTTACTTTGTGCGTGGCATTACGCCCCGCCGCATGATGGCGCAGGCACTGGGCCGCGCCACGGGCGTCAGCGGTGGTCGCGATGGGAATGTGCACGGCTGCGGCGACCTCAACTTCGGCGTGATCGGCTTTATCAGCCATTTGCCGCAATCGATGCCCGTGACGGTCGGCGCGGCGATGGCCTTCGCGCTGCGGGGCGAGCCGCGCGTGGCGATGACCTTCTTCGGCGATGGCAGCAGCAGCGAAGGTTTGGCGCACGAGGCGCTGAACTGGGCGGCTGTGTTCAATACGCCCGCTGTGTTCATCTGCGAAAATAATCAGTACGCCTACTCCACGCCTCTCTCGCGCCAGATGCGTATCAGCGACCTGGCGGAACGGGCTGCGGGCTACGGCATGCCCGGCGTCGTCGTCGATGGCAACGACTTCTTCGCCGTCTACGAGGCGGTGCATGCGGCGGTCGAGCGGGGACGCGCGGGCGGTGGCCCCACGCTGATCGAGTGCAAGACGATGCGCATGCGCGGCCACGCCATCCACGACAACATGGCCTACGTGCCCCAGGAATTGCTCGACGAATGGGCGCAGCGCGACCCGATTATGCGTTTCGAGGCGGCGCTGCGCGAGCGCAATATCCTCGACGACGCCAAACTCGCCGAGATTCAGGCCCGTATCGATGCCGAGGTGGACGACGCGCAACAGTTCGCAGAGGCAAGCCCGTATCCCGACCCGTCCACGCTGGAGGTTGGTGTGTACGCCGATGAGGCCCGTGTTCTTTGAGTCATTGCAACGAGTAGGGAGCCAAACATGACCTGGGATCAGGGCATTCATGCACATATCACCACACTAGAGAGCGCCGATAGCACCGGACAGCGCGAGATGACCTACCTGGAGGCCATCCAAGACGCGATGCGCTACGAGATGACCCGCGACCCGGCGGTGGTGCTGATGGGCGAGGATATCGGCGTGTACGGCGGCGCATTCAAGGTGACGCAGGGCTTGCTGGAGGAGTTCGGCGAGAAGCGCGTGATCGACACGCCGATGGCCGAGTTGTGTATGCTCGGCGTGGCGAACGGCATGGCGATGATGGGCTTCCGCCCGATCGTGGAGATGCAGTTCGCCGATTTTATCTCGACTGGTTTCGACTCGATCGTGAACTTCGCCGCCACCAACCACTATCGTTGGGGCGCGGCGGTGCCGGTCGTGGTGCGTGCGCCGAGCGGCGGCGGCTTGCGGGGTGGCCCCTTCCACTCGCAGAGCCCCGAAGCTTGGTTTGTGCATACGCCGGGCCTCAAGGTGGTGGCACCCGCCACACCCGCCGATGCGCGCGGCTTGCTGCTCAGCGCCATCCGCGATCCCAACCCGGTGATCTACTTCGAGAGCAAATACCTCTACCGCTCGCTGCGCGGCCCGGTACCCAGCGGCGAGGCGGGCATCGTGCCGTTGGGTAAGGCGGCCCTGCATCGTTCCGGCGACGACCTGAGCATCATTACCTACGGCGCGATGGTGCAGGAGGCGCTGGCGGTGGCCGAGGAGCTTGAGAGGGAGGGCTACAGCGTCGATGTGCTCGATCTGCGCTCGCTCAAGCCGCTCGATGAGCAGGCCATTCTGGAGAGCGCGCGCCGCACGGGCAAAGTGCTGGTGGCGCACGAGGCGCACTTACTCTGCGGCGTGGGCGCCGAGATCGCCAGCCTGATCGCGCAGAAGGCGTTCGAGTACCTCGATGGCCCGATCGTGCGGGTGGGCGCGCCCGATGTGCCCTCGCCCTACAGCCCGCCGCTCGAAGATGCCTATCGCCCCAATCGCACCGTGATCCTGGCGGAAGCCCGCAAACTGCTTGCGTATTAATGGCCTTATTATCGATGGGAAGGTTGTGTTTAGAGACACGTGCGTGTCAGCATACAAAAAACGCATACAGACCACCGAACAAGGACCATACCGAGGTACTAAACGATACCGACAAGCAGAGCGGATTTCTTGAGGTCCAGGGGCGATAAGCCCCGGCTGGGGTTTCCAAAGGGGCCGACTGCGGCCCCTCTGGGCCTGCGCAGCAGCCGAGTTGCTCGTGCGAACGCGCATTCCCACGTATAGCGCATCCCACGCTTTCGCAAAGGAGACACGTACATCTCAGCACATGTAGTACGTTGATAACTCGGCTAATCTTCGTTGCTTCCGCATTAGAATGCCTTCCAGAAAGCTTCTAAATCATTACAGCAATTGCATCTCTCGCGCCTGACCAAACAGGGTCAGGCGTTTTTTATGCTCTGTCGTTTTGCGCTTTGTATGCCAAATGTTTACGGTTTGTATGTATTTTGTTGAGTTACAAAAGAAGCACTTGTATTACACTAGGCGCTTAGGACTCAACAATACAACTCTAACAGTTCAAGTTCGTATTGCCGTTTACAATCTCGATTTGCGCGATGAACAAGCTCTTTTTGAGACATAGAAATCGGCTTTCGCATCCACTGTTCGATTTGCTCGTGATTGTTCTCGCAATCATCGGTTTGTTCATTCTGGCAGGCTTCATCGGCATTGGACGCTCACTGCACGAGTTGTCGCTCTTTTCATTTTGGAACTTGGACGTGTTATCGATACTATTGGGCCTGTTGGCGCTTGGTTTTGGCGTGTATGCGCGGCGGCGTTGGAGCGATTTGGAGAAAGAGGTCGCCGAACGACGGCGCACCGAGGCCGCGCTGCGTATGTCCGAGCTACAACATCGGCAACTGCTTGAAGCAACCAACCGCCAAGCCCAAGAGTTGTCGCTACTGAATCGCGTCATCGCAGCGGCAGCCTCCCCCCGCGAAGCCACCGAAGTCCTCTCGCTCGTGTGCGAAGAGTTGACGCGCACCTTACATCTGCCGCAAGCCGCCGCCGCCCTGCTGAGCGAAGATGGCGAAACGCTCACCGTCGTAGCCGAGTATTACGACGAGGGACGCCCCTCCGCCAAAGGCGCGGTCATCTCGGTGCGCAACAACCCCGCCACGCGCTACGTGCTGACGCATCGCCGCCCGCTTGTGCTCTCGGATGCGCAAACCGACCCCCGCCAAGCCGCCTTTCAAGACCTCGCGCGGACGCGCGGCACCGTGTCGTTGTTGATTGTCCCGCTTGTTATCCGCGATAAAGTGGTGGGCACCTTGGGGCTCGATGCGCTTGAGAATCGCTATTTCAGCACCGAGGAGATCGATCTAGTGATGCGCGTGGCGACGGCGGTGGGCCAGGCGCTAGAGAAGGCGTTCCTCTACGCCGAGTTGCAGCGCGAACTGAACGAGCGCAAGCAGGTGGAGCGCCTAAAGGATGAGTTTATCGCCACGGTGAGCCACGAATTGCGCACTCCGCTCACCTCGATACGGGGCGCGCTTGGCCTGATCGCTGGTGGCGTGACTGGCGAATTGCCCACGCAGACGATGGCGATGATCAAAATCGCGCAAACGAACAGCGATCGACTGTTGCGCCTGATCAACGACATTCTCGATATTGAGAGGATCGAGGCCAACGAACTGATCCTCGATCTTCAGCCGTTGAACGTTATTCCGCTGATCGATCAGGCGATTGCGGCGAACCGTCCGTATGCGCAGCAACTTGGGGTGCACGTTGTGCTCGAAAGCTCGCCGTCCGATGTGATCGTGCAGGCCGACGCTGAGCGTTTGATACAGGTGTTGAATAATCTGCTGGCGAACGCCGCCAAGTTTTCGCCCCCTGATGGTGTGGTATTGGTACGGGTGACGCGCCACGATTCTTATGCTCGAATTGCGGTGGCGGACTCTGGCCCTGGCATACCGGAGGAGTTCCGTGGCCGCATCTTCCAAAAGTTTGCGCAGGCCGATTCGTCGGATACGCGCCAGAAGGGCGGTACGGGCCTGGGCTTGAGCATCGCAAAGTCGTTGGTGGAACGCTTGGGCGGGCGGATCAGCTACGAGACAAGCGAAGGCGTTGGCACAACATTTTACGTTGATCTGCCGTTAATCGATGCGAGTGTATCGCGCTAAGGAGCTTCAAGGTGTTAAAAACATGATACACTATAATTAGCTGCTCGATCTCTGAGTTCCGATAGTATCGATACATGCTATTGTAACCTCCAACATCTGCGATGTTGCCGAGATTCTGCTCATGATGAACGTTCCAAATCTCTCCATCAGTTCCCCGGACATCGTACCGCTTAATCATAGAACCAGGGCCTTTATCACTATTTTTTAACAAGTAGTGGTGTGTTCGATGTGCTATATGTTATCGTAACTATGGAGATGATCACTCATGACACAATACCGTCGCTCATTCACAGGACGCCCATGGAATGTTCGATTCATCGCCGTAATATCGATTGTATTATTTCTTAGTGGATGTTTATCACCCGATACGCCATCTTCTGCCGTTCCCTGGCAAATCCAGCAGAAGATGATACGTGAAGCAGTCGATCAAGTTGCACCCGATGCCTTTTTATTGAGTGGCGTTGTGTTATTAGAGACATCCATCTACGATGATCAACATAGCTTGGATGTTTCTCTCTCCTATATTCGACCATCAGGCGAACTGATCACGGTCGTTTATGAAGATACACAGATTACTTCTACGCTGAAAGTCTTACCAAGTCGCGGCTATTTCGACCCTTCACTCTCTTCCAAGCCATTGCCAACGGAAGAACGTATCGCCAACTGGATGCAAATTAGCCCATCGGAAGCATTAGCAGTGACGCTTGCTGAGGGACGCGCGTTTTTGGAAGAGCATCAAAGCTCCCAGGACCCTGTCTTGGCTTTGTATACTGATGTCGAAGATGTGTTTGGTATCCCGGCTGCTTGGTATGTCTCATATTTTGCACCTCCTCACCAGTTACGCCTTTGGGTCCATGCTCAGACTGGCGAAATAGTAGGGCGCACCAATGGTTCACTCTACCCAACGCCTGCATATGCGCCGCCGACCGCTACCCCGTAGGCGATACCCCGCTGCCGCAAGCGAAACGGCATTTCAATAGAAACCAACACAAAACGCCCACCCCAGTCAATCGGGGTGGGCGTCTGTTTGAAGCGATTAGGCTTTCGTGCCCTTCAGCGTGGCCACCAACAGGTCGCGGTTGAGGCGGGCGATGAAGTCCAGCGGGATCTCCTTCGGGCAGACCGCCGCACACTCGCCAATATTGGTGCAGCCGCCGAAGCCCTCTTCCTCCATCTGCTCAACCATGCGCACCACGCGGGTATAGCGCTCGGGTTGGCCCTGCGGGAGCACGCCCAAGTGCGTGACCTTTGCAGCAACGAACAGCATCGCTGAGGCGTTCGGGCAGGCCGCCACACACGCGCCACAGCCGATGCAGGCCGCAGCATCCATCGCGACATCGGCATCCTTCTTGGGGATCGGGATCGCGTTGGCATCGGGGGCGCCGCCGGTCGAGGCCGAGATAAAGCCGCCCGCAGCGATGATGCGGTCGAAGGCCGAACGATCGACCACCAAGTCCTTGATCACTGGGAAGGCCTGGGCGCGCCAAGGCTCAATGGTGATCTCATCGCCGTCCTTGAAGTGGCGCATATGCAACTGGCAGGCGGTGGTGGCGCGCTCGGGACCGTGGGCCACACCGTTGATCATCACACCGCACATGCCACAGATACCTTCGCGACAGTCGTGGTCGAAGGCGATCGGCTCTTGGCCCTGCTCGATCAAGCCTTCGTTGACCACGTCTAGCATTTCGAGAAACGACATATCGGGGCTGATATCCTTCGCGGGATACGTGACAAGTTCGCCCTTGTCTTTGCCGTTCTTCTGCCGCCAGACATGCAGAGTTAAGTTCATAATCTATCTCCAAACCAGAACACAACGTTCCGCGAACCTATGAGTTCGGGCAACCTCGTGTTTGTGCTACTTGTAGCTTCGCTGTGACGGATGGACGTACTCGAAATGCAGCGGCTCTTTGTGCAAGATCGGCGCATTGCCCTCGCCGTTGTACTGCCACGCTGCCACATAGCTAAAGTTCTCGTCGTCGCGCAGGGCCTCGCCATCTGGCGTCTGGTACTCCTCGCGGAAGTGGCCACCGCACGACTCGTTGCGGTGCAACGCATCGATACACATCAGCTCGGCGAGTTCGAGGAAGTCGGCCACGCGACCCGCCTTCTCAAGCGACTGGTTCAGCTCATCGCCCGAACCCGGCACATTCACATTCTCCCAGAACTCGGCCCGGATCTCGGGGATGCGCTTCAGCGCCTCTTTGAGGCTGGCCTCGGTACGAGACATACCGCAGTTATCCCACATGATCTTGCCAAGCTCGCGGTGGAACGAATCGACCGTGCGCTTGCCCTTGATGCTGAGCAGGCGGTTGGTGCGCTGTTTGACCTCGAACTCAGCCTCGACGAAGGCCGGATGCGAAGTATCGATCTTTTCGAGTTTGGTTTGCGCCAAGTAGTCGCCAACCGTCGCGGGCAGCACGAAGTAGCCATCGGCCAAACCCTGCATCAGCGCGCTCGCGCCCAAGCGGTTCGCGCCGTGGTCCGAGAAGTTCGCCTCACCGGCCACGTACAGGCCAGGGATGGTGCTCATCAGGTTGTAATCGACCCACAAGCCACCCATGGTGTAGTGAACAGCGGGGTAGATGCGCATCGGCACCTCGTAGGGGTTCTCGCCCGTGATGCGCTCGTACATATCGAACAGGTTGCCGTAGCGCTCGCGGATGATGTTGACACCCAAGCGCTTGATCGCGTCGCTGAAGTCGAGGTACACACCGCGACCACCTGGGCCGACGCCGCGGCCCTCGTCGCAGACCACCTTCGCCGCGCGCGAAGCCACGTCGCGGGGCACCAAGTTACCGAAGCTCGGGTAGCGGCGCTCCAAGTAGTAATCGCGCTCAGACTCGGGGATCAGATTCGGGGCGCGCTTATCGTTCGGATCGAGCGGCACCCACACGCGACCATCGTTGCGCAACGACTCGCTCATCAGCGTCAGCTTCGATTGGTGATCGCCGCTGACGGGGATGCAGGTCGGGTGGATCTGCGTAAAGCAGGGGTTGGCGAAGAACGCGCCCTTCTTGTGAGCGCGCCAGATCGCGGTGGCATTGCAGCCCTTAGCATTGGTCGAGAGATAGAACACGTTGCCGTAGCCGCCAGTCGCCAGCACCACCACATCGGCAGCGTGCGACTCGATCTCGCCAGTGACCATATCGCGCACCACGATGCCGCGCGCTCGGCCATTGATGATCACAGGCTCAAGCATCTCGTGGCGGGGGAACATCTGCACTTTGCCCAGGCCGATCTGGCGTTCCAAGGCCTGGTATGCGCCGAGCAGCAACTGCTGGCCGGTTTGACCACGGGCGTAGAAGGTGCGCGACACCTGGGCGCCACCGAACGAGCGGGTATCGAGCAGACCGCCGTACTCGCGGGCGAAGGGCACGCCCTGCGCAACACACTGGTCGATGATGTTGAGGCTGATCTGCGCCAGGCGATACACGTTGGCCTCGCGGGCGCGGTAGTCGCCGCCCTTGACGGTGTCGTAGAACAGGCGGAACACGCTATCGCCGTCGTTGCGGTAATTCTTAGCTGCGTTGATACCGCCCTGAGCAGCGATCGAGTGGGCGCGTCGCGGGCTATCCTGGTAGCAGAAGCACTTGACGTTGTAGCCAAGCTCGGCCAACGATGCCGCTGCCGAAGCGCCGGCCAAGCCACTGCCGACCACGATGATCGTAAAGCGGCGCTTGTTGGCCGGGTTGACCAACTTCAGATTAAACTTATGCCGATCCCACTTGTCCTCGATCGGACCATCGGGGATTTTCGCATCGAGTACTACCTGATATGTCGTTGCAGGCTTGACGTCAGTGTCGGTAGCTGTAAGATTTTTTGTGGTTTCAACTGCCATAGCAGTCTTCTCCTGAAGCTAGAGCGAAGTGCGTGGCGGAAGCGTATGGCTGTTGCGCACTACACAACGACTTATTGAACGATACCAAACTGTACTGCCAGTGCTGGAGCCAAGAAACCGCCAACCAACCCTAGCGCGATCAAGAGCGCAAGGATGCGGAGCATTTGGTTATAGGTTCGATTATTGAGGCCCAATGTCTGGAACAAACTCCAGAAGCCATGGTACACATGAAAGCCGAAGGCTAGCATCGGAAGAGCGTACAGCAGAGTTACCCACCAAACCTTGAATGCCGAGACATAGTTGTGGTATGCATCGCCACTGACAAACTCTGGATGCACCCAACCCAATGTCATATGGGCAAGGTGGTAGATGAGGAACAACGCCAGAATAACCCCGCCCCAGCGCATGGTGCGCGAAGCAAAGGTGCTCTGGATGTCCTTCTTGCGCACATAGCCGATTGGGCGGCTAGCGAGATCTTGGCGAGTCAGTTGATAGGCTGCCACAATGTGCAGGATCACAGAAACCAGCAGCACAATGCGGACGATCCACAATGCTGTGCCATAAGGAAGCGCTGGCTCGCCAACTTCACGCAGGAACTCGGCGTAGTGGTTGAATGACTCGGCCCCTGCAAACACTTTCAGGTTCCCAGCCATGTGCAGAATTACGAAGCCGATGCCGATCAGCCCAGTGATCGCCATAATGGCTTTCTTGCCGATCGACGAGCGGTAAAGCGTAAGCACCGCTGCCATACGATAGACCTCTCTCTCACATTCACTTGCTGCGAGCAGCGTTTGTTAAGAAGATCAACCCCACGTTTGTGGGTAAAAAAAAGAACCGGTGCCGCAATGACCAGGTGCAGCGCCAGTTCACCCCAGACACTTAGATAATCGAGAGCAGTACAAAATGGCAACCCGATCAATAGATTGAAGCGGGCGAACAGTATCCGCGAGCATGGTCGTGTTTCTTATTGTGTTTGGGGCAGTCCGATAAAATGTCTATCTCGTTTCCGCGATCCGAGATACATTTCACGAATACCCGATATTATAGCGTAAAACGGTGTAGATGTCGAATAACTTGCCATCCCATCGGCGAGGCCCGATGTAACGAATGAGCGATGCGTATGCGGTATATTGTGTCGGTCGAAAAGTCGCCCAACCTCCACCTTCGTTTTACATTTTTCGGAATCGTGTGTGAACCGACCAGAGAGGCGCGCTTCGGCGTTGGAGGGAGAGCAGCGTGGGAAATGGGCGTGATCGATTTCGAAAGCAACACATGAGCCATCCCAAACAGTCGGGATGGCTCACAACAACCAGCGTGTACCGCTACGGAGACGCGCTCATCAACTGGAGCACTACAGATCCAAACGCACTTTCGCGCCGAAGTTCTTCTTCTCCTTGGTGGGGAAGTAGGTCGCGCACGCTGCATCGAGCAGATCGGCGTTCAGGGTGACCGTCTCCATATTGTACTTGGCGATCGAGATCATCTGCAGCAGCAGGTCGCGGGGCTGGCACATGCGCAACGGACGGTTGTCGGGCTTGTACCACTTCGCCAGCAGATAATCGATGCCCCGATCATCGTAGGGCACCTTCAGCACGTGGCACATAATCTTCCAGATATCGCGCCACTGCTGCTCGGTCGGGTCAACGACCTCGAACTTGAACTTGATACGCCGTAACAGCGCATCGTCGCCCAGGTCGTTCGGGTCGAGGTTGGTCGAGAACATGATCAACTGGTCGAAGGGAATCTGGAGCTTCTTGCCCGTGACGGTGGTGAGGAAGTCGTAGCGCTTCTCAAGCGGCACGATCCAGCGGTTCAGCAAGTCGAACACGCGCACCTGCTGGCGACCGAAGTCGTCGATCAGGAAGATGCCGCAGTTGGCCTTCATCTGAAACGGTGCCTCGTAGATGCGCGACTCGCGGTTGTAGATCAGCCCCAAGCCTTCGAGCGTCAGCTCGCCGCCTACGATCACCACCGGGCGGCTGATGCGAACCCAGCGCTTATCGTACTCAAGGTCGCTGGGCAGTTCGTGCTTGGGCGGCTCGTGCACGATGCTATCGTACAGTTTGATCACCGCACCATCGGCGTAGACCGTGTAGGGGATGAACACATCGTCGCCCATCAGTAGCGTGATGCGCTCGGCGATCGTGGTTTTGCCGTTGCCCGGGTAGCCGAACAGCATCACCGAGGCGCCGGAGTTCACCGCCGGGCCGACTTGATTGAGGATCGATTCGTCGATCACCAACCCATCGAAGGCTTCTCGAATATTGCGGCGCGTCACCACCACATTTTTGATCGTCTGCTTCTTGACCGATTCGATCCAATCTTCGAGCGTTACGGGCACCGCTCCCGCGTACATCGTCTTAAGCTGCGCATCGAGCGCGGCCTGGTTGCCGCGAGGCGTCAAAATGTACTCGTAGTTGATGTCGCCGTAACCGCGCTGGCCGCCGATATCGATCATCTCTTGGCCACGCAACTCCTTGAGCAGCGTGTCGATGATGCTATAGTTCAGGCCCATCTCTTCGATCAGGTCGGTGCCTGTGGCGCGGCCTTTGTTGTAGATAATCCGTAAGGTGTGCTCGTAGAGGAAGGTGCGGTTGAGCCCCGTGTCTTCGATCGTCTGAGGCGGTCGGGGAACGAACGAGTTTTGTAACTGGGGGCGCGATTCCTCATCGGTGGGGGGTGGGTCGCCGATCGAACGGGCCGTGCGCGGGTCGATGCCTTTGCTGCGGGCATCGTTGATGGCCCGCTCGATCTCCTCCTTGTGCATCAACAAGTGCAGCAACGCCTCACTATCGTTCTCCTGTTGCGCCTTTTTAATGCAGTCGTACACTGCGCGCGCGACCACGTATTTGACACCGTCAACATAGAGGTGATGGAGGTACTCCTGATTACGAACATAGCAGTCACGGGGATGCAGAGGTTTACTGAGCATTTCCTCATACGATTGCTGATCGATCAAAATACGCATTAGGTTCGTGTCCTCCGTTGTAGTAGTTGAATGCGAGCCTTTAGCAGAATAGTGATGTGTGACGCACGGCACACGTGATTGTGCGTGTGCAACAATCACGCAGAAGCCCTCCGGTGGGCAGCTTATTCACATTAGGTCTGTTGGTTAGGTGCTAGAGTGATCAGCCACGCGAACGACGTCCGAGGAAGTGTGGTGATTTGACCTTCGCCCCATAAGCACGATCAACTTTTTTTACATATTTATTCGTAGTATAACGATATTCGGTACCTATGGATAACCAATATTTTACCAATTTAGCTTCGATTATTGGACAAAATGAGCATCCGAACGGCTACGGATGCGCCGTTCGGATGCGGATGCGGTTTATGGTGCGGTACGGAGGTTAGCGCATTAACAGCGGTAGATGAACGATGTTGCGGTAGCCCAATGCGTAGATCGCGCCGCTGCCCTGGAACACCTGCTTTTCGATCGCGACCCAATCGAGTTCGAAGCTGCGGGCGACGATCGGTACGGTTTCCCATACGTTTTTGACCGGATCGACTAAGCGCAGCACGACAAGCTGATTCTCGTTGATGCCCAACCGATCCAGCAGGTCTTGGTTATAGCTGAGCCGCACGCGCAGCGTTGGGTAGCGGCTGTGCCAAGGATTGCCGCTATTCGGGTTACCCAACACAGGCTGCAGTTCCAGCGGTTGGCCGATCAGACCCGCCACATCGTTCGGTAGGTGGATGCGGTCGGCGGTGCAGCGCAGGGCCGGGCTGTAGAGCAGCCGTGAGTCGTCCGTCGTGGGGGAGTTGAAGGTGGGTAGCGTTTCGGATGTGGCGTCGGCCCAACTGTCGGCCAATGGTGCGTGCCCGTCGCCTGTGGCTGGCCCCACGCCGCCGCCGAGTTGATACCACGTAGCGATCTCGGCTGGGTTTTTCTCGTCGCGATTGAGAATGTAGATATAGCCATACAGCGGCGTCCCTGTGCGGAAGGAGAAAGTGTGGGTGTGGACGCCATTCGTGTATGTCATCTCGGCGGGAGGGCTGCAATCGCCACCAGCCGGGCAATACACGATGATCGGGCGTATCGTTGTGTTGGCGCAATCTTCGACACTGACATATAAGCCGATCACCGTCGAGGTAGCGCCAAGGTCCTGCACCAGCGGCACAATGCTGATGCTCGGATTCCACGACGAGACGTTCGCCTCGAACTGGTTGAGTTGTGAGACGTTGAGCTTGCTGTCGTGTTGTTGTGTGAGCGGAACGCTGTAGCGTTTGCCCGCGTTCCAATCGGGCAGCGTGATCAGGGCGCGGTCGCCGCTGCTGGGCTGCACGCCCCAGAAGTAGGTCGGCGCCTTCTCACCGGGTATAATCTCGCCCTGGCCGATGATGCGCACTGGCATGCCCTTGCCATCCGGGCGAATGAGGTAGGCTTGCCCGATCGGCGGTGTGGTGCTATCGAGCGCTTTGATGCGCACCTCGGCGGTGGTGTCGGTGGTGGGCGTAGCCGCCGGGGCGATCGAGAAGTTGCTGGCAGCCGGGCTCGAATCGTATGGATACTGCCTGCTCAACTTCTCGGGGATGGTCACTGGCAGGAAGCGGGCGACGGTGTGCCAATCGTCTTCGCCATGGATATAATCCTGTGGCGTGCCCGAGCAATTCCAGAGCGAGTTTCCAGGCGCAGGTGGGCCACCCTTCCAAAGATGATCGGCGCTGTAGTGGTAGGCCATCAGCGAATCGGCCTCGATTCCTGGCTTATCTAGGATGCTGCCGAGTTGCAGGCCAGTGCTGGTGCAGTATTGCTGGGCGTTTGTGGTAACGTTGTAGTAGGAATCGTACAGGAACAGCGCGTAATGTGCCCATTCGTGGCCGATCGTGCGCCAGCCCGCCGGTTGCGACCACGGGCCGCAGCGGCTACCGTTACCGTCCCACATTCGGCCCAGGAAGATCGTGGCGGGGTAGAAGACCGTCTCGGTCATGCCCTTGGTGGCGCTGATGTTACTGGTTGGCGCGCTGACAATACCACCCACAAATGCGCTCGGTCGATAGCTGTTGGTGGCTAAAATACGCAGATCAGCATCTTCCCAGTGCTCACCGTTGGTATAGACTTTAATGTTGCGGAGGGCGAGTTGCCCCGCGCTGTAGTTGTAGAGGTAGGCCGATGTTTGGCGTAGCCCTGTCGAGAGGTCGTCGAGGTACGAGGGCGATGGACTAGGCGTGCAGCCGCTACGCTCAAGCTCATTGCGCAGGTCGTCGGTACCAGGTTGCCATTCTAATGATACCGTGAGGTCGAAATAGTGCTTAACGGTGTCGTCTGTTTGTGCTTGGCTCGAAATGGGCGCGCTGCTCATTCCAGCCAACAGGGCAAACAACAGCAGGAGCGACAGTAACGGGTGTCGGTGCATCGTAGTTCCCTTTGCATTGACAGGGTTCTGGTGCAGGTATACCATAACCCGGACGCATAGATCAGACGAACAAGACCAGGGCCCGCTTTCCTTTGTGAGCTACGAACTGTGCTCGTACCTAACATTGCCTTTGCGGTTGATACGTAAATGTTCTCCATGTGGTTTCAGGAGTTCTTATGGCTGAGGTATCGGGGTGGTATGATCAGGTGTCGTTAGCTGAGCGGGCAGCCGCCGAATGGTTGGCCGTGCTTGGCCTTGCCGATACCACAACTTTGGCCGCGCTGCTCTCCGAGGCGCCGGAAACGGTGCTGCAGGGCCTGAACACGCGCGGCGTGATCGAGCTCACCTCGGACGGTTGGCAGCTCACAGCCGACGCGCACGACACAGTGCTCGCCGCGCTGCGCACCGAGCCGGATCGTTTGTATGCGCTGTACAAACAGGCTTTGGAGCACTGCGCTCAGCTGCTTGCACTCGCGTCTCCTCAAGAGCGTGCTCGCGCCGAGGCCGCGTATATGCGCGTGTTGGAGCCATGCTGCGAGGCGCTGATCCAACAGCAACCCACGGCCCTGTCGGAGGTCGCCGAGGCGGCGCCGCTCGATCTCCTGGCCGAGGTGCGGCATCGGCAGTTGGTGCTCTTCTACCGCAGCTTGGGCTTGGGCCTGCGCGAATCCTACGATGCGGCGTTGGACGGGTTCGACGCGCTGCTGAGCGACCCCGCGCTCGACGAGACGATCCGTGGTCGGGCGCTCAACTCGGGCGCGGTGTTTGCGCGCCACCAGGGCGATTACGAACGGGCGCTGGAGGGCTACCAGCAGAGCCAGCAGATTTGGGAGCGCTTGGGCAATCGGGCGCGCCAGGGATTGGCCTTGTTGAATCGCGGAGTGCTCAGCTACTACGTGCAGGATTACGCCGCCGCCGAGCGGGACCTCTACGCAAGCCTCAGTCTGTTTCGCGATGTCGAGGCGATCCACTCGCAGGGGCTCGCCCTGATGAATCTCGGCCTGCTGGGCCGCGATCTGGGCCATTGGCAGGAGGCGCTCAGTTTCTTCGAGCAGGCCGCCGAGATGTTCAAGCAATCCGGTGCGGTCCACTTCCTTGGCATGCTCGCGAACAACATCGGCGAGGTGGAGATGTTGCGCGGTCATCTCGAAGCGGCCCGCCTCCAGTTCGAGCAGGCGTTGGCGCAGATGACCACCCGTGCTTACGCTGTGGATGTGCACCTGAACTTGGGCTTGCTCGACCAAGCGCAGGGCGATGAGCAGGAGGCGCTCGCGCATTATCAGACCGCGCTGGCCCTGGCGGATGAGCTTGAGCGGCGCGAGATTATGGCGCTGATCCACTACCGCATCGGGCACGCGCAGCAGCGCTTGGGCGATCTCGACGCGGCCCGCAACAGCTACGATACGGCGATCACCGTCATCGAAGCCAAGCGCACACCCATTCGCGACGAGGGGCTGCTGATCAGCCTGATGGGGCGCTGGCAACTGGTCTACGAGGCGATGATTCAGCTTTGCCTGGAGCGTGGCGACGGTGCGGCGGCGTTCGGCTACACCGAACGGGCGCGGGCGCGGGCCTTCGCCGATCTGCTGGCGCGGCGGCGCACCACGGCCCACACGAACGCCACACCCGTCTCGCTGGCCGAGGTGCAGACGCAGTTGCCATCCGGCACACTGCTGCTGGCCTACTTCGCCACGGGGCTGCGCGGCCCCGAAACCGCCCTGCTCGAAGCGATCCCACCGGAGGCCGCTGGGCTGCGCGCCTGCCTCTCCACACCCGCACAACTCTGGCTGATCGCCGTGACACGCACATCGCTGCACTGGTGGCGCTGCAACCTGAACCCAAACGTATTGCAGGCATCCTCGCCCTACCTGGCCGATGGACGGCGCTTTCTGTCTCCGATGATCCTGCGGCGCGCCTACGATGCGCTGGTGGCTCCCGCCGCCGAACTGCTCTCCCAGGCCGAGCGCGTGGTGATTGTGCCGCATGGCCCGTTGCATCAACTGCCGTTCGGCGCGCTGCTGAACGAGGCGAAACAGCCGTTGTTGGAGATCGCGCCGGAGTGGAGCATGGTGCCGAGCGCCACGATGCTGCTTCAAACGCTGATGACGCCTGTGCAGCAGGCCAAGCGACCCTGTTTGGCGCTCGGCTACGATGGTGCAGCCGGGCGACGCTTGCGCTTCACCGTGGCCGAGGCGCAAGCCGTGGCGCACTTGTGCGGCGGCGAGGCGTGGCAGGGCGATGCGGGCGTGGTGGCGCGGCTGCGGGAGCAGGCTCATCAATACCGTTGGCTGCACCTGGCCTGTCATGGCGAGTTCAATCTCGATGATCCGTTGCGCTCGTGGCTGGAGGTCGGCCCTGATCAGCACTTGACCGCCGCCGAGGTGATCAACACGTGGGAGTTGCACGCCGAGTTGGTGGTCTTGAGCGCCTGTCGTAGCGGCGTGAGCCATGTGCTGCGGGGCGATGAGCCGATGGGCTTGGTGCGGGCCTTCCTCAGCGCTGGGGCGCGCACCGTGCTGGTGACGCTGTGGCCCGTGGAGGATAGCTCGGCGCGCCTGCTGATGGAGCGCTTCTACAACGCGTTGCAGTCCGAGACGCGCGGCGACGCGGCGGCGGCCCTGCAGATCGCGCAACACTACCTGCGCAACCTCACCAGCAGTGAGGTGCGGGCGATCTGGGAGAGTTGGGGCGAGCCGGATGCCACGTTAGTGGTGGAGGATAGTGTACGGCCTTTCGCAGACCCAGCCTTTTGGGCGGCGTATGTGCTGGTGGGGAGCGGTCGTTAAGCGAGCGAACAATAGCCGTTGCTTGTCGGCGCGGTGGGCGCATCGCTCTCCCAACCGCCACTATGCCTCGACCTCGATCTGCAACTCGGGCAGCACCGCGCGCGGGATATTCGCAAACGTCGCCTCACCCCACGCATCCGTGTTGGCTTGGCGCTGACCTTCTGGCAGCAGCAAACGCACCGGAATCCCCTCGAGATCGGGCCAAGCCCGATCGGGCAGCGCCAACAGCACACGCACCATACAGTCAAGTTCCTGGTTCGGGCTTGCATAGGCCGCGAACTGCAACTCCGACACGGTTGGGCTTGGGTTCTGCACGGTCATCTGGTAGAGCGGCGGCTGTTCATCGTTGCGGAACGCCAAGCTTGGTGTGGCGGTTGGCTGCGCCGCGAGCAGATCGAGCAACGCCTGCGAAAGGCGCACGCGCAGCCGTTGTGCACCCGCCTCGATTGCGGCGCTGAGCGCGTGCTGAAAGCGCTGCTTCCGCTGGGCGCGCAGTTCGGCAGGGCTGATCGGCTCGGACGCGTTGGCGACCAAGAAGCTGAGATCGGGCACGGGAATATGTTGAGGCAGCGGCACCGATTCGCCAGCAAGGAGCGTATCGTATAACAGCGCGTAGGACTCGGAGCACGCCACGCAACTATCGAGATGGCGCGTTACTTCTGGCGCGATCGTTCGGTACGGCTCGCCGTTGAGTTGGGCCGTGACGTATTCCTCTAGGTGATCGAGGCAGGCTGAGCAACTTGTAGGATCGTTTGGTGCAAGGAGCGCCTTGGCTAACTGCTCGATCAAATCTGGTTGTTCATCCACGGTATCTTCCTGACTTCTCAAGGCTGGTGCGACTCCGGCCTTTTGAGCTATAAAGTGCTGATGGCTCCTTCCCTTTGCTGCTGCATCAACATCACAACATTTTTGAGCTAGCCAGAGATAAGCCATTGATTTGCTAGTAAGACGCACCAACCTCCTACAACCTTTCCTTAACAGTCTGATAGAAACTCGTATTGTTGATATCGGTATTGTACATAGCCGAAGTGCGCTGTACTATCACGAATTAACTAGTTTCTATCAGATCGCGTAATCGTTCGAGCAACGCCGCGTTTTGGCGTAATTTTGCCATATTTTTCGCGCGAGTCACTTGGATATGGCTCGGTTGTACGCTTTGCTCGCTGATCTCGCGCTCGATGCGGGCTAACTCTTCATCGCTTTTTTCGTGGAAGTAGCGCCCCAACACCACGCGTTGCGAACGTTCGCTCAGCGGCCCTTGTTGAATGGCCGCAAGCAAGGTGCTCCGTAAATCAGCATTGCTGAGGAGCGGCGGCGGCGCGACGCCTAACGCGCCGGATTGCTCACCCACGCTTAACTCAACGCGACGGGCGTGCTCGGGGCGGCGCAACTCGTCGATCACCACGCGGCGCGTGATCTGAGCGCACCACTCGCGGAACGATGCGGGGTTGCGGCATTGTCCAAGGTTCCGGTGGATCTTAATCAATGCGGCTTGGGCGCAATCGGCTGCCATCGCATCGGCATCGGGTCGGCTGTACAGCATAGCGTAGGCAATGCGATAGAGATCCCTCCAAAGCTGTTCGAACGCATCAATCTGGGCATCGCTGCCTTCGCTGGTACAGGCGTGGTAGAGCGATAAACTATCAATAGAGGGCATGGTTGTTGAACTCCTGGTAAGAGTATTACTGGCATTCTAGCACAGTCACGACAGGAATAACAGACATTTGGTATGTTTGTGTAGGTAAATAGATGAGAAAGCGAGGTGTGGGCAGCGAGGTAACCTGTTCCACCATGGGAAACGTCTTCTTAGTGTTGTTGAAGATGCGCTTGTCACTTCTGGTGGAACACGAAAGGAGCGAGAGGATATGAGCATTCGCGCACTAGAACCGAGTGATCGCGAAACGGTCGCTGCGCTGATGATCGAGCAGTGGGGCGCAGACCTGATCCTCGTTCACGACGAGCAGTTTGTGCCATCGGAGTTGCCGGGCTTTGTGGCGCTCGATGGCGAGAAGTGGCTGGGACTCGTCACCTATCGGATCGATGGAGATCAGTGCGAGATCATCACGCTCAACAGCTTTGACATGGGCAAGGGCATCGGTTCGGCGCTGATCGAGGCGGTGGCACAAGCGGCTCGCGCGGCGGGCTGTCGGCGCCTCTGGCTGATCACCACCAACGACAACCTGGAGGCGCTGCGCTTCTATCAGCGGCGCGGTATGGCGCTGGTGGCGGTGCATCGCGATGCCGTGACACGCGCGCGCGAGCGCAAACCCAGCATCCCGCTGATCGGCGAGCACGGCATCCCACTGCGCGACGAAATAGAGCTAGAGATGCTGCTGTAGGCGCTCGCGACGGACAATCATTCCCTCGCAAGCGCCGTTACAGTGCTAGAGACTAGTGACCATCGGCTGTGCTTGTGGCGCATTGCCCTGGAGATAGCCGAGCGCCCAGCCCAAGCGCAACTGCTTGAGCCAGAAGTTGAGCAGCACAGCGATCTGCGGCAGGAACACCGTATCGAGCTTGAGCAACTGGGTGAGCAGCAGGGCGATGCCGAATTGCAGCAGCAGGCCGACCAAGGCGAGCAGCAGCGTGCCAGGGTGGCGCATTGTGAAGGCGATCGCCTGGCCCAGCAGCACAAACGGGTTAAGGCGGTTGCGCGCCACCGCGAAGGCGCGGGCGTACTCGCCGAATAGATTGATCAACTGCAACAACACCACCGCCACGATCAGCATAACGGTCATATTGAGCATGCCGAGCAGCGATGCGATAACCAGCGCGAGCAGGCTCAAAACAATCAGCAGCACACCTAGAGCGGTGTACGACCAGAACGTGCGCAGGCAACCCGTCCAAAACGACTTTCCTGCCATACTGCTCAGCGCCCCGCCAGCAAAGAAGTTGTAGGCCAGGCTGAACAGAAGCAGGACAGGAAGCAATGATACCAACCACAGGGCGATGCCCTTGCCCGTGGCATCCGGGTAGCCGATCACGAGATCAACATACGCGTCGGCCCCACCCATCGCCAGATAAGAGAGAAAGGGACGATTGAGATCGGCGCGGAACACGGGCCAGGTCTGCACCAATCCCACGAACAAACTCACGATATAGAGCGGCACAATCAGGCCGGGGCGCAGCGAGTGGCGCAACCCTTTAACAATGGCAGTTTCAAGGTGATGCATGCAGCTTCCTGCTCTTTTGTGTTAGCCAAAGAGACCAAAACTCTGTGCGAGCAATTGAACCAACAGCAATAGCCGCGCGCCGAGCGACATGGCAGCCGTCTCGGGCTGAGCGCTGATGCCATTGTCGGCGATATCGAGTTCGGCAACCAGTTTGCGCTCGGGGTCGGCTTCGGCCCGCACAATCGGGTCGCTGGCGGGGAAGCTGTAGGTGATGCTCGGATCGCTGCCATCCCAGGTGCGCTGATGTTGGGTGCCGCTCGCTAGTGTGATGGTAATATCGACTGGCACACTGAGCGTGCCTTCACGCAGGACAGTGACGCTGCTTTCGTTGGCATTCGTGGTGATCGCGTGGATCGCATAATCGATCGTGGTCCCGCCGCCGAAGAAGCCATCGAACAACCAACTGAGGTCGCCGAGTTCGCGCTCCATCACCCCGCGGAAATCCTCGGCGGTGGGGTGCGCAAAGCGATATTCCTCCAGATAGCTGGCCATCGCCGCGTGCATGCGCTCGGTGCCCACGATCCGTTCAAGCATCAGCAGCCCGATCGCCGTTTTGCTGTAGACCGCGCCTCCGTACCCTATGTCGTCGTAAGTCCAGGCGGGCCGATCGACGGGTTCGTTTGGGGCGAGTGAATACTGCATCTTATCGTAGCTGAGCGCATTGATACTCAGATCGCCGAAGCCGATGCGGTGGTTGGCTTCGAGCATATAGCGCAGGCCGCTATATTCGGTCAACCCCTCATCGAGCCAGGGCGCGTAGCCTTCGTTGGTGGCGGTCTGCATGGGCCACCACTGGTGCGCGGCCTCGTGTGCAGTGACCAACCCGATAATGCCGGAATTGATGGGCCCGCCGATCGTGCCGCCCGTGATCAGCGTGGGGTACTCCATACCGCCAGCGCCACCAGCGTTATCGGGCACGTCGATGACCGTCAGGCGCGCGTGCGGGTACGCGCCGAACCACGCGCTGTACGCCTCCAGCGAGCCAGCCGCGCTCGTCAGATATTCATCGACCGCGCTGGCGTGCTCGGGCAAGTAGTACAGCACCACATCGACATTGCCAGCCTTGGTGTTCGCCTGCAAGAAATCGGGCGAGGCGGCGAAGGCGAAATCGGTGACGTTTGTGGAGGTGAAGCTGTGCGTCTTACTACCATCGGCATTCGTAGTTTCGCCGATGGGCACACCCGCGCCAGCCACCACATACTCGGCGGGCGCAGTGATGTTTACATCGTAGCGCCCGAAATCGTTGAAGAACTCCGAGTTTGCGTGCCACGGCTCGGTATCCCAGCGTCCACGGTCGTAGACCGCCATCTTGGGGTACCATTGACCGACCATAAAAAACGTATCGTTGCGACCGCCGTAGCCCGTGCGGGCGAACACCCTTGGCAACTTGCTCGTCCAATTCACTTCCATCTCAAGCACTTGGTTTGGTTCGAGGCTGCGGGGCAGCGGCACGAGCAACAGCGTGTCGGTAAGTGTGGAGTTAGCCAGCAGATCTGTGCCGTCGTTGAGCGTCAGCGAGTGGATCGTGATATCGCTGGGATTTGAGGGGTCGAAATCGAATCCGCGCATCCCTCCGTTCGATTCCCGCATCCAGGTCGTTTCGGGCGAACTGAACGCCTTCAGATACAGACGCAGCCACACTTCGCGCAGCGTATCCTCCGAAGGGTTGCGGTAGCGGATCTGCGCAGTGCCCGCGACCGTCTTCGCGGCGGGGTCAAGCGTCACATCCATGCGGTACGATGCGATCTCCGGCGCTTGCTGTGGCAGTGGTGCGGGCGGCGCGGGTGGCAGACTCGCATCGGTACGCATCACGCCAATACTCAACAATAACACGAAAACCAAGGCAATTCGTTGCAACATACGCGCTCACTTCAACGAAACTCATCCTTTTGCTGCAGTATAGCATAGGACGTACGATTGGCAGGAAAACAGGCATTTTCAACCAAATAAATACTTGTAAAACAAAAACCTCTTTTGGTATCATAAACACACCATCATCATTGTGGAGCACATAAATGAGCGATTTATCAGCACAACTCGATAAGGAAATCGCCGCTCTGGAACAAGCATTGAGCTTACCTCTTCCCGATGCGAGCCGTAGCCATCTCGAACAACAACTCCAGCAGTTGCGGGCAAGGCGCGCCGCAAACGCGGGAGGTATCTACGGCACCACTACCGTGACGGGCACAATGCACGGCAACGCGATCGGCGTGAACCTTGGCACGGTGAACTACAATGCCTCATCGGCCAACCCCACTGCCGCGCCAGGCACCCCCAACACCTCCGTCACCGACGAGGACATCGCCGATCAGCGAGAACTGCTAGAGAGCCACCGCCGAACCTTACACATCCACCTCAAGCAACGTGCGCAACTCACCAGCGCTTACGAGCCGCCTGTTGTGGAGCATGGCATTCGTGAAGCGCGCGCCGCCATCAAGAAGATCAAGGAGACTCTGCGCGGCTGGGGTGTGCCCGTGGAGGATCATCCCAACGACGTCGAGAAGTGATAAGACACCTTCAACGTAGCGTTGTGCGCTTGCTTCAGCAGGCGCTTTTTTAGTGTTAGAAAAGGGCCAACCGCATTGTGCTTGCCCGTCGCTTTTGCTAGTGCATGCCACATCCACACTCCCGCTCATACCCCTCCAATTCCACGATAAGTGATGCTGAAGAATTGTACGTAGTTGCATCCAAATCGCACGATTTCGATGCAGGACGGCCCTAAAATCGCAGCGACATATGTTATTAAAAAGTAAAATACGCAATGGGATGATTTGTATGAGAAAATATCACTAATGATAAATAGTGATATAATCATCCATTATCCGCAATTGATGGATATGACAAAAATGAGAAGTATTTTTGCGTAACAAATATCTACGCAAGACGGTATATCCAAAGTTGAACATATGAGGGCACCCCGCTTTGAGTGTTTAGCTCAAGATGGTTGGATGGAGAGTCGTAGGGGAATGATGCTGGTTGAGATGAGGCTAGATACGAGAGCCATCCCCTCCTTCAAAATCCTCAATTGATTGTAGATATTCACCCTGGCCAGGTCGCCTGAACGGTTAACTCGTAGGCTCAGGTGCGCCTACCTAGCCTTACCGTGTTATACGGGCCATCATCTGTAATCACACCTCTCTCGATAAAAACAGAATAGTCTCTAGGACCACGCAGTTCGCTTCTAGCACTGGAGATTCAATCATGCTAGCCAGTCCTGTTCAGAGGATTTTGTTGGTTGCGTTAGTGGTAGTGGGGTTGCTAGCGGAGACGGCCCGTGCCTACGAGCCGACGAACAAGTCAATGCTCGCTGGCTCCTGTGATACGTATACGTTCCTTCAAACCGAGGCGCATCAGGCGAACGAGTGCGCTCATGCCGGAAGTTCGGCGCTTGCCAGCAATGACTTCGCCACAATCATTGGCGGCGATAACCGCCTTGGCGGATTGAACGTCGCGCAGGATGAGAACAATAACCGTTTGCGTCCCGTCGGCCCGCCCTCCGATCTCGTTGCTGCTTCGCGTCGCTACGATCTCCCTAACGCTCCCAATACTGGGATTGGCTTCGCGCCTGTAAATCAGGGCACTCCCGGCACGGTCGCGTTCGCTAGCGGCACATCGAGTGTGGATGAAGGCGATGGCAGCGCGCAGATTGCACTCACCCGCACGAGCGGCAGCAATGGCCCATTGAGCGTGCGGGTTGATGTCACTGGCGGCACGGCCACGGGCGGCGCCGACTATTTGATACCTGGCAATCGCGATGTCAACTGGATGAGCATAACTGGCTTTAACAGTATTGTCAACGCCATGGTGATGCAGGGGTGCGCGCACGAATTGGCAGAGGTAGAAAACGAATCGCCCTCCACTATGGT
>ERZ777003.1216-NODE-1216-length-41045-cov-11.777165_pt1 | contig 41045 bp, 34 predicted proteins | sample MGYA00374956_ERZ777003 | MGnify/ENA primary metagenome ERZ777003 (study PRJEB29302, sample SAMN06268252) | bioreactor metagenome | isolation source: Joint BioEnergy Institute, California, USA | place: USA:Joint BioEnergy Institute, California, USA | collected... | reverse complement strand
GTCTGCGGTGCTCTGGCCAGCGGATGAGGGTGGTTACCATCCCCCGCCGCCGCCACCGCCCCTGCCGCCGCCAGAGAATCCGCCGCCTCCGCCACCCCTGCTCGACGATGAATTGGAACGGGCGAGCGCTCCGCTGAGGGCACTGCCCAGCCCCCCGCCGATCGGCTTGGAGTTGCCATGGCGGCGGAACCAGCGCGGATAGTGGCGGATGTGCGAGTCACCGCCGGCCTGCGCGTAGGCCAGCACGGGCGAGATGCGCTCAGCCCATTCCTGCTCGGCATCGAGGGCGACGGCATAGGCGAGGTACTCGTCGTAATGCTCGGTCGCGTTGCGGCCGTAGGTGGGGACCTGCTCCGGCCGCTGCTTGAGGTAGTAACGGAAACCCTCGATCTGATCCATGATGGATCGCCCCATCGCCGTCGGCCGCTCCAGCAGATGGAAGAACAGCGCATTTACCCCCACGATCACCAGGAGGACGGGGATCATCACAACCCCCACCGCAAGCCCGAGCATCGTCAAGCCGACGATCTCGCCGACGACAAACGGCAGGGCAAACAGCGTCGAGAAGATGGCGGCAGCCCAGGCGGGACCCCCCCCACCACCGATCGCCTGCCCCCAGGTGGTGGTCACCATCCCCAGCAGCGCGACAACGCCAGTCGACCAACCCGCCAGCCACACCACCAGGAAAAGCCCCAGCAGCATCTGATCCGACGGCGCCATCAGCAATGCCACCACCAGCACCGCCAGCGACAGGACCAGCCCCGGGATCAGCCAGCGGCGATTGGTGAAAAAGAGCGTCCCCTCGTATTCCAACTTGAGATAGCGCGCCAGCGCCTCGCCGGCGGCCTTGATCGTCCGCTGGTTCTTCGGGTCCAGACGGATCTCCTCGGACGTGAGCAGATGCTCAGCCATCGCCCTCTCGCCGGGAGACAGGGCGGAGAAATCGCGCGTCAGGCGCTTGAGCAGGAATGAGCCGTCGGCCTGGTGATGCAGCTCAGCGACGCCCTTGTTGGCGAGGCTGATGATTGCTGCGCTGAAGCAGCGATTGTCGTACCCCATCCGCCAGATGAAGCGTGCGGCGGCGGGCGACAGACCCTCCGGCGGTTCGAAGCGCGGCTGGACGATGCCGCGCGGCGGATCGCGCCCCACGACCGACCAGGCGAAGATGTAGTAGAGGATCACGAGGCCCAGGCCGATCAAGCCGACCAGCAGCGGGCGATTCGACTGCCAGAACACCGCGATCCGCTGGTCGCGCGTCGGCTCGTCGATGATGGCCTTGGGAAACTCGCCGATGATCGTTATCCCCTGGCCGGGCAGGAGGATGCTCGTCGATTCGTAGTGGATGTGGCCGGCGCGTGCATCGATCCAGGAGGTGTACGACAGGCCACGTTCGCCCTTTTTGCCGGTGTAGGCTTTGTGGCGGAGTTCGCTCAGCGGCGCCGGCCGGGGCAGCTCGATGACGGCTGTGGCCTTCTCGATGGAGAAATCCCAGTCATTTCCCGTCACGTTCCAGTACAGCCTGTCGTGCGTGTCGTAGAAATCGATGCAGTGGTTGGTTCGATATTCGAGCGTGTAAGTGTATCTGCCGGGTTGGAGGAGGCGATCTTCCTGGCCGATGTAGATTCGCAGTTCGCCGTTCTCCTGCTTCGTGTGCCACGGCTCGGGCTGGCCGTCGCGCAGGACCTTTGTCACCTCCAGCGGCATGACGATCTGCGTGAACCAGGGCCCGGGATAGGTGAGGGGCAGGTCGCGATAGATGCCGCGATGGATTTTCTTGCCCTCGGCGGTGACGGTGATGGTTTCGGTCACCGTCATGCTGCCGTCGGCATGGATGACGATGCGGCTGTCGAAGTGATGGATGCGTTCGTCGGCGGCTGCGACGGCTGACAGCAGCAAGATGATCAGTCCGACTGCTGTCGGCACACGGAATATCCCCATCGATGTCTCCTTCCCATCAGCCGCGGACGCGGTGCCGCAGGACCTGACCTGTCCAGATGATGTGCCACGTGTGCGGATCGGCGAGGGCGAGCATCGCCGCGCGCGAGCCGAGCACACGGCCGGCTGCCTGCCGCAGTTGTGCGATCGCGTCGGCCCATCGGCCGGATCGGACATGCGCGGCTGCCTGCGAGGCGTGCACAAGCACGGCTTCGAGGCAGAAATACGCCGGCAGTCGCGGTGCGCCGTGTCGGCGGGCGACGCGTTCGACCTCGTCGATCCGCTGGAGGCCGCCGACGGCGGTCTTGTTGGCGCCGAACCACCGGTAATTGGCCAGCACCTTCGGAATGTACGCCATCCGATGGTCGCGGGCGATTTTCAGCCACAGATCATAGTCCATGGCCCAGTTGAGGGACTTATCCAGGCCGCCGACGGCTTCAAAGACGCTCCGGCGGAAGAACGCTGCCGGCTGAACGATGTAGTCGCTGTAATACAGCAGGCGATGGCGGTTGAACGGCTCGACATGGGCACAGCGGCCAATGCGGCGACCGGCGGGGTCGATAAAGTTGGCATCGCCGTAGACAACGGCTACGTCGGGGTGGGCTTCGAGGTACTCCACCGCCGCCCGGACGGCGCCGGGTTCGAGCGTGTCGTCGGAGTTCAGCCAGGTGAGGATGTCCCCCCCGCCCCGGGCGAAACCCCGGTTGATGGCGTCTGTCTGGCCGTCGTCAGGCCGGCTGATCCAATCAATCCGGCCGGTGTAGCGTTTGAGGATGTCGAGTGTGCCGTCGGTGGACCCGCCGTCCATGACCAGGTACCGGATGTTCGTATAGTCCTGTCGGAGCACGCTTTGGATTGTTTGCTCGATCCAGGGGGCCTGGTTGAACGAGGGGGTGACGATGCAGACTGTGGGCCGGTGTTGGGGCATGGGCGGTAACTGGAGGGGGATTATACTGACCTGCGGGGAGGGCGGCGCGGTCATGGCATGGCTGAGGTGGTTGTGCTATGCTGCGAAACTCGCGCCACCGTGGCGACGGGTAGAGCGACGATGCGCGTTTTGGCTCGGCCTGCGCGCGGGAGGCGTTGGTTTTGAGAAGCACGATCCGACGACTGGCCCGTTGGGTCAAGGGAAGCTGGATGCAGCAGGATGAGATGGACAAGGCATTGGACCATCTGCTGGCCAAGGGCTTTGCGCCCGAGGTGGTCCTCGATATCGGCGCCGCCAAGGGATATTGGAGCCTGCGAGCAGCCAGCCGGTGGAAACAGGCCCGGTTTCAGATGATCGACCCGTTGGTCGAAAGCGAGCCGTCGCTGCAGGAGATCTGCCGGAAGCACGGCCGATTCGACTACCTGCTGCTGGCGGTCGGCAACCAGACCGGCACGGTGACGCTGAACGTCACGCCCGACTACGACGGTTCCAGCGCCCTGGACTATCCCGGCGCCGACCCGTCGCGCCAGCGTCAGATCCCCCTGGACACGATCGACAATCTTCTGTCAGCCGGCAAGCTCAAGCCGCCGCAACTGGTCAAGATCGACGTGCAGGGTTTCGAGATGCAGGTGCTCGAGGGGGGCAGTGCCCTGTTCTCGTCTGCCGAGGTGTTCATCATCGAAACCAATCTGTACCGCTTCATGCCGAAGTGCCCGCTGCTGCACGAGGTCGTCGCCTACATGGCGGAGCGCGGGTATCGCGTGTTTGACTTCGCCGGATCCCTGCGCCGCCCCTACCAGGACGACCTGGCGCAGGTGGACGTGGTGTTCGTATCCGACAAGAGTCCGCTGGTTGCCAGCAACCAGTGGGCGTAGTCGGCTTTGGATTGCGGGATGGCGGATGTGCAGTTCCTGAGGGAGCTGCGATCCGCGTGAAATCCCCAATCCAGACGTCAGATATCCAACATGAGCATCAGTGTTTCAGTCATCATCTGCACTGCCAACCCCCGCATGGACATTCTCCAGCGTGCGCTGGACTGCATCGAGCAGCAGACGCTGGGGCATACGCGGTACGAGGTGGTGGTGGTCGACAACAACTCCGAGCCCCCGCTGTCGGCCGAGGCGCTGCGTAAAGATCGTGAGATGACGCTGCGCGTGATTCGCCAGCCACGGCAGGGGCTGAGCTATGCGCGTGTGGCGGGAATCCGCGCTGCCACCGGCCGGCTGATGGTGTTTGTCGATGACGACAACTTCCTGGACAGCCGGTACCTGGAAAACGCCCTCCGCATCGCCGACGCCGAGCCGCATATCGGCGCGTTCGGCGGCATTACCGAAGGCATCCTCGAACGCCCCATCGGCAAGTGGAAGTCGCGCCTGCTCCCCTACCTGGGTGTGCGCGACTACGGCCCCGAGCCGATCACGTCCACAGCCGATCACTGGGGCAAATGGGAGCCGATCGGCGCGGGCATGGTGACGCGCCGCGACGTAGCTGAGAAGTTTGCCGAGTTGATCGAGTCGATCCCCCACGCCGGCACGCTCGGGCGGCGCGGGTCGGATCTGCTTAGTGGCGAGGATTCGCTGTTTGCGCGGATCGCCAACCGGCTGGGGTATGCGTGCTCCTATCAGCCGTCGCTGAAGCTGCAGCACTTCATCAAGAAAGAGCGGCTGAAGCTCAAGTACCTGGCCCGTCTGATCAAGGGGCATGGCCGGTCGTACGTTGTGCTTCAGCGCGTGCTTGGCCGGCCGGCGGATCCGATCAGCCTGCCCAACTGCATGGCGCGGATGCTGTACCGCCTGAAGACGGCTGGCACGATCGGCGTGATGATGTGGTTCTGGGATGTGGGATATATGATCGAAGCCCGCACGCCGAGCCGGCCGGAGACGATCGAGCCGTTCTTCCATCCCGTGCCCGCCACGCAGGGAGGCTCGCAGTGACGATTCGATCCCGCCTCGCACGGGCGAGGCATGTTTCGCCCACGAACCGCCGAGTTGCGCTGCCGCGGACGACACGTGTGTCCCCCGTATTAGCTGCTTCATGACTCCCACGTTCTCCATCGTCATCCCCAACTACAACAGCGGGCCCGTCCTGGAACGATGCATCCAGTCGTTGCTGGCGCAGGACTATCCGAAGCTGCAGCTCATCATGGCGGACTCGTGCAGCACGGATGAATCGAAGCAAATCATCGAGAAGTACCGTGAGCACTTCGACGTGCTCATCATCGAGAAGGACAAGGGCCAGGCTGATGGGCTGAACAAGGGGTTTTCGCGCGCGACGGGCGAGATCTTCGGCTGGCTGTGCGCGGATGATGAACTGCTGCCCGGCACGCTGCATCACGTGGCGGAGATCTTTGCGAAGAATCCTGATGTCGACATCGTGACGGGCAAGTGCGAGCGCGTCATGCCGGACGGGCAGACGCGTTTCGTCACCGGCGGCGACCCGGAGACGTGGCAGAAGATCGGCATTCAGAACGTGATCGAGCAGCCGAGCACGTTCTGGAAGGCGTCGATGCATCGCAAGGTCGGCCAGCTCGATACCAGCTATCATCTGGGATTCGACTGGGACCTGTGGGCGCGACTGCGCAATGCTGGCGCGAAGATCCAGGTGACCGATCGCGTACTGTCGCGGTATTACTTTTCGGACACGAACAAGACCGGTTCAGCCGGGGCGCTGTTCGTGAAGGAAGCCTTCCGGCTGGTGAAAACCTACGGCCCGCTCGGCGGTGCGCTGGCGCATATCTATCGTTTCCTCTACAAGCATTTCGATCTCAAAGGCTGCTACGACAAGCCCCCTCGCTGCTCGAAGTACCGCTTCATGGCGTTCATGTGGACGATGGCGGTGCTGCGCGTCCTGATCGGCAAGCGCCTGCTTCTGATGTACAACTGGCACTTCGCGGCGTGTCAGGAGAGGAATGTGAAGTGGTTTTAGGGGAGTTGGCGGTTGGCAGTTTGCAGTAGCCAGTTGCTGGTGGCCGGGTGGTAATGGCCAGGCGCTGGCATCGGCTCCCTGATAGCATCGAGGGCACGCGAGAGATCGCCTGCAGGCCGCTGTCTGGGGCGGGACGGCGGTTTATGCTGCCCTTAGATCTGGCCGCGCAGCCAGGGCCAGAAGCGCTCCAGTCGGGAAACTTGCGCGAGGTGGGCTGATCTGTTAAGCTGTCGCCCCAATTGCGGCGCCGGGCGGCGTTCGCGTTGCCGGTTTCGCTCCCACAGCAAGGCTTTTGCAAGGACACGAATGTCAGACTCGATCACCCCCTTCAACCGCTCGATGGACCGTGATGACCTGTTCCACCCCGAGGCACGGCCAACCGTCCAAGCCATCCATCAGCTCATCCGCGACATGTATGCCAAGGGCGTCTACATGACCTCCTGGTACGGGACGCTCGAAAAGCCGAACACCGGCGTCGGCATGGACAACCGCGGCCCCAACTACGAGCCCCTGCCCGATGCCGTCGACGACGAGCGGATCCCCTGGTTCCTCTACTGGGAAATCGAAGCCATGGTCCGCGCCTTCAAGGGCAAGCTCGGCCCGGGCGTGCGCGTGCTGGATGCGGGGGGAACGTCGTCCCTTTTCAGCTTCTTCCTCGCCAGCCTCGGCTGTGAGGTCCATTCGATCGACATCAACCCCTCACTGATCAAGAACTCCAACCTGGTAGCCAAGAAAATGGGCTGGAACCTCCATGCCTACTCCATGGACGTGTCGCGGATGGAGTTCAAGGAGGGCTTTTTCGACCACTGTTTCAGCATCTGCGTCTTCGAGCACCTGGACTTCTACCTGAAGCAGCGGGCATTCGTGGAGTTCCACCGCACGATGAAGCCCGGCGGCTGGGTCGGGATCACCTTCGACTACAACAACCCCGCACCGTATGTCTTTGACTGCATGGCATTTGACGACCGCTACCGCAACCAGCTCGACTCGCCCGAGCGGGTGAAGCAGGTCTTCACAGCCAACGGTCTGTTCGAGTTCGCTGGCAATCAGGAGTTCATCGACAACGGCAAGCGATACCTCTCGCCGCCCCGTGAGGCCAAGGTCAAGAACCCGCGCGACTACTCCTTCGGCGCGCTGGTCCTTCGCCGCAAAGACTTCTGGTAATTGAAGTTATAGCGCAGTCTCCGCCCGTTTCCGGCTCACATTAGGCCGGAGATCACCCCGTGCGGCAGGAAAATTGCGACTAAATCTCAATTTGCTCTGGAAACGGGACTAAACCTGTCCTATATTCGATCGCGAGGATGCTAAGCGTCAGCCGATCGGTGGAGTACGCGTTGATCGCCCTGGCCTACCTGGACGCCCGTCCCGGCCAGGTCATCGCCGCTCGCGAGATCGCCGACGCCAATAACCTGCCGCTGGCTCTGCTGATGCAGATCATGAAGCGTCTGCATCGTCACGAAGTCGTCGCCAGCACGCGCGGCGCCAAGGGCGGGTACAGCCTGCACCGGGCCCTGGAAAGCCTCAGCGTCTATGAGCTGATGCGCTTCATAGACGAAGACCTGGACACCCAGGAGCGTCCTCCGGGCAGGAACCTGTCGACCGTCGGGCCCGTACAGGCATTGCAGTATCGCCTCGCCCGCTGCCTGCGGGAAGTGATGGTGTCGGACCTGGTCACCCCCGGCCGACGCATCGACGTCCCGCTGGAGTCGATCCGCTGCAAATGCGGCAAGATTTGACAAAACAATAAGGTCCGCCTATTGGACCAGTTACTCATTCAGGAGCCCCGAAGATGGCCATCACACTGACCGAGACCGCAGCCAAGGAAATCAAGAGCATCATCGCCGATCAGAACCTCGACCCCGAGAAGACCCGCCTGCGCGTCGGCGTCAAGGGCGGCGGCTGCTCCGGCTTCAGCTACATGCTCGACCTCACGGAAGAGGAAAAGGGCGAGATGGACGAGGAGATGGAGTCGCACGGCGTGAAGATCCTCGTCGACATGAAGTCCAACCTCTACCTCAACGGCACCGAGATCGATTTCAAGGATGAGGTGATGGGCCGCGGCTTCGTGTTCAAGAACCCCAACGCGACCAGCACCTGCGGCTGCGGCAGCAGTTTCACTGCCTAGAAATGGCGGCATCCGGCATCGGCCGGATGACCATTTTTCTGCATGAGTTGAGACACGGTCTCAACCGGTCTATCATCAGCCGTCCGCCTCGGTGGACGCGATGTCTCCCGTATTACTTTCGCAGGACCGAAGACAACCGCCAGGCTAGACCATGCCCACGACCGATACAGAACTCGAACAGTTTACCAACCGCGAGTACAAGTGGGGGTTCGTCTCGGACATCGAGTCCGAGTCCGCCCCACCGGGACTCAACGAAGACATCATCCGGTTCATCTCCGCCAAGAAGGAGGAGCCGGAGTGGCTGCTTGAATGGCGCTTGCGGGCCTATCGCCACTGGCTGACCATGACCGAGCCCCACCACTGGGGCAAGCTCAAGTATCCGCCCATCAACTACCAGGACACGATCTACTATTCGGCCCCCAAGCCGAAGTATCGTTCGCTGGACGATGTCGATCCGGAGTTGCTGGCGGTCTACGACAAGCTGGGCGTGCCTCTGCACGAGCGAAAGGCCCTGCTGGGCATTCAGGATGACGATGCCGAAGGCAGCCAGGACACCCCCGCCGTCGCCGTCGATGCCGTCTTCGACTCGGTGTCGGTCAAGACGACCTTCCAGAAGCAGCTTGCGGAGATGGGCATCATCTTCTGCAGCTTCAGTGAAGCCGTGAAGAACCATCCGGAGCTGGTCCGCAAGTACCTCGGCTCGGTGGTGCCCTACAGCGACAACTTCTTCGCGACGCTCAACAGCGCGGTCTTCAGCGACGGGTCGTTCTGCTACATCCCCAAGGGTGTCCGCTGTCCGATGGAGCTGAGCACCTACTTCCGCATCAACGCCGCCAAGACCGGCCAGTTCGAGCGGACGCTCATCATCGCCGACGAAGGCGCATATGTGAGCTACCTTGAAGGTTGTACGGCTCCGATGCGCGACGAAAACCAGCTTCACGCTGCCGTCGTCGAGCTGATCGCGCTCAAGGATGCGACCATCAAGTACAGCACCGTCCAGAACTGGTATCCGGGCGATCCCAAGACCGGCAAGGGCGGCATCTACAACTTCGTCACCAAGCGCGGCGCCTGCCGCGGCGAGAACAGCAAGATCACCTGGACGCAGGTCGAAACCGGCTCAGCCATCACTTGGAAGTATCCGAGCTGCATCCTGCAGGGTGACAACAGCGTCGGCGAGTTCTACAGTGTCGCGCTGACCAACAACTACCAGCAGGCTGACACCGGCACGAAGATGATCCACATCGGGAAGAACACCCGGTCGACGATCGTCTCCAAGGGGATCAGCGCCGGCCACGGCCAGAACACCTACCGCGGCCTGGTAAAGATCCTCAAGGGCGCCGAAAACGCCCGCAACTACACGCAGTGCGACTCGATGCTCATCGGCAACAAGTGCGGCGCCCACACCGAGCCGTACATCGACGTGAAGAACCCCACCGCCCAGGTCGAACACGAAGCGTCGACCTCGAAGATCGGTGAGGATCAGCTTTTCTACTGCGCCTCCCGCGGCATCGCCCTGGAAGACGCGGTCAACATGATCGTCAACGGCTTCTGCAAGGAAGTCTTCCGCGAGCTGCCCATGGAGTTCGCGGTCGAAGCCCAAAAGCTCCTGGGCGTGAGCCTCGAAGGCTCGGTCGGGTAGCCGGTTATCTGTTATTTGCTGCTTGGTTGTTTCGCAGCCGCGTCTCAACCATCACCAGGAAACGAAACACAAGACACCAGAACACCAAACACCAAACATCGAACCATGCCAGAACCACTCCTCGTCATCGAAAACCTTCACGCTCGCGTCGCCAGCGGCGACAAGCGCGAGATCCTCAAGGGCGTCAACCTCACGATCAACAAGGGCGAGGTGCACGCCATCATGGGCAAGAACGGCAGCGGCAAGAGCACGCTGGCCCAGGTGCTTGCCGGCCGGGAGACCTACGAGGTCACCGAGGGCTCCGTCACCTACATGGGCAAGGACCTGCTGGAGCTGAGCGCCGAAGAGCGCGCCCGCGAGGGTGTCTTCCTGGCTTTCCAGTATCCCGTGGAGATCCCGGGCGTCTCGACCAGCTACTTCCTCCGCGCTGCCGTCAATGCCGTGCGCGAGCACCGCGGCCTGCCCGAGATCAGCGCCCCCGAGTTCCTCAAGCTGGTGCGAGACAAGATGAAGCTGCTGCACATGGACAACAGCTTCATGAACCGCGCCGTCAACGAGGGCTTCTCCGGCGGCGAGAAGAAGCGCAACGAAATCTTCCAGATGGCCGTCATGGATCCGATCCTCGCCCTCATGGACGAGACCGACTCCGGCCTGGACATCGACGCGCTCAAGACCGTCTCCTACGGCGCCAACACGCTCCGCAGCCCCGAGCGCGGCATCCTGCTGGTGACGCACTACCAGCGGATGCTCAACTACATCGTGCCCGACTACGTGCACGTGATGCTCGACGGGCGCATCGTCACCAGCGGCGACAAGTCGCTGGCGCTGGAGCTCGAAGCCAAGGGTTACGACTGGGTCGAGAAGGAATACGCCCAGCCCGCCGGTGCCTGATCATCCAATCGCAAATCCAACGGGCCGTTGGAGTAAGACATGACGCAAGTGGCAGAAGAAAAAGACATTCTCGTTTCCACCTACGCGCAGATGCGCGAAACGCTCGACACGCCGTCGACGCCCTGGCTCGACGAGCTGCGCCGAGCCGGCATGGCGCATTTCGAAAAGGTGGGATTCCCCAGCGGCCGGGAAGAGGCCTGGCGCTTCACCAACGTCGCGCCGATCGCCCGCACGAAGTTTACCCCCGGCCTGGGAACGATCACGCCGGTGGCTCGCGACGTCGCGAAGCAGTACAGCTTCGGCGACAAGGCTGCGATCGAGCTGGTGTTCATCAACGGGCACTTCGCCCGCGAGCTGTCGAAGCTCGACCGCCTGCCGGGCGAGGCCCACGTCGGCACGCTGGCCGACGCGTTTGATGCCGACGACCAGACCGTCCGGAACAACATCGGCCGGCTCGTGAAGCTGGATACGACGCCCTTCACAGCCCTCAACGCCGGGTTCGTGTTCGATGGCGCGTTTATCCGCCTGCCGCGAAACACGACCATCCCCGCGCCGATCCACCTGCTGTTCGTCTCGACAGCCGGCGCCGACGGCCAGCCGACGGTCTGCCATCCGCGCGTCCTCATCCTCGCGGAAGACAACGTCGAAGCCGCCATCGTCGAAAGCTACGTCGGCCCCGAAGGCGCGGTCTACTGGACCAACGCCGTCACCGAGGTCGCGATTGGCAAGGATTCGCGCATCGACCACAACAAGCTGCAGCAGGAATCGCTGCGGGCATTCCATACGGCTGCGATGCATGTGCATCTGGACCGCGGCAGCTACTTCATCAGCCACAACACGACCATCGGCGGGCGCATCACGCGCAATGACCCGAGCGTGAAAATGGCCGGCGAAGGCGCCTATGCCGTCCTCAACGGGCTGGTCATCCTCGATGGCGAGCAGCACTGCGACAACCACACGCTGCTCGACCACTTCAGCCCCAATTGTCCCAGCCACGAGCTGTACAAGCACGTGCTCGACGGCAAGTCCAGCGCCGTGTTCAAGGGCCAGATCTACGTGCATCCCGAGGCCCAGAAGACGGACTCCAAGCAGACCAGCAAGTCGCTGCTGCTGTCGGACAGCGCCGAGATCAACTCCATGCCGGCGCTGGAGATCTACGCCGACGACGTGAAATGTACGCACGGCAGCACCGTCGGTCCGGTCGACCAGGACATGCTGTTCTACCTCCGCAGCCGTGGTGTCGGCATCGACGCCGCCAAGCACCTGCTGACCTACGCCTTCGTGGCTGACGTGACGCGACGCATCACCGTCGAGCCCGTGCGCGCCAGGATCGAGGACTTCATGGCTGCCCAGCACGGCCTGCCGCGGGATCTGCGAATCACAGACCTCAGCGACTTCGACGCCGAGGTGTTGTAAGACGACTTTCACCGCTGAGACGCAGAGATCGCGGAGAAGTCGCAAGGACCAGACGGTATAATCCTCAAGCGGTTTTCTCTGCGTGCTTTGCGTCTCTGCGGTGAGCCTCGATGACCAGACTGGCTGAACAACCTGCTGCTACGGATTTCGATGTACTCAAGATCCGCCGGGATTTCCCGATCCTGCAGACGCGGATGAACGGCAAGCCGCTGGTCTATCTCGACAACGCGGCTACCACGCAGAAGCCCCAGGCCGTCATCGACGCCCTGGTCCACTACTACAGCCACGACAACGCCAACATCCATCGCGGCATCTACGCCCTCAGCCAGCGGGCGACCGAGGCCCACGACGCCGCGCGCCGCACCGTCGCCCGCTTCCTCAATGCCCGCGAACCGGCTGAGTGCATCTTCGTCCGCAATGCGACCGAGGGGATCAATCTCGTCGCTCTGAGCTGGGCGCGCGCCAATCTCAAAGCCGGCGACGAAATCCTCCTGGGCGAGATGGAGCACCACTCCAACATCGTCCCCTGGCAGATGACGGCTCAGGCCACCGGCGCCGCCGTACGCGTCATCCCCATGAACGACGACGGCGAGCTGATCCTGGACGAACTGGACAAGCTGCTGACCGAGCGGACGAAGCTCGTCGCCATCCAGCACGTCTCCAACGCGCTGGGGACGATCCAGGATGTCCAGACGATCGTCGCCCGCGCCAAGGCCGTCGGAGCCAAGGTATTGATCGACGGCGCGCAGTGGGTGGCCCATCATCCGACAGACGTGCAAGCCATCGGGTGCGATTTCTACGCACTCTCCGGCCACAAGCTGTTCGGTCCGACGGGGATCGGCGTGCTGTGGGGCCGGCGCGAGCTGCTGGAAGCCATGCCCCCGCTTCTGGGCGGCGGCGACATGATCGAGACTGTCAGCTTCGCGGGCACGACCTACGCCCCGATTCCCAACAAGTTCGAAGCCGGCACGCCGGACATCGCCGGCGCGATCGGCCTGGCGGCTGCGATCGATTACGTCACCAGCATCGGCTTTGAGGCCTTCGAGGCATATGAAAAGGACCTGCTGACCTACGCGCTGGAGCAGATCACCGCCCTGCCAGGCGTGCGCGTGCTGGGCCGGGCCCGCAAGCGGGCTGGGGCGATCAGCTTCGTCATCGACGAGCCGCCGATCAGCGCGATCGACATCGGCATGGCGCTGGATCGCGACGGCATCGCCGTCCGCACAGGCCATCACTGCTGCATGCCGCTGATGGACCGGCTGAAGGTGCCCGCGACGACGCGCGCAAGCTTCGCGTTCTATAACACGCGTGAAGAGATCGACAAGCTGGTCGAGTCTCTGCATCGCCTGATCGAGTCGAAGAAGGCTTCGCGCGCGACAGCCGCCGCATGCGGCTCGCACAGCAACACGATCATTGATCCCGATCAGCTCCCCTTCGCGGCCGCGTCGGCTGAGTCGCCGCAGGCGGCGGCGGATGAACTGGCAGCCGATTTCGAGCTGTTTGAGGATCGCGAGTCGCGCACGCAGTATGTGCTGGATCTGGGCGAGCAGCTCCCGCATGCGTTCGACACGCTCAAGCGACTGACCGCGCGCGTGCCGGGCTGCATGAGCGAGGTGTATCTCATCGGCCGCAAGCGGCCGGGCAGCGACGGCATCTTCGAGTTCACCGCCGATGCCAATGCCGACATCGTCCGCGGGCTGATCGCCATCCTGCAGCGCCTTTACTCCGGCCAGAAGGCGAAGGATGTGCTGGCCTTCGACATCGAGGCGTTCTTCAGCCGCATCGGCCTGGATCAGTTCATCAGCTCGCAGCGGCGGAACGGCCTGGCCGGCATGATCAGCCGCATCCGCACCTCGGCTGAGGGGATTCTCGGGAAGTGAGGGTTGTCATGAACGAAGACCGCAGATCATCGCGTCTTTCGAGCCTGCCCGTCATCAACCCAAACGACAAGGTGGAGCAGTTGCGCCAGGAATTCGCCCGCGAAAACCCCGCTCAGGAGAAACTCCCCAACCAGCGGTCGCTGATCGATCGCGCCCTCGACACCTCCAAGCCGCCTCACCACAAGGCTCTGGAGGAGAAGATCATCGAGCAGCTCAAGACCGTCTACGACCCGGAAATCCCGGTCGACATCTACGAGCTGGGCCTGATCTACGGCATCGACATCGCCGAGGACAACGCCGTGCGCATCCGCATGACGCTGACCGCCCCCGGCTGCCCCGTCGCCGGCTCGCTGGTCGCCGAGGTCGAGCGGAAGATCGAAAGCCTCGATGAGGTGAAGAGCTGCAACGTCGATCTGGTCTGGGATCCGCCGTGGACCAAAGAGCGGATGAGCGAAGCGGCGCTGCTGGAGCTGGGGTTGCTCTAGAGGCTGATCCCGGCACGCAATAGCGTGCCCTACATTCAGGCCGTCGGTATGCGTTTGCCGGTCACCGTGACATCAAGCCGATCCTCACGGCGGAACCAGATGGGCGTTCGCTGGCGGTAGGTCAGCCGATCGCCGTCGAACGTGAGGTTCAACGTGAACCAGCTCGGCGTGCCGACCGGCAGCGTGTTGACGACCAGCTCCTGCTCCGAGACCCACCCCGCCCGGGCGACATGCTCGACCGGCTCGCGGTAGACCAGCGACGTTCGTCGGGATGTGTCGGCATGGAAGCCGGCTTGGAGCGTGGCTGTGCGATCGGCAAACTCCAGCATCAGCTCGACGCCTTCACCGCCGCCCGCAGGCGCGATGGACACCTGCCGCAAGCCAAGCGGGTTTTCCTCCATGCGATATGACGCCGCGGCCACGCCTACTTTCGGCCCCGCCGGCGGAGCCAGCTCATGCCGCAGGCTCGACTCGAATGCCCGCAGTGAAGCCAGTGCGTCCTTGTCCTCCGGCAGCGGGCGATGCTTGACGGCATTCATCAGCGACCGATACGCGACGTCCAGCATCGCCTGGATGTCAACACTGCCGGCTGTCATCGCGACGGCGATGTCATACTCGGGCATCATCAGCGCAACCTGCCCGGCATAGCCGTCGCCCCGGAACAGGTTGTAGCGGCACATCCAGAACTGGAAGCCATAGCCCTGATTCCAGTCGGGCGGACCACCCCACGGGATCGCGGCATTTTCGATCTGCTTGTGCGACGCCATCGCGACGTAGTCGCGCGGGATGAGCTGTTGGCCGTTCCACATGCCGCCCTGCAGCCAAAGCTGCGCAAACGCGGCGATCTCCTCCACGCTGGTCCACATCCCCCACCCGCCGACTTCGATGCCATCGGGGTTGCGATCCCACGCAACCTCGCCGAAGCCCAGGGGATCGAACAGCCGGGGCCGCAGGTACTGCGAAACCGGCTGGCCCGTGACCTTCTGGATCCCGGCGGAGAGCACGAACGTCGCGCCCGAGTTGTAGACAAACTTCGTCCCCGGCTCATACGGCAGCTCATCCTCGAGGAAGCCGCCGATCCAGTCATGCCCGACATCACCGGCTCTGTAGCGCCCAAGTGCGCATGATGCATGGCCCGAGGACATTGTCAGCAGGTGCCGAAGCGTCACGCGCCGCATCCGCTCGGTCACCTTCGGCGTCAGCCGCTCGGGGAAGAAGTCGACCAGGCGGTCGTCGATCGACAGCAGGCCCTCGCCCTGCGCGATGCCGATGGCGGAGGAGACGAAGCTCTTGCTCAGCGAAAAGAGCTGATGCGGCGCATCGGCTGGATGCGGCGACCAGTACCCTTCGGAGATGACCTTGCCATGCCGCAGCAGCAGGTAGCCATGGACACGCGTGCCCTGCCTGGTCAGGCCATCAAGGCCCCGTGCGAATGCCTCGGCTGCGGAAGAAGGAAGCCCCTCGGCTTCGGGCGTAGAGCGGGGAAGGCGTTGCTGGATCATGGTGGTGTAGCGTCCTGGCGGCGTTTCACCAGTGTTCTGCCCGAAGCCGTCGGCTGCATAAAGCGGGTTGGGATCGATGTAGCCGGTTGTGGAACGGCGCCAAGACGGCAAAGACCGGTCTCAGGGTAGGTGGAACGGGGATCCTCGCACGTGCCGGCGCGTAAGTCCTGAATGCACATGCGGGACGCACGTGCCACAATTGGCCGCTGCCAACTGTGATCTTTGGGATCTTTGCGCGACCCCTTCGCGACCCCTTCGCGGCTACCGTTGGGGAACGCGCCCCCGCGCCCAGACGTGCATGGATGGGGCGCGCCGTTACAATAGCCCGCGAATGTTCCAGAAGCTGCGTCGGCTGAACATCTCGCTGGCCGCCAAGTGCCAGATCCTGTTCGGGGCGGCGGTGGTGCTGATCATCGCCGCAGCGCTGTTTGTTCCCTGGCAGCGGATGGACGGGCTGATGGAGCAGATCAACGAGCGGGCCGCCGAGACGCTGGCGCGCAGCGCGATCGAGGAGCATGTCCTGGCCCAGCGGGCGGCTGCTGCGGCGGCGGATCCGACCACCCAGCCGGCGCCGCCAACCTGGCCGGCGACGACCCAGCCCGCGGTTGACGACCTCGACGACACGCCCCATCACCGGCCCGTCCTCATCCCGGTGCGGGCGCTGGAGAATCCGCAATCGCTGACACCCTTCCAGCGGCGGGCGTTCCAGAAGATCCTGCGGCAGGATCGGCCGATGTACTCCGCCTACTACGACCTGCCGGACGGGTCGTGGGGCTATCAGTATGCTCGCCCGCTGCGGCGGGATACGGCGGCTTCGTGCATCGGCTGCCATGCGGCCCCCGAGCCGGCCAAGGAGATCCTGCTGACCCATCCGACCACCGGCCCGGCTGCCCAGCAGATCGCCCTTCCGCCGCCCCCCGCTGCAAGCGAGACGATCCCCCTGCCCGAAGACCTGCTCGGCATCGTCGCGGTCGACATCCCCTCGCAGGTCCCCGCCAGCCAGTACCTGCTCAACCGCATCTTCCTCCTGACGGCTGCCCTGCTCGCGGCCAGCCTGGCCATCGTCGTGTTCTACCTGATCACGACGAAGCTGATCCTTCAGCCGGTTCGCGTGCTGCAGGAAACGGCTGAGAAAGTCGCCCAAGGCGACCTCAACATCCGCTCGGACATCAGCACGGGCGATGAGTTCCAGCAGCTCTCCGAAACGTTCAACACGATGCTGGCCAACCTCAAGCAGACCGAGGACCAGCTCCGCGCCGTCAACCGCAACCTCGACCTCAAGCTCAATCAGCTCGCCGAATCCAACCTCGCCCTGTATGAATCCAACCGCCTCAAGAGCGAGTTCCTGGCCAACGTCTCGCACGAACTGCGCACGCCGCTGAACAGCATCCTCGGCTTTGCCGAGCTGCTGAATGACGCCGTCGAAAAAGCCGGCGATTCCAAGAGCCAGCGCTACACGCAGAACATCCTCCGCAGCGGCCGGGCATTGCTGGAGTTGATCAACGATCTGCTCGATCTGGCCAAGATTGAAGCCGGTCGGATGGAGGTCCGCGTCGAGCCGCTCAGCCTGGGCGATCTGTTCGAAGGCCTGGCTGGCATCCTCAAGCCGCTGCTGCAGCAGCGCGAACTGTCAATCCACACGCACATCGCGCGCGATGTGCCGATCATCCACACCGATCCGGCGAAGCTGCAGCAGATCCTCTACAACTTCCTGTCCAACGCCATCAAGTTCAGCCCCCAGGGCGGTCGGATCACGCTGTCAGCCTCGCGCGAAGCGGCAGACCGCGTGAAAATCTCCGTCACCGACCGCGGGCCGGGGATCGATCCGTCGATGCATCGCGTGATCTTCGAGAAGTTCCGCCAGCTCGACGCCAGCGTGACGCGCGAGCACTCCGGCACGGGGCTCGGCCTGGCGATCTCCAAGGAGCTGACGCAACTGCTCAGCGGGGAGATCGGCGTCAACTCAGCCCTCGGCGAAGGCGCGACCTTCTGGGTCATCGTGCCGACGCGCATCCAGTCGACGACCACCGACGTCCGCGGCAGCGTCATCCTCAATGCCAGCGGCCAGCCGGCGGAGTATCGGGGGTAGCGGACAGTTGCAGCGGGCGGCGGACGGCGGGCAGCACTGGTGGCACGGGCGTCCTCGAACGTGCATGGTCGGGCCGCACCTACGGGGCGCACGTGCCACGATCACTGCCGCAGCTACTGCCATCGGCCAACCGCCAACTTCCCCGGAAATCTGATGCCAACCGCCCCCAGCGTCCGATAACTGGAATATGGACACGCTGATCGTCGGCGCCGGCGGGCATGGGCGGGTGGTGCTGGAGATTCTCCTCGCCGCCGGCACGCATACGCCCATCGGCTTTATCGATGCCGATCCGGCGCTGGCCGGGACGGAAGTTGCCGGCTTGCCGGTGTTTGGACACGTCAACGCCCTGGCGCGGCTGCGTCACCGGCGGATCAGCGCCGCCATCATCGCGATCGGCGACAACGCCGCTCGCCTCACTTACGCCAAAGCCTTGCGTGACAACGGTTTCGAGCTGATCAACGCGATCCATCCCTCCGCCGTCATCTCCCCCAGCGCAAAGCTCGGCTGCAACACGGTCATTGCCGCCAATGCCGTCGTCGGGACCGATTGCCGCCTGGGCGACAGCGTGATCGTCAACACGTCGGCTGTCATCGACCACGAGTGCGAGATCGGCGAAGGAGCGCACATCTGCCCCGATGCCGCCCTCGCCGGGCGCGTGCGGATCGGGGAGAAGGCGTTTGTCGGCCTGGGGGCACGCGTGATTCCGTGCATGAGCGTCGGCAACGGCGCCGTGATCGGGGCCGGCGCTGTCGTGATCCGCGACATCCCGCCCTTCGCGACCGCTGTCGGCGTGCCGGCGCGGATCATCCGCAGCAGCGCCCAGCCGATCGATACGGCCATGGCGCGGGCCTGAACAATGATGTAACTCTTTCCAACAGCTTAACTTCGCTGTTGCCTGCGGGGCGCGCGGCGGCTAGGATCTGGACGGGATTCGTGGAGGTGAACCATGAGTACGGTCTACAATCCTGAATCGGAGATCATGGCCGAGATCGAGCGGCTGGAGTTGGAAGTGCGTGACACCCGCCGCCGCTTGGAGAATGCCAAGAACGACGCCGATCGCAAGGTGCTCAACAAGCAGATCGACGAGCTCAAGGCGCAGATCGAGTTTCTCCGCAAGCAGTTGCCATAGTCTCGCTGTCGCGCAGCCGAGGCTGCCGATACAATGCTCGGACCCGGGATGACCGGGTCTTTCTTATTGCGCCCACGGCTTGCGGATATCCGATATGCCGCCAGAACAACTGCAGATCCTGTTCGGGCTGCTCCTGCTGGGATGCGGGGCACTGCTCATCTCGCTGCTTACAGTCCTGCTGATGACGCGTCTGGCGCCGCGGCTGGGGTTTGTCGACAAGCCCGGCCATCGGAAGATCCACGCCGCCCCCAAGCCGCTGGGCGGGGGTGTGGGGATCTTCCTGGGATTCGCCCTGCCGCTTCTGGCGGGGCTGATCGTGGTGAACGCCCTGCCGCCGTCGTTCGGGATCGATCCCGACTACTGGAGCGGCGCACAGCAGCAGACGCCGCTGGCGGTTGGCTTGCTGGTCGCGATGACGGTGCTGCACGTCATGGGCCTGTACGACGACGCCCGCGCGCTGGGGCCGATGATCAAGCTGCTGGTTCAGCTTGGCGTAACGACGGCCCTCGTGCTGGCGATGGAATGGCTGGCGCAGGACACGCCTTCGCTGCGCCTGCGGGCCCTGACCGCGCTGGGAACGGTCCCGTCGGTCGTGCTGACGGTGCTGTGGATCGCGGGCGTGACCAACGCCTTCAACTTCCTGGACAACATGGATGGCCTGAGCGCCGGCGTGGCGGCTGTTTGTACGACGGCCTTTCTCGCGACGGCGATCTTCATCGAGCAGTGGTTCGTCGCTGCCTCGCTGGCGCTGCTGCTGGGGGCGCTGCTGGGGTTCCTGTGCTTCAACTTCCCGCCGGCAAAGATCTTTCAGGGCGATGCCGGCAGCTTGGTGGTCGGATTCGTGCTGGGCGTGCTGACGATCCGCACGACGTACCTGCCGTCGGATCAGCCGCTGGCGGCTGGGTGGTATGCCCTGCTGGCGCCGGTGATCGTGCTGGCGGTGCCGCTGTACGACCTGATCGTTGTCAGCATCATTCGCATCAGCCGGGGCAAGAGCCCGTTCGTCGGCGACACCAATCATCTCAGCCATCGCCTGGTGGCGCGCGGGATGTCGCGCCGAACGGCGGTGCTGTGCATCTACCTGATCACCGCCGCGACGAGCATCGCAGCCATCCTGCTGCCGCAGGCTCCGTCGACGCTGGCAAGCATGCTCATCTTCGGCCAGACGCTGCTGATCCTGGGCGTGGTCGCCCTGCTGGAACAGCATCCCCTGCCACCGTCCAATGCCTGACGGATCGGCAGGTATGATTTGCATCTGATGGGAACGCATCGCGGAACAACAACGCCGTCACCTGCTGCAACCGCCGACACTCCGCCGCTGTGGCGCTGGCTGGAGCGGATCGCCCTGCTGATCGGTCTGGCCGTCGTCATCGCGCGGGCGACGATGACCGAGACGCTGTACGAGCCCCATCCGCCAATGCCGGGGCAGGCAGCGCCGCCGATCGGGGCGGGACCCACGTCGAGCATCGTGCTCAGCCTGCTGGCGTGCCTGCCGGGGCTGGTGGCACTGGCACGGCGCGCGCTCGATCGCGACTATCGCCTGACGCATGGCGTGACGTACTTCTTCATGCTCGCGCTGGCCGCATGGGCGATTCTCTCGCCGCTGTGGGCCAGCGATGTCTTTGCGGCCTTGGTGGACAGCGTCACGCTGCTGGGGGCGATGGCGCTGATCTGGGGCATGGCCCAGCTCGTGCGCACTTGGAGCCGACTGCGGCTGCTGGCGGGTGTGGGGCTGGGGCTGCTGCTGGTCTTCTGCGGTCAGGGGATTCTGTATCAGAAGGTCGATCTGCCCGAGCTGCAGCAGCAATGGCGCGAGGACATCGGCGGATTCCGCACCGAGGCGCTGCGCCAGCGCGGATTGGTGGAGGGCGAGCTGGCAGCCGAGCGCTTTGGCCAGAAGATCATGGCCGGCGAGATGATCGGCTGGACGCGGTCAGCCAACAGCTTCGCGGCGATCGTGGTCACGCTGTGCGTCGTCGCCGCGGGTGCCGCGATCCAGCGCATCCGCGACCGCCAGCCGCTGGGCGTAATCATCCCCGCCATCGGTATCACCATCGGCGCATGGATGCTGCCCTACGCTGACAGCAAGACCGCCTACGCCACGCCGCTGCTGGCGGCTGGGTTGCTCCTGATCATCGCCATCGGCCGCAACACTATCGTGCGCCATCGCAAGCTACTGTTCAGCCTGTGCGTGGTTGCGCTGCTGCTGGGCATCCTCGCGGCTGTGGCACATGGGCTGTATCACGACACACTCTTTCATCGCAGCCTGACATTCCGCTGGCGCTACTGGGTCGCGTCGGCACGGATGTTCGTCGATCATCCGCTGCTGGGCGTCGGGTTCGGCAATTTTGGGCTGTACTACCTGTCCTATCGCCTGCCGGTGGCGGTGGAAGAGATCCAGGATCCGCACAACCTGTTCGTGCGGTTCTTTACGGAGCTGGGGCTGATCGGTGGCGGACTGGCGGTGGCGTGGGAAGTGTCGCGCTGGTGGCGGCTGACGCGTCCCGCGCGGCCGGGGGAAGACCCTGCGCCGACGGGCAGCGCGATCATGCCGGCGCTGGCTGTGGTGATCGCCGGCGCGGTGGTGAACGTCATCGCCAGCATCGATTTCATCCAGCCATCGGGTTACCTGATCTGGGAACTGGTCTTCAAACGGCCGATGATGGCCCTGTTGCTGCTCGCGGGCATCCTGGCGGTCCTGATGCGATCGCCGGATCACCCGAATCGCGATCCGCGCCCTGCGCCTTGGCTGCTGTATGGCGTGATCATTGCGACGGCTGTGTTCATGGTGCACAGCATGCTCGACTTCGTCTTCGCCGAAGGCGGGCCGCTGTATGTCTTTGCAATGCTGACGGGCGGAGCGCTGGGGCTGCGATCGGTCATGCCCGATGAGCTGGCGGTGCGTTTGCCGCGGCCGTTCTGGGTTGCCAAGGCGATCGCAGCCTGGCTGGTCTGGCTGCTGGCGATGATCCTGCTGGCATGGCCGGTGCTGCTGGCGGAAGAGACGGTGCGACAAGGCGATGCACTGCTCCGCGCCGGGCGCGCGCCGCTGGCGCTGGGGCGATACGAGAATGCCATCGATATCCTGCCGATGAACCCCAGCTATCCGCAGCGGGCGTATGCGGCAGCGCTGTACGCCGGCGGCGAGCCGGCTGTCCTCGAGCGCTGGCTTCAGCGGGCGATCGATGCCAGCCCGCGGCGAACGCGCGTGTATTTGGATCGGGCACGATATCGGCTAAGCCTGTCGCCCCCGCGGATGGACGCAGCTCTGGAGGATCTGGCGACAGCCGTGTCGCTGGACCCGCAGGAGATGTCGATCCGCCTCGAGTACGCCGACGCCCTCGAACGCGCCGGCCGGAACGACGAAGCCGCTCGGCAAATCGAACATGCCCTGCGCATCAACGATGCCTACGACCCGGACGAGATCGAGCGTCTGTCCCCGTCGCGGGTAGAGGAGCTGCAGGCGAGGTTGGCGTCGCTGCGGTCGTAAAGCGTAGGTAAAGCGATGAAGCGAGGGAGGGTAGCGGCCAATCGCAGTCCGCCTTCACCGTCACGGTTCTGCATCCGGGCTCCAACCGCCCCACAAGGGCACCTTGCCATGTGCCCCTACAACAACACCGTAAACACAAACGGCCCGCCAAAGCGGACCGTCCCCCCCAACACCCTTTGGGATCTTTGAAGTCTCTGCAATCTTTGCGCTTCCCCTTCGTCGCTGCGTCGCTTCGTCGCTCCCACCCTTTTTCACTTGCCTGACGGGCCTGGCGCGTGCATCCTAGTTCGGTTCTTGTTCTTATGGCTGAGCATGGTTCCATCGCCCAGCCGAGACATGAACAGACGGCGTGCGCGGCTTGGCGAATCGACGCACCTGTCGGGCCGGTCGGCGTGGGGCAGCGGGACGATTCACGCTGAACACAACCGATGGCCGATACAGCGGAGCCGGGCATCCTGCCCCCTCTTCCCAGGTCGAGGGCCCCATCCGTGAGATGGCTCTACCGTATCGTTGCCCTGGTACCGGCCCCGTCGGTCTAACCCGGAACGAGCGAGGCATCGGTCCCAGTATTGTCCTGGTGAGGCGCCATGGGGTGATCAGCCAGATCACGCGATGGCTCCTCGCCATCCCGCCTGGCGAGGCGATCCAGCCAGCCGTTCACGCGGCTGATTGGATCGCCCGCTTCAGCGGACCGTCTTCCCGCCGGCAGCGTCCATCGCTTGCCCGCGGCTATCAACCCGCTCGCAACCCGCCAGCGGCGGCGGCAACAGCACGCACTCCTTGCGTATCGTGCCGTCACCCCCTGGGGTAACGAGCGGGGCCGGCATGTCGGCTGGACCACAACCCATCCCAGCCGCCACACCTCGTACCGGATCACCTCCCGGTCTTGCAGCCATCGCTCCAACCTCCGCATCGCTCCGGGACATCCTGTCCCAACCGCAGGCCATCGCCTGCTGTTGCCGATGCGACGATCGGTGATCGCCCAAGCCGGATCGCATGGCCGCGTCCTGCGGCGCCTGCGACAAACCGGGGCTCAACTGTCGTGCGAACCTCCTTGTTCGCCTGAGCCGCCGGCCGTGTGGAAACGAAGCCTCCGTGCTCCATCACCACCTTGTGGTGGTGTCCGGCCGTATAAGTCTTCAGTTGTCCTGTTCAGGAGACCCATCCTTCCCTGGAGGTGTCTCCACCAATCCCGTGCTTGTCTCCCCGCCCGGCTGGTTGACCTATGTCCCCTGCCGGGCCTGCTTAGCCCGCAATGCAATCTCGGAACTGCGTGCCAGAAGTGCCTCTCGCTGCACCTCCCACTCATCCCGATTCCACAGCTCCAGGTGATCGCGAACGCCGATGAGCGTCACTTCGCGGTTCAACCCGGCTCGCCGCAGCGTCTTTTCCGGGATCAGCACGCGGCCCTGCTTGTCCCATTCCAGCCGGCTGGCAAGCGCGAACAGCATCTGGTCGAACGCCAGCACGTCGTCTGTCGGCGCCAGATCCTGCTGGATCTGTGCAACCTGGCGCTCGTATTGCCGTTCGGGGTAGAGCCACGGGCGGCGGTTGGTTCCGAACACCAGGAAAAACGCCTCGCCATCTCGCTCAGCGTCCAACGCCTTGCGGATCTCCGACGGAATCAGCATGCGATTCTTGTCGTCGATCGTGAGCTCGTACTCACCGTATAGAACCAGGTGTCTCAAGGGCGTTGCTTCCACTGGCCATCAGCGATAGGGATTTTCTACCACATCTTCCCACCAATTCAATCACCAAAATCTGGCGAGATCAACTTTTGCTCAAGCAGTGTAATCCACCCCGCCGATATGGTCCGATTCGAACATTCTTGCGCAGGAAATGCGCGTAAAATCGTGGATGGACAGTGGATAAGTTGGCGCTGGTCAGACGGCTGCGCATTGGCGGGATCGGATAGCCGCGTGGAATGCCAGGCCCCCCGCCAGAACAGCGGCTGTCGCAGCCCAGCCTGGCCAAAGGATCGCCCCCTCGCCGGCCTGCGAAAGCGTGGTGAGAAGTGGGCTCCACTCCCACCACCTGCCGCTGACAGTCCCCTGCGCCAGCGGGCGATACTCGGCATGCAGATACCCCGCCATCGCCCCGCCCACGGTCAACAGCATGGCGACGGCCACCCCCAGCCCCGTCCATCGCCCCCGCGCCAGCGGCGCCGCCCATGCCCACAGGGCCCCCAGCCAAAGCGCCACATGCCCCATCGCCAGCAGCGCCGGCTCTGTCGCCGCGGCTGACAGAAAACACGCCAGCCCCGCGAACGCCCACGCCACCGCGATCGCCATCGCCAACCGCCGCACATCCGCCACGACGGCTGGGAACAGCGCTGCTGCCGCGATCACCTGTGTTGCCAGCATCACACTCAGCGCCGCCGACTCCGCCGGATCGGCAAACCCAGCCGACAGCGGCAATCGAAACGCGCTGGCGCATAGCGCAGCCGCCTGCGGCGCAATCCACATCGCCAGCGCCGCCGCATCTCCCGGCTTGGTGAGGCGCATAACAGATCCGTCACGCTCGCTTTGCGTTGATGTCACCGGCCTTACCGTCATCGCGCACCGTGCCCATCCCGCGCAAAACAAAACGCCCGCAGCGATGCGGGCGCTTCTGAAAGATACGGTTCGATCCACCTGTGCCGTGTGGGAGCCCGTTTGATCAAACCCTTGGAACTAAGTGGTAATCCGCCGATCGAAGGAAAGCGCTCTTTCCGACGTCTCATCGCTCGACGACTTCCAGTCTTGTCCACCGGTAGAACCGGCGAATCTGCAGGCATGTCGTCCGGCGAACAGCGGTCCCTGGGGTTGACGTATCGGTTCGACCAATATCACTCCCAATCTCGTACACCGCAGAACAACCGTATGTTTATCCTATCGGCCGGTTCGGGGTCGGGCAATTACCCATTCAACCCGTCCAGCCGCACCCGCCGCACATCGCAGAACCCCGGCCTGCGGCTGTCGCACTGCCAGCATTACGCCGGTGCGGACGGCTGGTTCTGTCGCTTCTTACTGGCCGAGTTTCACCAGGCCGACCAGCTCCACATCAAAGATCAGCGTGGCGTTGGCCGGGATGGTTGGCGGACGGCCTTCCTCGCCGTATGCAAGCGACGGCGGGATGATAAGCTGCCGCTTGTCGCCGATCTTCATCCCGGCGATGCCTTCCTCCCAGCCCTTGATCACGCTGCCCTCGCCGAGGCGGAACCCAAACGGCTGGCCGCGATCGCGCGAGGAATCGAACTGCGTGCCATCTTCGAGCCGGCCGGTGTAATGCACGAAGACCGCATCGCCGTTCTGGGCGACAGGCGCGGATTCCGCCTTCTGGACGTCAACGATCTTCAAGCCGGACTCAAGCGTGCGCTCCTGCGCCGCCGGCTTGGCCTGCTCGGCTTGCTGATCGCCCAGTACCTGGTCCTGCACGGGCTTGAGAGCATCTTCCACCGAAATGGGCGACTGCCCCGCAGCCACGCCGACCGTCAGCAGCAAACCGGCTGCACAGCTCACGATTGAAAGCTTCATGCGTTCTCCTTCACACGTCAGTATTCCCACCGGCCGCGCCACAGCGCCGCCGCGATCCATGAGCATACCGGGGAAAGGCGGAGAAGTCTGCATCTGAACGGCAGGCGGCTAGCAGGCCGAAGCCACAAGCTCCAACCACCAGGCTCCTGGGAAGCCTCAAGCTCTAAACGGACAAACCCTGGCTCCGCCGGCTGCATTGGAGATTTCGAGTTTCGGATCTCAGATTTCAAATCTGAAATCTTCAAAGCTGCGTCTATCCGCATTCGTCTGCGGTTCCCAGCTCACAATCTGAAATCTCAAATCTGAGATCTCAAATCCGCAATCCGAAATCCAAAATCACGGGATCAGGCTCGTCCCATCCATCTCCGCCGGCTTGTCCAGGCCAGCCATGTGCAGGAGGGTCGGGGCGACATCGGCCAGCCGGCCCCCTTCGCGCAGGCGCTTGCCCTTCATCCGGTCGTCCACCACGATCAGCTCGACGTCATACGTCGTGTGCGCCGTGTGCGGGCCGCCGGTGGCGGGGTCGACCATCTGCTCGCAGTTGCCGTGATCGGCTGTCACGATCGCGCAGCCGCCCTGCTTCTGAACGGCATCGAGGATCCTGCCACAGCAGATGTCGACATGCTCAACCGCCTTGACCGCGGCATCGAGCACGCCGGTGTGGCCGACCATGTCGCCGTTGGCGAAGTTGACGACGATCAGGTCGTACTGCTGGCTGTTGATGCGGTTGACGACCTCGTCGGTGATGCCGTAGGCGCTCATCTCCGGCTGCTGGTCGTAGGTGCTGACCTTGGGGCTGGGAATGATCTGCCGATCTTCGCCGGGGAACGGCTGCTCGCGGTAGTCGTTGAAGAAGAACGTCACGTGGGGGAACTTTTCCGTCTCGGCGCAGCGGAACTGCCGCAGGCCCTTGGCGGCTGCGTACTCGCCGAGGATGTTGACCATCTTCGGCGGCTTGGGATAGGCGACGGCAACGGGCAACCCCTGCTCGTAGGCCGTCATCGTGGTGTAGTGGACCTTGAGGCGCTGACCGCGATCGAAGCCGGAGAAGTCCGGCAGGACAAACGCTTTGGTCAGCTCGCGCGGGCGGTCGCCGCGATAGTTGTAGAAGATGATCGAGTCGTTGTCCTGCACCGTGGCCAGCGGCTGACCGGCGTCATCGACGATGACCGACGGCGTGATGAACTCGTCGCCGGACATGTTCGGTTCGGTGGGGTTGTCGTAGTAGTGACGGATCGCGTCGGCTGCGGTGCGGAAGCGCGGCGCATCGCCGAAGACGATCGCGCGATAGGCCTTTTCAACGCGCGGCCAGCGGTTGTCGCGATCCATCGCATAGTAGCGACCGCTGACACTTGCGACCTGGCCGACGCCAAGCTCCTTCATTTTTGCTTCGACCTGTCCGATATAGTCAATACCGTAGCTCGGAGGCGAGTCGCGCCCGTCCGTGAACGCATGGAGGTAGACGCGATTGAGCCCCTTGCGGCGGCAAAGCTCGAGACAGCCGTAAAGATGCTCGAGCAACCCGTGCACGCCGGCGTCGCTGACGATGCCGAACAGATGAAGCTTCGATCCGTGCTTGAGCGCGTTGTCGACGGCTTCGTTGAGCGCGGGATTGGAATAGAACTCGCCGTTGCGGATCGCCTTGGTGATGCGCACCGACTCCTGGTCGACGATGCGGCCGGCGCCGATGTTCTGATGACCGACTTCGCTGTTGCCCATCGTGCCCTCCGGCAGGCCGACGTCGAAGCCGCTGGTCTTGATCAGGACGTTGGGATACTCCGCCAGCAGCCGATCGGCAACCGGGTGCTTCGCCAGATGCACGGCGTTGGCATGGTTCCACTCGGGGAAAGGATTCTTCCCCCAGCCGTCGCGGATGATCAGGACAACAGGACGTTTGGCAACAGCGGACATCAGAGGTTCCTTTCTGGCAGACAACATCGTCTCAGAGCCGCGAAGTGTAGCGGCCGAACCGCCAGTTGTCAGTCGAATGTGCGGAATCGATCAGTCCGGCAGTGCCCTGGTGACGACAGATCGTCACTCACAACCGGTGGGGTATACCGCCGACCAGAAAACAAAATCTGGTATCCATCGCGAGAAAATGTTTGACTCTTGTGATCCTTATCCATAAATTTGCACAGTTAAGAAAGGAGGTGACAAAGCGCCTATGGCAAAGAAAGCCGCTAAGAAGACCACGAAGAAGGCTACCAAGAAGACGACCAAGAAGAAGAAGTAACTTCTCTTGGTGATCCCGCCGGATGCCGTGGCTCCATGGAGGTTGAATCCGGCGGCCTGTGGTCAAAAGACGCGTTACGGTTAACAAGTCACCTTTAGATGTTTCGACCTGGCTCCTGAATTCAAAGGTCACGAAACACAAAGAAACCTTCCTCGCCACGGCGGAGGGTTTCTTTTTTTTGGTGTCATTGGTCATTGGTCACTTGTCACTCGCCGGTCCTGCGCTTTGGAACGCCCGCTCCGTTGTCAACGCCTTGCGGGTAACAAGTAACAAATAACCAGTAACAGGTAACCGCGCACGAGTAGCCAAAATCCGCGCTGCACCTACAATCCTTCCCATGCGGGTAATCGCCCTCATGAACCAGAAAGGCGGTGTCGGCAAGACCACCACCGCCGTCAATCTTGGCGCTGCCTTGGGGCAGGCCGGGCGAAGCGTCTGCATGGTCGATCTCGACCCGCAGGCGCATCTGACGATCAACTTCGGCCTCGAGCCGAGCAGTGATCGCGTCAACCTCTATCACGTGCTTTGCGACGACCACAGCTTCCTCCAGGCCGTGCACAAGGTTGACGATCGCGTCGCCCTTGTGCCCAGCTCAATCGACCTGGCCGCCGCCGAGGTCGAGCTGGTTCACGTCATCGGCCGCGAGCAGGTCCTCAAGCGCAAGCTCGACCAGGCTCAGCATGACTTCGACTACCTGATCCTCGACTGCCCCCCTTCCCTCGGCCTGCTGACGCTCAACGCGCTGGCCGTGGCCGACGAGGTTATTATCCCCATGCAGCCGCACTTCCTGCCGCTGCAGGGCGTCGCCAAACTCCTGGAGACGATCCAGCTCGTCCGCGAGCGGATGAATCCGCGCCTGTCGGTCAGCGGCGTCGTCCTCACCATGTACGACGCGCAGACCAAGCTCACAGGCGAGGTTGTGCGCGAGCTGGAGACCTTCTTCGAGCAGGCGCGCGGGCGGAACCTGCCCTGGTCCGATGCCCGCATCTTCAACAGCCGCATCCGCCGCAACATCAAGCTGGCTGAAAGTCCCAGCTTCGGACAGACGATCTTCCAGTATGAGCCATCCAGCAACGGCGCAGCCGATTACCGGGCGCTGGCAGCGGAAGTGATGGCCATGGAAGACGGCTCGACCCGCCCCGCTGAGGCCCCATCAGCTCAGGCGGCGCCCAAGCCGCAACCGCCCCAGCCCTCGGCTGATGCGCAACCGGATCCGACGCCCACAGATGCCGCCAACCGCGAAATCTACACGTGACACCGACGCTTCGACGTAAACTCCTCCTGCTGTTCTGGACCCTCACAGCCGTCTTCTGGGTTTCGATCTTCGTCGCAACCCATATCCCGGCGCAGCGTCTGCCGGACGTGTCGGTCAGCGACAAGTTCATGCACTTTGTCGCCTATTTCGTGCTGGCGTCGCTGGTGTACATCTCGACGCGCCTGACCAATCCGTCGCGCAACTGGCTCGGCGCGACCGTGATCGCCATCGCGATGGTGTATGGCGCGATCGACGAACTGCTTCAGCCGCTGGTGAACCGCAATGCCGATCTCGACGATTGGCTGTACGACGTCGGCGGCGCCGTGTGCGCGGTCTTCCTGCTGGCGGCGGCGCGGCGGATCCACGATTTCTGGAATTCGCGCGCCAGCCGCAGCCGCGCGTCCTTGGAGAATCAGGCGGCTGCGCCGTAGACTGTCGCGCATGCAAGGCTCTTCACTGCACGCGCCGTGGCGCATCGAGTACATCCGGTCGCTGGAAAAGCCCGAAGGCGACGCCTGCTTCCTCTGCCAGGCCGCACAGGCCAACGATGAGGCGACGCGCCGCAGCCGGCTGGTGCTGTGGCAAAGTGAGCACTGCATCGTCCTGATCAACCGATACCCCTACACCAACGGCCACCTGTTGGTCGCCCCCAAGGCGCACAAGGCGGAGCTCGAAGAGCTCACTCCCGAAGAAGTCGCGGACGTCATGCAGCAGACGACGCTGGCTGTCTCGCTGCTGAAGCGCGCGGTGTCAGCCCAGGGGTTCAACATCGGGATCAATCTCGGCCGATGCGCCGGCGCGGGTGTGCCGGGGCATCTGCATCAGCACATTGTCCCCCGCTGGGCGGGCGACACCAACTTCATGAGCGTCGTTGGCGATGTGCGCGTCGTGCCGCAGGCGATGCAGCAGCTGTACGATGAGCTGATCGTCTGCCGTGCGCAGATGCTCGCCGAGGGGAAATGACACTTCCGACATGCAGAATGTCGCTTTTTGCATTGCCCTGCCCAGCAAACAAGTTATAAACTTCGTTTCAAGCGGAAGGCAGGATGAAGGCGACAGGTGGAATCCTCGGTCTGTCGTTTTCCACGCTGGTGGGTGTACTCATCGGTGTGGGGGTTTACACGTTCGATTACGGCGAGGGATGGAGTTATTTCTCCACCGATCCCGAAGCCTGTACCAACTGCCACGTGATGCAGCCGTACTTCGACTCGTGGCAGAAAAGCTCCCATCACGCCCACGCACGCTGCGTCGACTGCCACCTGCCGCACGACTTCGTCGGCAAGTACATCGCCAAAGCCGACAACGGCTGGCGGCACTCCTGGGCCTTCACGTTCCAGAACTTCCACGAACCAATCCAGATCATCGATCGCAACTCGCGCATCCTGCAAGATAACTGCGTGACCTGCCATGAGCAGATCACAACGCAGATGGCGGCTGGCCATCCTGATCCGCGATCGATCGAAACGATTTCGTGCGTGCATTGCCATCTGAGCGTTGGTCACGGCGACTGAAACGGAGCTGAACATGGCTGCAGACAACCCGACTCCTCCGTCCCAGGACAAACCCACGCCTGCGCCCGACCGTTCGCGCGGCTGGCTGGGCATCATCGTCGCGATGCTGATCGCCAGCGTGCTGACGTTCGCGATCACGGCACTGCTGGTGAACATCTTTGAGCGCAAGCAGGAAGCGCGTCAGCCGTTTGTGCGCGTCGTCGAGGTGACGGAGATCAGCACCGATCCGCGCCCGTGGGGCCTCAACTGGCCGCACCAGTTTGACCGCTATCAGCGGACGGTTGACATCACCCGCACGCGCTATGGCGGTTCGGAGGCGATGCCGGAGTCGCGGCTGGACAAGGATCCCTGGCTGAAGCGGCTGTACGCCGGCTATGCCTTCAGCATCGACTACCGCGAGCGGCGCGGCCATGCGTACATGCTCTACGACCAGGAGCAGACGCGTCGCGTGCTGGAAAAGCCGCAAGCCGGCGCCTGCCTGCACTGCCATGCCTCGATCGTGCCCACCTGGCGGCGCGTCGGCATGGAGGAGATGGGCATGGAGGTCACTGAAGCCACGCTCGCCGCCGACTTCAACTGGGAGGCCGTCCAGCGTGGCTTTGAGAAGATGAGCACCATCCCCTACCGCGAGGCGCACGCCATGCTGCTGGCGACACCCGACGGCACGCCCGACGACGCAACGCCCATGCCTGGTGGGTCGAGCGTCACGGAGAGCACACCGGCTGCCCTCGCGACGCCTCAGGGCGCGCCGACAACCCAGCAGGCATTGCAGTCGCATGTGGGCGTGGCGCATCCGGTGTCGTGCATCGACTGCCACAATCCGCAGACGATGCAGATCCGCGTCACGCGGCCGGGATTCGTCCGCGGCATCCAGGCGCTGGCGGCAAGCAACGAGCCCGTGCCGCATCTGCCGAGCATCGAGCGATGGCGCCAGGGGAATCGCGCCGAACCTTACGATCCGAACAAGCTGGCTTCCCGTCAGGAGATGCGGTCGTTTGTCTGCGGGCAGTGCCATGTTGAGTACTACTGCGCGACGGGCATGACGCTCACCTTCCCCTGGCACAATGGGCTGAAGGTCGAGCAGATCGAGCAGACTTGGTCGGAGATGAAGTTCCCCAACGGCGAGCCGTTCTACGACTACGTCCATACCGAGACCGGCACGCGCGTGTACAAAGCCCAGCATCCGGAGTTTGAGCTGTGGAGCCAGGGCATCCATGCCCGCAGCGGCGTGTCGTGTGCCGACTGCCACATGCCCTACATCCGCGAAGGCGCGATGAAGGTGTCGGATCACTGGGTTCGCAGCCCGCTGCTCAATGTGAATAACGCCTGCCAGACCTGCCACAACGTCAGCGAGCAGGAACTGCTGGATCGCGTACACACGATCCAGGATCGTACGCGGGCGCTGATCGAGCGGGCGGCTGCCGCCATGACCGACATGCTCGACGCAATCCGCATGGCGCAGGCTGCGGGCGCAACCGAGGAGCAGCTTGCGGATATCCGCAAGTGGCAGTCGTCAGCCATGTGGCGGCTGGACTTCATCAGCAGCGAGAACTCGATGGGCTTCCATGCCGACCAGGAAGCGGCGCGGATTCTGGCCGAGTCGATCGACTACTCGCGCCGAGCCGAGGCGGCCGCCCTGCGGCTGGTGCCGCAGGGCTTCCAGATGTCGGCGCAGGCGGCTCCTGCCGGGCCGTCCGGTGTCACCGAAGCCGGCCGGGAACCGCCCTCAGCCGACAAACCCCAGGGGCAGTGAACAAAAAGCGACGCGGGCTGGAAGCCCGCGTCTTTGTTTTCCACAACAACGAGGGCGCGCTATTGCGTGCCATCGTTCACGCCAAAAGGCGGAGAGGTCCACGAATGGACACGAATCTTCACGAATGTCACCCCGATATTCGTGTCCATTCGTGTCAATTCGTGGATCGTTTATTTCGGCTTTGCACGACTGCGGCTCACGTCTTCTGCTGCACCTTGGCCCAGGTGTCCTTCAGGGACACCGAGCGGTTGAAGACGAGCTTGGCGTCGGTCGTGTCGGGATCGACGCAGAAGTAGCCGAGGCGTTCAAACTGGTAGCTGCTGCCGACGGCTGCACCCTTCAGGCTCGGCTCGAGCTTGGCGTTGGGCACAACCACCAGCGAGTTGGGGTTGAGGTTTTCCTTCCAGTCGGCTCCCTCGGGCACATCGTCCGGATTGGGCACCTTGAACAGGTGATCGTACAGCCGCACCTCGGCATCGACGGCATGCTCGGCGCTAACCCAGTGGATCGTGCTCTTGACCTTGCGGCCGTCGGGGGCGTTGCCGCCGCGCGTCTCGGGATCGTACGTGCAATGCACGGCGATCACGTTGCCGTCGGCATCCTTCTCGACATGCGTGCACTTGATGAAGTACGCATAGCGGAGGCGCACCTCGCGCCCGGGCGACAGGCGGAAGTACTTTGGAGGCGGCACCTCGCGGAAGTCATCCTGCTCGATGTACAGCACCTTACCGAACGGCACCTGCCGCGTGCCGGCTGAGGGATCCTCGGGGTTGTTGATCGCCTCCATCTGCTCGACCTGGCCGTCGGGGTAGTTGTCGATGATGACCTTCAACGGATTGAGCACCGCCATCCGGCGCGGAGCCTCGCGATTAAGCTGATCGCGCAGCGAGTTCTCCAGCCGGCCGATGTCGATCGTCGCATTGAACTTGCTGACGCCGACGTCCTTGCAGAACGCTCGGATCGCCTCGGGCGTGTAGCCGCGGCGGCGGTAGCCGCTGATCGTCGGCATGCGCGGATCATCCCAGCCCCGCACCATGCCGCTCTTCACCAGCTCCAGCAGCTTGCGCTTGCTGAGCACGGTGTACGTCAACTGCAGGCGCGCAAACTCATACTGATGCGGACGATAGCTGACGTTCGGCACGTTGGCGCCGGCTTCCCGAAGCGCCTCGACAAACCAGTCATACAGCGCGCGGTTGTTGACGAATTCCAGCGTGCAGATCGAGTGCGTTACGCCCTCGATCCAGTCGCTCTGGCCATGCGCCCAGTCGTACATCGGGTAGATGCACCACTTGTCGCCGGTGCGCGGGTGCCTGGCGTGCAGGATGCGGTACATCACCGGATCGCGCAGCGTGATGTTGGGCGACGCCATGTCGATCTTGGCCCGCAGGACCTTCTCACCGTTGGCGAACTCGCCCTTGCGCATACGCTCGAACAGGTCGAGGTTCTCGTCGACACTGCGGTCGCGATACGGACTGGGCCGGCCGGGCTCGGTAAGCGTGCCGCGATATTCGCGGATCTGGTCGGCATTGAGGTCGTCGACATACGCCTTGCCGGCCTTGATCAGCAGGATCGCCCACTCGTAAAGCTGCTGGAAGTAGTCGCTGGCGTAGTACTCATGCTTGCCCCAGTCAAAGCCCAGCCATTTGACGTCGCGATGGATGGCATCGATGTACTCCTGCTCCTCCTTGGTGGGGTTCGTGTCGTCCATGCGGAGGTGGCAGCGGCCGCCGAACTCCTGAGCGATGCCGAAGTTCAGGCAGATGCTCTTGGCATGGCCGATGTGCAGGTAGCCGTTGGGCTCGGGCGGAAATCGCGTCACAATCTGCTGGTACTTCCCGGCAGCGACGTCGTCGGCCACGATCTGCCGGATGAAGTCATACCCGGTCGAGGCGTTTTCGGAGGCGGAGAAATCAGCCGATTCCGGCCGTTCGTTCGATGCGTTGCTCATGTGTAAATCCTTCAAGCGGGCTGGGATGCCAACGGTGTACCCGATCCGTCAGGTTTTGTCGTCATCGCCGCCCTTGCGCACAGACGCGCAGATATCTCAATCGGCTATCTTGCTCAATGATAAAGGCCCCGGGAAGCTCCCGGGGCCTTCTGGGTCATCCTTAAGAGGTTGAACCGTTATTCCGCCGGTACGGGAGCGGGCTGAGCGCCCTGCTGCGGGACCGCCTGCATGATGGCAGCGAACATCCGCTGCTGGTAGGCCTCGCGAGCCGACGCATAGTCAGCGAACTTCCCATCGCGAATTTCCTGGGCAACGCTCTGAGCGGCCTGGGCCATGGCACGCAGGGCGCCGAGCTGCTCGTCGGTCGGGGTCTGGCCCTGCATCAGCGCCTGGGCATCAACCTTCCAGTCATTGCCGACCTTGCGGAGCGGGATCTGCTGAGCCGGGCCGGCTGTGGCGGGATCCTGGTCCGGGCCGGCGGGCGCGGGGACGGTAACCATGGCGGTATCGCCGTTGATCTGCTCCTGGGCATTGGCGGTCTGCTGGACGACCTGAGCCAGCTCAGTGCGGGTGTCCTCGGTGGCTTCGGCGCCGAACTTCTCGTTGGCTGCCTTCTCCATGGCCTGCATGCTGGAGATCATCTGGATCATGGCATCGATGGCCTTGAGCTGCTGCTCATCGCCGTCGATGACGGCCCGGGCGGCTGCAGCGTCACCCTCATGCATGGCCTTGGCCAGCGTGGTGACGGCGGCCTTGGGCGACGACAGGTCCACATCGACCGCCATCGCCTGGGTTGCACAAAGTGCACCCATGAGTGCGAAGGCCGTCACACGCTTAAAAAACGAGGCTTTCATCTGCTGTCCTTTTCTCCGTCCCTTGGGGGCGGCCTGGTAACGCTGCCTGACTGCTCCTTCCGCAAGCAGGAAGGAGCTCGACGCCCCGCAGTGGGACGACGACACGAAGCGACCAGAATACCCGCCGGCTGCGATCTTCGCTATCCCTTTTGCAAAAGGACGGGAACAGTTTGGGAGATCGGATGGACAGGAAACGGCCCCTGCCGTTTGGCCGTCGTTCTCGGTCTTCGTTCCTGGATCCCCCTCCGTCGCCTCCCCCTCACATCGCCTCCACCGTCCATCGGACCTGCCAGCGGACCTGGCCGCTGCCGGGGACGCAGCCGGTGGAGTGATCCTTCATCGACTCGGCCAAGCCGCCGAAACGGCCGGTCGTGGGCTCGACGGCGATATGCCGCTGACGCGCCCATTCGCCGGTGTTGATCCAGATCCCCCAGAACGCCGAAACCTCATCGCTGGTATAGGCGATCTTCACCTGTCGCCCGCGGCGCGGGTATCGCACGACAGCCGGCTCGGCGATCGGATCGACCGAGTAAACCTTCCAGCTTCGATGCTCGCCGAGCGTCGAAATCTGCGAGAGATTCGAGCCGTCGCCGATGGTCGGCCAGGCGAACCGCTCGGTGTCGCCTTCGGTGAGCATGGCGGGGTTGCCCGGCAGAACCAGCTCCATCGGCTCGAGTGTGCTCATCAGGGCATGGGCTGCCCAGATGAACTGGAACTCAAACGGCGAGAGGTTCACAAGCGTGTAATCCGCGATCAGGCTGGGCCCATCGAGCGTGAGCTTGCGCGTCAGGCGATAGCCGAAGCGCAAGCCATGCCACACCGTCGTGATGCCGTTCTCCGTCGGCACAGCCGTCGTGGGGATGCCCCACAGCTCGCCATGGTCGGGCGCGGCGATGCCGTCGTACGGATGGCCGCTGTAGGTCGACGGCCCGACGGTCGGGAAGCACTCATCCCATCCCTGGTACCAGCTGTTGATGTAGGGAATGTCGTACTGGGCCGTCTGCGGAAGCTCGGCGGGATAGGCAAACAGCAGCTCGAACTTGTCGGCTTTGTCGACCAGCGAAGCGATCTTGCCGCCGATGGCCGGCCAAACCTCCATCTTCAGCGCGTCGTTCTCGATCGTAACCGGTAGTGTCATTGGCTGTTCCAGCATGTTCAGTATACCCCCGGGCGCTGCCGGGACGAACTATCTATCTGTGATTCGACCAGCCGAGCTGATGATGTCGTGTTTCAAACATCGATCAACCGATCATCAGGACAGGATCGGGCGTAAATCAGACCAGCTCGGGCGCTCAATGCGATGCACGATGTGCGCATGCCGGGCCAGAACGTCATCCTTCGCTTCGCCCAACACCCTCAGGCGAGACAGTTGGGTACATTGACGCACCGTGATGGTTTGCCCAAACACCTCGCCCAGCCTACGATGCCTGCCGTTCGGGAACGGTTGACTTGTGACACAAACCACAGCTTCCACTGAGATATCTCTGCGAGCCCTGATGGCGCCCGGCATCGATGCCGTGCGGCGCAACTGGCGCGTGTGCGTCGTGCTGCAGACGATCGCCCTGCTGCTGGTGATCGGCTACTACCGCGTCGACGCGATCCGCACCTTCTGCCACACCCTGGGCGATATGAAAGCCACCGGCGGACTGCTGTTCAGCGGTCTCGCCGGGCTGATCGCCGGCGCGCTGCTGCCGGAGATCGCCAAGACGTTTGTCCTGGGTCAATGGCATTTTCCGTCGAAGCGACTGCGCAATATCGCATTCGCGATGTTTGGTTTTGCCGGCGCCGGCATCATCACTGATCTGCAGTATCGCCTGTTCAATATCGTAATCGGCCCTGGCACAGATCCAGCCACCGTCGTCACAAAGGTGCTGGTCGATCAGTTCGTCACCACGCCGATCTGGGGCGTACCCTACTGGATTGTGGTGTACACCTGGCGGAGCAATCGCTTCAGCATCGCCGCGACGCTGCGGCAGATGACGCCCCGCTGGTACGTGACGCGCTGCCTGCCGCTGCTGCTGCCCTGCTGGTGCTACTGGATCCCGATGACGGCATTGATCTTCAGCCTGCCCGCAGGGCTGCAATTCTGCCTGTTTGCACTGGCCATTGCTGCCTGGAGCCTGGTGATGATCGTCATCGCCAGCCGCCCCCACGAACCCGCCCCCGAGGCTGCGGTTTGACCAATGCAAGTCACTTGCAGATAATCACTTGGCGATGAACCTGCTTCAACTGGTCCTCAAGCAGATGCGGCAGCGGGCATTGTCGAGCTGGCTGACTGCCATCTCGGTGACGCTGGGCGTGGCTCTGGCGGTCGCGATTCTGGTTGTCCAGCGGGAAAGTCACTCGGTCCTCGCCCAGACCGACTTCGGCTATAGCGTGCTGGTTGGCCCGAAGGGGTCGGACCTGCAGCTCGTGCTCAACAGCGTCTATCACATCGACCGAAGCCCGGGCAACATCCCATACTCGGTTTACGAGCAACTGCTTGAAGGCGGCGAGTTTGCCGATCACGTCCGCCTGGCGGTGCCGATCGCTGTAGGCGACAACTACGAAGGTTTCCGGATTGTCGGCACGTTGCCGAAGATGTTCGGCTTCGATGACGAAGGTCAGCCGCTGGAGGGTTACGACGAGCTGGGCCGCCTGCGGGATGGCTATCAGTCAGCCCGCACCCCGCCGAACCAGCGGGATCCCGATCGCCCGATCGCTGCCCCGGCATTGGAACTGCGCAGCGGCCAGAAGCTCGAACTGGCGGCTGGGCGCATGTTCCATGCTCAGAAGTTTGAAGCCGTCATCGGCCCGAAGGTCGCCGAGGCGACCGGCTTGACCGTCGGCAGCACGTTCAAAGCCGTCCATGACGTGGCGACCACGGCGATGTCGGATGTGCACGACGAGCTGTGGACCGTCGTCGGTATTCTTGAACCGACCGGCACAGCCAATGACCGCCTGCTGTTCATTCCCCTGACCAGCTTTTACGCCATCTCCGGCCATGCCGAGAGCCTGGAAGCCATCGCCGCCGTCCGCGGCGAAGCATCCGCCACCCGTCCGGCAGAGCATGACGACCACGGCGATCACGAGGAGAACGCCGAACACGCGGACGGCGACGGCCACGACGATCACGAGGAGCACGACGCCCACGAGGCCGACGCCCATGACGATCATCGCCACGGCGCCTACAGCCTCGATGATCAGGGCATCATCCATCTGCACCTGCCCAAGTCGCACTGGCTGGTGTCAGCCGTGTACGTCGACACTTACAGCTCGCATTCGGCTCGTCAGTTGGTGTACATCTTCCGCAACCGCGACGAGGCGCTGGCTGTCGAGCCAGCCATGGTGATGCGCGAGTTCTTCGACAACTTCCTGAACACCGGCTCGATGGTGCTGCTGGTGATCAGCGTTCTTGTGACGATCGTGGCGGCGGTGTCGATCCTGGTCAGCATCTACAACTCGGTGTCCGCGCGAATTCGCGAGATCGCGATCCTGCGGGCGCTGGGCGCGACGCGCGGGCGGATTCTGGCGATCATCAGCCTGGAAGCGACGTTGCTGGGCGCGATCGGCGCGGTCGCGGGGCTGATTGTCGGCCATCTGGTGGCGGCAGGCGGGTCAGCCTACCTGCGCCGGCTGGTCGGAGAAGGTTTCGCCTGGCATGCCGTGGCCTGGGGAGAGTTGGCATTCCTGATCGCAGTTGTCATCATCTCCTTCCTGGCCGGCCTGGTCCCAGCCCTCAAAGCCTACCAGGCGCCTGTGGCGGATAATCTAGTAAACCAATGAGGTGGCAGTTGGCAGATCGAACTGCTGCCAACGGCGAACTGCCAACTGCCAACTGAACACCAACCATGCCCTACCCCACCCTCCAGGACTTCATCCAGCATCTGGACCGCAACGGCGAGCTGGCGCGCGTCAAAGCCGAAGTCAATCCGGAGCTCGAACTGGCTGAGATCGCCGACCGCGTGATGAAATCGCCGGCCAGCCATGTCAGCAACGAGCGTGACAAGTCGCCGGCTGCCCGCCTGGGCGGTAAGGCGCTGCTGTTCGAGAACGTGAAGGGATCGGACATTCCCGTCGCGATCAACCTGTTCGGGTCGTATTGGCGCGTGAACCAGGCCCTTGGCAGCGACAATCTTGAAGCCCTGGCTGAGCGCGTGCAGGCGCTGGTCAAGCCCGAGATTCCGACGAAGTTTGTCGACAAGCTGCGGCGGATCCCCGATCTGATCAAGATGGGATCGTTCCCGCCCAAGGTCGTCCGCAACGGCATCTGCCAGCAGGTTGTGCTCGAAGGCGACCAGGCCGACCTGACGCGCCTGCCGATCATCCAGTGCTGGCCGCTGGACGGGAATCTCGATTCCGGCCAGGTCCTCGAGCCGGATCAGCTTCAGCACGTCACCGAGCGCGGCACGGGCCGTTACATCACGCTCGCGGGCATCTATACGAAGAACCCCGACACAGGCGAGCGCAACGTCGGCATGTACCGCGTGCAGCAGTTCGGCCCGCGCAAAGCCGCCATGCACTGGCACATGCACCACGACGGCGCGCGCCACTTCCGCATGTACAAGAACCGCGGCCAGAAGATGCCCCTGGCCATCGTCCTCGGCGGCGAAGCCGTCCTGCCCTATGCCGCCACGGCCCCCCTGCCGCCGGGCGTGGACGAGCTGTTGTTCGCCGGCTTCCTCAACGGCAGCGGCATCGAGCTGGTCAAGTGCAAGACGATCGACATGGAGGTCCCCGCCAATGCGGAGATCGTCATCGAAGGCTATGTCGATCCCAACGAGCGGCTGATGGAAGGCCCCTTCGGCGATCACACGGGCTTCTATTCACTGGCTCACTGGTATCCGGCCTTCCATGTCACCGCCATCACGCATCGGCGCGACCCGGTCTATCCCACGACCATCGTCGGCAAGCCGCCCATGGAAGACTACTTCCTCGGCAAAGCCACCGAGCGGATCTTCCTGCCGCTGCTGAAGATGATCATCCCCGACATCATCGACTATTCCCTGCCGATCTCGGGCGTCTTCCACAACTGCGCCTACGTGAAGATCAAGAAGGAATACCCCTGGCAAGCCAAGCGCGTCATGCACGCGATCTGGGGCGCGGGGCAGATGGCACTGACCAAGTTCATCATCGTCGTCGACGAGCATGTCGACGTGCATGACGAGCAGCAGGTGCTGTTCCAGCTTTTCAGCAACTGCGACCCCGCCCGCGATATGGAAGTCGCCTACGGCCCCATCGACATCCTCGATCACGCCGCACCGGAAACGGGCGCCGGCAGCAAGATCGGCTTCGACGCCACAGCCAAATGGCCGGCTGAGGGCAAGGTTCGCCCCTGGCCCAAGGAGCTGGAGATGGATGCGCAGACCAAGGCCCTGGTCGACCGCCGCTGGCGGGGATATGGCCTGTAGAAGTCGAAGCGCAAAGATCTCAAAGACTTCAAAGAATCCAAAGAAAAACGGGTGATGCGATCCACAATGTGGCACGTGCGTCCCGCACGTGCGGGACGCAGGTGCCACTCTTCTGTCTGTCCTTGTGTTCTTTGTGATTTTTGGGGTCTTTG
>ERZ777003.1212-NODE-1212-length-41158-cov-9.216262_pt1 | contig 41158 bp, 51 predicted proteins | sample MGYA00374956_ERZ777003 | MGnify/ENA primary metagenome ERZ777003 (study PRJEB29302, sample SAMN06268252) | bioreactor metagenome | isolation source: Joint BioEnergy Institute, California, USA | place: USA:Joint BioEnergy Institute, California, USA | collected... | reverse complement strand
CGCAACCAGTCCCTGCTCACTGGCCGGGCGGGTATGGTCGCCCTCCCTGATCCAATGCCTGAACCCCTCTGGCGTGAACTGCCGGATTCCCACCATGTTCTGGACCATCCGCTCGCCGAAGTTGCCCTGGAACGAGCGGCGGTAGGCATCCAACACCTCGCCCTGATCCTTGAAGCCCATGAACACCTTGTGCTCGTCGAACTCCCTGGCATCAGGCTTTCCCTGGTCGATGACAAAGATGGGGCGTGAGGCATCGTCTGGCCGCTCACCGAGGTAAACGTCAATGGGGTCGCCGTCCGCACCTTTGGTCCCCTTGATGTCGCCGTAGTGAGCGGGCATCTCCACTTCCCACTTCTCCTTCGCGGTCGGCTTGCTCCTGCGAACGGCCCCCTTGGGCGTCTCGATGGCGATGTCGAAACCCTGGAGGCGAACGTGGCCTTTGCGGTAGTTGTCCGCCTCGATCTGTGCGGGGGTCGGATCGGTGTCGGCTTGCTGGGCTGCGCGCTCGATATCCAACTGGCGCGCGCTTTCAGCCTCTGCTTCTTTCTCGGCCGCCTCGCGGAACAAATCACCACGTGGAGCCTGTTCTGGCGGAACAGGAGCGCGGCCCTTGCCAAGGCGTCTTTCAACGCGCCTGTTGCGCTTGTTCAGTGCCTCTTGGCGCTCGGCATCGGCTCCGAGAAGATCCGGTTGCCGGGCAGCTAGGGCCTCGCCTAGCTCTTCGTCTTCCCGGGCTGGTCCTTCCTCGGAAGCGGGAATTTGCCCTTCTGTTTCAGCTTCTGAAGGAGTGCCTTCGCCTCCTCCCTGGCGGAGCGCCGGATGCCGTCTGCGGTACGTTTCTGCGTAGTCACGGTCATGTGCCTCAATGATGGCCAACAGCCGCATAGCGGCGGATTCATCGTCGGGGGCCTCCAGCGCCCCCATCACCTGATCCTCATCAGCATACTGCGAAGCGACCTGTGAAAGCTCGGTCAAATCAATCCCTTCTGGACTGGCGCCCTCGTCGGCCAGATCCTCCTGCAGTATGCGCAGCTCCTCATCCTTTACGGCTGCCTCGTAGTCTGCCCGCTGCTGATCCGCATCATCAAGCAGGTACTCGATCCAGCGCCGCTCTCTGGCTCTCAGGGGCTGTCCGGCGAGGGCCTTGTCGATGGCCGCCCGGGCTTCATCCTCCTTGATGCGCCCGCCAACGGTCGGCCGCTCCCTCCAGATCGGATCCCCTACCCAAGGCGTGCGTCCCAGCACCTGGCCCTTTTCGTCCATAAGCACCCGCCCGCCACGCTCGACCCACCCAATCTTTCCGCGTGCGAGCTCCAGATAGCTCCGGTATTCCGGGTTTTCCAGGCGGGAATCGAAGTACTGGACGGGCGGCTGCTCAGGCTCAGGGGCGGCTTCCGGCTCCGGCACAACAGGTTCCGGCTCCGGAACAACGGATTCTGGTTCGGGCACACCGGCTTCCGGCTCCGGCGCAACAACTTCCGGTTCCGGTACAACGGCTCCTGGCTCAGGCGTTGGCGCCTCGGTGCCCTCTCCCAGTTCCCGCTCCAGTTCCTGGATCTCCCTGTCCAGCGCCTCATCGCTGATGCTCTCCTCCTCAATGCGCTTAAGCTCCTCCTCGATCTCCTTGCGCCGCCGCTCACGGCGGTTCTCCAGCGCCTGTTGCCCGGCAGGGATTGTGCCCAACGGAGCGCCTATGCCTGTGCCAATGACGCCCGCGCGCGCAATCTGATTCAGCGCCTTACCAAGCGTTACCTTTTCATCGAGAAGCCCCATCTCAATGGCGATCTGCAAGGCTTCAGTCACGGATTCCGATACGCCCTCGGCCACCGCCGTACCCGCAAACTGCACGGTCGGGATCTTGGCCAGCTGCTCGCTGACGAGTTTCTGCAGGATCCGCTTCCCTGCCTTCGTGCGCTTGATGATCTGAAGCACCGGCAGCTCTGGCGCAGCCTCGGCCAGCGTCATCAGGAGCGCATAGGTGCTGGCCTTCTCATCGTCCAGGCCACGGTTGCGGCCCTCGGCATAGAACTCAGGAGCGACACTGGCCATGAGCGTGCCGATACCCAGCGCCGGACCGCCGGCAATACCTGCGCCTACGGCGGCAATCACATCGGGAATGCTGGTCGCAGCATCAAAGGCGAGTCCCTTCGGGGACCATTCTGCTACTTGCGGGCGATACTCTTTGGCCACCTGGGCCGCGGTCTGGCGCCGCCTGGCGGCCTCCGCGGCGGATTCCGCGCCTTCAGCAATCCGCTTCAGGGCCGCCGCGCGCATCTTCTCGCGTACCTCCGGCAAGCGCATGGAATCGGCAATGGCCCTGCTGCCAAACTGAAGTGGGCTTACCCCCAGACGCTCAGCGACCTGCACTACATCAGGATGCTTGTGAAGGGGGATGCCCTGCTCTTGAGCCTCACGGGCCGCATCCGGAAGCACGATCGACTGCCACAACTGCATGCGGGCATCGCGTGTCTTCCTGCTTGAGAAAAACTCCTGCGCACCGGCGAGCTTCATCTCGATGCGCGCGCCAATCTGCGTCGGCAATGCTTCCCGGATCTCAGCCCAAGACGCCTCCGGGCCGTGGTCAATTCGCTGGGGCTGCAATTGCTCGGGCGTCAGACCGATCTTCCCCAGCGTGAATGCACCACCGCCCCGATCCAGGGCGCTTTGCATCCGATGCAATGTGCGCTCAATAGGCGAAGGGCCTTCGAGCAACTTCACAACATCCGGATCTTCGACGGGCCGAAGTTTCTGAGCGGGCGCCGCCGGCTGCGACTCAAGCTGAGAAATGAGGTCCGGATCTTCAACTAGACGAAGCCTCGGAGACTGAGCTTTCGGCGGCTGAAGCGCGGCCGCTGGAGCTGCATCCTGTCCCTCCAGTTGGCGCAACAGGTCCGGATCAGTGACTGGACGAAGCGCCATCTACTCCTCCAGATACCACTTGCCATCCACCTTCACGTAGGTCTTGCCGCCCAAGGTCTTGCGTTGTGCACCAGCATCAGGCGCGCCGACCGGGGCAGTTGCTTTTGCCCTCTCCTCTCTGAACGCCATATCCACGGCGGTCGCATGGTCTAATTGGCCCTGCGCTTCCATGTAGATCTGCGAAGCTCGGGATGCGATCCGCTGCACGATTTCAGCCTGTTCGCGATTCAGGCCGGCAATTCGGCCAGACAGCGGATCGAATGTGCCGCCAAACAGACCCGCCGATTGCTTGTAGATGGTGTTGGAATCAGTGGATTTGAAAGAGAACGGTTTGTCCAACTGCGAGGCGGGCGGCGGCCTCCTTTGCCCGACGGCTTGAGAACGAGGCATATAGACGACGCTACCGTCATCCTGCTGCACGGGAACAACCGGCTCATCAGGCTGGCGTCCTTTGATGCGCTGCCCGGTCTCCGGATCGGACAGAGCGGAGACCTGGCCTCCTGCGGTGTACGTGTACACATCTCCGCCCTCTCCGGTAATGGTGCCGGCCACGCGACCGCGCCGAAGCTCCTCCTCCTGCATCGCACTGCTGATGCGTCCCTGTTCAAGGGCCATCTGCTTGGCGAGTTCGGACTTCGACTTCATCCGCTGAGCCTCGATCGCCTCAAGCTTTTCGTCGTATGCCTTCTGCCGACCTCGAGTCATCTCCTGGTATCGCCCCAAGGTTTGAAGGCCAGAGGCTCCAAGGGCCTCACCGAACGTCACACCGGGTCTGGAGTTGGCCATCAGGGACAACCCGAACTCCATCAGAAGCAGGGCCTTATCCTCCCTCGAGAGCTTTCCGGACGGGCGCGTGCCCAACTTCTGAATCATCTCGTCGTAGGCATCGTCGATGGTGAGTCCACCGGCCTTGAGGCCCTGTTCCAGTTCCTTGACTGCCTTGTCCCATTCCTCCTTTGGCGCATCACGCCGAAGATCGGCGAGGGTGTACTGGCCTTCTGCCCCGGGGCCTGCCCCAGCATCGGGATCTTCGATCTGCGCCGCCAGTTGGCTTTGCCGCGGTTGCTGTTGAGGCGCCGGCGCCGCAGCCAGCAGGGAGTTCGTCCCTGGGGTTGTGGCGGGCTGACCAACTGGCTGGGCGCCGGCAAGACCTGTCTGGGTAACCGGAGTCGGGTCGGTCGGATTCTGAAGCAGCGACTGAAGCCGCTGACCATAGTTGCTGATGTACTCGGTCATCAGCGAGTTGTTTGCAGTGGCCATATCTAACTCCTTCGTTACCCGGCGGTAGGGATTGGAGGGCGTCCGAAGTAGGCCGCGCCCAGCGTGACGGCAGCCCCGAGAATTTGCCCAATGGGGCTCGCGCTAGATTTGGTTTCCGTGGTCGTCGAATGCGGAACCTGCAAGGAAGCGAGCAGAGGCTGGAGGTTGCGAATATCCCAGTCGCGGTTTTCGATGAACTGCTGGTAATCGAAGTCCAGTTCCGCTTGTTTCAGTACTCGGTCAAGACCGCCAGTCAACATCAGATCCTGAATCTGCTCCCGATTCAGTCGGCTGATATCCCCGCCTACACTCTGTAGCGCCTGGGCTGCGCGGAGCTTGCGGTCCTCGTCCTGGGACCACATCTGAACTGCACGATCAAACGCTTCCGCATGCGCTCGGTTGGTGATGTCGGTGATGAGTTCGCCGTGCCGGCGAGCGAGTTCGCTTTCCTCGAAGGCCACCCGGTCGCCGCCCCATGCGCCGGCTTTGGTGTTCAGGAGCCGCGTGCGTTGCTGCTCGTAGGCGCGGTTGGCTTCCCGGAGTTGAGGCTGAAGCGTCGCCTCGATGTAGGGACTCATGTACTGGCCGATGTTGGCCTGATCGAAGGATTGCAGGGCGGATATCTGCTGGCCGGCCTGATCCAGGTACTTGCGCCCCTCATCCGCGCCGAACTGCGCAAGCTGGGAAGCCTGCCTCTCGGCTTGCGACATCCCCGCCACCCGCTGATCGGTGTACGGGGTATATGGCTGTTCGGAAATGTCGCGGCCCTTCTGGACCGCTAATTGCGATCCGGATTCAAGCCATTCGGGTATGAGGTTCTTGGTGGTCTTCTTTGAATCGAAAATTCCCATCGTCCACTACCTTTGGCGTGCGCAGGTAGAAGGCGCCAAGGCGCTGGTAATCGGGACGATGGTTCAGGATGGGCTCCCATGCGATCGACATCAGACTGCTCCCGAGCAAAAGCTTCCGTCCCTCATGGTCCGCAATCTCCTCCATGACTTCCAGAAGCTGCTCAGGTATGCCGCGCGCGGCCCACTGCGACGCAATTGCAATGAATTCGTCACAGAGAAACCAATCGTCCGTTCGACTCCAGCGTTCTCTCATCAGCGAGCACGCCAGTACGCCAATGATGCGTCCGGACAATTCAGCTACGAGCACTTTCGAGCCCTTGAGCATTTCAGTCACACACTCAATGGCCCGAAGGTCGTCCACTTGCGCGACCAGGACGGCCTGTGAATTCTCACAGGAAGCCCTCATCAGTCTTGCAATGTTGACGGCATCCATCGCCGTCGCGAACCGAATAATGATCTCAGAAGCCAAGGTTACTACCTCTATTCAGCGAGTTCATCATACAGCCGAATGCGCCGCCCTTCATGACAGCGCCCTTCCGTGTACCAAAAATGACACCACGTCTGGATCAGGACCGCTTGCGCGAATCTCCGCCCCCTTCGGCAGGGGGAGGGCTGCTTCGCCGCGCAGTACCGATTTTGTGGCTCCCGCTCCCAGTTCAAACTTCTTCCAGGGAATCTCAGCACTTCCCGCCCAAACAAACAAGAGGATTTCCTCCTGCTCGTTGCCCGTGTTGTACAGGTACAGATGTGACAGTTCTGAGTCCGATAGAGCCTGGTAGATCACCCCCACCTCATCCGGCCATCCAGCCTTCACTGCCCCCTGCACCACGGCCAGCGGGCGGATGGAGGTAATCTGCATGTAGCGCAAGGCGCTGATGACGGTCCCGTCGTTCGGGCCGTTTAGCATCTCGCTGATCGCCGCCCCCCCGGCATCGAGTCCTGTGATCTCGAACACCAGATACGACAAATCATCATCGCTCGTCAGGATGATATGGCGGGCACTGGAAAAGCTCGTCGCACTGAGCCTGAGCGGATAGCCGGTATCGGAGTCCCGCCAGCCTGCCTGCACCTTGCCCGAATCGGAGCCGCTCGGGGTGATGCTCAAGACGCCCGAAAAGCCCGCTATGGTCTCGACGACGCCGTAGGTATCGGGCCATCCCACGGCGATCAGGCCCGTAAGGCCGGTAGGCTTCTGGCCCTCAATGGCGAGGGTGCCTGTGCCTGGAATGATCGGGAAATCGTCATTCACGCCCACCGCCGGGGAGGCGCTATCCAGCGCCAATCCTCCGGTCAGCGGTTGGATGAGCGGATTGCCTGGGATCTGCGCGTGAAAGCCCTCAACCTGCAACTGTGCGGTGCCGGGCCTGATGTACACGTCCCCCGGCGTGATGCTCGTCACCTCGCTCCAGAGTTCATCGGTGAGGACCGTGCCGTTGTTCGGGCCTCTGAAGCCCACCACGGTTTGCGGGTTGCCGTTTTCATCGGTGCCTACGATTGTGAAGCCCAGGTGCGAGAAATCGTCCCAGGCGGTCAATGCAAGCCTTCTGGGTGGATTCAGGTCGGCGGCGGCCTCCTCCAGCACGAGCGGAACCGTGGCGGCCGGGGCCTGATAGTCAGCGATGCCGGTCAAGTTCTCCTCGACGCCGATCGGTCCCGCCACGCTTTCGGTCTGTACCTCGCCCTCGGGAGCGAGGCCCTGCACGATAAAGGTGATTGCGGACAGGTCAGCAGTCGAACTCAGTGCGATCTTGCGAGCGGGAACCAGATCATCCACACCGGGCTTCAAGCTCAGCGGGATACCCGCATCGGGCGCTTGCCTGCTTGCAAGGCCCTCCAGGTTCTCCTCGACCGCGATCGCCTGCAAGGCCGCTACGCCCGAATCATTGGCGTTCACGGGACTGATGTAGCCGGAGGCGAGCAGCGTCGGCGTCTTGGACGCCTGGCTTGCGTCGTTGCGAACCTTCAACTCACCTTGTGGCGTGTAGTTACGCATCGGTCTCTTTGATCCCCGCTGCGTAGAATGTTACCTGGCCGCCGACCGATGCAAAGCCCAGAACCGCATGGCCTTCGTTCAGCAGCACGGCTGGAGAATTGATCGCCTCACAGTATCCGCCCTCGGCATCAAGACGCGCGCGCTTCCACTCGCGACTTGTGCTATTGGTTCTAAGCAGCAACGTCACATCAACATCCTCAGTGGACGGATTGAAGCAATCCAAGCGCGTCAAATACCAGCGTTCACCCGCCGGCACCGGCCCGACAATGATTGTCGCGCCTGCCGGCAACACCCCTTCGGCGATCGCGTGCGGCGTGCGGTTCGTCATGCAAACGCTCCTGCAATCACCAGCGGCTCGAAGTCTTCCGTATCTCCAGCATCCGCCTGCTCCGCGCTAATCCGGACCGCACTGTCCTCCTGTTCAATCTCGATTCCATCCCCCGCCACCAGCGAGCGGAAGTTGAGCGTCTCGCCGGTCTTGTCCCGAAAGATACCAACACCGCCGCCCACGTTGCTGCCGGTATTGGCTTCCCCGGAGCCCGAGGCGCTGCCCTCCCCCCAGACAGCATCGAAGTCACGGCTCGATCGCTTGACCAGCACCTGCCCTTCTCTGCCCTCATCGAGCATGGCCTGAAGGCGCTGGAGCTCATCGGTCATGCGGTTGATGTGCTGCATGAGCCGTCGCAACTTCGGGTCGTCGAACTGAATATCGGTTTTGCCAATGAGCCTGGCCGTCATCATCGCGCTCCAATGGGACCGGCAATGATCCGCCATTCGCCCATGCGGAAGTCGCCGCCCACTTCGTTCGATTCGATCCGGATGCCAGCCTGCCGCGCCCGGAATCGCACTTTCAGGAACTCGGTAGCACCATCCACCATGCCGGCTTCCAGTGTCCTGAGCGGGCCGTGCGGGTACTCCCGGCCAAAGAGGGTGATGACCACAGAACCGGACAGGCGATCGAAGTCAGGAATCCACTTCGTCACCAGCATCTGGTACTCGCCCTCACTCAATTCCGCCTCGTAGCTCTCCAGGAACGCCTCCAACGGCTCCTCGCCGGCATCGACACCATACTCGTGCAGATACATGCGACCATTGGCAAAGCCCACCGGATAGCCCAGCACCGCGCTCTTGTCACCGTAGGTCTCGCGCGCCATCGAGGAGACGTACCAGCACCGCTCCTTGAGGTTGTATATGGCGACACGATTGTTCTCCAGGCTCTCGCCCGCCGGAAAATCAAAGCGCACTTCCTTGAACTCGCGGATGTAGGTTGCCTGGACCTTGCTCTGCGCCTGGCGGTTGATGACGGGGAAGATGTAATCGCTGATCTCGCAGGGCAACACATGCAAGGTGCCGTCGAAGACGTAGAAGTCGTTTTCGCACATGGCCAAGATGATGCCGTCCGCATCCACCACGGCGCGCTTGCCGACAGGCTTGTCGTACTCGCCGCCCAACTGTTCGAAATGATAGACATCCTGTCCGCCCACGCTCGAGCCGAAGTACAGGCTCTTGTCGGTGAATACGAGGATGCCCTGGCGGGTGCGGACCGCCGTGATGATCTTCGATCCGGTATCGAGGCGCTTGCTTCCGGCATCGTTCTCGGCAGTCGCCAGCCATTCCTCGTAGTTATCGCCCGCGCACCAGCGGATGAACATCTTGTCCTGGTGCTGATTGCCGGTTGCGGTGTTGGTGCCGAAGGCGATCACGTGCCGATCATCCGGACCGATCAGCATGTGCTCGATGTTGGCAGGCGCCCCAGGCACAGCCACGGCCCGCGAGTGCGGTCCCCAGCGGCATTCCCAAACGTAAAGCGTCTCGCCATTCGGCGAAGCCAGCAGATCCTCGCCCCAGTGCTCCAGCGACCAGATGCGCGCGTCCCCGAGGAACGTGGAGCCTTCCCGGGCGGTTCCGTAGGGGCCTTCGCCATACGGGCCGGTGCCGTAGCCTGAAAGTGTCCCATCGGTTTCCAGGCCGCAGGAAATCTCGTAGGCAGCCGTGACCGTGCCGCCGCCTGAGTCCGTGGAGGCTGCATCCTCAGATACCTCGATCAGGTAGGTATCCAGGTCGATCACGTCCTTGATGGTGTACTCGCCCTCGATGGTGAGCCCGCCAACTGACGATCCGCCCGAGAAATGCACATGGTCGCCCGTCTGAGCGTCATGGGCGGGATCGACAACAGTGACGATGTTGGACCCTTGCTCGGTGGCGAAGCCATTGATGATCGTGTGCGTCGCCCGTAGCGGGGTGATGTCGTAGAGGCGGTTTCGGTGGATCAGATAGAGCTTGCACTGCGTCCCGATAGCCTTCCAGTTGCGCCCATCGAGTGAGTGCCATTCGAGATAGGAGCGTGCCCTGCCCTTGTAGAGTTGCGGTGCGTCGTTCTCGTCGGTCAGTACGTTCTCGACAAACCCGCCCATCTTCTCCGGCAGGTCATCGTGCCAGCGAACATTGTTGCCGTTGCGCCAGCGGCGTTTTGAGCCACGGGCCGTTTGATCCATGAGCAGGCCCTTGCCCAAGGAGAATGGCAACGTCGGTTGCTTGCGCGGACCGGCCATCAGCGCCCTCTGCGTTCATGACGAGGGTGTTTTCCGGTAACGGGTCGTTGCCCGGGCTTGCGCTGTGCGTTGTAGATACGGGCAGCCTTGGTCTCGGCCGCCTTCTCACTCATCCCTTTCTGGATGAACTGATCCCGCATGGCTTCGTACTTCTTCGGCATATCGAGCCTCCCAATCAGGACACAGCGCCCTTGACGTTGGGCGCAGTTCCGCCTGACATGAACGTCACACTCGCGCCATTGATGATGACCGCGTTCCCTCCGGCGCCGCCCGTGCCGGCATTCGATCCGCTGCCTGAACCGCCGGCAGAGCCCCAATCACCGCCAATGCCGCCGGTGCCGGCGCTTCCACCGGACGCCACCCCGCTCCCGCCAGAGCCAAACGTTCCGTTCACGCCGGATGAACCATCAGAGCCATTGTTGGCGAGCTGCCCACGGATGTAGCCGCCACGACCGCCCTTGCCACCACCAGCGCCGCCGCCACCACCGCCGCCGGCCGCATCTGCGCCCAGACCCAGGCGCTGCGCACCGCCGCCACCGCCGCCACCGCCGCCGCCTCGGATGAATCCGTTGGCGTTGAATATGTTGAGCGTGCGCGCGGGACCAGGACCATAGATCGCAGGCCCTCCATTGCGCCCGCTGCTTCCGGGTTTTTCCATCGTGGCGTTGTCGGGATTTCCGCGATAGGTGAGCTGGCGCGCCCCATCGCCCCCATCGCCGCCGTGCCCGTCGATGTAGGCCCCCGTGGTGTACAGGTTGATCGTGCTTCCGGAATCGAAGCCGCGCAGATCCAGCGCAGGCGTTGCGGCATTGCTTGCGTAGATGCGAAGGCCGGGAGGTACGGTCAGATTCACCGTCACGATGCCCGCAGGGCTGCCCAGCAGGTGGTAGAGGTTCAAGTCGCAGGCATCGTGCGTGAGGGTAACATCGAACGTCGTCGCGCCCGAGGCGGGCGAGACGTTCCGCATGGCAAGAGCCACCCATGTATTGCTGCTTTCCTCGTAGGTCAGCCGGTAGACATCAACGGCGCCGGCTGATGAGGAAAGCGTTGGACTTGACCCTACGGCGAATCTGACGTTCACAGGCCAGGTGATGGTGCGGTTGCCGCCCGCGTCCTGCTTGAACCAGATCTCGATCGTCTGGCCATCAGTGGGATCGGTCAGCGACAGGGATCGGTTGCCCCCCAGCGTCACCCGGAATCGGTTCGACTCCTTGCAGTTGACCGTAATGGTGGTGTCATCGACCAGCGTGACAAAGGCGGCCGCGAATCCAGCCTCGTGATGATTGAATGCGTCGATGCGGGCGTACTTATTCGCATCCACCCCTCCGAGTTTGTTCGCATCCTCGGCCAAGGCGACCGACCCGCCCACCGCCGCCGCCTCTACGGCGTACACCTCATTGCCGTCGCAGAACAGGTACTGCCTGGCGCCGTTCGGAATTGCTACACCCGTCCCGCTGGCCGTCTTCATCGTCATCGTCTGGCCAGTACTGTTGACGACGATATACGGCTTGCTGAGCGCCGGCACGATGATATTGCGCGGACCATCCGGAGCGCCGATCAGGTTCAGGATCGCCATGCGGGCCTGATCGTTGGCGCCATTGGCCACGCTCAGTGTCACATCGGATGCGGCCACCGTGATCGTCGCCATGCCCGCAATCGCATCCTCGATGAGTTGCAAGCCTGCCGCGTTGAGCAGCGCGCCCCAGGTGTCCTCGTTGGCTCCTGTTTGCTGGAGCCTTAATCGAAGTAGCTGACTGTATGTGTCGGCCATATCACTTCACCGTTTCTGCAGCAGGTTTGACCGGATTGTAATCCCCGGCCCGGATCAGGTTCCTCAGTTCAGCGCGCGCAATAGGCAGAATCTCGTTGTGGTACTTGTTGATGTAGTCCGCGTAGCGGTCATCTGCTTTCAGGAAGTGCTCCGCCTCCGCCAGGCAAGCCGCGAACAGCGCATCCGGAACCGAGCGCGCAAGCCAGTTCGTGGCATCCGGATTATCCTGGCTGAGTGAGTCCGTAGGGCGGCGAACGTAGCGGCAGATCACTCCATAATTGGAGTCCGATGTTGGAACCACCTCCCATTGCGTATCGTTCAGCTCGTTGAAGTAGCGAGGTCTGCCCTGGATAAGCGGATCAGGCGCAAACTCATGGCAGAAATCCCATGAACGCATCTCCAAAGGGTAGCTGCGCGTTTCCTGTACATCCTCGGCCTCCTCAAGAAGAAAGCCCCCGCTTCCATCCTCAAGACCAAGAATCTCATCATCCTCTGTCAGCAGATAGAAGGTCTCGGGTCCAATCCGTAGCGAGCGAGTTGCAATCCAGTTGGACGGCTTTTGGACAATCCGCTCCCCTTGGGTCAAAGCAAGCGTGATTACATGGTCGAAAATATCAAGGTTCAGATCCCGCACAAGCCTCAGCTCGCCCAGCCCGATGATCCGGTCAAGGTTGTCCAGATACTGTTGGCTCGCGTCCGCTGGCCAAGCCTGCAAGGCGGCCCTCAATGTGTTCCATGTCCAAGCTAGAGTTGGCATCTGACCTCACCCCATCATGGATAGGTTTTGAACTTGGCGGCCAGATCAACCGGATTGAGAAGCAGAATCGGCCGCGCGACCCTGGTATGCGCCCTCGCATTCGGGTTCGTTCCATCAAACAGATAGCACGCTCTCAGGATGAACCACTTATCCACGACGCCCAAAGTGCTAACGCGAACCGGAATCTCGGCTACCAGCTCTCCGTGCTTGTCCTCGTTGAAATCAAATGTGCTGTATATGCGAAGATACGCTTCCACATATATGACATTGCCCTCACCGGGCATCCCGAAGATCCTTCCGCTCAAAGTCCAGTCGTATATCCCTCCGGGGTCAAGGGTCAGAACAGGCACATCCTCTCCTTCGTGAACCGCTCCCTCAAGAGGCGAGAAATTATCCGGAGGGGTCTCCTCATCCCCAAACCTGAACCCGAAGTACAAATCAACGGGATTCTCCTCGTTGGAGTTATCGAAGTACCCCGCGGCCTCAATTTCGATGATGCGTGCGTGCAACCCAATGGCAGGGAGGTTCATCTCAAACAACTTATCTCCCTGCTCGTTGCCTCCCTCGTCAAACACAGGGGTTCCGAAAATCACATTCGCATCAGAGGCCAGTGCCTCGATTCCGACATTGACCATGTACGTATGGCCTTCCTGGAAGGAGAAATCTCCGATCCATTCCAGACCTGCCTCTGAGTCATCCCAAACCCAACCGTAATACGCCTGCCCTGCCTCATCGGAGAAAGTAAATGCTTGACGCCCCGGCAAAACCCGCAAGGTGCCGTCTTGGTCAAGAAAGGACAGTTCAGAAAACCAGCGATCGCCGGTCGAACCGAACACATCAAGCGTGTCGGCGTTCACGAAGAAAATAATCGCCTGTGCCGGGCCGTCGATATCCACCTCCAGTCTGGATAGCTCCGTGACTTCTCCCGGGATTCCGACCGACTCCAGAAGCTCACCTACAGGGTCAATGGTGTTGAAACCGGAGTAATCCCCGCCATCAGAAAGTCCAGCGGTAAATTTAAAGTACACCCCATTGCCGGCGCCACCGCTATCGCCCCCATCTCCGATGTAACTGGCGATCTGATCCAGCGTCGTGCGCTGGCTCTTGCCATCACGGGCCAACGCGAACAACTCTTCGCCAGTCAATTCACCGGCGTCTGGCAACTGCGAGAATTTCTTATCCGCCATGATTCTTCACTCCACGGAAACTGAAATAATGTCTGACGGCGCCGAATCGCCCGCCTTCACGGATCGCGCGACCAGGTAATAGTGATAGGTGCTGCCCGTGCTCACATCGGTGTCGATATAGGCGTTATCGCTCGTGATCGCGCCCAGGAAGTCGCGCTCAATCTCGATGGTGGCGATCAGTTCAGGCTCGCCGTCATTGACCGCGCGGTAGAGCAGATAGGCCACGATCAGCGAGACCGGGTTCGTGGATTCGGTCCACGTTAAGGAGACTGACGGACCTGTGCCCGCCTGCCCGAAGAGCACGGGCTTTGACGGCGCTGGAAGGTTCTGCGGAGAGGGCCGATATAGTGCGACCGGATCTTCAATCTTGGGCAACTCCTCCTGCGGATGCTTGCCCTCCCACCAGTCCGGGAGTACGCGCAAGTTGGGATAGCGCCCGTCGAAGATCAGATCCTTGAGCAAGGCCCGCGCGCCGCTGCGTGCGCATTCTCCCCATGCCTTACGTCCTGGTGCGTATCGGTTGCCGGTGCCCATCGCCTACCTCCTCGACCGGCGCGGTTCATAGGCCGCATACAGGTGCAGATCGCCGCGCTCGCGGTCCTCCTGCCGCATCATTTCCAGGCAGCCGCCGATGCGATTCGGGTCTGGCCCGCGGTAGTACACCTCCAGCATGCGCGCGCGCTCAGGCGCGTACTTCACCGCCAAGCGCCACGCGAGACCAGACACGCATGCTTCGAACGCATGGGCGGGCATCTGGAGTGTGTTGGCCATCTCTCCAACGTCCTGCATCTGGCGGAAGTAGTCATACACGATGACATCCGTGTCGTTCTCGGAGGCTTGCCAGATATAGACCGTGCGCGCTGCCGAACCCCGGTCCACAAAGAACCGATCCGGCCGGCCCTGCCGATCTTTGTCTGCAATGATGAGGTAGTCGCTGCGCGAGATCGGATACATCTCCGTATCCGTATCGCCACGGCGCAGAACCGCCTGCAGGATGTCGAGCCCGCCGGCCGGAAGGGTGAAAGTCTTTTGTCCTGAAGTGAGCGTCTGCATGGCCTGCGCAATCTGCCACTGACGCACGCCAATGGTGGACCACTCGGAGTTGAGCATGAACTTCAGCGACCGCAGAGCAGAGCGAGCATGCGATGCGCCAATCGCGGCAGGGTCCACGCCCGCCCGCTCGAAGGCTTCCTCGAAGATTTCCGCAATATCCGGAGCAAAGGTCCAAGTGCCTGTCGTCGTCATGGCTGCATCACCCGCTTACACTCGATCCAGACACGCCAGGGAGCGCCGTACCTCCAGAAACGCCTCCGCCCGACACACCCGCTCCACTCACACCAACAACGCCAACCAGGCTGCTGTCGATGACGCGCGGCCGGTAACCGATAAGCGACAAAGCGCCCGTCTGCGGGATGCGCGTGAAGTTGCCCTTCTCCTCGACGAGCGGCGCGTATCCGGTCAGCGCAAGGTCGCCCATCAACGGAGTGCGATAGCCAGGGATGGACACATCCGCGATCTGACCGGCAATGGCCAGCGATCCGGTCAGCGGCTGGATGACCTGATCATCGCGCAGCACGGGAGCACTCCCCGTCAATGCGATCGCGCCTGTATCTGGAATGATGAAGATTCCCTGGCGCATCACTGGCGCGCTGCCGGTGAGTGTCATGGCAACCGTTCCGGGCGCGAGAACGTGCATCTGCCGAACGAACGGCGCGTAGCCCGTCAGCGCCAGTTCGGCGGTCCCCGGAGCATTCGTCTGCGCGATCTGCGCCTCATAGCCCGTGATAGCCAGTGCACCCGTCTCAGGCTGGATGCTGACGCCGACGCCGAGTTTGATGAGCGGCGCAAAGCCCTCGATCGAAAGTTCCGCGGTCCGGGGCGCCGGAACGCCAAGCGTAAGGTCGGGGGACAGTCCGTTGATCGTCAGCGCCCCCGTTTGCGGCTGGATGAACCTCGATTCCTTTACCAGTGGCGCATCGCCCGCGATCGCCAGCGCCGCCGTATCCGGCCTCAGCGCCCCGTGGATCGCAAGCGTCGGCGCATAGCCTGTGATCGTCAGCGAGGCGCCCTGTGGCTCCAGCGTGCCGATTTCCAGCACCGCTGATGAATAGCCTTCAAGCGCCAATGCGCCGGTCTGCGGGCGGATCGTGAACGCCTGGCGAAGCTGCGGCGCGGATCCATCCAGCACAAGGCTTGCGGCCTCTGGCTCAAGCTCCACGGGCTCATCAGGCTCTTCCTCTTGAAGATCCTCAACAATCAGGTCATCAAAAATGATGTTTCCGTTATAGAATCCGCCGATACCGACATAACCGGGGCCTAGAATCTTGTCCGAGCTGGTGTCCGTGTGCGGCGTGCCTACTGGCGTATCATTAATCAGAGGTGTGATGACGGGGTTTCCGTTAACAGTCTCTATCTGTACGCCTATCTTATCGCTGTCGCCGTGCGCGGCCTGCCAACTCGCAAGCTCCTCATATTCGCCATCTACAATTCGCCCGAGTTCGATGTCAATATTGTTGGTGAAGTCTACGGTATAGCACGTATGTGAGCCGCCGGTGCCTGTATCCCGAACATTCAGGCAGCAGTTGGCCGACCCAACAAAAATCTTGGTAATTGAGATCCTTACATTCGTGACCGCAGTATGCGCGTTGCTGTTCGTGCGCAGATCATTGCGCTTGGTCCCATTGTTGAACAGCACCAGGCGATTGTTTATGACCTCCGCAGCATCACCGGCCCTGTGATCGTAGTTACTACCTACGTCGCCGTTGGCTCTGTTGAAGTTGTCCTGAAAGATGACAGTCATTGCTCAATGGCCCCGACATCCACTGCGCCGGACCTGATTCCGCGCAGGTAATCCAGCTCGAAGCCCGATAGGAGTATCGCGTTGCCTAGCGCATTTCCCGTTGGAAAGAGGAACGAACTTGAACTCGTGCTTGTTGAGACGAAGACTGTGGACGCCGTACCACTCAGCGCGCCGCTCCCGCAGCTCGATCCGGACTCGCAAAGATTGTCATTGGTGCTGAGTCCGCTTCCCCGGTTGATTGGGTTGAGCCCGGCCCTTGCCGGGGCAAGGATGATGTTGTTACGAACATCACCGTTACATCCGTCAGTCCAGCAACTGATCGCATGGCTGTTAAGCGTCGGATTGCTCTTGTTTGCATAATTCCATATGGTGTTGTGATACACCTTGACATCCGAATCGCTGCTTACACCCTGAAAGATAAGTACGGCACCACCGCCCAAATTCCAGAAAAGATTATTACTGACCACCACGCCAGTGGTTTCTCCGTTGCAGGCATCGGCAATCTGAACGGCGCCGGAAATGCCCATGCCGCAGCTATTGCAGTAGCCGACGTTGTAGAAGACGTTGCCGTCAATGATAAAGCCACTGGAGTTGGCCCGAGGTTCAATCTGGATGCCTCGCCCGTCGATGTCACGGAAGATCGAGTTACGAAACTCAAGGTTCGTATGGCCATTCGAGCCGCCGGGGCAACTGGATCCTCCGCCGGTATACACCCCATAGTAACGGTTGGCGTTGTAGATCTCGGAATTGACAAAGCGAAAGCCAGATGCGCTCGCGCCCGTGGCCACTCCCAGGGCAGGACCAGAGGAATTGTTCGCGTCAATGCGCACGCGACGCAAGGTAATATTGTTGCTGTTGACTACAAGCGTATAGCCATTCTGATTCGTGGTGCAGCCGCTTCCCACGAAGCGAATGAGCATGTCCGGCCCGCCATCGAAAATGACATGCTCAACACCTGACGCCGTAATGCGGTTCGCGTTCGAAATCTGACAGCCATTAGCGGCCGTCAGCACCGTGGGAGTGGAGTCGTTCGGCCACGGCTTGATAACTACAGGAACATCGCTTGTTCCAGCGAAGGAACAAGTGGTGAGATCAATGCGGCCATTCCCTTTGACGTAGACGTAGGTTCCGCCCGTAGTGGTCTTGCCGCAGAGGTCGGAGAAGGAATCACATGGACTGGCCGAAGAACAAGTGCTTCCAGAACCGTTGCTCAGGTCGATCCAGTATTTGTTCGCGGCCCCATCCTCGCTGGGCAAGCTAAGCGGATAGTACGCAGGCTTTGTGTAACCCGAATCGTCCAGCCAGTTGACAACCTCATCATCCGGTTCTTCCGGTTCAATGTCATCATTGATGATCTTCCCGGTAATCCGGATCTCAGCCCACGCGGCGGCAACCGCTAGAGCGAATAGCCCTGCAAGGATTTGTCGCAGCATAGCTCAAACTCCATGAAGTCGAAGGTTCCTACATAGATCCGAACCCGGTGCTTTCCTGGCGGGTAATTGCGGCAATCGACATCTATGGTCACGCCATCATTGAAACTCGCCATGTCCTTGTCCTGGGCCTGTGGCACACAGGCCGTCAGCAGAACTGAAAGCAGCACCAGATATCGCATGCTCACACCTGCCTGAAGTTGGACAACACCAGATCGAACAGCTCATCGGGCTCAACTTCCGTATCCCCGATGATCGGCACGTTGATGACGACCTCGGTCTCCCCTCGCGGAAGCTTCGCGGTTCCGCTCACGGCCTCGTAATCCACCCCTGCCTCCGCTGCGTCTTCACCTTCCCGATCCTGTGTCTCATAATCGAAGTACACGTCGTGATCGAACGCACGGGAGGATTGGATGATAAAGGGCATGTTCCGTATGCCCTCGTCACCCTCCTCAATTTCCGGCGGCGTCCCGCTGAAGTGCGACTCCAGGAACGGGGGGATCAGCGACGCCTGAAAGACGACATTGCCGGCCATCAGGTCAACGTGAATACGCCAGTGCTCGCAGGGGCGATGGTCAGCGTATTGCCAGCCGCGATCGTGAACTCCGAACTCGACAGCGTGCAGTAGCAGAGCGCGTATCCGCCGCCCGCACTCAGCGAGTTACGCAGCAGGGCGTATTTGATGTCGTTCAGCGCAGAACCCGAGGCCGTGAAGATGATGCCAGATGAGGCATAGCTGAACCGCATCTGCTTCGCACTGGCGCCCGCCGTCCAACTCACCGAAGGCAGCGTCCGGCCAAGCGCGGCGTATCCGCCGCGCGCGGAAATCTCCGCAGGAACAGACGGGCTCCCCTCCAGCGCCGACAGATTGGCCAATTCGGCGGATGCCGAAGCCCTGTGAAGCTGCATGCGGATTACCCCGAGCAGCGAGATGTTGCCCGCACCAATGTGCTTCTTGGCCCGAGCATAAACTTTCCAAGTACCAGCAGCCATTTTCTTACTCCCCCCGCATCAGCGGATCAAACAAACACTTCATTTTCCGCAATCTTCGCGCTCTCCTTGAGGATGTGCGCGATCATGCCGTCACCATAGACCTCAAGATCAAAGAGGTCGCCGAACGTCTGGACGAGCGCCTTGAACTCCTCGGCTTGAGAAATCATCCACGGGTGGCAACGGAAAACTCGTCCAAATACTTCCGTCTCGACCACAGGAGCGCCGTCGTTCTCTTTCTGCTCGTAGGCGTGATGTGCGTCGCGCATGAGGCAAGAATCCCATCCATAGATATGGAACTTCCGGAACCCCAGCATCCTCAGCAGGAGCAGCCCCCTGAGTATCACAGTTGAGCCAGACAGGATCATGTACGCAGGACGATCGAGCTCCTTCAATGTTTTGCGCGTCACTTCCATATTGGCGTGCCACAAGTAGGTTCTATCCTGTGGGAGTCCTTCCAGCACCTTCGGATCGACCTGGCTCGCAATCAGATATTTGGTGTCCGGCATCACGGGTTTCGTGAACCGGGCATTGAATTCGCGTCCATCTACGACGATCTGCGCGGAGACCTTCAGTCCCCGATCAAGCGCCCACTTGTAGGTGCCGTTGACCGTGACGAGCTTCGCGCCCTCCTCCCTCCTCCGGCGGATGTCATCCTCGAAGTCATTGAGCGAAGGACCGCCGGCCAGCAGGATGATCTCCAGGTCATTGGTGCCATGCGGAGTGAGTTCCTGCCATCCGGCCGCCATGTTCGTGCGGATGTTCTCGGCGAGCTTATCTTCCGGAGTGTTGAGCACCCCATGCCTGACGACATCCTTCGCCGTCGCCCAGCCGGTCACATAGAACGAGCACTGCTCGCCCTCATCCTTGGACCAATGCACCACTGCACCGAGTGACTGAAGCTTCTCCAGCCACCAGGCATGATCGTGGATCGACAGGTGCAGGGGCTTGTCGATCATCTTCCCGCAAGCGTCCTCGGTGCAGGAAATCTGGAAGAACACATGGCGGGCAGCCTTGAGGATGTTGATCAACACCTGATCGACCTGCTCAGGCGGAATATGCTCCATCACATCCACGCAAAAGCCATAGTTCGCGCGGATGGGTGAGGGCTTGGTCAGGTCATGGAGCGTGAAGCGCAACACTTCGGACTGCGTTTCGAGCGCCTGCTTTACTTCCGGATCCAGGCAGTTTTCGGCAAAGTCCAGCATCTCGACCTGGACCTTGCCCATGATGGCGAGCATCAGGGCACCCCGGCCCGTACCGGCGCCGAAGTCGATCACGACGGAGCCGGGTTTCGGCTGCGCGATCTCGACAAAGCGAATGGCGGCATGCTCGCCCGGTGCGATGGCCCGGTACTCGGGGTACTTCCACATCTGCTCGTACTTGGCCCGCTCCTCGTTCATCGGGGCTTGGGGTAAGTGTCCCGTGCGATTGACAGGCTCAAGCTGCATCGAAGGCGCAGACGCCTTCGGCTGACGCGCCTCAAGCTCGCGCCGGGTTTCTTCGATGCTGCGGACCTTTACGATCGGAGCCGAACCAGCAATGCCTGCTTCGCCTGTCGTCATACCTCACCCAGACTGATGAACACTGAACAGAACCGATCCAGGGCCAGCAGTGACCCGGATGCGGATCGCCGAAACCGCAAACGCATAGTGGCCGTCCACGTTGGTGGACTCATCCTCAATGCTCGCGTGGGAGAACCAGTTGCCCGAACCCTCGTTCCACTCACGGTCCTGCACGTCATCGAAGGTGTGCTCGACGGTGAAGGTGGGCGTGCCGCTCACCACCGTGCAACCAATCCCGACGTTGAAGGGATTGCGGTAGCGATCCAGTGGAATCGGCGCAGATACCGCTTCAACGCCCCAGCCGGCCTCCACATTGGTGCCTACGGCCCCATCGGCGGAAATGGAACTGACCTCGGCGAAAACCTTCTTAGTCGCAACGGTGGTGCTATTGGGGCCGGCCAGCGTTTCGCTGATGGGTGTGCCGGCACGGTTCTTTCCCGTGATCGTAAAGTTCACGCCCGAAAGATTACCGCTGCAAGTGAGCGTGACACGCCGGGCCGGATTCAGCACCGCTACGCCATCGACAACGGCGGTGCCATCCAGGTCCAGCTCACCGGCCTGCGCCAGTTGCTGAGCCTCGGCAATACCATCATCGTCCTGCGTGAGCGCCGTGATCGTGATGTGCTTCGGTCGCATTATAGTTCTCCGAAGTTGGTAGCGGCGGCAGGACTTGCACCTGCGACCTCTGAGTTATGAGCCCAGCGAGCTGCTACTGCTCCACGCCGCACACCGTTTATTTACCCGGCATATTGATCGAGCCCGTAGGCGCCAACCTTCGAACGGGCATCTCCGATCTGATACAGCACCGAATAGATGCTCGTGCCGTCCGGAACATCGTCGAACTCGATTGTGCCGCGGACATCGCCCGTGGTTGCGGACGGAGTCGTAGCGTCGGCCGGGGCAAACGTCGGATCAGCGTCCAGTGCGCCATCGACAATGGCGAGCAACAGGCCGTTTGAATCAACCCTGTGCGGCAGACCCAGCACATTGCCCGTGCCGATGTTCAGAGTGTTGCCGGTGGCATCGCTCGCCGAAGTAATGTCGATCTTGGTGATCTGCTTGAACGCCTTCTTGCCGGTGGCGGTTTTCTCCGTTCCGGTCGCGGTGATCTGCAGCGTCTCGGTCATCGTCTGACCGTACTGGTCTTTGCCCGTGATCGTGATCGTCATCGCCACGACCGCGCTATTGTCAGTTGCCACAGCCACCACATTGCGCGGGGTGTCGAGCACGCCATCTGCCAGAGAGCCATCCACTGGGCTGGAGGAACCCGGGAACGTGTAGGTCTTGGTCTCGTCGTTGGGCAGTTCTGTACTGGTGGCAGCGTTGATCAGGCCGTTAGCAACGGCAGCGTCCACCGCGCCGAAGTGATGCAGATGGAGGGGTGAGAATGGAACGCCGGGAAACGGCGCAGCCGGGGCGTAATAGGCCCTACCATGAAAGAGCCTCGATGCCCTCGTAATGTTGTGTTTGTCAGTAATCATGACGGTTCTCCTCGCAAACCACGGCCCTTGGCCGCGTCATGTTTCTCTTGAAAAAGGCCCGGGTGGTTATCCACCCGGGCAACCCTCACACACTGCTTCAGACAGTATCGGTTCCCTCCGATGCAGCAGCACCACGCCAGTCTGTCCATCCGAACGAATAGCGTTCGCGCTTCTTGAAGCGCACGGTACCGGTATCGAAGTCACCTTCCACGCCGCCGGAAATGGCCTTGCGCACGAAGTGCTTCAGACCATCCGGAACATCGGTCTTGATATACCAGGCATCCGGATCGACGAGGTGGTGGTTGACACAGAAGCCATCGCGGATCGAGCCCAGCTTGTAGATCGCGCTGATGTTGTTATCGCCGGTATCAGTCTGGAACTGGCTATACAACAGGCGCGTTGCCACAAACTGAAGCTCGGGCGGAACGATGAGCTTCATCGCCTGCGCCCGAATCGGGATACCCCGATCATCGGTCCACTCACTGATGAGGATCAGAATTTCCTCCAAGGAAGCTTCCGACAGATCCGCCGGGGTCATCAGCTTGTTTGACAGAACCCCACCGCCGGCCAGCGGGTGAGCGGTCGAGAACAGCGGCACTCCGTCGCCACCAGGGAAGCTGGCATTGAACCCGTTGTTCAGGATCGAAGCGCCCTTCACCTCCTTGGTGTGCTTCATCGAGCGCGCAAGGCCGCGCGCAAGCTTGCTGCCGATGCTGCCGTATAGGCCGTCCTCCTCGGCTTCCTCCGAGATGGCAAAGCCTAGTGCAATCGTCTCGTGGTGGTAGCGAGCCACGTAGCTCTCACCACCATCGTCGTAATGCAGGGCCTCGGCTTCATGCTTCACCCGCGCCGGTCCCAGCGCGTACATCAGCACGTCTTCCTCGTATGCCTTGCTTGAGGTCTCCACGTCGAAGATCTCAGGCCACTCTTCCGGATGGCGGTCGTACTCCAGTCCGAACACCGTGTTCAGACCTTCCTGGAGTTGCCGCCGAAAATCACTGCGAGTCATCATGGTGGCAGTCCTCCATTAGATCTGGGTGCCGGGATTGAGGTAATGCGAGGCGATGCTGACGATCACCTTTGCATTGACCCCATAGCTATTACCGACAATCGGTGCCAGCTCGTAGATCTTCAGGTTCGTACCTGTGCCGATCGTCGAACTTTTCAGCTCGTGGCCCGACAGGCCGGTCGCTGTGTTGCCGGTGCCGCGGTTCAGATCGGCAAGAGCGCCGATGTCCGCTGCTTCGATATCATCGTCTGCCTGCACCATGAACAGCGTCTGCGGATCGTCGTAGACGAACGCATCCACCACGCTGTTGGCCTGCACCGCCTGGTTGGCCGGCCAGTACTTCTCGTACCGGATCTCCCCGTCAGGCAGGATGTAGATGCAGCCATGAAACACCCCTTGCAGGCGGGCGTCGTCTGCGCTCGGGACCGTGATTCGCTTGCCTGTTCCCACCGGGATGACAGCATCACCGCGAAAAATGCTGGAAGCATGGCCCGGCTCGATTGCGTACTTGGACAACCGATTGGGCATGCCGCCAGACATATGGCGCGCGACCTGAAACCCAGCGGGACGATCAACATTAGCCATGTTCAGATCTCCTCAACTGAAGGTTTGTCACTCATCGCGATCGTCCTCGGGGATCAGGTCTTCAAGCCGCCCACGCCGCGCTTTCGTCGTTGTGAGCGTCTTGCGCTCAGGTTTGAGCAACGGCATCGCAGGGTGATTGAGCTTGAATAGATCCCGGTCGATCGCTTCGGTCATCTGACGGAGCTTTTGCCGGTAGTAAGCATTACGTTGATCTGCAAGCTCTATCGGCATTTCCATCAGAATCAGACCGCGCTTGACGATGTACTGCCCGTATTTACCGCGAAGGTCGGCCGTCAGTTCATGACCGCGTAAAGCCCGGGATCGCTTCACAGGTCGCCAACCCTGCTCCAATGCCTTATCCAGATTGTCTGGATCTTCCTGGTTGCCGCTGCGGTAACGCACCCACCGTTGCACGTACCCGGGCCGTGTGGCCGGAGCATCGAGCTGGCTGGGCCGCCGCCATGAGGTCGGCAACTCACTGTCGCGGTCGATGTCTTCCCGGGCATCGACCTGACGGGCAGATTCATTCTCCACGTGGACATCTTCGTTTGCCACGTAATGAGTCTGTTTGTGATGCGGAGTGCGCTTGCGCTTCTTCGTGTTGACCGCGCGGGCCTTCTTCGCGTCCGAACGCTTGATCGCGCGGTCAATGATACGGCCTGACTCTGAGTCGAGCATCTCTTCGCTCAGTCCACTTCTCATTGCCGCACTCCTCTGTTCTGCGTGTTGAGTAACGTTCTCGCCCTCTCTTGGGCGAAGTATTTCTTGTGCGTCGCATTGTTCGGATCGAGCTTGAAGATGCGCATGATGCGCTTGTCTTCTTCAGTGAGCGTCACCCGGCCATGCCGGGCCATCTCAACCTCACTGCGCTCACGACGCCCATCTCGGCCGCCCAGCCCTCCCATTGGTGGGCGTGCGGTTCGCATGCGCCCGTTTGATCTGTCGTATTTCATGCGATCACCCGAATCATCGTATTCATCATCGGAGTCATCCCCGAAAACATTCCCGTCAATGGTCCTGACTTCAAGGTCGGGGTAGTCGGCCTTCAATCGTCTGGCCAGCTCTTCAAAGTGCTCGTCGGAGTAGGGCTCAAAATTCAGTTCCCCGTCTTGGATCTCCTCCAGGATGGTCACGTCATGGGCGATCGCATCCTCGCGCGCCTCCTTCCAACGACTGGTGTTCCACCACCTGCGGTTGGCGCGCACCCATTCGGACGAACGAGCTTTGCCCTGATGTCGCACCGAATTGATTCCATCGTCATCGTCATCTTTGGTGGCAGCCCGAACACGCTCCTGCCGTTCAATCTCAAGCTTGGCCTGAAGCTTGGCCTTCTCGGCTTGCAGGTCTCCGAGTTGGATCTGAAGCTCGACTTCGCGGGCGGTGTTGGCCTCCTCCTTCGCTTTGGCCAGCTCTGCGGCCGTCTGGCGGATCTTCTCGTCCAGTTCCTTCAGCGAGGCTTCGCCCTGCTCGTCTTTCTGCGCCTGCTCGATGCGGGCAATGCGCTCCTCGAGCTTCTTGCGCGCGGCCCGCTCCTGCTCAAGCGCAGCCTGCGTGCGCCGGCGCACCGCGATTTCGCGGTTGATGCGCCGCTGAACGCGACGGGAGTAATCCGAGTCATCGTCCTCGTCCGCGCGCTTCTTTCCCCGGCGCCGGCCGCGGCCTTCCTCCTCGTCCTCGACCTTAAGGTCGGCATCGTTCTCAGCGTGACGCGGGGGCGGTGGATCGGCCAGCAAGTCCTCACGCGGCGGCGGCAGTTCGCTCTCGGGCGAGGAATTGCCGCCAGCGAGCAGGTCTATCTCTTCGGTGACATCGTCCGGATTCAGGATCACTTGATCGGGACGCTCCGGAGAACTGAAGCTTTCATCGTCCTGTTGTTTCTTGTCTCTCGCCATAAGTGTCTTCTCTTAAAGTTCTCCGAGTCCTACTCACGGGCGCCCTGGGCGCGAATGATTCAGACTCGTGGTGGTGGTGATCTCAGAGGTAGCCTTTGATTTCCTCATGATCTTTGGCCAAGCACAGGATCTCGGTGTCATTCAGGACACGGAGAATATGTCCGGTGCGAAGATGAATCTCCTGGCCGGCGTACTGCTCGTACAGCACGTAATCGCCGACCTCGGGCTTGTTGGGCTCCTCGGCCAGGTTCAGGCCCGCTGCCGTGCGTGATTTGAATGCGAAATGCCCAATCTGCACGACGCGGCCCACAGTGGTGAGAATGCGCTGGGCGTCCTGCACGATGTCCGGCAGCTCCAGCAAACCGTGTTTACTCTTCGGCGGGACAGGCTCGACGAGCACCCGCCAGAACATTACCTTGATCGGCACATTGGCCGGATCAAGAGGCTTGCGCGATTGCGTTTGACCCATCGCCGATTCATTCAGCGCCTTGCGGATAGGGCTTTCGTTTTCTGTGACTGTGATAGTCATGATTCTCGATCTAACTCCAGTTCGTCTTTGCGAATTGACGTCAGCATCTGGTCGATTTCTTCAATCAGCGCCTTGCACTCAGCCGCCCGTCCACAAACCTGGTTGTAGGTCTCGAGCTTGAGGCCCTTGGCCATCTCCTCCAGATGCCGCTCCCGTCTGGTCTGTAGCCTCAACCCCAAGGCGCGCAGAACCGAGACATGAAGCGGCTCGGTTGTCATTACGTGACGGTTCATCCACCACGGCCCTGAACGCCCCTCGCCCGGGGTGTGACTTCACCGCTGCCCATCGTGCCGCGGGCATATGGCTTCACCTGGCCGGAGCCCATCGTGCCCTTGTGGCCGTAGCCACGGTCGCCGCCTTTGAGCGGCCGATTGGAGCGCGGACCAGCAGGCTTCATCCCGCCACCTCGACCGTTATGCGAATAACCTTTCATGTTTGTTCTCCTCACGTTCCACGTGGAACTCAACCTGTTGATGCCTGTCGTGAAATCTCCGCCCGGCGAAACTCCGAACCGTGCTGACCTTTCGCGTAGAGGCGCATGATGAAGCGCATCAACTCACGAAAGCCCACGCCCAATTCCTTGGCGGCCGCCGCGAACTTGCGCGGTGAAATCCGAAAGCCAAGCTTGTGGCGCGAATACAGATACGCGCGCGCGGCCTGAACTTCCTTGGGTGTGGGAACCTTGCTGCTCATCAGCCCGTCCCCGCCTTCTTGCGATTCCAGGCACGGCCCCGCGTGAGCGGCGCCCTGTTGGCCTTTGCGTTCTTGCGCATGGCGGCGACTTTGGCCTTCTCGCGCTCAATGTCGCCCCTCATGCGCGCACGGTTGGTGAGCTGCGTATCACGCAACTGCGCGGTCGCGCGGGCGTTCTCACGCAGAATGTCGGCGACGGTCTGATCGTCCATGTGCGCCAGCTTCGCGCGGTGCAGCTCCTCGGCATGGCGCAATTTCTGCTGGTGCGCCTGCTCCTGCTGCTTTTGCTTGGCGACGAAGCCGGCCGTCTCGCGCTCGATCTTTGCCAGAGTTTGCGCATCGATAGCGCCTTCCTCATCGCCGGCCTGTTCGGTTTGTTGCTGCGCGCCCACCGACATCGGCATCGGAGGGGGAACCGGGGGTAAGTTTTGAGAAGCGGCGATAGTGATCGCCATTTCGATCTCGGGTGGAAGGTCTTGCCCCTCGTGGTAGATGTCGATGGGCGGCAGCGGAACGCCGAGGGTCTGTTGCATCTGCGCGGAGACGATCTCGATCATCTTCAGCGACTCATGCTCGCGGATGTGCGACATCAGAAGCATGTAGACCGCCTCAAACTGATCGGAAGGCAGTGTGTTCCTGGCGATCTCGACCTGCCGCCAGTGCGCCATGATGTGAAGGTCGTGCGCCTGGCCGGGGAATGCACGTATGGGACGGCCCATCATGGCCAGAGCGTTTTCGCCCACCGGATCGAGCCTGGTCGCTTGCGGAAGCTTGGGCGATAACTTTTCGTAGTCAGGCACCTTGAGCGCCTTCAGGAACCGCCTGTGCGCCTCTACTCGCTGCTCCGGTCCGTACAGATCCGGATCGGCCTTCATCAGCTCAAGAACCGCCTGCGCCATTGAGATGCGCTGGACGGAACTGACGATGTTCGGATCGGCAACCGGGATGAAGTCCACGGTATCGGGGTTGAAGTCTTCGCGCAGCGCGAACTTCGCCTCACCGCCCACGTGGTAGGGGTACTCATCGTAGGGCGCGAACTCGTAGAACAGTTCGGCCAGCATCCGGAACTCTTCCCGGGCGGCGGCAAAGATGCGCTTGTGGATCGCCGTGAACAGTTTCAGCGACTGCTCGATCATGGCGATGGTAGTGCCCACCGGGCCTTTGTTGTCGGCCTGGCCAACCAGCACCTCGGTGATGGATGCGAACCGCCGCGCATCCTGCAGGAGCGCCGCAATCAGGTTCGTCAGCGCGGGCGAGGGCTCCTTGAACGGCGGGGTGTAGAACGTCTTGGACAGCTCGTCGATGGTCGCATCCACGTCTTTCCAGACGCCGGGTTGAATCGCGACATCGCCGGCTTTCTTGACTCCATCCTTGGCCTTGAATCCGCCCTGCAAGGTGGCCATGAGGGCGCTATCGAGCGTAGCGCGCACGCCGCCGGAGATGGCCTCGCAGAGCTGCCCGATAACGTGCAGGAAGCCCCAGCCGTAGAAGCCCAGGCCCGGTAGGAACTTGTACTGTGTGAACCAGACGCGCTTTCGGAAGTGCGGATCGCCTTCACGCCAATTGCGGCGGATGGCGAGGATTTCCAGCGAGGTCTTATCGACGGTGATGATGTACGGCAGTTCACGTGTGCCGTCATCGAACTCGTCGATGCCCTCGGGCAGGATGAAGTCAATGTGGTACTCCAGGATCTCATAGATCTCGTCGTCCTCGTGGAGCACACGCTGGCGACGGTCGGCCAGGTCTTCCATTGACCTGGCCTCCCCTTCATACGCATAGGTGGGCGGATCTGGCAGATCAATTTGGATGAACTCGCCACGCGCCATTGCCCGCCGGATTTCGGCGCCAGTCATGGGGTAGCGATGCGCGTAACGCGGGCAGTTCTTGATGTCCCGGGCAAAGTACGGCGCGATGAAGTCCTCAGCCTTGACGTAGCGCGCATGCGGCAGTCCGTCCCGAGGGTCAATCCACGTCTTGCGGAACGCGCTCCCGATGGCCGGCAGGTACAGGAGCATCTGATCGGTGTCGCCGTAATAGTCCGGATCTTCCACCGTCAGGTAGTAGTTCATGAAGTTTTCCGCACGCTCGACCATCGCGCGGGTTTCTTCGGTCGCCTCGCCGGCCAGGTCGCCCTTCACCGGGCCTGTGGCCGGGAAGAACTCCTCGATCGCATGCGCGTTGAACTGCACGCACGCTTCGGCCAGTACCGGGTGCTGCATCGCTGCGGCGCCGGGGAATGGCAGGGTTGAGGGGTCAGCCTTCTGGATGCCAAGCAACCGCATGGCGGTATCCGACAGCGCCTCCCAGTCCTTGCGAGACTCCAGGTCAGTGCGGGCGTACTCAACGAGCCGCTGGGCGATGCTGGCCCGCTGGCTGGGGCTCAGCCGTGCGGCGAGGTTGGCGGAAAAGCCCTCGGATTCGGGCTCAATGGCGAGTGCGGAGCGGGGGCGGTTCTCGTCCGGGGCGAGGTCTACGACTTCATCTCCGCCCGGAAATGCAGTGAACTCAACCCCATCCGACCGGCTGGTAACCGGCCCTTGCGGATGGAGTTCTATGACTTCTGCGAGCTGCTTTGCCATTCCTCGTTGCCCCCTCTGCGGGGGTGGTTATGGCGGCAGCTCGCTGGGCGAGGGGCCGGTCGGCGCTGATCATACGCCAGATGATCCGTTGAAAGTCAAGTCCTTGGGCGTGCTCCTGCACACCCAGGTGTGCCGTTAGCCGTTTTATCCGTCGGCAGTTTCACCCATAGAAGCCACTCCTGCGCGTAATCTTTGGATCAAACAGGGCCAAATCATCCTCGTTGTCCTCGTCGTCCGCAATCTGTAGATCCAGGTGCTTGCGCATGTACTGGAGGGCGAGCGCAGCGGATGAAACCTCGTCGTCGAAGTCCACATCGGGGAACTTGGCGCATGTATCGACGAATGACTTTGCCCATGCCCGATCGACGTACCAGATCGAACCCTTCTCCAGCATCAAGGACGCCATATGCGCGCGGTAGATCAGATCGCCCTGGACCTTGATCGCGCGCACCGGCAAGCCCTTGGCGCGCAGCTCCTGGATCAGTGAATGGCCAGATGCTTTTTTCTCGATCAGGATGCGGTCCGGCTCCCAAAGCTTGGCCGATTCGATAGCTTCATCGCGCATCTCACCGAACGTAGGACGCCACTTCTTGCGCTCCAGCAGCATTGCGTTGACGCGCTCCCTGCCACCCTCGCCCTTATCGGCGTGCAGGAACACACCCCAGGTCGTCCGGACGGTAAACGAATCCTCCTCGCCTGCCTCAAATGCCGTGTCGTAGGACTGAATCAGCTCGATGAACTCAGGCAGCGGGCGCTCGCTCTTTCGATATTCCTTGTGCCAGCTTGGCCACTCCCACTTGCGCCACCACTGCCGTTTCCAGATCCGCCCTCCAGCGCCCTGCGGGTTTTGCTGGTACTGCGCCTCCCAAACGCGACTGGAGACAGCCTCCTTCTCCCGCTCCACCGTATCCTCGTCGTAGCGCTCCGGACACAGCAGTGAGCCTGGAATCGTGCGAGGGTCTTGGAATATCGGCTCGCCTTCCGAGCCCTTGCCCCGGTTGATGTACGTGACGCACTTGCGTGCGGGCTCGAACTCCATCGGCAGCGACAGCACCACCCAGCGTTTCTCCTCGCGCTCCAGGACATGGGCGAACAGATCCATCGAGTGCGACCGCTGGCCGATGTAGACACGGCGGGCAGTGTTGGGATTGTTCACGCGGGAGCGCCAAGCGGTGTCATGCCACTCGATCACCTGCTTGCGGGCCGCCTCGTGCTCAACCTCAGCAGTGTTGTGCGGGTCGTCCAGGATCAGGTAATTGCCGCCTAGGCCGGTCGTGCGTGAGCCTACGGAAATCGTCGTGCGGTAGCCGCCAGCCACGGTGGAGAATCGATCAACGCGGTTCTCGTCCGAGAGGATGATGACGTTCGGATACCTAGCCTGATACCACTCGGATTCAACCAGGCGCCTCATCTTGGCGGCATCGAGTTTCGCCAGCTCGCTGGCATAGGAGGCACACAGGAACTGCTCCTCGGGTTGATCGCACCATACCCATGCGGGAAACGCCACCGAGCAGATGCTGGACTTCGAGCTTCGCGGCGGAACGTTAATCATCAGGTTGCGGATATCACCCAGCACCACATAGGCCAGGTGGTCACAGATCGCGTCGATGTGCCAGGACGGGACAAACGGAGCCGGGTCGATCAGCGGCCAGATGGACCGGACAAACTTGCGCAATGAACGACGGCACAGCTCTGCCGTGACGGCGGTGTAGTAGCGCTCTACGCGCTGGGCGGGCGTCAACTCGCTGAGCTGGTCCAACATGCGCACCTCGCACTCATCGCCTTCGCGACGTTGCTGTTCGACGCAACGCGGACTGCATCAATCGTCGTCGCGGGAATTCCAGATAGCTAAATGGCGGCGCTGAACGCGCGGCCTGAATCAGGATACTACTTTCGGGCCGGCTTGTTGCCGACAGCCTCTGCTACCGCATCCTCGATGACTTCGCGCCGGGTACGGATGCGGCGCGCGGCAGTGGCAGCCGACAGATCCCGCGTCGGGTTGTCCTCAGCCTTCGGCTCAGGCTTCTGCCTGCGCCTGCCCTGGTACAGGCCTGCACGCTGCTCCTGACGGGCCTTTCTCAGATGTTCCTCGATCATTCGCCGGCGCGTCTCGCGGTCCGCTTCCCTGACGGTGCGACGTTCGACGTTTTCCCGCTCGTTGCGTATTTCACGGTTTGGCATGCGTTTTCTCCTGTGAGTTGACGGTCGTACTCAATGGTCCCTTAACCTCCAGCACCGCCCCCCTCGTGCGGCCCGATATGACTTTTTGCATCTCAGCCTCGAGTGCCTCCAGCGTCTCCAGCGGCACGTCGGTAAGGTCCACGTGCGCGTGCAGATGGCGGTGGCGATGCTCCAAGATGATCTTCTCGCTGAAGGCGCCAAGGTGTTTGGCCAAATCAATCAGGCGCCCTTCTTTATCGCGCAGTTTGTAGTCCAGAGCGCCATCCTTGCGGCGGTAAACGGTGATCGCTACCATTTGATCGCGCGTGAGCTCATCAAGGCGTTTGCGCCGCGGCACCTTGACTCGCTTACCCTTAATCACGCGCTCCTCAAACACCAAGTAGTCGTACTCGTTGACGAAGGCGATCTTCGCGATCTCCTGCAGCACCTGCTCGAGCTCGATCGCGATTTGTTTCGCGTTGGCCTGCGCCTGGTGGGCGCGTAGCCACTGGATGTAATCGTGGTACTTGCGCACCACCCTGTAGGCGTTGGCGTTTGCATCTTTGGCAGTCCACCCGGCCCGCAGGGCGGCTTCCCTGGCGTTCTGGTCCTTCACGTACTCCTCGCATAGTCGCTGATACCGGGCGTTGGTCGGCATCAGCCTGGGCAGGCCGTAGGTCAGGTCCAGCTCTTTGCCGGGCTGTTTGGCCTTGCGGGTCATGCGTCTACCTCACCATCGAGCCGATGGCCGAAGCGCACGGCCAGTTCCTTGCGCTCGCCCATGCGTAGTTCGCGTTGCATGTAATCCTCCAGTGCATCCCGCAAACTGAGGTTCGCGTCCGGATCACGGGGGTGATCGTAGGCGTACTGATACCGCTGCATGAGCTTGCTGGCCAGAGGATCTCCGAGCTTGGCCAGCCGTCCGATCTCAGCCCCGTAGGTGCGTAGCACCTCCTGCACATGCGCCCACGGCCAGGACCGAACCCCACCGTCCGACATGCGATTACTCCACCACCAGGTTAGTCGGCGGCATCGGCTTGGGGTTGACCACGATGCCCACCACACGCTCGATCTCGGTCGCCGACAGGGTGATGCTGGCGACGTTGGACCGATCGGACCGCGCACCGCGCTGATTGACCACGTGGACCGCGAAGTGCCACGTGCCAGGCGCCAAGTCCTCGACCACGAACCGATCCGCCGGCGGCGAGGGTTGGTTGACCGTGATCTCCTGGGTCAGGGCGTTGGGGCTCGAGCCATAGGCCACAACGAACCCTTTTGCGTCGCTGAACTGACTGCCATCGGTGTTTTCGGTCGGTGGCGTCCACCTCAGCGTAACGGCGCTCTTCGCCGGCCACGTGCAGCGCAGGTTGTACGTCGCGCTGCGGGTGATGGGTGGCAACGTTTCGGTTCCGGATGCGCCCTTCTCCCCGCTCCAGTCTCCGGATGCGATGCAACTGGCCGCACCAGGCGCGCTCCACGTCAGCACCGGCACGACCTCGCCGTCGCCGGTGGTGGTCTGCGCGGAGAAGGTAATCGTCGGCAACTCGTCGGCGTGCGCCCGGGTGGCGCAGAAGCCCAAGAGCATGACCAGGATCAGCCACGCTACGAACAGCCAGACGCTGAGCCACGTAATGTGCGGAGGTCTGGACCGAACGTAATCGTCAGCATGCTCGTCGTTTGGTTCGTACATCGTCGCTCTCCACGGTTTGATTACTGGCGCGACCAGCCCCGATTGGTCAGCACCCGAATGGTCATGTCGATCGCACGACCCGATTTGACCTGTGACTGCTCGAATCTCAGCACGGTCCAGCCCAGCAGTGCGGCTGCGTTGTATTTTTCGCAGTCCTCGCGGAATCCCGCGATGTTCGCGTGCCGGCCCTGCACCACGGTCTCGCCGCCAATCTTGCGCACGACCAGTCCCTCGATCTCGACCGCGACCTTGAGGTTTGGCCAAGCGAAGTCAAAGCGCCACTGTCGGCCGAACGCCTCCTTCGCGAATTTGTGTTCGCGAACAAACGGAGTCAGCTTGTGTGCTCGTGCGTGAAAATCGAACAACTCCGCTGGATCTTCCCGCTCGCTCTTGCGCTTCTTGCGGGCGTGGAGCAGCGCCACACCTGCGCTGGTGGTCGTTCCCGGGAACTCGAATTGCCGCCTCATTGCCGCTGCTCGACCAGGGTAGCGCATCAGTGCGCCGCCGCCTCGGCGCTCCGCCTGTGACCATTGCGCTTGGGCTGCTCAGCGGCCTCGGTTTCCTCGTCGGCCTCGTTGTCGGCATCGCCCTCCGCCTCTTCGGCACCGTGATCCAGCGCAAGCTCGGGCTGTTTGGTGGCTTTACGCTCAGCCACCTTGCCGCCGGCAAAACCGATGCTGATCTCCCGGCCCTTCGCGCCTCGCAACCGCTCCAACTGGTTGCCATTGAGCTGGCCGGCGTACTGGATGCGGCACTCCATCGCAGTCAGTCCGCCCGTCATGGGCACCAGTGATTTGACCCGGACGGTGCATCCAGGCAGGTCCAGTTCGTACTCGTCGAGCCCCAGCAGCATCAGTACGTCCACGTCACTGATGCGCTCGCCGAGCTGGAGCGGGGCCAGGGCCTGGAATGCCGGCTCAATGGGATGTTTGTCTCGATCAAACAGCGCCTCGGTTCGTTTCACCGGCACGCGCAGGAGCGCAGCCAACTCGGGAATCGTCAGCATGATGTCGCTGACGGTGATGTCCATTGCCGGCACATTCTCATCGCCATGTATCTCAGTTCGATCATTGATCGTCGGGCCTAGCATGGCCGGACGAATGTCCACGTTCAGCATGTTACTCACCTTCTGGTTGCGTGGTTCTCTCCAACAAAAAACCTATCACTTGGCGAGCAGGGTTTTCATGGCCCTGTCGATGGTCTGATTGACCTCATCGCGCGTAACGGACTGCGGAACGATGACGATGTTTGGTTGCGGCTCAGGGTCTGGGGCTGGCGCGACGTAGAGCTGCTTGCAGCGTGCAGTACCGATGCTTTCGCGGATCTCCCTGCTCGTGCAGAACAGTTCGATGGCGAGCCGGAACTGCCGCATCGCAATTGCGCGGCTGATGGCGTTGTTGTGCTGGCAATCGCGGTCTGGCCGGGTCCACGAAAACAATCCGCTGCCACTGACGACCGATCCACCGATGGCGTAGGGTTTGCGGCAATCGGCGGTGGGGACGGTTGCCCAGGTGCTGACTGACGGCGCACTACGCTGCACGGTCGCGTTGATCTCCGTGACCACGCCCTCGTTGTGGGCGGTCTGTGACTGAGCGGAGTTTCCGCTGTTGTACATATTCGACGATGACGATTGGGACTGATGCTGGTTTTGGTGCTGTCCCTGGTGCTGGCCTTGGACGGCTGACGCATCGCCACCATGCGCGATGCTCGAGTTCAGGTTGGCGTTGTGGTTGACGTTCTCGGACTTCGCGATGCCGATGCCGACGCCGGTTGCATCGGCTGAGGCTTTGGCGCTCGCCTGCATGCCGATGTCGATGTCCTGGTGCTGCGCTGGCGGGTCCGGCTGTTTGGGCGGCTGATGTTTGTTTCCGCCTGCCAGTGCGGTGGTACTGAGTGCGAGCAGCGTGAGTGCTGTGAGGGTTTTCATGCGGTTTTCTCCCGTGGTTCTGAGTTTTTGGATTCAATCAACGGCACGGCCGTACGTACTTCATCGAGGGTCAGCATGGTCGGGTCTCCGTGGCGGTGGATTGTTTGTTTCGATTCGGCAGGTGCTGCCGGATGTAATCAGCGAGCGCATCCAGCGAAAGTGCCTCCAACTCGCCTTGCTCGACGAGAATCCCATCGTGCATCTCCGCGTGCGTCCGCATCAAACGATCGGCCTGGTATTGTTCGTAGGTCATGGCGTCGGCTCCGTTTTTTTGTTCGCCTCAAGGGGCTCATGGAACACGCGGGCAAACAAAGCCCGCCAGGTCTCAGGCTTGCCGTCGCGCTTGCCTGCCTCAGCGTCGGCCAGGCCAAGGTCGATGATCCGCTGGCGCACGCGGCGCTTGCGTTCGGCCTCAGTGGTGACGCCTGCGAACAGCGCCGGATCGCCGAGCTTGCGGGCCATCCACAGGTCGGCGGTGTGTTTGGCGAGGGCGAAGTGGCTCATGGCGCAGCGGCCTCCGGAAACCCTTCCGTTTCACACCCCGCTCGCGCACGCGCCGGAGATCCGGCGCGTCCATTCGGTTTGTTCAACAATCGACGCGCGATGTTACTGGCGCGCGAGGAGTCGTTCAGGCGCGGGAGCGTTGAGGGACCGGCAATCTGCGGCAGCGCCTCACGGACATCCTCGGCGTCCTCGATGGACCCGTAGTGCTCGGCAAAACGACGTTCGAGGAAGTGCAATTTGTCGTGGTCGCACTGAGCAATCGCGGCATAGCCACCGATGGCGCGCACGGCGCGGTCGATGAGCGGATCGCCCGAAGTTCCGCCTCGAAATCCCTGCGGCGTCCAGGCGGTGCGGCAACTGGCGACGGCTTTTGCCCAGGCTTCGCCGGCGGTGGGCCGTGCGGCCTTGCGCAGCTGCTCGAAGTGGTACGGGGAGGGCATGAACTCCACCGACTTCGCAAGATGCGCGGCCGCTGCGCGGAATTGATCCAGCGGCCAGTCCTGCATTGCCAGCCACCAGACTTCGTAAGCCTCGGCCGTGAGTTTTCCGCCCGGCTTGATGGCGGCCAGACCGTTCAGGATCGCGCAGAAGGTTTCTTTGTCAGCGGGGGTCATCGGGATGTTCCTCCGAACGCGCGAGCCATTCGCGTGCTGCGGCGATGTTGGCGTCCTGCTGCGCCTCGGCTTTGGTCCGCGGCAGGTTCCACGGCTGCAGGAAGAACTTCTCCGGGCCGCAGAAGCTCGCAAGCTGTTTGACGTACTGGGTACCGACCGACTGGGTGGCCCGGCAGTAGTCGGCATACCGGCGGGCACCGTCGAGGATTTCCTGCCAGGTGTGCCCCTCCGACAGGCGGGCGTTGATCGCGCTCAGGGCGCGTCGGGTCGGATCGGCGCCGGCGCGTTTCGGGTAGATCGCCCTGAGCTCGGCGAACTCGGGCGGGGGTGTCCGCGCAGCGGACGTACGAATTCCCTTCCCTTCCCTTCCCTTCACTTCACTTCCCTTCACTTCACTTACTGAGTCGCCACTGTAGTGGCCACTGTAGTCGGCTCTTAGGGCGGGTTGATTCGTGAGATAGTCGCCACTGCTGTCGGATCTGTATTTGCGACTACAGTCAATGAGCTTGCGCTTGGCTCTCGCGAGCTTCGCCAATACCCAGCGGGGGGCATGGTCCTGCCAATCGTGAACGACCAGACGGTACTGAGGGTGCGCGTCAAGGAACCCTGCAGTGACCAATGCAGTGACGAATACAGTAGGGTCTGCATTCCAGTAGCACGCCCTCGCGATGGCCCCGTCAGGCCATTTTCCGATGTCACCCTGGGGGGCCTTCCGGCCGGTAAACGCCCAGAGCAATTCCAGATAGCCAATAGCGGTGGGGATTTCGACGTTCAGCCGCGAGGCCAGATCGAGTGTTTTCGGGTGGTCCAGGGCCTCTAGCTTCATCAGCGCCTCCCTCCCCGCGGCTCCCGCTGCATCCGGCTGAATCTGTGCGATTCCGTGCCAATGCCGTCTGAATCCGTCCACGCGGGGTTGTCCGCATCCTGGCCCAGGACTACCTTGGCGCGATGAACCTCGGCCTCCACATATCCGTCGGTGATTTCCCGGACCAGCTCGTTGAGGTGGATCCCGCGGCTGCGGGCAATGCGCAACAGAACCCTGTGGGTGCGCTCGTCCAGCCCCACCTTCACTTCTTTCAGTGGCATCGACACCCGTGCACCCCCATTATGTCAAATAGGCAGTCCGATCAGCATCAAGTAACTGCCTCCCGCCTCGCCGTTCGGCTGCGGCTGCGCCTGTGCGCGGGGCGACCGCGTCTTCCCATCGGGGCGGATAGCGCCAGCAGGTCATCGGCGGTCAGCCGGACCCCCCGCCGCCTGGCGGCCTTAATCACGGCCAGCCAACTGTCTTGAGGGATGCGTTGGTGTTTGCGCCACTTCCGGACGGTATCGGGTTTCGCCTGGATCGCTTCGGCCAGCTCCGAGAGGCTGGACCAGAGGCTGAACAGAGACTCAATACTGTCGATCTTGCGCATGGCGCGCACACAATACCCTGGATTTTTTTTCCGGTAAAGACCCGGATTACGCTGCCAGTGCACGGAAAGTTAATCCGAGACAGGATTTGCGGCATGGGAAGGCCAGGAAGACGGGAAAGCACCCCCTCCGAATACCGCCTCCACGTCATTCGGAAGACAAGAGCTGCCCGAGAGAAGAGCGGACTGTCACAGGAGGAAATGGCGGCGGAATTAAGCCGGAGGGCGGGGAGAGATGTTCGCGCCGATACCTATCGGAAATACGAGAAGCTGGACGTTAAAAAGGGGGCGCTGCTTCCTCACGACCTCATTCTGCCCTTCTGTGATATCACCATGATTCATCCGTTCGAGCTGCTGGCACGGCCGGAATCCACATACGCACAGCAGCCTGTCAGGCCCGCCGAGAAAAAGGCGGCGCCGAAGTTCAGAAGAGCCGCGAACGGCTGATGTCATTTATCTGAGTGACTATCGCAGACACCGGAGAGGCCTATAAATCAAATATCAAAAATGGATAACGAACAATGAAAAAAATGATTGTTGTTTGTTTGTCGATCCTGATCACTGGCTGCGTTACATGGCGAGGCATCTATCGCGATTTGGAGCCGCTGATAGGCCAGCGCCTGGACGCGGTTATTTCCTTGATTGGCCTGCCGAATGCAGAACAAAACATAGCGGATACCAGGATATTCCTGTGGAGAAATGCGTCGAATGTCGTCATACCTGTGGTGAACACCACACAGGTCGGTGGAATGATCGGTCATGAGGATTACAATGCCACCGCGACCTCAATTGGATACAAACAAACGACGGTTGGCTGCGTGCTAAGGATTAGCGTCGATCAGGACATGCGCGTCACGCGCTGGACCATCCACGGCCATAAGAACCACTGCGCCGCTTACAGCCAGCGGCTGGCCAAGCTTGCGCAGCGCAGCAACTGACTTTCGCTTTCACCACGGCGCAAACGCGCCGGCCGTAACCCACGGCCCGACGAGATCGCGGGCCTGCGCGAGGAGATGGAGCTGACCCAGACCGAACTAGGCAAGCTCCTCTACGTGAGCCCTGCGCACCGTGCAGGCGTGGGAGCTGGGCGAGCGCAGCATGCCGCCGCTCTACTGGGGAATTCCTGGAACTGTACAACGCCTATCCGTCATTCGAGCGGGCCGTCAATGACTGACGCGCAGGAGTGCCGAGCGGGTTTACGTTTTGAGCGCCGCAAGCTTGCCGTTTCACGCGGCGAGCGGCGGATGTGACAGACTGATAATTGGCCCAAACGTTTAGGCCACATTCAAAAATCCAGCCACTGAATGCAAGTACCTGATTCTTGGACAGGTACTTGAGCCGGCCCATCGTTGCTCATAGAACCCTGTTCCCGTTAGGGCCGGGGTTTTTTATTGCCCGATCCAGGGTCCGGAAAAAAAATCCTTGACTCCCAGGATAAAATATCCCTAGACTCGCCTCCGAAGTTGAACGGAGGCCCACATGACTGCTTCGGAGTACACGGTAGATATCGGGCGCACGGTCCTGTGCGACTACTGCAACGAGGACTGGACTGACTGCCCCGAATCCGGCGGATTCATCGCCGGCTCCTACGCATGCTGCCCTGCATGCACCCAGCACCAACTTCAGCTCCTGCGTCGATACGACGAGGAGCACCACATCCGTGCGCGATGCCCCCAGGGCGTTTCGTTCGCTGACTTCGTCCGGGACTATCGCGGCCCCGAGGGGGGCCGCATCAAGGTTCAGGAATTTGAACTTGCTGAGGATCTGATCGCCTCTCACGACCAGGCATTCGACGCACTGATCAAGGCGGCGGAAAAAGAACTCGCCAGGATCATACGCTTTCCGGTCGAGCGCACGCGGGGAATCGGCGGAGAGTCCTCATGGTAATGACCCCTGCCGCTTGGTTTGTCCTCGGGATGAGCAAAGCATGAACACCAAAGTGCGCAATGAGCCACACCCCGGGCCACGCAGGCAATTCGCGCCAGATACTAACCTTTCGGAGGAACAATGACAGCGCTTCAAATCCTGCAAGACCGCGCCATGGAGGCGGTCGCCTACGTCGCCGGAGAACCCTGGGCAGATCACCCGCAGTGCGCCTGCCCGGTTATCACCGATTTTCTGATCGCCTGGAACGACGGGCTGCCCTCGGATGAGGAGCGCGACCAGCTGCTCAAGCCGCTGATCCCCCGCCTTGTGGGCTCGCGCTCCACACGCGCTGTCGAGGAGCGCCGCTCTTATCTGGCGCTTGACTGGCTGATCCGGGTCCATACGCCCAAATGGCTCGACCTGGTGCCGGCGTTGCACGATCACGCCAAGGCACTGCGCGCATTGCCCGAGATCACTGACATGGCCGGCGCTGCCGCGGCCGGCGAGAAAGTTCGGTTGGCCCGGGTGGACGCGGACGCCGCATGGGCCGCCGCATGGGACGCTGCATGGGCCGCCGCAGGGGTCGCCGCAGGGGCGGCCGCAGGGGCCGCCGCATGGGCCGCCGCAGGGGCGGCCGCACGGGCCGCCTCAGGGGCCACCGCACGGGCCGCCGCACGGGCCGCCGTAGGGGCCGCCGCAGGGGCCGCCGCACGGGTCGCCGCACGGGACGCAGCAGGGGCCGCCGCATGGGCCGCCGCAGACAGAGAGCTAGCGCCAACAAAGACCTGGCTCCAAACCAGCGCGCTCGATCTGGTGGACCGCATGCTGGCGGTAGCAAATCCATGTCGTTTGGCAGAGCAAGGCTAACAGGACGGAAAGGGAGCAAAGCATGAGTGACATCGACACTTCCATCGCCGGCGTTGAGGCGCTGTGCAAGTCAATGGACGATCTCATTGATGAGCTACGGACGCTATCGCCCATCAAGGAGAAGGTCACCATGCCAACCCGCCCGCAAATGCCGATCGGCGACCTGTCATATGCCGACTGGCTCGCTGTCCACCGTAACAAACTGATCTCCTATTTCAAATTCTGGTACGGGCGCAATCACGCCTCGGACGAGGAATGGGCTGAGTACTGCCGCGCGCAGTACCTGGCCGAACTGGAGGTTGAGCGCGCAGCGAAGGAGTGGCTCTAATGAGTCGTTACACCATTGATCTCGCTTGCGACGTGGAGATCTATCCCGGCCTGATTCTGCGCGGACGTGTGGAAGTCACTGTCGAGCGCTACGGCGGGGAAACATTCTTCGAGGATTACGCTGTTTTCGCCGAGGACAAAAACGGCAGAGAACAAGAGGTTGACTGGGACGACCTCTCCCCGCATGCACAAGACGGGATCGAGCGGCAGATCAGTGAATACCTGCTGGAGCAGAGGCTGTACTACGAGGATCCGCGCGAGACCATCGAGCTCGCGGGCGGCGCGGGAGGTGTGGCGTGAGCACCAGCGATCCCGCATTCCCGAACGCGCACCCAATGGAGAATCAACCGTGATCTTCCTGCACCACCGCAAACCCACCATCAGGCTCGCCAACTGGATCGGCCGCTCGCCGGTCACAGCCGAGGAACGCGCAAACGTCGAGCACAAGCTCGACCAAGCCCGCGCGTGGCTCAGGCATGGGGAGCGGGGCAATCAACTGTCGTTTGGCAGAGCAAGGCTAACAGGCGGACTGAAAACGTTTGAAGAACACGCTGAGGCCAAAAGGAATCGCCCATGCTGACCGCTGAACAAATCGAAGCCCGCAAACGCGGCGTTGGCGGATCTGAATTGCTCGCCGCACTAGGCAAAGATCCTCGATGCTCGCGCCTGGAACTCTACATGCGCAAGGTCGGCGAGCTGCCGGAGCCCGATCTTTCTGATGACGAGCGTGTGCACTTCGGCAACCTGCTGGAGCCGGTCATCCGAGAGGAATTTGCCCGGCGCATCGGCAAGACGGTAATCATACCGACGCAGACGCTGATTCACCCGACGGTTCCGCTGGTCGGCAACCCCGACGGCTGGATCCCCTCGCTTGGAGAAGGCGTCGAGATCAAGACCTGCGATACGTACGAGGCGGACGAGTTTGGCGAGCCCGGCACCGACCAAGTG
>ERZ777003.1207-NODE-1207-length-41257-cov-27.785933_pt1 | contig 41257 bp, 38 predicted proteins | sample MGYA00374956_ERZ777003 | MGnify/ENA primary metagenome ERZ777003 (study PRJEB29302, sample SAMN06268252) | bioreactor metagenome | isolation source: Joint BioEnergy Institute, California, USA | place: USA:Joint BioEnergy Institute, California, USA | collected... | reverse complement strand
GTGTCCCGGTCAGAGGCACCTGACCGGTCAGCGGTTGCGAGGACGACCACACGCCCGTGCGGCAAACCGTCGCCCACGCGCAGATCGAGCGAGGTCAAGGACGACTACGTGCGTCGAACGCGACGCCGGACGGTGACCGAAGTCCACGCCCCCAGCCATGCGCCGGCAACGTTCGTCACCAGGTCTGTCACGCTCGGAAAGCGGCCGTGGCTGAACACCTGGCTGAACTCGGTGAGCGCCGACAGCGCGAGGCCGTACAGCGTCGCCTCGACGACCGCGCGGGCGCGCCCCGGCCGACGCTGAACGTAGAAGACGCCGATCGGCACGTAGAAGAGCACGTTCAGGACAACGTCACGCAACCGGTACACGCCCGAGAACGGCACCCACTGGATCCGGTCCCAGTGCGCGTGATCGGTCCAGCCGATCCACGGAACGACGGCCGCGACGACAACGACCGTCCAGACGACCAGACGGGATCGCGCCGGCACCACCGCCGCGACGAGCAGCGGGAGCGTGACGATCAGGAAGAAGGCGACGAGACCGAACGCCGACATGCCCGTACGGATACGCGGCGGCCGGCAGCCTCGCCCGACCGCCGACACCGACCGTCAGAAGCCCCGGAAGTACGGTCGTCCGGCCGGCATGAACGGCCACGGAATCGTCACGAGCATGATAACGAGCGCCAGCGTGAAGAAGATCGCCATGGTGCGGTGGCGCGCCGTGTCGTCGGTCAGGCGGCGGAGCCGTCCGCGCCCGATGTGCGCCAGCGCCAGCGCCACGACCATGCCGAAGATGTGCTCGACCGCGAAGAAGCGGAGCACGGAGTCGCGCATCGCGGCACCGAAGTCCGTGAATGCGGCCCTCGTGAGCGGGCTGAAGACCGCGTACAGCAGCAGGCCGACGAGGAACTGCAGGTCGAAGAAGAGCAGGAACTGGCGGCCGACGCGATCGTCGACGGCCGTCCAGGCGCGGCCCGCGGTCCACCCGCTCCAGGCCCGGGCGATCGCGATGACGGCGGCAACGAGCACGATCCAGCGGAGCAGCGAGTGGATGACGAGCAGCGTCACGTACATGCCGGCATTCTACTGCGGTTCCCGCGCGTGCCCCCGCACCCGACCGCGCGCCCTCGCCCGGCACCCCTGGCCCGTCTTCCGCCTTTCCGACGATTTAACGCACGCGTAACGACATCGACTCACCTGCGTCACGGGCGCTCCATACGCTGACCCTGCCGGCCCGATGGGTCGGGCCGCGCGTTCATGGAGATTCAATGTCCGAGACGTCAGGCCTCATTCGATTCACCGCCACGCTGATCCTCGCCCTGCTCGTGCAGGGCCAGGTGCCTGCCACCGCACAGAGTGCGACCGACCAGCAACCGCCGCCCGTCACGGTCGGCGGGGTGCTCTTCTACGACTACACCTTCACGCTCGCGCCCGACGCCGAGGATGCCGGCGGCCAGACGTACCGGCCCAACGGCTTCAATGTGACCCGCGCGTACCTCAACGTCACGGGCCGCGTCGCGCCGTTCCTGCGCTTCCGGATCACGCCCGACATCACCCGCATGTCCGGATCGGGCGGCTCGACCGACGGCAGTGTGATGTTCCGCATGAAATACGGCTACGCCCAGTTCGATCTCGATCAGGTCACCGGCGCGTGGGACGACACCTGGGTGAGGATGGGCATCCATCAGACGCCGTTCATCGACGCTGCCGACGGCGTCTACCGCTACCGGTTCCAGGGCACGAGCTTCGCCGAGCGCGACGGCGGCCTGAGCTCGGCCGATGCCGGCGTCTCGGCGCGGACGGCATTCCCCGGCGGCTACGGCGACGTCCATATTGGCGTCTACAACGGCGAAGGCTACTCGCGCGCCGAACAGAACGAACAGAAGGCCCTCATGCTGCGCGCGACGCTCCGGCCGATGCCCGACGGCGGCGCACTTACGCGCGGGCTGCGCGTCACCGGCTACCTGCACCGCGATCACGTGATGGCCGGCGCCGAGCGCCACCGGTACATCGGCTCAATCTGGTACGAGCACCAGCGGTTCAACGCCGGCTTCGACTACCTCAGCCGCGACGATCGCTCCGCGCCCGATGCGCGCCTCATCGAGTCCGACGGCCTGTCGGTGTTCGTCACGCCGTTCCTGCAGCAGAAGGGCGACGGCCTCGAGCTGCTGCTGCGTTACGACACGTTCCGTCCCGACCGCTCGATCGACGCGCGCCGGCACCGGACCATTGCCGGTCTGGCCTGGTGGATGCCCACCGCTGACGGCCGAACCGCCGCGCTGATGCTCGACTACGAACAGGTGCGCTACCGCGGTGCGGCAGAAACACGGCCCGCCGACCGGCGCCTCATCCTGCACGGCCTCGTCACGTTCTGAGCGACGCGTGGTGTCACGTCTTCCGAGAGGAGCTCACATGCAGATCGACATTCTCCCCCGATGGCTGCGCCGCACGATGGCGCTCGGTGTGCTGACCGTCGCGGTGTCCGGCTGCAGCGGCGCAGACGGCGCCGCCGAACCCGCCGCCGATGCGGCGCCCGTCGACATCACCGGCGCCGGTGCCACGTTCCCCTATCCGCTCTATTCGCGCTGGTTCGAGGAGTACAACCGCCGCCATCCCGATGTCCGCATCAACTACCAGGCGATCGGCTCGGGTGGCGGCATCCGGCAGGTGCAGAACGGCACGGTCTTCTTCGGCGCCACCGACGGGCCCATGACCGACGAACAGCTCGCCGCTTCGCCCGAGCCGCTGCTCCATCTGCCGACGGTCATCGGGTCGGTGGTGCCGGCCTACAACCTGCCGGAGGTCACCGAACGGCTCAACTTCACCGGCCCGCTGCTGGCCGATATCTTCCTCGGCCGCGTCACCAGGTGGAACGACCGCGCGATCGCCGCGGTCAACCCCGGTGTCGCGCTGCCCGATCGCGACATCACGGTCGTGCATCGCTCCGACGGCAGCGGCACCACGTTCGTGTGGGTCGACTATCTGTCGAAGGTCTCACCCGCCTGGAAGGAGCAGGTCGGCGTCGGCACGTCGGTGAAGTGGCCCGTCGGCATCGGCGGCAAGGGCAACGACGGTGTTGCCGGCCTGGTGAAGCAGACGGCCGGCGCCATCGGCTACATGGAACCGGCGTACGCCCGGCAGAACGGCATCCCGTTCGGCGCGGTGCAGAACGCCGCAGGCCGCTTCGTCGCCTCGTCGATCGAATCGGTGACGGCGGCCGCCGACGGCGCCGCAGCGACGATTCCCGACGATTTCCGCGTCTCGATCACCAACCCGCCCGGCGACGCCGCCTACCCGATTGCGTCGTTCACGTGGCTGCTGATCCGCGAGCGTCCGGACGATGTCCGGCAGTCGGCCGCGCTCGTCGAATTCGTGCGGTGGGCCCTGACCGAGGGCCAGCGTTTCGCGCCCGAGCTCGGCTACTCGCCGCTGCCCGCGTCGGTCGTCGAGCGCGAGCTCGCCGCGCTCGAGCGCGTCAGGGTGAGGTGAGATGCGACGCTCACGTCCCGGCCGGACCGACGGCGTGTTCCGGCTCCTGACGACCGTCCCCGCCCTGCTGGTCGTGGGCCTCGTCGCCGCGATCGGCGTCGTGCTCTGCCTCGACGCACGACTGTCGATCGCGGCGTTCGGTGCCGGCTTCTGGACGCGCACTGACTGGGATCCAATCGCCGGTCAGTTCGGCGCGTTCCCCTTCATCTGGGGCACGCTCTATTCGTCGGGCCTGGCGCTGCTGATCGCGGCGCCGGTCTCGATCGGCATCGCGGTCTTTCTGACCGACGTCTGCCCGCACCGGCTGCGCGCGCCGCTCGTGTTCCTCACCGAACTGCTCGCGGCCATCCCATCGATCGTCTACGGCCTGTGGGGCATCTTCGTGCTGGTACCGGCGGTCCGCCTCCTTCAGGAGGCACTGCCACCCCGGATCCGTGCGCTGCCGCTCTTCGAAGGCCCGACGGTCGGCGTCAGCCTGCTTGCGGCCGCGCTCGTCCTGTCGGTGATGGTCATCCCCTACATCTCGTCGGTGACCCGCGAGGTTCTGCGTGCCGTTCCACGTCACCAGTGGGAAGGCGCCTACGCGCTCGGCGCCACACGCTGGGAGGCAACCCGCGTCGCACTCCGCTACGCACGCGTCGGTATCGTCGGCGCCGTCATGCTCGGCTTCGGCCGCGCGGTCGGCGAGACCATGGCCGTGACGATGGTCATTGGCAACAGTCCGCAGGCGAGCTGGTCGGTGTTCGCGCCGCAGTACACGATGGCAGCCGTCATCGCGAACGAATTCGCCGAGGCGGTCGAGGACCTGCACCTGCATGCGCTCGTCGAAATCGGCCTGGTGCTGTTCACCACGACGCTGATGGTCAACGTCGCGTCGCGCGCGCTCATCTGGCAGATGTCGCGCGATCGGCGACGGCGGCTCGCGCAGTGCCCGGTCGCGGCGGAGACGCCCTGATGCCGCGCGATCTCCGGCGCCGCCTCGTCTCGACCGTCATGACGAGCCTGTCCGCCCTGTCGGTGCTCGTCGCGCTCGTGCCGCTCGGCCTGCTGCTCTTCTTCGTGGCGGTTCAGGGCGCCGCCGCGATCAGCCTCGACTTCTTCACGCAGACGCCGCGGCCGGTAGGCGAACCGGGCGGCGGCATGGGCAACGCCATCGTCGGTACGCTCATCCTCTGCGGCACAGCCGCCCTGATCGCCGTCCCGATTGGGGTGCTGAGCGGCATGTTCGTCGTCGAATTCCCACAATCGCCACTGGCCCCGGCCGTGCGGTTTGCGGCCGACACACTCAACGGCGTGCCGTCGATCGTCGTCGGCATTTTCGTCTATGCAATCGCCGTCGAGCCGACAGGCGGCTTCTCGGCGATGGCGGGCGGCATCGCACTCGGGGTGATGATGATCCCGCTGATCACGCGGACAACCGAAGAGTTGCTGCGGCTCGTCCCGGCATCGCTGCGCGAGGGTGCGCTTGCGCTGGGCGCCACGCGCGGCCGTGCCGTGCTGACCGTGGTCCTGCCGGCCGCCCTGCCCGGCATCGTCACGGGTGTCATGCTGGCGCTGGCGCGCGTGGCCGGCGAGACGGCCCCTCTGCTCTTCACCGCCTTCGGCAACCGGTTCTGGTCGACCGACCTCACCGAACCGATCGGCGCGCTCACGCTGCAGGTATACGCCTACGCGATTTCACCCTACGACGACTGGCACCGGCAGGCCTGGGCCGGCGCGCTCGTCCTCCTGGCGCTGGTACTCGGCTGCTCGCTGGCGGCGCGGGCCGCCACGCGCCGGCTCGAGCGGATGCACCGGTAGCCCCGCCCGCGGCCCCCGGCGGGACGGATGCCGCCCGGCTGATTTATCCTGTGACGATCACCGGCGCCCCGGGACGGCGCCGCTCAGGAGGGAACGTCCGTTCATGTCACGTACTGCCGAATCGCTCGCGATCCTCGATCGCCTGATTCCCGTGCTCGAGGCCCTGCCGCGCGAGGGCGACACCGAGAAGATCCTCGAGGAGGCCGACGCCCTGCGCCGCGCCGTCGCGGCGTTTCACATGGAGGCGATCCGGTTCCGCATGTACAACGTCGATCGGATGCTGAAGCTCGCCGGCAACCCGACCGAAGCGCGCACCATCTTCGACGAGCTGCGCCAGGCGCTCGAGCGGGCCGGCTTCCACACCCGCTCGCACGCCGCGCCCTGACGACTGCGGGAAACCGCCCGCTATACTGGACGCTGGAGGTCTACTCGATGGCGTATCCCGAATTCCTGGTCGCTCCCATGCGCGAAGAGCTCACGGTCCTCGGCGCGCGTGAGTGTCGCACGGCGGCCGAAGTCGACGAGGTGATGAAGCTGCCGGGCGTCACCATGATGGTGGTCAACTCGGTGTGCGGCTGTGCGGCCGGCAAGGCCAGGCCGGGCATCGCCCTGGCGCTCAGGCACCAGAACCGGCCCGACAACCTGGCCACCGTCTTCGCCGGCGCCGACATCGAAGCGACCGCGCGGGCGCGCGAGTACTTCACCGGCTTCCCCCCGTCGTCGCCTTCGATTGCGCTGCTGCGCGACGGCAGGCTGCTCTACATGGTGGAGCGACGCGACATCGAGTCGCGCTCGGCCGAAGCGATCGCCGACCTGCTGACGATGGCCTTCGATCGCTACTGCGTTCCGGCCGACGCATCGGCCGACACGTCGGCGTCCGACTGACGGCGGCGGTCGGACGCCGCACTCAACGGAACGGGCGTGTGGATCGACTCCACACGCCCGTCTTTCATGTACGCGTGCCGGCAGCGCCAGTCGGCGTCAGCCGAACCATTCGGCCGCAATCGTGTCGCGGCGGATGATCGTGTGCTGGCGGTCCGACCCCGTCGAGATGACGGCGGCCGGCACGTCACACACCTCTTCGAGCCGCGCGATGTAGCGGCGGGCCTCGACGGGCAGCCGGTCGTACTCGGTGATGCCGGCCGTCGGCGTCTTCCACCCGGGCATCGTCTCGTAGACCGGCTCGCAGGCGGCCAGCTGTGCCGTGTCGCCGGGCATCTCGGTGATTGTCTCGGCGCCGCGGCGGTATGCGGTGCAGATCTTCACTTCGTCGAGGCCATCGAGCACGTCGAGCTTCGTGAGCGCGAGCGCGTCGATACCGTTGATCCGCACGGCGTAGCGCGTGGCCACCGCATCGAACCAGCCGCAGCGGCGCGGCCGGCCCGTCGATGCGCCGTACTCCTGGCCCGTCTCGCGCAGCCGCTCTCCCATCTCGTCGAACAGCTCCGTCGGCAGCGGGCCCTCGCCCACGCGGGTGATGTAGGCCTTGGCCACACCCAGCACGGCCTGGATGGCGCGCGGCGGCACGCCGAGGCCCGTGGCCGCCCCGCCCGCCGTCGCGTTCGACGAGGTGACGAACGGGTAGCTGCCGTGATCGATGTCGAGCAGCGCGCCCTGGGCGCCCTCGAACATGACGCGGCGGCCCTCCTTCATCGCGCGGTGCAGGAACAGCGACGTATCGGTGACGAGCGGCCGCAGCCGCGGCCACAGCTCCGCCAGCGCACCGAGCACGTCGTCGGCCTTCATGGCCGAATCGTGGATGAGCCGGTTGCGGGCCGCGACGTTCTCGCGGATCGCGCTGGCCAGCGGCCCGTCGGGCGACAGATCGGCCAGGTCGCCCACGCGCACGCCGCGGCGCGCGATCTTGTCCTCGTAGGCGGGGCCGATGCCGCGCGACGTCGTGCCGATGCGCCGCTCACCGCGCCGCGCCTCGGCCAGCACGTCGAACTCGCGGTGATACGGCAGGATCAGGTGCGCCTTGTCGCTCACGAGCAGGCGCCCCGACACGTCGATGCCGCGGCTGGCGAGCATGTCAATCTCGGCAAAGAGGGCCGTAAGGTCGACGACCACGCCGTTGCCGATGACGCAGGTCACGCCGTCGTGCAGGATGCCCGATGGAATCAGGTGCAGGACGAACTTCTCGCCCTGCACGTACACCGTGTGGCCTGCATTGTGTCCGCCCTGATACCGGGCGACGACGCCGAAATGCGGCGTCAACAGGTCCACGATCTTTCCCTTCCCCTCGTCGCCCCAGTGGGCGCCCAGTACACAGAGATTCATGCGGCAAGCATCATACCCCGTCGGCCATCACGGCCGCGGCCCCGCCCGCTGCCCGCGCGGGGCCGCTCCCGGCGATCAGGTGATTGACACGCCCCCAAGCGTTCTTTAGAGTGTCGACTCCGCCGCTGCGACGGACCTTTCTCCCCTTCGCGCTGACTGGATTCCACGACGGGTCGAGACTCGTGATCGTCGAACGCCCTACGCTTGAACGCCGAGTGATTGCCTCGCTCGAGGCCGGCCGTATTCCTGTACTGCTGGGAGGATGCGGGTGCGGCCGGACGTCGCTGCTGCTGCGGCTCGAGCACGCGCTGGGTACGACACAGACGCAGTACCTCGATCTGGCGGCCGCCGCGACGACGCCGGAGCGTTGTCTGGCGGCCGTCGTGGCCGTCAGCCGCCTGCAGCCGGCCGAGCCGGTCGCCGTCGCCGGCGGCACGCGCGAATCGTTCACGGCGCTGCTCGACTTCTTCGACCGCGCCGGTGCGGACGGCACGTCGACGTTCCTGCTCGACGAGTTCCACGAGGTGCGCACGTTCGAAAGCTTCCCGGGCCTGCGCCACGTGCAGCGCGACCTGATCGCGCGGCTCGCCGCGAGCCCGGCGCGCTTCGTGCTCGCCTCGCGCTTCACGACGCGCGTCCATCGCCTGCTGCGCGACGCGCCGGCCAGGTTCGAAGTGATCCACGTCCCGCCGCTCGAGGCCGCCGAGGTCCAGGCCCTCGCCCAGCGCATCGTCGGCGGACGTCCCGACTGGGCGGCCGACCTGGCACCGGCCGTCGCGGCGCTCGTGGCCGGCGTGCCGGCCTACGCGCACATCGTGCTCGCCGCCCTGGCGTCGATGGGTCCCGCAACGGATCCGGTCGCGGCGCTGGCCGCGTCGATCGCGCCCGACGGCGCGCTCACGGCGCGTCTGCGTGAGTGTTACGAGCTGCGCCTGCACCGGGCGCGCGGCTACGGCGCGCTCAAGGCCATCCTGTCGGTGCTCGCCGAGGTCGAGCCGCTGAACCTCACGGAAATCTCGCAGCGGCTCCGGCGCACGCCCGGCTCGACGAAGGACTACCTCTCCTGGCTGGAAGACGTCGATCTCGTCACGACGATCGGCAAGCGCTACGTCTTCGCCGATCCGCTGCTCAGGCTGTACGTCCGCCTCTACGGCCGGCCGGTCCCGCCGGGCGACAGCGAGATCGTGCGCGAAGTGGGTCTCTACGCCCGCGCCCGGCTGCTGCAGGCCGAACCGGCGCCTGCCGCCGCACCGCCGCCGGCAGCACCAGCCAGGGACGAGCCGGCCTCGGGCGCGCCGGCCCCGGCACGCGCCGGCGCACCGGCGCGCTCATCGGGCATCATCGAAATCGACTGACGGACGACGGCGTCACGCCGTCCCGGGTCGGAGCCGCACGAGCGCGTCGCGGGCAGCCAGCTGCTCGGCTTCCTTCTTCGAGCGCCCTTCGCCCTGCGACACCACTTCCCCGCCGACGAGCAGTTCCACGCGGAAATGCTTGCGGTGGTCGGGTCCCTCGGCCGCGGCGACGCGGTAGACGGGCAGTCCTTTGCCCTCGGCCTGCAGCTTCTCCTGCAGCGCCGACTTCCAGTCGGCGGTGAACACCGCGTCGGCCACCTGCTCGCCGGCCAGCCTGATGAGCGGTTCGAGCCGGGTCACGATGAACTCGCGCGCCGCTTCGATGCCGCCATCGAGGTAAATCGCCGCGATGAGCGCCTCGAAGCAGTCGGCGAGAATCGCCTGCTTGTGCCGGCCGCCGGTCTTCTCTTCACCGCGCCCGAGGAGGATGAACCGGCCGAGATCGATCTCTTCGGCCAGCTTCGCGAGCGAGGCGGCCGACACGATGCCCGCCTTCACCTTCGACTTGTAGCCTTCGCTGTGCGTCGGGAAGCGCGTGAACAGCAGATCCGCGACGATGAAGCCGAGCACGGCATCGCCGAGGAACTCGAGCGACTCATTGTCGATGACGCCGCCCGAGGCGTCCTCGTGCGCGCGTGACCGGTGCGTGAGCGAGTGCTCGAGCAGGCCGATGTCGCGGAAGCGGTAGCCGATCGTCTTCTCGAGCGGGCCGAGCGTCTCCTTGAGGCGGCGCACTTCGGCGGCAGCCGCCTCGTCGAGGTGGCTCGCCACGAGCTCACGCGCCCGCGCGGCGTCGTCGGCCGAGACGCCGACGCGGAACTCGGCCTGGCCGAACCGCATGGGAAAGACGCTCGGCGCGAGCGCCGAAGCGGTCACCGATCGGATGCCGTGCGCGGCGAGCAGGCCGCGGACGACCGCCACCTCAATCGAAGAGTGTGACTGAAATACATCGACGAGCGGAGCGGCCTGGTCGCTCATGCGGCCCGGCCGCCTCCCTCGACCTTCACGATCACCATCGTCATGTCGTCGTGCGCCTCGCCGCCGCCGGCAAACGCCCGGATGTCACGGATGATCCGCTCGCGGATTCCCGCCGCCGGCTGGTCCCGCAGTCCCGCCACCAGGGCCGCCAGCCGGCTGTCTTCGAACATCTGTCCGTCGGGTGCGGTCGCCTCCGTTACGCCGTCAGTGTAGAGCACGATGACGTCGCCCGGCTCGATCGGCCGCTCGCACTCCTCCAGCACGCGCTCGAACAGCCCGTCGGCGTCGGGCAGCCGCAGCCCGACGACCATGCCTTCGGGCGCAATGATGTCCGTCCCCTGCCGTCCCGCGACGATCATCGGTGTATGACCGGCGCGCGCCAGCGTCACGCGGCGCTCCGGCACGTCGACGATCGCGTAGGTCATCGTGATGAAGCTGCGCGGCCCCAGGTGTCCGGCCAGCAGGCGGTTGACCCGGCGCAGCACGGCAGCCGGCGGCAGACCTTCGCGGCTGAGCGCAATCATGATGCCCTTGAGCTCGGCCATGTAGAGCGCGGCCGACGTTCCCTTGCCCGACACGTCGGCAATGAGCACGCCGAGCCGGCCCGGGCCGAGCTCGAAGAAGTCGTAGTAGTCGCCGCCCACCTCGCGCGCCGGCTCGCAGTAGTCGGCCACGTCGAGCCCTTCGACGACGGGGGGACGGACCGGCAGCAGCGAGTTCTGGATCTCACGCGCGATGCGGAGCTCGTCGTCGAGCCGCTGCTTTTCGCGCTCGACGTGCAGCAGCCGCTCGATGCTCCGGCTCATCTCGTTGAACGACTCGGCGAGCTTGCCGAGCTGGTCGCGCGAATCGATGCGGATCCGGTGGGCGAAGTCGCCGACGCGGACCCGTTCGGTCCCCTCGAACAGCTCGTGGATGGCCGACGTGATCGACCGCGCCAGCAGCGCCCCCATCACGATCGCCGACGCCTGGATGACGAGGAAGAGGCCGCCGAGCAGCCACAGCAGCTGCAGCAGGACGCCGCCCCAGTCGGTGAGCGTCGCGCCCGAGGCTGCCGACTGCAGCTCCGACAGGTGCGAGTAGAGATCGCCGAGCGGCGCCACGAGGAAGAACGACAGCCGCCCGGTGTCGCCGCTGGCCCAGTCGGTGCAGTCGAGAAACGTCACCGTCCGCCGGAACACCGACCAGCCGTCGTCGGTGCGCGGAACGGCAGCCACATCGACGCCGCACCCCGTGGCGCCGAACGCCTCGAGCGTCACGCCGGTCTCGGCGCGAACGGCTTCGAGGAAACGCTCGTTCACCGGCAGGTCGGCAATCGAGACGCGCGAGCCGTCGGCCGTCGGGACCACGGCGCGCACCACGAGCTGCGCAGCCGCGCCGGGCCGCGGCACGACCACGACGAGCCCGGCAAATCCGCGCCGTTCGGTAATCCAGCGAGGAGCGCGCTCGGGCGGGACCCCATGTTCCCAGGCGCCGGCGGCGATCGTCGCCCCGACCGAACGCCCCGGGACTGCGCCGGCCGGCACGAGGGCCAGCGACAGGCCGGGAAAGCGCTCGCGCAGGTTCTCGTAGCGCCGCTCGAGCCCGGTCGCCGCCACGGCCGGCGTCCGGACCACCTCGACCGCCGACGCTTCCGCGATGTCGCGCGCGGTCCGCACGGTGTCGGTCAGGCTCTCGCGGAACACGTACGACGCGACCGTCACGTACAGCAGCACGCCCGCCGCCAGGACGAAGGCGACGATCAGCGCCACCGGAACCAGACCGAAGAAGAAATACGTGAGCAGCAGCTTGCGGCGCACCCGCCACAGCAGCGCCGCGCGGTTGCGCACGAGCGCCACGACGAGCAGCCACGCCGAGGCGACCAGCCAGGAAATCCACGCCAGCCGGCGCAGCAGGTCGAAGACGATCGGCAGGTCGACCAGCCAGCCGGCCACCACCAGCATCAGCAGCAGGCCGCTGGCCACCAGGACGATGCGGCCGGGCAGCGTACGCCACAGTGCCGCACCGAGCTCGAGCGGCGGCGAGAGCAGGATCGCCGACGTCGAGGCGTCGGTCCGCGTCGACTCCGGATGGTCCCGATGCACCGGGGGTTGGTCGGGGATCGTCACGCGAGGGCGGCCATGTTAACAGACGGCTGTCTCACGACTCCGGCCGCGGACCGACGCTCTGGTCGATCCAGCGGAGGTACTCCTCGCTGCCGTCGATGACGGGGACGACGATGAACTCGGGCGTGTCGTAGGGATGCCGCGCGCGCAGCGCGTCCCACAGCGCGTCGACCTGCCCGCCCGTCGTCTTGATCAACAGCTGCTGCTCGTCGTCGACCTGCGGCATGCCGTTCCAGGTGTAGACCGATCGGATGCCCGGCACGATCGTGACGCAGGCGGCCAGTCCCGCGCCCACGAGCTCGTGCGCGAGATGGCTGGCATCGAAGTCGCCGGGGACCGTGCTGAGCACCACCACGAAGTCGTTCATGAGGCTATTTTCTCCTTGTACGCCCTGCACGAACCTGATACAACAGGTGACGTCCCATGGCGCAGCAATCGACGACAACCGCCCGCGAAGACCGGAGGGTCCGTGTCCGTCCGGGCGTTGCCGCGGAAGCCCGGCGGCGCCGTCGCCGCGTCATCACCTGGCTGCTCATCGGCGGCGCGGGCGTTCTCGTGATCAATTCCATCGTCGGCGAGAACGGCTACCTGGCCACGCTGCGCCTGCGCCGGACCGAAGCGGTGCTGATGCAGGAGCTCGCGCGGCTGCGCATCGAGAACCGTGAGCTGCAGGCCGAACGCGAACGCCTCGAGTCGGATCCCGACGCCCTCGAAGAGGCCGTCCGCGCCGAGCTCGGCTACATCAGACCGGGCGAAACGGCCGTGGTCGTCCGCGAGATCAGGCCGCTGCCCGACGCGCCGTCGCCCTGACGCGCGGCCGCTGCCGCCGCCCCGCCTCCGTCACGCCTCCCCCGTCGTCCCCCGCTCATCGCGTTGCAGTCCAATACATGAGGCTCTCGTGTCACGGGCCCGGGCGGTCGAAAGATCCCGCTTGACAGCCCTTCACCCCTCCGTGCTACAAAACCTGCTGCGTTATGTGGTTCTCCTTCGCCACCGTTCGTGCCTGTGCCGCGCCGACCGCGTGTCGGTGCGTGTGTAGGGTGCCGACGATGGCGTGGGAGCCAGCCAGCGCAGCCTGACCTCCTGAACCTGCCCCGGTTCTGTCTCTCCACGCAATCGTTCGGCGCCTCCAACTCGCGATAGCTGTCTGTTCATCAAACGGCTACCGGAAGTCCCGGTGTGCCTTTCGTGGAGAGAGTGCATGGTTTCCGAGATCCGCCGCCATCGAAGGCGGCCCCTGCTGCGTCCGATTCTTACCCTCGCGTCGTTTGCCGGCGCCCTGCTGCTGGGCGCGCCCTCCGCGCTCGCCCAGTCGGGTGGCGCCTCCGACGCGCCGACCGCCGGGTGGCAGAACGGCTTCTTCCTGCAGTCGGCCGACGGCGCCAATCGCCTGCAGCTGGGCCTGCTGACCCAGTTCGACGGCCGCTTCGCCGTGGACGATGAGGCCGACGCCCTCACCGATTCGTTCGTCATTCGCCGGTTGCGTCCGTCACTGCGTGGGCGCATCGGCGACCGCTTCGAGTTCTTCCTGAGCCCTGACTTTGCCGGCGGTACGCTCGTGGTCCAGGACGCCTACTTCGACACGCGGTTCAGCCCGGCATTCCGTGTCCGCGTCGGCAAGGGCAAGACGCCGTTCGGCTACGAGCGCCTGCAGTCGGCGTCGACCATGCTCTTCATCGAACGGGCCCTGCCGACCGCCGTGGCGCCCAACCGCGACCTCGGCATTCAGCTGCTCGGTGACGTGGCGAACAACAAGCTGAGCTACGCCGTCGGCATCTTCAACGGCACGCGCGACGGCGCCAACGTGGACGTCGACAACAACGACGGCAAGGATCTCATCGGCCGTGTCGTCGTGCGGCCGGTCGACGGCCTGACCGTGGCCCTGGCCGGTTCGACCGGCAATCATCGGGGCCCGGCCAGCCTGCCGTCCTACCGCACCACCGTCTTCCAGCAGACCTTCTTCTCCTACGACGGGGCGTCGGCCGACGGCCGTCTGAACCGCTACTCGCCGTACCTCTCCTACTACAGCGGCCCGTTCGGCGCCTTCGTGGAGTACGTCCGGAGCTCGCTGCCGGTCGACCGCGGTGAGCTGCGCGAGACGATCGGCCACCAGGCCTGGCAGGCCGCGGCCTCGTGGGTACTGACCGGCGAGCGCGCGACCGAGAACGGCGTCGTGCCCGAGCGTCCGTTCAGCTTCAGCAGCGGCGGCGGAAAGGGCGCGCTGCAGCTCGCCCTGCGCTACCAGGAGCTGTCGGTTGACAACGACGCCTTCGCCCTTGGTCTGGCCAGCGCCAGCTCGAACCGGAAGGCCGAAGCGTGGTCGGTCGGCCTGAACTGGTATCTCAACCGCAACCTGCTCTACCGGCTGCACTACGAGCGGACGTCGTTCGAGGACGGCTCGGCGCGGCCGACCGAAAACACGCTGGCCTTCCGTTCACAGATCAACTTCTGATTCTCCGGGGACTGTTCATCATGAGACTTCGTACACTCGCTTCCTTCTCCCTTGCCGCAGCGGTTGCCTTCACGGCGGCCTGCGGCGGCGGGTCGTCGAGCCAGCCGGCCGGCGATGGCGCGTCGCAGGTCACCGAGATCCTCAACGTCTCGTACGATCCGACGCGCGAGCTCTACCAGGACTTCAACCAGGCCTTCGTGGCCGAATGGAAGCGACGCACCGGGCAGGATGTCACCGTCCGCCAGTCGCATGGTGGCGCCGGCGCCCAGGCGCGCGCGGTCATCGACGGTCTCGAGGCCGACGTCGTCACGCTCGCGCTCGCGTACGACATCGACGCGATCGCCGACACCGGGCTGATCGACAGGAACTGGCAGTCGCGGCTGCCGAACAACAGCACGCCGTACACGTCGACGATCGTGTTCCTCGTCCGCAAGGGCAACCCGAAGAACATCCGGGACTGGAACGATCTCGTGCAGCCCGGCATCGGCGTCATCACGCCGAACCCGAAGACGTCGGGCGGCGCGCGCTGGAACTACCTGGCGGCGTGGGGCTACGCGCTCCGTCAGCCGGGCGGCAACGAGGAGACGGCCAGGGCGTTCGTCGAGCAGCTGTTCCGCAACGTGCTCGTGCTCGACTCGGGCGCGCGCGGTTCGACGACGACGTTCGTCCAGCGCGGGATCGGCGACGTGCTGCTGGCGTGGGAGAACGAGGCGTTCCTCGCGCTCGAGGAGTCGGGCGACGCCATCGAGATTGTCGTCCCGTCCGTGAGCATCCTGGCCGAGCCGCCCGTCACGGTCGTCGATCGCGTCGTCGACCGCCGCGGATCGCGCGAGCTCGCCACGGCCTATCTCGAGTACCTCTACTCGCCGGAAGGCCAGCGGGTCGCCGCGCGGAACCACTACCGTCCGCGCGATCCGGAGATCCTCGCCGAGTTCTCGGACTCGTTCGCGAACGTCGACCTGTTCACGATCGATGAGGTCTTCGGCGGATGGCAGGCCGCCCAGCGGAAGCACTTTGCCGACGGCGGCGTGTTTGACCAGATCTACCGGCCGGGCAACTGAGCCCGGCCGGCACGTAGCGTCATGTTCTCCCGACAGCGTCGAAACGTCCTCCCCGGCTTCCGGCTCACGATGGGGTACACGATCCTGTATCTCTGCCTCATCGTGATCGTTCCGCTCCTGACGCTCCCCGTGCAGTCGTGGGAGCTCGGCTGGTCCGCCTTCTGGCGGGTCGTGAGCGACGCGCGCGTCGTTGCGTCCTACCGCCTGAGCATCGGCGCGGCGTTCGCCGCCGCGTGCGTGAACGCCGTGTTCGGGCTCATCGTCGCCTGGGTCCTGACCCGCTACCGCTTTCCGGGACAGCGGCTGTTCGACGCGCTGATTGATCTCCCTTTCGCGCTGCCGACCGCCGTGGCCGGCATCACGCTCACGACCCTGTACGCGCCCAACGGCTGGATCGGCCGCTACCTGAACGATCTGGGCGTGCAGGTCGCCTTCACGCCGCTCGGCATCACGGTGGCCCTGACGTTCATCGGGCTGCCATTCGTCGTGCGGACGCTGCAGCCGGTGATCGATGATCTCGATCTCGAGATCGAAGAGGCCGCGTCGAGCCTTGGCGCCACGCGCTGGCAGATCCTCCGGCGCGTCGTGCTGCCCTTCCTGTTCCCGGCCTGGCTGACCGGCTTCGCGCTGGCCTTCGCGCGAGCGATTGGCGAGTACGGGTCGGTGGTCTTCATTGCGGGCAACATGCCGATGCGCACCGAAATCACACCGCTGCTCATCATCACGCAGCTCGAGCAGTTCAACTACGCCGCGGCCACGGCGATTGCCGTGGTGCTGCTCGTCATCTCGTTCGCGCTGCTGCTGGCCATCAACGGGCTCCAGGCCTGGACGAGCCGGCGCCTGGCCGCATAGGACACGACCATGGCCGGTTCGTCATCGCGTAATCACCGGACGTCGGGTGCCGCCGCGCACCTGACCGAGCCCCGCTGGGTGCGATGGGGCCTCATCGCGCTCACGCTGGGATTCCTCGGCCTCTTCCTGATCGTGCCGCTCGCCGCCGTCTTCACCGAGGCGCTGGGTCGCGGCTGGTCGGCCTACACGGGCGCCATCAGCACGCCCGACACGCTGTCGGCCGTGCGGCTGACGCTCGTCGCCGCCGGCGTGGCCGTGCCGCTCAACCTGGTCTTCGGCGTCGCGGCCGGCTGGGCCATCGCGAAGTTCCAGTTCCCCGGCAAGAACGTGCTGCTCACGCTGATCGACCTGCCGTTTGCGGTCTCGCCGGTCATCGCCGGCCTGATCTTCGTGCTGCTCTTCGGCCGGCAGGGCTGGTTCGGGCCGTGGCTCGCCGAGCACGGCATCCGCATCGTCTTCTCGGTGCCTGGCATCATCCTGGCGACCATCTTCGTCTCGTTCCCGTTCGTCGCGCGCGAGATCATTCCCGTGATGCAGGCGATGGGACGTGATGAAGAGGAAGCGGCCCGCGTGCTCGGCGCCAACGGCCTGCAGACGTTCCTGCGGGTGACACTGCCCAACATCAAGTGGGGCCTGCTGTACGGCGTGCTGCTCTGCAACGCCCGCGCCATGGGCGAGTTCGGCGCCGTGTCGGTCGTCTCGGGCAAGATCCGTGGCGAGACCAACACGCTGCCGCTGCACGTCGAGATTCTCTACAACGAGTACCAGTTCCAGGCGGCCTTCGCCGCCGCGTCGCTGCTGGCGCTGCTCGCCATCGTGACGCTCGTCCTCAAGACCATCGTCGAACGGCACGTGGGCCGCACCACCGTGCAGCCCGGGACCGCGACGGACACCCTCTCATGAGCATCGAAGTCCGCAATATCCGCAAGACCTTCGGCACGTTCGCAGCCGTCCGCGACGTCAGCTTCACTGTCGGCAGCGGCGAGCTCGTCGCACTGCTCGGCCCGTCGGGCTGCGGCAAGACCACGCTGCTCCGCATCATCGCCGGACTCGAGGTGCAGGATTCCGGCACGGTGCTCCTGAGCGGCGAGGACGCCTCGACACAGGACGTCCGGGCGCGCGGCGTGGGCTTCGTCTTCCAGCACTACGCGCTCTTCAGGCACATGACGGTGTTCGACAACGTCGCGTTCGGCCTCACCGTGCGCCCGCGCAGCCGCCGGCCCGACAAGGCCGAAATCAGCCGGCGTGTGCACGATCTGCTGAAGCTGGTGCAGCTCGACTACCTGCACGACCGCTACCCGTCGCAGCTGTCGGGCGGCCAGCGCCAGCGCGTCGCGCTTGCCCGCGCCCTGGCTGTCGAACCGAAGGTGCTGCTGCTCGACGAGCCGTTCGGCGCGCTCGACGCCAACGTGCGGCGCGACCTGCGCCGCTGGCTGCGCCGCCTGCACGAGGAGATCAAGCTGACGAGCGTCTTCGTCACGCACGATCAGGAGGAAGCGTTTGACCTGGCCGACCGCGTCATCATCATGAACCGCGGCCAGATCGAACAGGACGGCCGTCCCGACGAGGTCGCCGATCAGCCGAAGTCGCCGTTCGTGATGAACTTCGTGGGCAACGTCAACCGCTTCGTCGGCACGGCCGCCGCGGGGCGCGCGACGTTCGGCCCGTTCACGGTCGACTACCCCGATGCCGTCGACAGCACGTCGCGGCCGGCCGCCGGCTACGCCCGGCCGCACGAGCTCGAGGTCAGCCGCAACCTGACCAACGGCGGTCTGCCGGCCCGCCTGGTGCACGTGACGCCGGCCGGAGCGCTCGTCCGGCTCGAGCTGCTCGACGACGAGTCGCGCACGATTGTCGTCGACCTGCCGCGCGTCCAGCAGGAGCAGGAGCAGTTCCACGCGGGCGAGCGGCTGTCGGTGATTCCCCGACGGCTCACGATCTTCCTCGAGGAGTAGCCCCCGGCACCGGGCCGCTCCGCTTGCGGGGCGGCGCCGGTTCTTGTCATGCTGTCGTGCGAATGCACCACCCGGCTCCTGGTCGGATCCACCGCGAACGGCGTCCCGACGTGCTGTCGGTGGATCAGCGTCATCTCACGGGTCCGTTCGACATCATCGGCGACGTTCACGGCTGCCTGAACGAGCTCAACGCGCTGTTCGCCGCGCTCGGCTACGAGCGCGACGAGGCGTCCGGCTGGCGGTCGCCCGACGGGCGGTTGCCGGTGTTCGTCGGCGATCTGGTCGACCGCGGCCCGTTCAACGTGGGCGTGGTCGAGCTGGTGTCGACGATGGTCGGGCAGGGTGCGGCTCTGTGCGTCCCGGGCAACCACGACGTGCAGTTCGAGCGCTATCTGGCGGGCGAGCCGGTGCCGCTGCTCTTCGGCCTCGAGGGCACGGTCCGCGAGTTCGAGGCGCAGCCGGCCGAGGTCCGCGAGCGGACCCTTGTCTTCTTCCGCAGCCTGCCCGGTCATTTCGTGCTCGACCACGGCCGGCTCGTGGTCGCGCACACGGGCCTGCGCGAGGACCTGCACGGCGTCGATACGCCTGAATGCCGCCACCTGGCGGCGTACGGTGCCAACGACGACTCGATCGATCCGCGCGACGTCGCCCGGCGGCATCCCTGGATTGCCGATTACACCGGCAGCGCCTGCGTCGTGTACGGCCACACGCCGATTCTGGAGCCGGCCTGGCACCGCAACACGATCGGCATCGACACCGGATGCGTGTTCGGCTGGCGCCTGACGGCCCTGCGCTGGCCCGAGCGGACGCTCGTGAGCGTGCCCGCCGGGCAGATCTACGCCCGGCGCCGCCGGCCGTTCCTGCCGGAACCGGATACGATCCAGAGCACATGACCACCCGGGTGGGTTCCCCGCCGCCGGCCGCGCCGCCGGGCTTCATCGACACGCTGCGCGCCATCGTCGGCGACGAGTGGCTCTACACCGATCCGCATGCGCTCGCCGTCTACGAGTGCGACGGGCTGACGCACGCGCGCGAGACGCCGCTGGCGGTCGCGCTCCCGGCCGATGCCGGCCAGGTACGGTCGCTCGTCGTCGCGTGCGCGGAGGCCGGCGTGCCGTTCGTCGCGCGCGGCCACGGCACGGGCCTGTCGGGTGGCGCCCAGCCGGTGCCTGGCGGCATCGTGATCGGCCTCGCCCGTCTCAATCGCATCCTGCACGTCGACCTGGCCAATCAACTGATGACGGTCGAGCCGGGCGTGACGAACCTCGACATCACCCGCCACGTGGCGCCCTACGGCTACTACTACGCGCCCGATCCGTCGAGCCAGCAGGTGTGCTCGATCGGCGGCAACGTGGCCGAGAACTCCGGCGGCGCGCACTGCCTGAAGTACGGCTTCACCGTGCACCACGTCGTCGCGCTCGAGGTGGTGCTGGCCGACGGGCGCGTGGTCACGATCGGCAGCGACACGGCCGACGAGCCGGGCCCGGGCCTGCTGCCGCTCTTGATCGGATCGGAAGGCACCCTCGGCATCGCCACGCGCGTCACGGTGCGGCTGCTGCGGCGTCCGGAGCGCGTGAAGACGCTGCTCGCCGCCTTCGACAGCATCGATACCGGCGGGCAGGCGGTAGCCGACATCATCGCCGCAGGTATCGTGCCGGCCGCGATCGAGATGATGGACCGGCTCGCGATCGCCGCGGCCGAGGCCGCCGTGCATCCGGGCTTTCCCGACGCCGCCGCGGTGCTGATCGTCGAGCTCGACGGCCCGGGCGCCGAAGTCGCCGCGCGGTTCGAGGAAGTGGTCGCGATCTGCCGCGCCCGACAGGCGACGCACCTCGAGATTGCCGCCGACGAGGCGCAGCGGGCACGCATCTGGAAGGGGCGGAAGGCGGCCTTTGCCGCGATGGGACGCATCTCGCCGAACTACTACGTGCAGGACGGCGTGGTACCGCGTTCGAAGCTCTCGGAGGTGCTTCACCGTATCGCCGATCTCGAGCGCCGCTCCGGCCTGCGCATCGCGAACGTGTTCCACGCCGGCGACGGGAACCTGCATCCGCTCATCTGCTACGATGCCGCCGTTCCCGGACAGACCGAACACGCCGCCGCGGTGGCGTCGGAAATCCTGACGTACTGCCTCGAAGCCGGCGGGTCGCTCACGGGCGAGCACGGCATCGGCGTCGACAAGGCCTGCTCGATGCCGAAGATGTTCTCGGCCGACGATCTGTCCGCGATGCAGCGCGTGCGCCGGGCGCTCGACCCGGCCATGCTCTGCAATCCGGGCAAGGTCTTCCCCACGCCGCGCCTGTGCGGTGAAGCGCCCGGCCCCTATCGCCCGCACCCGGTGGAACGCGCGGGGCTGGCCGAACGCCTGTGATCACCGGAAGCAGCACGCTCGTCGGCAAGGCCAGAGAGGCCCTCGGTCCGTGCGCGCGCCCGGCCGGACCCGACGATCGCGTCGACGGCGTCGCGCCGGCCGTTGTCGTCGACACCGACTCGACCGCGCTCGTTGCCGCAGCGCTCGCCTGGGCGTCCGACGCGCGCCTGTCGGTCGTCGTCCGCGGCGGCGGCACGCGCGACCGCTGGGGTCGCCGGCCCCGGCCGTTCGACGTGCTGATCCGGCTCGATCGTCTCAATCGCCTCGTGGCGCACGAGGCGTCCGACCTGACGGCCACCATCGAGGCTGGCGCCACGCTGCGCGACGTCAACGCCGCGCTCGCGCGGCACGGTCAGCAGCTCCCGCTCGATGGCCTCCAGGGCGAGCACGGCACGATCGGCGGCCTCGTCGCCACGAACCACGCGGGTCCGATGCGCCACCGCTACGGGACGCCGCGCGATCTCGTCATCGGGATGACGGTCGTTCTCGGCGACGGCCTCACCGCGAAGTCGGGCGGACGAGTCGTCAAGAACGTCGCCGGCTACGATCTCGCGCGCATGATGAGCGGCTCACACGGCACGCTCGGCGTCATAACACAGGTCACGTTCAAGCTCGCGCCGCTTGCGCCCGTCTCGCGCACGGTGCGCATCGACCTGCGCCACCCGGCTGACGCCGTCGCCTTTGCCGATCTGCTCCGCCAGGCCCAGTGCGAGCCCGACGCGCTCGACTTCCGCTTCGAGCACGGAGACGACCAGCACCACGCCCCGCTGACCGTGTTCGTCCGGTTCGCCTCGGTCGCCCCGGCGGTCGACGACGGCTGCCGCCACGCGCGCCGGGCGGCCCTCGAGGTCGACGGCCGCATCGAGATGCTGCCGGCCGACGCAGCCGCCGAGTGCTGGCGGGGCCAGATGGCATTCAACGCGACCGGCACGACGATGCTCCGGCTGAGCTGGAAGCCCGCCGAACTGGCGCGCGCCGCAGAAACCCTCCGCACGGCTGCGCGCGGTGTCCCGTTCGTATGGACCGGGCGTCTCGGCGTCGGTGCCGGCACGGTGACGCTCGGCGGCTCCCCCGACGATCATCCCGCCGTCGTCGAACAGCTGCGGCGCACCGGCGCTCTTCGCCACGTGCTGATCGTCGACGCGCCGGCCGAAGTCCGCGAACGGATCGATCCCTGGCAGATCGAACCCGACACCGAGGCGCTCTGGCAGGCGCTCAAAGGCGCCTGCGATCCGCACGGCACACTCGGCGCCGGACGAGGTCCCGTATGACGACCACGGCTCATCGCGCCCCGACCAGACGGATCGACGGACCGGACCCGGCGCTGCTCGACGCGTGCGTGCACTGCGGCTTCTGCCTGCCCGCGTGTCCGACCTACGCGCTGTGGAGCGAAGAGATGGACTCGCCGCGCGGCCGCATTCACCTGATGAAGGCGGCCGTCGAGGGGCGCGCGACCATCGACGATCGCTTCGTCCGCTACTTCGATCGCTGCCTCGGCTGCCTGGCGTGTGTCACCGCGTGCCCGTCGGGCGTCCGGTACGAGCCGCTCATCGAAGCCACGCGCGCGATGATCGAGCAGCAGCATCGCCGCAGCTTCGGCGATCGCCTCTTCCGCGCGTTCGCGTACCGGACGTTTCCCTACCGCGGGCGGATGCGGCTGCTCCTGCTGCCGCTCGCCGTGCTGCGCCCCGTCACCGAGCTGCTTCACCGCACCGGCATGCCGCGGCTGCTGCCACGGCGGCTCGCCGCGATGCTCACGTCGGCACCGCCGCTCAGGCTGCGGAACCTGTTCCGCCGCGTGCCGGCGGCCGCTCCGGCGGGCGCGCCGCGCCTGCGCGCCGGACTGCTCACCGGCTGCGTGCAACAGCTGCTCTTCCCCGATACCAACGCGGCCACCGTCCGCGTGCTGGCGGCCGAAGGCTGCGACGTCCTGGTACCGTCACGGCAGGGCTGCTGTGGCGCGCTCGCCCTGCACGGCGGCCGGATCGCCGAAGCGAAGCGCTTCGCGCGCCGGACGATTGCCGCCTTCGAGCGCGCGAAGGTCGATCACGTGGTGACGAACGCGGCCGGCTGCGGTTCGGCGATGAAGTCGTACGCGCACCTGTTCGCCGACGACGACCGCTGGCGTGAGCGGGCGGAGCGATTCGCGGCGTCGGTGCGCGACGTCAACGAACTGCTCGACGAGCTTGGTCCGCCGCGGACGCCGCGCCAGCCGGTCGACGCGCGGGTCGTCTACCAGGACGCCTGCCACCTGGCGCACGCCCAGGGCATCCGCACGGCGCCGCGGCGGCTGCTGGCTGCGATTCCCGGACTGACGCTCGCCGACTGCAGCGACGACATGTGCTGCGGCAGCGCCGGCATCTACAACCTGCTCGAGCCCGAGCCGGCGCGCCGGCTCGGCGATCGCAAGATCGAGCAGCTGCTCGCGGCAAAGCCCGACATTGTCGCCACGGCCAATCCCGGCTGCCGCCTGCAGCTCGCAGCCGCGGCCCGACGCGCGGGGCGGACGGTGACGTTCCTGCACCCGGTCGAACTGCTGGATTTGTCGATTCGCGGGGGCGAACCCCCCGGCGGCGATCACTCGCCCAGGTAGGCCGCCCGGACGCGCGGGTGGTCGGCAATCTCGGCGGCCGGCCCTTCGAGGATGACCGCGCCTGTCTCGAGGACGTAAGCCCTATCGGAGTGTGCGAGTGCCGTGTGCGCGTTCTGCTCGACGAGCAGGACCGTCGTGCCACCCGCCTTGATCTCGTCGATCGTGGCGAAGATCGTCTGGCACACGATCGGCGCCAGGCCGAGCGAGGGCTCGTCGAGCAGCAGCAGCTTCGGCCGCGACATCAGCGCACGGGCGATGGCGAGCATCTGCTGCTCGCCGCCCGACAGCGTGCCCGCCTTCTGCTTCATGCGCTCGCGGAGGCGCGGGAAGAGCGCGAAGCCGCGCTCGAGATCCTCCCTGATCTGCGCGCGGTCCCTGACCAGGTAGGCGCCCATCTCGAGGTTCTCGAGCACCGACAGGTTCGCGAACACGCCGCGCCCCTCGGGCGACATCGAGATCCCGCGCGGCACGAGCGTGTGCGCCGGCTGTCCCGTGATGTCCTCGCCAAGAAACGTGATGCGCCCGCTCGTCGGCCGCACCAGCCCGCTGATCGCCCGCAGCGTCGTCGTCTTCCCGGCGCCGTTGGCGCCAATCAGCGTCACCACCTCCCCGGGACGGACGACGAGCGACACGTCGCGCAGGGCGTGGATGCCGCCATAGAAGACGTTCACGCCGGACAGCTCGAGCATCGGACGATCAGCAGGCGCCAAGGTAGGCCTCGATGACGCGGGGATTCGACTGAATCTCGGCGGGCGTGCCGGTCGCGATCGACTCGCCGTGATCGATCACCTGGATGGTCTCGCAGATGCCCATCACGACCTTCATGTTGTGCTCGACGAGCAGCACGGTGAGCGAGAACTCGTCGCGGATCCAGCGGATGGTGTCCATCAGCCCGACGGCCTCCTGAGGGTTCATTCCCGCGGCCGGCTCGTCGAGCAGCAGCAGCCGGGGCCGCGTGGCCAGTGCCCTGGCGATCTCGAGCCGGCGCTGCGACCCGTACGGGAGGCTGGTCGCCGGTTCGTCGGCCAGGCCGGCCAGGCCGAAGATCGACAGCAGGTGCATCGCGCGCTCGCGCATCTCGCGCTCCTCGCGGTGACTGCGGCCGGTGCCGACGATGGCGTCGAAGATGTTCTGCGCGGTGCGCAGGTGGTGCGCCGTCATGACGTTCTCGAGGACCGTCATGTCGGAAAAGAGCCGGATGTTCTGAAACGTCCGCGTGATGCCGTAGCGTGCGATCTGGTGTGGCCGGCGGCCGTGGATCGGCGTGCCGTCGAACAGGATCTGGCCGTCGGTCGGCGCATACACGCCCGTGAGCAGGTTGAAGACCGTCGTCTTCCCTGCCCCGTTCGGCCCGATCAGACCGTAGACCGTCCCGGCGGGCACCTGCAGTGACACGTTGCGCACCGCCGTCAGGCCGCCGAAGCGCTTCGACACGTTCCGGACGTCGAGCAGGTACGCGCGCGCCGCCTCAGCCATCGGCTGCGTCCTTTCCGGCTCCCGCCGCCGGCGCGGCCGGCCCGTCGTCGCGCGTCGACCGGCGGAGCCAGGCGAAGCTCAGTTCGCGGCGCCCCATGATGCCCTGCGGCCGGTAGATCATCAGCAGGATCAGCAGCAGCGCGTAGAGCACCATCCGCAGCCCTGGAAACTGCTGGTCGAACGTCCGCAGCGCCTCGGGCAGCACGGTCAGCGTCGTCGCGCCGAGCACGGCGCCGGTAATCGACCCGAGGCCGCCGAGCACGATCATGATGATGACTTCGATCGACTTGACGAAGTTCAGGTTCTGCGGATTGAGCGGGTTGGCGAACAGCTGCCCCCAGAGCGCGCCAGCCATGCCCGCCAGCGCCGAGCTGATGACGAACGCCACCACCTTGTAGCGCGTCGTCTGGATGCCCATGGCCTCGGCGGCGATCTCGTCGGTGCGGATGGCGCCGAGCGCCCGGCCGAACGTCGACGTCGCGATGTTGCGGACGACGACGATCGTCAGCAGCGCGACGCCGAAAATCCAGAAGAAGCTGGTGATGGGCAGCGCCGCGGTAAAGCCGGTCGCACCGCCGACGGCCGGGATATTGAGGATGATGACGCGGATGATCTCGCCGAAGCCGAGCGTGACGATGGCGAGATAGTCGCCCCTGAGCCGCAGCGACGGAATGCCGACGACGAGGCCGGCCAGACCGGCCGCACAGGCCGCGACGGCCAGGCTCGCGATCATCACGAGCACGCTGCCCGGCCCCTCGAGCGGCGTGCCGCCGAGAAACGACGCGATGGCGGCGCCGTGATAGACGGTCAGGTACGTTCCCGCGTAGCCGCCGACCGCCATGAAGCCGGCGTGGCCGATCGAGAACTGCCCCGCCAGGCCGTTGATGAGCGTGAGGCTGACGGCCAGCGTGATGTTGATACCCGCCAGGCTGACGATGCGTGCGTAGTAGGGATTGATGCGCAGGTCGCCGAAGCCGCGCTCGAACAGCTGATCGAGCACGGCCAGCGCCACGATCGCGAGCGTGATGAAGAACAGCTTGCGGCCGACCGGCATGCGCTACACCTTCTCGACGGCCGTCGAGCCGAAGATGCCCGCGGGGCGCACGACCAGGATGAGGATCAGCACGCCGAACGCCACGGCGTCGCGGTAGGTCGAGTACGCCGTCGCGCTCAGCCCGGTTTCCATCAGGCCGATCAGCACGCCGCCGACCATCGCGCCGGGTATGCTGCCGATGCCGCCGAGCACCGCGGCGACGAACGCCTTGAGCCCCGTCATCAGTCCCATCAGCGGATCGATGCGCGGGATGGCCAGCGCCACGAGCACGCCGCCGGCCGCCGCCAGCGCCGACCCGAGCGCAAACGTGAAGGCAATCACCCGATCGGTATTGATGCCCATCAGCTTCGCCACCTGCAGGTTGTACGACGTGGCACGCATCGCCTTGCCGATGCGCGTGCGGTGGACGATGAACTCGAGGCCGAACATGACCACGACGGCCACGAGGATGATGAGCAGGTTCTGGTTGGTGATCTGCACGCCGCCGAGCGCGTACGTGCGCGACTCGATCATCTGCGGGAAGAAGCGCGGCGTCGCGCCGAAGACCACCTGGCCGCCGTACTCGAGCAGCAGCGAGACGCCGATCGCCGTGATGAGCGCCGTCAGGCGCGGATGGTGGCGGACCGGCTTGTACGCGAAGCGCTCGATGAGCATCCCCACGACCGCGCAGATCGCCATTGCGCCGATCGTGACGACGATGGCGCCGGGCACCGACGGGTTGCCGTCGAGCCCGAGCGCGTGTGCCAGGTAGTAGCCCGAGAAGGCGCCGAGCATGTACACGTCGCCGTGCGCGAAGTTGATCAGGCGCAGGACGCCGTACACCATCGTGTAGCCCAGGGCGATCAGGGCGTAGATGGCGCCGAGCGACAATCCGTTGATGATCTGCTGTAGCAGCGTCTCCATGCGTCGGGATCGGGCAGCCGCGCGCCCGGCGATCAGTCGGGATCGATCGTCGTGCGGTAGACGAAGCGGACGGCACCGTTCTCCCAGGTCACTTCCTGGATGACCGCCGGCTTCGAGACGTTCCGGTTCGCGTCCATCGTCAGCTGCCCGGTGACGCCGGCCACGCTCGACGTCGCGAGCGCGTCGCGCACGGCCGGGCCGTTCGTCGAGCCGGCGCGCTCGAACGCGTCGACGAGCACCTTGACCGCGTCGTAGCTGAGCGCCGCAATCGAGTCGGGCTCGCGGCCGAACCGCTGCCGGTAGCTCGCCACGAAGTTCTGGACGACCGGGTCCGGATTGTCGCCCGAGTAGTGATTCGAGATGAACGTGTTACGCAGCGCCTCGCGGCCGTTGGCCAGCGCGTCGCCCACCCAGCCGTCGCCGCCGAGAATCGGCATCTCCATCCCGAGCTCGCGCGCCTGCCGCACGATGACGGCGGCCTCGGTGTAGTACCCGGTCGCGAAGATGACGTCGGGATTCTGCGCCCGAATCTGCGTGAGCACGGCGCGGAAGTCGGGGTCGCCCGAGCTGTAGCTGATCGGGTCGGAAACCTGGCCACCGAGCGCCGTGAAATTCCGGACGATCGACTCGGTCAGCCCGACCGAGTAGTCCTGCTGGATGTCGCGCAGCACGGCCGCGCGCCGCGCGCCCAGGTCGTTGTAGGCGAACTTCGCCAGCACCTCGCCCTGGAAGGGATCGATGAAGCAGATTCGGAAGATGTAGTCGCCGAGCTCGGTGACCCGCTCGTTGGTCGACGCCGGCGTGATCATCGGCACCTGGTAACGCTGCGCGACCGGCGCGGCGGCCAGGGTCCGACGGCTCGCGACTTCGCCGATGAGCGCGACAACGCGGTCCTGCGTGATCAGCTTCGTGACGGCGTTCGAGGCCTCCTCGGGCCGGCTCTGGTTGTCCTCGACCAGCAGCTGGATGGAGCGGCCGCCCAGCACGCCGCCCGCGTTGTTGATCTCCTCGACGGCCAGCTGCGCGCCCTCGAGCGACGACTGGCCGAACGAGGCCCCGTCGCCCGTGAGCGACGCATACAGGCCCACCCGGATGTCGCCCGTGCCGTCGTCGACAGTCCGGTTTTCACATCCCGCCGCCGCCGTCACGACGACGCCGAGGAGGACCAGCAGACGAAGGACAGGATGGGGAAACAGCTTCACGCGAACGCTCCTGTTGGGGATAAGCCGGCGTTGGCCTGATGCGGGCGGCATTCTATCCCGCGGTTGCCCGAACTGCCAAAGAAAGGACGGGCATGCCGGCCGCAAACACGGCAGACTATGGTATCGGTGAACTGAACATGAAAAGTCTCGACACCGTCTGGTCCGAGCTGGCTGCCGAGAACGAAGCGGAACGGATCGCATGCCTCGGCATGGCCGCCTGCGCGACGAGCCACCGGTCGGCGGACCTGACCTGGGTCGTCACCGGCCTGCCGTCGGCCGACGCCAACGGCGTGCTCTGGACGCGCCTGTCGCCCGAGGCCGCCGACGTGCAGGTGCCGTTTCTCGTCGACCAGTTCCGGTTCCAGGGCCTGCCCGCCACGTGGCGCATCGACCGCGCCACCGAGCCGCGCGACATCCCGCAGCGGCTCGAGGCGCTCGGCTGCGAGCCGGTGCCGGACGGCGTCCGCATGGGCGCCCCGCTGGCATCGCTGGCCCGCGAGATGTCGCGATTCCCCGGCCTGACGGTCGATCGTGTCCGCACGCTCGAAGAGCTCGACGGCTGGTTCGACGTGTGGACGTCGACCACGACCGAGCCGCGTGGACCGCGCGAGCAGCTCTACCGGAGTATGGACCTCGGCCTGCGCCAGCCGCTGCAGTTCTACCTGGCGCGCATCGACGGCGAGCCGGCCGGCATTGCCGAGCTGTTCCTCGGCCAGCGCGCCGCCGGCCTGTATTCGCTGGCCGTCGCGCCGCGCTTCCGCGGCCGCGGCATCGGCACGGCGCTCGTCCTGACGCCGCTGCTCGTCGCCCGGACCCTCGGCTACGACCACGGCGTGGTCGAACCGACCGAGGAAAGCCGGCCGATGTTCGAGCATCTGGGATTCGAAAGCGTCCTTCACCCTTCCTACGGCTATCGCATCACCTGAGCCGTGCGCGCCGGCGGCTGCCGCTCGGCCCGCAGCTGGCCGCAGCCGGCCGCCACGTCGACGCCGCGCCGCTGCCGGATCGTGCACGGGATGCCCGCGTCCTGAATCACGCGACGGAAGGTCTCGGCTGCCGGCCGCGACGCGCCGCGCCCGGCATAGCCCGGCGTCGGGTTGAGCTCGATGAGGTTGACGTGGGCGTCGATGCCGACCAGCTGCGCGGCCAGGCGCGACGCGTGCGCCGGACTGTCGTTGACGCCGTCGATGAGCGTCCAGGCGAAGAAGATGCGTCGGCCGGTCTCGGCGCAGTAGGCCCGGCAGGCGTCGAGCACATCGGCCAGCGGCCAGCGCCGGCTGACCGGCACGAGCGCCGCCCGCTCCGCTTCGGTGCTGCCGTGCAGGCTCACGCCGAGCGAGTACGGCCGCCGCTCGGCGGCCATCCGGAGGATGCCGGGCACCAGACCGACCGTGTTCACGGTAATCCGCGTCGGGCTGATGCCGAACCCGTGCGGGTCGCTGACGACCGCCAGCGCCTGCATGACGGCGTCGTAGTTGTGCAGCGGCTCGCCCATGCCCATGAGGACGACGTTCCGGAGCCGCTCGCCACGCGCGGCCAGCTGCCGCGCAACGAACCGGACCTGGGCGACGATGTCGGCCGCCGACAGGTTCCGGACGAACCCCATCTGGCCGGTGGCGCAGAAAACGCATCCCATCGCGCAGCCCACCTGCGTGCTCACGCACGCGGTGAACCGCCCGGGATACCCCATGATGACAGTCTCAATCTGCTGCCCGTCGTCGAGCCGGAGCAGGTACTTCGTGGTCGCGCCGTCGCGGCTGTCGGTGCGCGCGGCGATCGGCGGGTCGGCCAGCTGCGACGGACCGGCTGCCTCGAAAAGCGTCCGGAGCCGGGCGGGCAGCTCGGCGACCGGGGCGTCGCGGTACAGGACCCGCCAGCACGCCGCCGTGTGCACCGGACGGATGCCCGCCGCGGCGAGCCGCGCGGCGGTCTCGTCGAACGGGAGGCCCAGCAGTCCCGCACCGTCGGCTGCAACCATCGGCATCTAAAGAGGATAAACAGGATGAGCCGGGCCGCGCCAGCGCCGCGTGACTTGTCGGCCGCGACCACGGCGGGGCATGCTGTCCGGATGCCGCGGATCGGTGCCCACATGTCGACCGCCGGCGGCGTGTCGCGCGCGGTCGAGCGCGCGGCCCTGCACGGCTGCGAAACCCTCCAGATATTCACCAGGAACGCGAACCAGTGGCGCGGACGGCCACTCGAAGCGGCCGAAATCGATCGCTTCCGGACGCTGGTCGCCGAACACGGCCTGCATCCGGTCGTGTCGCACGCCAGCTACCTGATCAACGTCGCGTCGGCCGATCCGGCGCTGCGCCAGCAGTCGATGGCCGCGCTCGTCGACGAGCTCGCCCGCGCCGACGCGCTCGGCCTCCACGGCGTCGTCCTCCACCCGGGCGCGTGCACGTCCGGGACCGAGGAAGATGCGCTCGCGCTCGTCGCCGAGGCGATCGACGAGGTGTTTGCCGTCCATCCTCCCGGCACGGCGCGGCTGCTGCTGGAGCACACGGCCGGCCAGGGACGGACGATCGGCTACCGGTTCGAGCACCTGGCCGCGATTCTCGATCGGTGCCGCTCGCCCGAGCGGCTCGGCGTCTGTCTCGACACCTGTCACCTGCTCGCGGCAGGCTACGACCTGACGACTGACGATGGATTTGCGGCAACGTTCGAGGCGTTCGAGCGCACCGTCGGTTTCGAGCGGCTGTTCGTCGTGCACGTCAACGACTCGAAGAAGCCGCTCGGCAGCCGCGTCGATCGCCACGAGCACATCGGCCGGGGGTTCGTCGGCGAAGGCGGCTTCCTGCGGCTGTTCGCCGACCCGCGGTTCGAACGGCTCCCGTTCCTCCTCGAGACGCCCAAGTCGAAGGACATCGGCAAACCGAACGCGATCGAACGCGATCCGCTCGACGAGGAGAATCTCGGCGTGCTGCGGCGACTCCGCGCCGCCGCAGGGGTCGATGTCGTACCCGGCGCCGGAGCGCGCTGAGCGGGGCGCTGCCCGCAGCGGCCGTCTGTGACGGCCGCTGCGCCCTCTTACAACGTCCGCACCCAGCTCGCGATCTCGTCGGCGGCCTCCTCGAGGATCCCGGTGTCGGTGCGGCCCGATCGCTTCAGCACGTGGAACCCGTGGTCGGCGCCTTCGAGCCACTTCATGCACCAGTTCGCCCCGAGGCCGTCGAGCGTCTCCTGCATGAGCGATGGCGTGCAGAACGCGTCGCGCGTGCCGTTGACGCACAGGACCGGCACGGTAATGTCGGGGAGGTGATCGACACGAAGCTGCTCGGGCTTCCCCGGTGGATGCAGCGGATAGGCGAGCAGCAGCAGGCCCTCACAGCGCCCGCCGGCGGCCGTCCACATCGACGCGGCGCGCCCGCCCATCGATCGCCCTCCCACAATGAGCGGCGCAGGAGCCAGCTCGTCGCGAACCAGCGTGACGACGCTGTCGATGCAGGCAATCAGGCGCGGCATCGGATCCGGCCGCTTCTGGCGGCGCTCGGCGTACGGAAAGTTGAAGCGGACGACGCCGATGCCGCGGTCGCGCAGCGCGCCGGATGCGGCACGCACCGCGGCGTCGTTCATGTTGCCGCCGGCGCCGTGCGCGAAGACGAACACCGGCCCGTCGGCCGCGCCGGGTTCGTACACCGCGCGGATGGGATCGCCGTCGACCAGGACACTCCAGATGATGGGCAGGTCTGCCGGTGATGCGCTCACCCGCGCAGTGTAGTGCGCCCGTGCGGCAGGATCACGCGCCTTCGGCCGCGCGGCGATCGCGCTGGTGATCGCGGCGGTACCGCGCGGGCGGCACGCCGTGCAGCCGCTTGAACGCGCGGTTGAACGCCGCCTCCGACTCGTAGCCGACCGCTGCCGCAATCTGCGCCACCGGTTCCGATGAAGTAACGAGGGCCCGCGCGGCCAGCTGCAGCCGCCACCGCGCCAGATACGCCATCGGCGATTCTTTGAGAATCTGCCGGAAGCGCATGCTCAGCAGCGTGCGCGACAGGCCCGCCTCGCGCGCCAGCGCCGCCGCCGTCCACGCAAAGGCGGGCCGCCGGTGCAGCAGGTCGAGTGCCCGCGACAGCTGCGGATCGCAGACGGCCGACAGCCAGCCCGATCGGACGTCGGGCTGCTGCCGAACGTACCGCCGGAGCGTTTCAGCAAAGGCGAGCTCCGACAGCTTCGCGAGCATCGCTTCAGCGCCCGGCCTGTCGTCGACAATCTCTGCCACCGTCATCCTCAGCGATTCCTCGAGCCATCGTCCCGTGCGATCGTCGCGGACGGTGACCTTGATGAAGCGTGGCAGACCGACCATCAGGTCGCGCCCGAGCCGGTCGCAGGCCAGGAAGCCGCAGATGAAGCGGCTCGTCGGTCCGCCGCCACCCGCGCGCCACAACGGCAGCCGGCGATTGACGACGTCGGGCAGGTCGAGCTCGGTCTCGCCCGTTCGCGGCCGGCCGCCCGCGCCCAGCCAGTGCCCGTCGCCCCGCGGGAACGTGATCAGGTCGCCCTCTTCCAGCTCGATCACTCCCCCATGCGGGATCTCGACGTATGCCCGTCCCGCGCACAGCAGGTGGTAGATGACGACGTGCTCGGCGGCGGGGGCGAGCGCCTCGCGCATCTCGGCCGCGGGAGGCGACCAGATGCGCCAGGGCTCCGAGAACTCGGCGTTGAAGAAGATGGCCGAGTCGAGCTTCACGCTCCGGAGCACCGACGACAGTGCGTCCATAGGGGATCCGGGAGTGTAGTCGCGGCCCGCCGCCGCTGTAAATGGTGAACCGGCAAACCTTTCGGAACGCCCGGTCAAGCGCGCCGGCGCGGCACGGGTGCATAGTCACGGGTCGACGCGGCCATGCCGCGAGGGAGCATCTCATGACGACCACCCAGACCATCGATAGCATCGATACCCTCAAGAGCCGGCTCAAGACGACCTGGACCTCCGGCAACTACGATCGCTTTGCCCGCATGATGGAAACGAGTGCGGTCGAGTTCCTCGACCGGCTCGACGTGCCGGCCGGCGCGCGGCTGCTCGACGTCGCGTGCGGCGCGGGCCAGCTGGCGCTGATTGCGGCGCGGCGCGGCATCGACACGACCGGCGTCGACATCGCGCCGAACTGGATTGCCGCCGCCCGGGCGCGTGCGGCGGCCGAGGGCCTGTCGATCCGCTTCGACGAAGGCGACGCGGAGGCACTGCCCTATCCCGACGCGTCGTTCGACGTCGTGGCCACGATCTACGGCGCGATGTTCGCGCCGCAGCCCGACCTGGTCGCGGCCGAGCTTGCGCGCGTGTGCCGCCCCGGCGGCATGATCGCGATGGCCAACTGGACGCCCGAAGGCTTCATCGGCCGGATGTTCCGGACCATCGCACAGTTCATCGCGCCGCCCGGGATGCCGTCGCCCGTGCTCTGGGGCAGGGAGGACGTGGTGCTCGAGCGGCTCGCGCCGCGCGTCGACCGCCTCCGCCTCACGCGCGTCGTCTATCGCTTCCACTTTCCGTTCGGCCCGTCCGATGTCGTCGACTTCTTCCGGCAGAACTACGGCCCGACGGCGCGGGCGTTCGAGACGCTGGAAGAACCGCAGCGCAGCGCACTCAACGACGCGCTCGTCGAGCTGTGGACGTCGCACAATGTGTCGCCGGATCCGAACCGGACGGTGGTCGACGCGGAGTACCTCGAAGTCGTCGCGCGCCGGTAGCGCGGACGACCGCAATCACTGGCACGGGGCGGGCCGATGGCGGTCGGCCCGTTCCGTGGACCGCGCCCGTGATACCGTCGGCGCATGCCGACCGAACGCGAGAAGATGCTGGCCGGCGAGCTCTACGACCCGATGGATCCGGAGCTCGTCGCCGCACGCACGCGCGCCCGCGACCTCTGCCAGGCACTCAACGCCACGCGCGAAACCGACGAGGCCGAGCGCCGGCGGATCCTCCAGCAGCTGTTCGGCCGCGGCGGCGACACGGTGTGGATGCAGCCGCCGTTCTACTGCGACTACGGCACGAACATCGAGCTCGGTGAGCGCGTGTTCTTCAACTTCAACTGCATCGTGCTCGACGTCTGCCCGGTGCGCATCGGCGACTGCACGCTCTTCGGACCGGGCGTGCAGATCTGCACGCCGCTCCACCCGATGAACGCTGAACTGCGGCGGAGACAGGAGTACGGCCGGCCGATCACCATCGGCTCCGATGTCTGGGTGGGCGCCGGCGCGCTCATCCTCGCCGGCGTGACGATCGGCTCCCGATCGGTCATCGGCGCCGGCAGCGTCGTCACGCGCGACATTCCGGCAGGGGTATTCGCGGCGGGCAATCCCTGTCGCGTGATTCGCGAGATTACCGACTAGCTCGACGCTCCGGCGGCGATTGCGGGCCGCGACAGCCCGACGCCGTCGATGACGACGCGCTGGCCCTCGACCGACGTCCGCACGCCGAACTGCTCGACGAGCCAGAGGTTGCTCTCGAGATGCCCGGTCCGGCGCGGCACGATGTACGTCGACTCGCCGCGCGCCACCGCACAGAACAGGACGAGCTGATCGGCGAGGTGCCGGTCGACGGTCGCGCCGCTGCGCAGGTCCTCGAGGAACGTCCGCGCCACGTAGCGACCGATCTGCTCCGACGATCGACCGAGTTTCCCGGCCTGATCGGCGCCGAGGCGACTGCCCGTGCTCCCCCCTCCCCAGATCGCCAGGCTCGCGCCCGGCTGCACCGCGCTCTCGTCGTCGATGCGGTCGATGACGCACGCGAGACCTGCGCGCCGCAGCCGCTCTTCGCAGGTCGACGCCATCCGATCGCTCACGCACCGATCGGCCAGGTGACTCGCCATTGTGACGCCGCGGACCTGGCGCACTTCTCCCTGCTTTGTCACCACGAGCGGCTCGAGTCCGCCCGCCGCCGGCTCGACCGTCAGCTCGACGATGCCGGCACCGCCGGGCACGTAGCCGGGCCGCTCGATCGTCAGCGAGACCTTCACGCCCATCGACCGGAGCATGGGCGCAAGCACGCGATCGAAGTGATACGGCGACGGCGCGAAGTCCTGGAACAGTCCGCCCGTAATCCGCGCCCGCACCGGCGCCGCCGCGAAGCACGCCACCGGCAGCACGCTCAGCGCCAGCATCGTCGTCGAACCGGCGGTGCCGACGTCCCACTCGAACCGTCCGCCGCGCAGTTCCGATCCGGGAGCGAACTCGAACGTGCCGCTGCCGACCTCGATGCCTTCGACCCGCGCGGCGCAGAGCTCGGCGCAGGCGCGTACGCCGGCCACGTGCTGGGGCCGCAGGCCGGGCTGCGGCCGGAGCGCGCGCGCGTTCACCACGCGAACGGGATGACCGAACAGCGCCGCAAGCGCCACCGCGTAGCGCACGATGGTGCCGCTGCCCGACATCTGCGATCCGTCGATCGTGAGCATGACCTTCAGAGGCGCGGCTGCCGCCGGTCGGCCGCTGCTGCCGCGCGGCAGCGATCGCACGTGCCGCAGCGCGGCGGATCGTCCTCGCCGAAGTATCGCCGCAGGAACACGCTGCGACACTCCGTGCTGCCGGCGTATTCGGCCACGAGCGCGAGCCGCCGCTCGCCTTCGTAGCGGAACTGCCGGAGGCGCGTCACCAGATCGACGGCTGCCGCGTGGAACTCGTCGGGTGGCACCGTGATCGCAATGCGGCCGCCGTCGCCACGCTCGACGAGACCGGCCGCTTCGAGATCCGACAGCAGCGCCTCGCAGATGCGCTCCGGCACGCCGGCCGACAGCGCCAGTTCCGACGCCGACGGTGCACGGTCTTCTGTCGCCCACGCCGCAAGGGCACGCTCCAGCCGCTCGAGGTGCCTCGTCGTCGGCCGCCCGAGGGCCTGGAGCCGCTCCTGAATCTCGAGGTCGCCCGGATCGAACAGGAGCACGCAGTGCGCCGGCCGTCCATCTCGCCCTGCCCGTCCCGCCTCCTGCACGTACTGCTCGAGCGAACCCGGGACCTGGTAGTGGACCACGTAGCGGATGTTCGGCTTGTCGATCCCCATGCCGAACGCGCTCGTGGCAATCATCACGAGCCGGCGCCTCGGCTGCATGAACAGCGCCTGCGCCTTCGTGCGCTCGGCCGCCGGCATCTTCCCGTGGTACCGCGCCGCCGGAATGCGCGCACGCTTCAGCGCACCGTACAGCTGATCGACGGCCGTCGTCGTCGCGCAGTACACGATGCCGGGACGACGGAGCCTCCGGATGAGGCGTGCAGCGGCCGTGTGCTTCTGCGGTCCCGGCACGACCTCGACCGAAAGCTGCAGGTTCCCGCGATGCGGCGGCGCGGCAACGACGACGGGATCACGCAGCCCGAGCCGTTCGACGATGTCGCGGCGGACGCGCGGTGTTGCCGTGGCCGTGAGCGCGAGCGCGGGCGGCATGCCGAGCCGGTCGCGGATGGCGCCGAGCCTGAGGTACGACGGGCGGAAGTCGTGGCCCCACTCCGAGATGCAGTGCGCCTCGTCGACGCACAGCAGCGCCGGGCGCGCACGTTCGAAGACGGGCGCCGTTGCCGCAGCCTCGAGCGTCTCGGGCGTCGTGAGCACGACGAGCCGTCCGCCGCGCTCGAGTCGCTCGAGTGCTTCGCGACGCTCCGCCGCGCGCTGACGGCTGTGCAGCGCGACGACCGGCACCCGGCGGCGCGCGAGCGCCTGCGCCTGATCAGCCATCAGCGCGATCAGCGGCGAGACGACGACCGTCGGGCCGTCGACGAGCATCGCGGGCACCTGGTAGATGAGCGACTTGCCGAAGCCGGTCGGCAGGATCGCCGCCACGTCGCGCCCTTCGAGCAGGGCCACCATCGCCGTCTCCTGCTCGGGTCGGAGCCGGTCGACGCCGAACGTGCGCCGCGCCACCCGCCGGCAACGGTCGACGCGCGAGCCTCTTCTACCCATGTAAACGGGTCCCCGGGGAGACGAACCGTGGCTGGACCATCGGGATGCCGTTTCGATGTCGCGGCGCGGACTTTTCCGCACCGGCGACGCTGCAATCGATGCGCTCCATTACACCACCACGCGCCCCGGCGCGGTTGTCGCCCGGGGTATGCGAGTTGCACGCGCCCGGCGCGTGACGTGTTCCCGTCCCGACGACCCGAAGCCGCCTGAGTGGACCGTCGCCCGGCGCCTCGCGCGCGTGCCCCACCTGCGGCGTTACGGCGAAATCGTCGGCGTCCTCGTCAAGTACGGCTTCGTCGACGTTGTCGACGCCCTGCACCTGCGCGGGTACCTCGCGGCGGGCCGCCGGGTGCTCTCGGCGCTCGGACATCCGTCGCATCCGGAGCCGAGCCGCGAAGTCCGCCTGCGGCTGGCGCTCGAGGAGCTCGGCCCGACGTTCGTCAAGTTCGGGCAGGCTCTGAGCACGCGCACCGACCTGTTTCCGCCGGCGCTCGTCGCCGAGCTCACGCGCCTGCAGGATGACGTTCCGCCGCTGCCGCCCGGGACGGCGGAACGGGCGATCGAAGCGTCGCTCGGCCGCCCCGTCGCCGACGTCTTCCGCACGTTCGAGACCGGGCCGATCGCTGCCGCATCGATCGCGCAGGTGCATCGGGCGACGCTGCACTCGGGCGAAGTCGTCGCCGTCAAGATCCGCCGGCCCGGCATCGAAAGCGTCATCGAGGCCGACCTGGCGATCCTGCAGGACCTGGCCCTCCTCGCCGGACGCTACCTGCCGGATGCTTCGCTCTACAGCCTTGGGGAGCTGGTCAGCGAGTTCGCGCGGACGATCCGTCGCGAGCTCGATCTGGTGCGCGAGGGCCGCCTGATCGAGCGCGTGGCGTCCGGCTTCGCGGGCGATCCGACGGTCCGCCTGCCGCGCATCTACTGGCCGCTCAGCACGGCGTCGGTGCTGACGATGGAGTTCCTCGAGGGCGTGAAGGTGTCGGCGGTCGGCACCGACGAGGCGCCGGATCTGGATCCGCGTCTCGTGGCGCGCCGCGGCGCCGACGCGGTGCTCCGGCAGGTCTTCGTCCACGGCCTCTTCCACGCCGATCCCCATCCGGGCAACATCCTCGTCCTGCCGGGCAGCGTCGTCGCGTTCATCGACTTCGGGATCGTCGGGCGGATCAACCGGGAGATGCGCGACCGGCTCGCCGAAACGATCCTCGCGATTCACGCCCGCGACGCCGACAGGCTCGCGCAAATCGTGCTCGACGTGGCCACGCCGCTGCAGGCCGTCGACCGCCCCGCGCTGGCGCGCGACATCGAGGAAATGCTCGATGTTTACGCGGGCCGCGCGCTCGGCGAGCTGTCGCTCGGCGCACTCTTCACGTCGATCACCGACGCCATGGCGCGCCATCGGCTGAAGCTGCCGGCCGACCTGATGCTGCTCGTCAAGGCCGTCACGACAATCGAGGGCGTCGGCCGACGCCTGGATCCGTCGCTCGAGATGATCGAGCACGCCACGCCGTTCGTCCAGCGGCTCGTCGAGCAGCGGTACACGCCATCCGCGGTGATGTTCCGCACCGCGGCGGCCGGCCAGGAGCTTCTCGGCGCGCTCCGGACGCTGCCTGCCGACCTCGTCGAGATCACCGGCCGCATTCGTGCCGAAGGGATGCAGGTGCAGTTCGTGCACCGCAACCTCGACTTCTTCGTGCGCGAGATGGACCGCTCGAGCAACCGCCTGAGCTTCGCGGTTGTCATCGCCGCCATCGTCATCGCGTCGTCGATCATGGTGCACGCCGGCGCGGGCCCCATGTGTTCGGCTATCCGGCGCTCGGTCTCGCCGGCTTCGTCACCGCCGCCATTCTCGGCATCGGCCTCGTGATCGGCATCCTGCGATCGGGACGGCTGTAGCACGATCGCGCGGGAGCGCCACCGGGCGGAGCGCCGCGCGGGGACAGTCATTCGGCGCATCGCCGCGGAACAGGCACGTCACTCATCGACTCACGCCGCAGTCGCATCGGACGGATGCCGCGACGCGCTCCGAATCGCCGTCGCGGCTACCGCCCGTCGCCCGATCCGGGTGCCGCTGTCCTGCTGTCCGTCGTCCGGAACGCGCGCGCCTGCTCGGCCAGTGCGATCAGCCGCTGCTCGACCAGGTGGTTCACGGTGCCTTCGGGGAACTGTCCGGTCTCGTCGCGGACGCCGGCGGGTCGTCCCGTCAGCAGCTCGATGCCCTGATCGACGGTCTCGATCGCGTGGATGTGGAACTGCCCTTCCCTGACGGCCTCGACGACGTCGGCGCGCAGCATCAGGTCGCGAACGTTGGTCGCGGGAATGATGACGCCCTGCATGCCGGTCAGCCCGCGGGCGCGGCAGACGTCGAAGAAGCCCTCGATCTTCTCGTTCACCCCGCCAATCGCCTGGATCTCGCCGCGCTGGTTCACGGAACCGGTGACAGCGAACGACTGTGCGATCGGCAGGTCGGCCAGCGCCGACAGCAGCGCGAACAGCTCAGCCGACGACGCGCTGTCGCCTTCGACGAGGCCGTAGCTCTGCTCGAAGACGAGCGTGGCGGTGAGCGAGAGCGGCTGTTCCGGTACGTAGTGGCCGGCGAGGTATCCCGAGAGGATCAGCACGCCCTTCGAGTGAATCGGGCCGCCCAGCTCGACCTCGCGCTCGATGTCGACGACGCCCCTGGCGCCGAGGCGGACGCGCGCGGTGACACGGCTCGGCCGCGCAAAGGCGAAGCCGCCGAGTTGAATCACCGACAGCGCGTTCACCTGACCGACGACCCCGCCCGTGGTCGAAATCGCGAGTGTGCCGCGCACCATCGCATCCTGGATGCGCTCGCGCGGACGGCTCGATCGGTAGACCCACGCGTCGATGGCCTGCTGCACGTCGGCCGCCTCGACCACCGATCGGTTCGCGACCGTAGCGCAGTGGTCGGCCTCGCGCAGCAGGTCGGTCAGCCGATCGAGTGCCAGCCAGAGACGGTCGGATTCGCCCACCGTCCGCGCGCCGTGCTCGAGCACGCGCGCGACGGCGCCCGCGCTGAAGGGCTTGAGCGAGGCGCGGCGCGCAAGCGTCCCGATCAGCCGCGCGTATTCACGATCGCTCTCCGCCGACCGATCGAGCACCGACTCGAACTCCACGGCCACCTTGAACAGCTCACGGAAGTCGGGATCGTGCTCGTGCAGCAGGTAATACAGGAGCGGCTCGCCAATCAGCACCACCTTCACCTGGAGCGGGATCGGCTCGGGATCGAGCGAGACCGTGCTCACGAGGCTCAGCGACTCGCTGAGCGCCTCGACGCGGATCGCGCGCGCGCGCAGCGCGCGCTTCAGGCCTTCCCACGCGAACGGCTCCATCAGCAGCCGCCGCGCGTCGAGGATCAGGTAGCCGCCGTTGGCGCGGTGCAGCGCGCCGGGCTTGATCAGCGTGAAGTGCGTCACGAGCGTGCCCATCTGGGCGATGTGCTCGATGCGCCCGATCAGGTTCTGGAACGTCGGCCGGTCTTCGTAGACGACGGGCGCCCCCGCGACGCCGTCGTGGCCGTCGAGGACGTTCACCTGGTAGCGGCTGAGCGGATCGACGACCGAGTCCATACGCCCGAACAGTGCCGGAATCGGGCCCTGCTCCTCGTCGCCCGCCGCACGGCGGAAGTCGTCGGCGTGCCCGACGACGTCGGCCTTCACCGAGGCGAGATACTGCTGCACGGCGGGCTGATCGGCGTATTTCGAGGCGAGGTCGTCGATGAGGATGCTGACAGCCGCGTGCGTGACGTCGCGCTTGAGCGCGCGCTCCTTCTCGCGCGCCTCGCGCTGCCACTGCGGCACGCAGTGCAGCAGCGCCGCCAGCTCGCCCTCGAACTCCCGGATCGCCGCCGCCGTCTCCTCGCGCTCGTCGTCGGGCAGCCGGGAGAAGGCTTCTGGATCGAGCGGCTTGCCACGGCGGACCGGCACGATGGCCAGGCCGACCGGCGTCTGGATGAGCGCGAGATCGCGCCCGGCGGCGCGCTGCGCGAGGTCGGCGAACGCCGCCTGGCGCCGCTGCTGGAACTCCTCGTCGATCTGCGCGTGGCGCTTGCGGTACTCGTCGGTTTCGAGCGCGGCGCGGACGGCGCTGCGCAGGTCGTCGACCAGGCGCGCCATGTCGTCGCGGAACTCGGTGCCGCGGCCGGTTGGCAGCGCGATCGCGCGCGGGCGGTGCGGCTGCTCGAAGTTGAAGACGTAGCACCAGTCGAGCGGCGTCGGCTCGTCGGCCGCCTGCTGCTCGAGGAACTGGCGGACGACCGTGTGCTTGCCGGCACCCGACGGTCCGAGCGCAAACAGGTTGTAGCCGTGGTGCCGGATGCCGATGCCGAACTGGATGGCCGACACGGCGCGGTCCTGGCCGAGCGTGATGGGCGCGTCGGTCAACTCGTCGGTCGTGGCGAAGCCGAGCGATGCGGGATCGCAGGCGCGGTA
>ERZ777003.1206-NODE-1206-length-41275-cov-22.089277_pt1 | contig 41275 bp, 51 predicted proteins | sample MGYA00374956_ERZ777003 | MGnify/ENA primary metagenome ERZ777003 (study PRJEB29302, sample SAMN06268252) | bioreactor metagenome | isolation source: Joint BioEnergy Institute, California, USA | place: USA:Joint BioEnergy Institute, California, USA | collected... | reverse complement strand
GAGCCGCAGGTGATCGAGCGCGTCGAGCTGCGCGACTAGGAGCCGTGGGCCTGGGGGATCGCCTGCGCCGCATCGGGCGCGCCATCTCGAAACCGCACGCCGACGGCGCCCGCGAGCTGCACGTCGGGGATCCCCGGTTCGACGACTGGGAGGTCGTGCGCGACTTCGAGGAGCTCGAGTCGGCGCGCGCCTGGCGCCAGCTCCTCGAGGAGCGCGGCATCGACGCGGTGCTCACCGCCGACTGGCCGCTCGACGAGTTCGGCCGGGGCGACATCGCCCTGCGGGTGCCGCCGGGCCGCTGGAGCGAGGCCGAGGAGATCCTCGACTACGAGGACTGACCTCCGCCCGCCGCGCTGACGCGGCTCGGCAACCGAATGGTCACCGCGCGTTCACCGCGCGTACACATCCGCGCGCCGCGGGCGCGCGAGCGTGCCGCTTGCACAGAAGGCAAGCGACCATGGAGGTCAGGACTCAATGAAGAGACGACGCCGCGCGCTCGCCGCGGCGGTCGCCGCCGTGCTCGCCGCCGGCGGCTTCGCCGCCTCGGCGACCGGCGCCCTCGGCCCGGAGGACCGCTCGGCCGAGCTCGCCGCGCAGCTCGATCCCTCGAAGCCGCGCAACGTGATCCTCGTGATCGGCGACGGCATGGACGACTCGATGATCACGGCGGCCCGCAACTACGAGCTGGGCGCCGACGGGCGCTTCGCGATCGACGAGCTGCCCTTCACCGGGGCGATGACGACCCACGGGCTCAAGGTCGGCACCGGGCCCGACTACCCGATCGCCTACGTGTCGGACTCGGCGCCGACGGCGAGCGCCTGGTCGACCGGGCGCAAGACCGTCGACGGGCGCATCTCCCAGGGCCCGAGCGTCGCTCCGGAGATCCCTGGCGAGGACTACGAGACCGTGCTCGAGCAGTACGCCGAGCAGGGCAAGCTCACCGGGAACATCACGACCTCGGAGCTCACCGACGCCACCCCCGCGGCCGCCGCGTCGCACATCAACCAGCGCTCCTGCCAGGGCCCGGAGGACATGGCAGCCTGCCCGGCCGCGCGCAAGGCGAACGGCGGCAAGGGGTCGATCGCCGAGCAGCTCGTCGACAACGAGGTCGACGTGCTGATGGGCGGCGGGCTGCAGCGCTTCGAGCAGGACACCGACGCGGCCGAGACGGTGCTCGAGTACGCCCAGGATAAGCACGGCTACCGCGTCGTGCGGGACGCCGAGGAGCTCGCCGCGATCGACTCGCTCGACGGGGGCCCCGTGCTCGGCCTGTTCGCGAACGGGAACATGACCCCGATCTACGAGCCCCTGGTGGCGAGCCCGCCGCCGGGCGCGGGTGGGCCCGAGGCCCGCTGCGAGGAGGCCGACCGCGGCGATCAGCCGACGCTGGCTGAGATGACCGCGAAGGCGATCGAGCTGCTCGACAACCCGAACGGGTTCTTCCTGCAGATCGAGAGCGCGATGATCGACAAGCAGGAGCACGCCTCCGACATCTGCGGCGCGATCGGCGATCTGGCCGCGCTCGACGAGGCGGTGCGGGTCGCGCTCGACTACCAGGCGGAGAACCCGGACACGCTGATCGTCGTCACGGGCGATCACGCCCACTCCACGCAGATCGTGCCGGGCCCGAGCTCGGGGCGCCAGACGGCGACGCTGCAGACCGCCGACGGCGATCCGATGACCGTCGCCTACAGCACCCAGGCGAGCGGCTCATCGCACACCGGCGCGCAGATCCGGGTGGCGGCGAGCGGGCCGCAGGCCGCGAACGTCACCGGCGTGATCGACCAGACCGACCTCTACCGCACGCTGCTCGGGCGCGAGCCGAGCACGCTGCCGGAGGGCCCGCCGGCCCCGCCGAGCGTCCAGGTCGGCGCGCCGCGCTCGGTCAAGCGGGCCGAGCTCACGCGCAACGGGCTGCTCGTCGCGGTCGCCGCGACCGGCGCCAAGCGGGTCCGCGTCGAGCTGCTCGCGGGCGGCAGGACGCTCGCCAAGGCGACCCTGCGCGGGCGCGGCGCGAGCAAGCGGCTCAAGCCGCGGCGCGCCGGCAAGGCCAAGGGCAGGCTCACCGTGATCGCGAGGGCGAACGGGCCCGGCGGCGCGGCGGAGGCCAGCGCCTCGGTGCGCCTGAAGCGCTGACGGCCACGGAGGGACGGCCGGACGAGGAGCGGGCGCCGCAGGGAAACGGCGCCCGCTTTTCTCGCCGGGCGCGCCCCGGCTCAGCCGCCCATGTGCCGGGCGATCACGACGCGCTGGATCTCGTTCGTGCCCTCGTAGATCTGGGTGATCTTCGCGTCGCGCATCATGCGCTCGACCGGGTACTCGTTCACGTAGCCGTAGCCGCCCAGCACCTGCACCGCCTCGGTGGTCACCTCCATCGCGGTGTCGGAGGCGAACAGCTTCGCCATCGAGCTGTACATGCCGAGGCGGGGGTCGTCGCGGTCGGCCATCGCGCACGCCTTGTAGAGCAGCTCGCGCGCGGCGGCCGTCTTCGTCTGCATGTCGGCGAGCTTGAACTGCAGCCCCTGGTGCTCGATGATCGGCTTGCCGAACGCGACGCGCTCCCTGGCGTACTCGACGGCGTAGTCGATCGCGCCCTGGGCGATGCCGACGGCCTGCGCCGCGGCGCCCAGCCGGGTGCGCTCGAGCGTGGCCAGCGCGACCCGCATGCCGCGCCCCACCTCGCCGACGACGTTCTCCTGCGGCACGCGCACGTCCTCGAACACGGGCTGGCCGGTGGGCGAGCCGTGGATCCCCATCTTGTGCTCGAACTTGGGCACCGAGAACCCCTCGCGGTCCTTCTCCACGACGAATGCCGTCACCCGGCGCTGCTCCGGGTCGGTGACGGCGAAGACCACGTAGAAGTCCGCGATCCCGGCGTTGGTGATCCAGTTCTTCGTCCCGTTGATCACCCACTCGTCGCCGTCGCGCACGGCGGTGGTGCGCATCGAGGCCGGGTCGGAGCCCGCGTCCGGCTCCGAGAGGCAGAAGGCGGGCGACCATTCGCCGCTCGCGCACTTGGGCAGGAAGCGCTCCTTGAGCTCCTGCGAGCCGAAGCGCTGGATAGGCAACGTGCCGAGCTCCTGGATCATCAGGATCAGCGCCACCGCCGCCGAGGCCTTCGCCAGCTCCTCGACCGCGATGTTCAGCATCAGCGTGCCGGTGCCGGTGCCGCCCCACTCCTCGGCGAACGGAAGCCCCAGGATGTCCTGCTCGGCAAGCAGCTTGCGGATGTCCCAGGGGTACTCGTCGGTCCGGTCGATCTCGGCCGCGCGCGGCGCCACCTGCTCCTGGGCGATCCGGCGCACCAGATCCCGGAAGTCCTCGAACTCCTGCGGGATGGAATAGAGCTCGCTCATCGAGCGCATCCTTGCAGGCCCGGCCGCCCGGCGGGGACGCTTCGGCGGCCCCGGGCGCGCCGGGAGCGCCGCGGCTGATCGACTTTCCCCGCTCAGCGGGCGAGGAAAGTCGATCGCGTCAGCTGTCGGCTGCCGCGGGCTCGGCCGCGCGGGCCGCGGCGGCGACCGGCGCCACCGCGTGGGCGCCGCCGTCTACGTGGATGATCTCGCCGCTGATCGCGCGCGCGAGGTCGGAGAGCAGGAAGATCGCCGTGTCCGCGACCGGGGTCGCGTCGTGGCGGTCCCAGCCCAGTGGCGCCGCCTCGTTCCAGTGCTCGACGAGCCCCTCGAAGCCGGGGATGCCGCTCGCCGCGGGCGTCGAGATCGGCCCCGCCGAGATCAGGTTCACGCGCACCCCGTGCGGGCCGAGGTCGCGGGCGAGGTAGCGCGCGACCGCCTCCAGCCCCGCCTTGGCGACGCCCATCCAGTCGTAGGACGGCCAAGCAACCGAGGCGTCGAAGTCGAGCGCGACGATGCTGCCCCCGCCCGGGCCGGACCCGTTGCGCGCGGCGAACAGCGGCTGCAGGGCCTCGGCGAGCGCCTTGAGCGAGTACGCGCTCGTCTCGAACGCCTTCTTCGCGCTGTCGCGCGGGGCGCCCAGGAAGTTCCCGCCGAGCGCGTCTGCCGGCGCGAACGCGATCGCGTGCACGGCGCCGTCGAGGCCGCCCCAGCGGTCGGCGAGCTCCTCGCGCACCGCCTCGAGGTCCTCGTCGCGGTCGACGTCGAGCTCGAGCACGTCGACCGGCTGCGGCAGGTGCTTGATGGCGCGCTCGGTGAGGCGCCGCACGCGCCCGAAGCTCGTCAGCACGATCTCGGCGCCCTCGCGCTGGGCCGCCTCGGCGATCGCGTAGGCGATCGAGTGCCGGTTGACGACGCCGGTGATCAGCAGGCGCTTGCCCTCGAGAAGCCCGCTCACAGCAGCACCTGGCTCCCGTAGAGCTCCGCGCTCGCGCTGATCGCCGGAGCGCCCGCCGCCTGCACCGCGCCGTTCCCGGCCCCGCCCGCCGAGGAAGCCGCGCCCGCCGCCGGCTCGGCCGCCCCGCCATCCCCGGCGGAGGCGCCCGCCTCGGCCTTCGTGCGCCGCACGGCCTGGATCTTCGCCCGCACCGCGAGCTTGTCGGAGGCGAGCACCCGCCAGCGCAGGGTGACCAGCTCGTGCTCGTCGTCGAGCTCCTTGCGGTCGTCGACCTGCGCCTCGACGCGGATCGTCTCGCCGATCTTCACCGGGCGCTTGAAGGTGAGGTCGTCGATGCCGCGCAGCGCGACCACCTCCTCGGGGTCGAAGCCGACCAGGCCGATCGAGTAGGAGAGCACGAGCATCCCGTGCGCGATGCGCTCGCCGAAGCGGCTCGTCTTCGCCCACTCCGCGTCGGCGTGCTGGGGGTGCCAGTCGCCGGTGAGCGCCGAGAACGAGACGAGGTCGGCCTCGGTGATCGTGCGCCCGCGGCTGCGCAGGACGCCGTCGCTTTCGAGGCTGAATCCGTTCATGCTGATCCGAGCACCTCCTCGTTGAGCTCGATTCCGTAGCGCTCGTGCAGGAGCGCCGCGAACGCGCGGGCCGCCTTGGCGTGCCCCTCCGGCGACGGGTGCAGGCCGTCGGCCGAGAAGTTCTCGGGGTCGCCCAGCCGCTCGTCGTCGGCGACCTCGAGCACGGGGACGTCGTGGGCGGCGGCGAGGCTGCGCGTCGCCTGGTTGATCCGCTTGATGTTCTGCTCGAGCTTCGCGCGCGTGCGCGGCCCGATCGGCAGGAAGTCCCAGCGCTCCGGCGCCGTCGCGGTCAGGATCCGCACGCCGGGCAGCACGCGCTGCAGCTTGCGGAGGATCCCGCCGAAGTTCCGCGAGTACGTGAGCACGTCGACGTTGTTCGTGAACAGCACGTCGTTGGTGCCGCAGACCACGGTCACGAGGTCCGGCTCGAGCTGCAGTGCGGGGCCGACCTGCTCGCGCACCTGCGTGCTCGTCGCGCCGTGCACCGCCAGGTTGCGGTAGAGGACGCGGCCGGGCAGCGCCTTCGCGAGCCGGTCCGCCCAGCAGAGCCCCGGGTCGCAGCCGGTCCCGGCCGTGAAGCTGTCCCCGAGGGCGACGTACGAACTGATCACCTGCTCCTCTTCGGTCGCGTCGAATCCCAGGTCGTGTCCACCCAGAGCGCTCGGGTCCATCACCGAGCCTCCAGGACGCGCAGCGCCCACGCCAGCCGGGCCCGGGTGTCGGCGGGCTCGATGACCTCGTCGACGAACCCGCTGGCGGCGGCGGCCGGCGCCGTGAGGTGCTCGGCGGCGTACGCCCCGGCGAGCCGCGCCCGCATCTCCTCGGGATCGTCGGCCTCGGCGAGCCTGCGGCGCTCGACGATCCCGACGGCCTGGCGGGCGGCCATGATGCCGATCTCGGCGCCGGGCCAGGCGAACACCATGTCCGCCCCGAGCCCGCGCGAGTTCATCGTGATCACCGCGCCGCCGTACGCCTTGCGCAGGACCACGGTGACCTTCGGCACCTTGGCGGCCGCGAACGCCCGCAGCAGGGAGGCGCCGTGCCGGATCACGCCCGCTCCCTCCTGGCGCGTGCCCGGCATGAAGCCGGGGGTGTCCACGAGGACGACGAGCGGGATGCGGAAGCGGTTGCAGCGGTCGACGAAGAGCGCCGCCTTCTCCGAGGCCTCGGCGTCGATCACCCCGCCCAGCCAGTTCGGCTGGTTGGCGACGATGCCCACCGAGCGGCCGTCGAGGCGGGCGAAGCCGGTGACCATGTTGCGCGCCCACTTCTCGTCGAGCTCCAGCAGGCGGCCCTCGTCGACGATCGCGCGCACCACCTCGCGCACGTCGTAGACGCGCCGGGCCTCCTCGGGCACGACCGCGTCGGGGGCGCCGCCGCCGGGCGGCAGCGGGGGCGCGAGCGGCGGCCGGTCGCCGATGCGCGCGGGCAGGAACGAGAGCAGCTCGCGGGTGAGCCGCGTCGCCGCCGGCACGTCGGGCGTGACGAACTGGCAGACCCCGTTGCGCCCGTGGACGCCGGGCCCGCCGAGCTCCTCCATGCTCACGTCCTCGCCCAGCGCCTCGCGGACAACCTTGGGGCCGGTGAGGAACATCCGCGCCTGCTGGGTCATCACGACGAAGTCGGTGAGCGCCGGCGAGTAGGCGCCGCCACCGGCCGAGACGCCGCAGACGATCGACACCTGCGGCACCAGCTCCTGCAGCTCGACGCTCGCCCGGAAGATCCGCCCGTAGCCCGCGAGCGCCTGGTGGCCCTCCTGCAGGCGGGCGCCGCCGGACTCGACGAAGCCCACGACCGGGGCCCCGGACTCGCCGGCGAGCTCCATCGTGCGCACGATCGACTCGGCGTGCGCCTCGCCCAGGGACCCGCCCATGTAGGTGGGGTCCTGCGCGTAGCAGTAGACGGGGCGCCCGTCCAGGGTGCCCGCGCCGGCGAGCACGCCGTCGCCGTTCAGGTCGCCGCGGATCGAGCGGACCGCGCTGCGCAGGGCCATGAACGACCCGGGGTCGCAGAGCCCCTCGAGCCGCGACCGCGGGTCGCGCCGCTCCTCGTCGTGGATCTCCGGTGCTTGCTTGAGTGCTGCTGTCGCCATGTTCACGCCGCCAGGCAGAGGACCGCGTTGTGGCCGCCGAACCCGAAGGAGTTCGAGATTCCGATCCGCCGCGCGCCGCCGTTGCCGGAGGCCGTCTCGAGCGGCCGCGCCTCGTTCGGCACGTAGTCGAGGTCGAGCCCCTCGTCCGGTTCCTCGTAGTTGAGCGTCGGCGGGGCGATGCCGCGCTGCAGCGCGCCGGTGGTCGCGATCGCCTCGACCGCGCCCGCCGCGCCCAGCAGGTGCCCGATCGCCGACTTGGTCGACGAGACGGGGACGCGGTGCGCGTGCTCGCCCAGCGCGGCCTTGAGCGCCTGGGTCTCGGAAGCGTCGTTGAGCGGCGTGGAGGTGCCGTGCGCGTTCACGTAGTCGACCTGCTCCGGCTCGATCCCCGCGTCGGCGAGCGCGAGCCGCACGGCGCGCGCCGCCTCCTTGCCGGTCGGGTCGGGGGCGGTGAGGTGGTGCGCGTCGGAGGTCGCGGCGTAGCCGAGCAGCTCGCCGATCACCTTCGCGCCGCGTTCCTCGGCCTTGTCGGCCGCCTCGAGCACGAGCACGCCCGCGCCCTCGCCCATCACGAACCCGTCGCGGTTCTTGTCGAACGGGCGGGAGATGCCGGCCTGCGAGGTCGCCCCCATCGCCGCGAACGCCGCGGTGGCGAGCGGCGTGAGGGTCGACTCGGCGCCGCCGCAGACCACCGCGTCGGCGTCGCCCGCGCGGATCATGCGCATCGCGTCGCCGATGGCGTGGGCGCCGGCCGCGCAGGCGGAGACCACCCCGTAGGTGGGCCCGTGCAGGCCGTGGCGCATCGCCACCGAGGCGGCGCCCGCGTTGCCCATCATCAGCGGCACCGAGAGCGGCGAGACCGCCTTCGGGCCGCGCTCGCGCAGCACGTCGGTCTGCTCCTCGAGCGAGCCGAGGCCGCCGATGCCGGTGCCGATCACGCAACCGATGCGCTGGGGGTCGTACGGGAGCTCGTCCTCCCATCCGGCCGACGCGATCGCCTCGTTGGCGGCGACGACGGCGAGCTGGGTGAAGCGGTCCGCCCGCCGCGCCTCCTTGCGGGAGAAGTGGTCGGCCGGGTCGAAGTCGGAGCAGCTGCCGACGCCGCCGACGATGCCGCTCTCGCCCGCGACCCAGCGGTCAAGGAGCGTGTCGGCGCCCAGGCCGAGCGGTGTCACCGCGCCTACGCCCGTGATCACTACTCGTCTGGTCATCGCAGCACCTCCGTTTGCCGTCTCAGGGAAAGGTCAGGTCGCCTCGCGCCCTACTGCGCGCGCTCGACCACCAGGTCGATCACCTGACCGACCGTCTCGAGGCCCTTGAGGTCGTCGCCCTCCAGGCGCACGCCGAACTCGTCCTCGACGATCTGGGCCAGCTCGACCACGTCGAGCGAGTCGACGTCCAGCTCCTCGAACGTCGCGTCGCGGTTGATCTGCTCCGGGTCGGCGCCGACCTCGGCGAGCCCGTCGAAGATCACCTTCTGGACCGCCTCGTCAGTTGCCTTGGTGGTCATCTCGTTGCTCCTTTCGCGTTCTCGATCTCTCCGGCGACGGCCTCGGCGTCACGCGCTCAGGCCGCCGTCGACGACCAGGGTCGTTCCGGTCACGTAGCTCGCCTCCTCGGAGGCGAGGAAGCGGATGCACGCGGCGACTTCCTCGGGGGTCCCGGCCCGGCGGGCCGGGATCACGCCGAGCGTCTCCGCGCTCACGTCCTCGGTGAGCTTCGTCTCGACGAAGCCCGGGGCGACGGCATTCACCGTCACGCCGCGCCGGGCGACCTCGACGGCGACCGTCTTGGTCATCCCGATCAGCCCCGCCTTGGCGGCGGCGTAGTTCGCCTGGCCGACGTTGGCGCGCGGGCCGACCACCGACGCCACGTTCACGATCCGGCCCCAGCGGGCGCGGATCATCGGCCGCAGGGCGCGGCGCGTGGCGCGGAAGGCGGCGGTCAGGTTCGTGTCGACGACCCGCTGCCAGGCCTCGTCGTCGAGCTGCGCGGCGAGGTTGTCGTCGCGCACGCCGGCGTTGTTGACGAGCACGAGCACGCTGCCGTGGTCGGCCTCCATGCGCTCGAAGGCGGCCTCCATCGCGTCGGCGTCGCAGACGTCGGCCGCGATCGGCACGGCCACCCCGCCGGCGGTCTCGATCTCGTGCGCGAGCGCCTCGGCGCCCTCGCGGTCGGCGCGGTACGTGATCCCGACGGGCCAGCCCTCGGCGGCCAGCGCGCGGGCGGTGGCGGCGCCGATGCCGCGCGAGGCGCCGGTGATGAGCGCGCAGCCCTCGCGCACCGGGCGCTCGGTCGCGGCGCGCGCGCCGTTCGTCTGCACGGTTGCGTCAGTCATCCGTAACTCCCTCCCACTCGACGACGGTTGCGCCCCAGGTGAGCCCGCCGCCGAACGCGGACAGAAGGACCTTCGAGCCGGGCCGCACGAGGCCGTCCTCGACGGCCCGCGCCAGCGCGATCGGCACCGAGGCGGCCGAGGTGTTCCCGTAGGCCGAGATGCACTCGACGACGCGCTCGGCCGGCAGCTTCAGGCGCTGGCCGACGGCGCGCAGGATGCGGGCGTTCGCCTGGTGGTAGATGAAGGCGTCGATCTCGTCGAGCCCGACGCCCGCCGCCTCGGCGGCGTCGCGGGTGACCGTCACCAGGCGGGCGACGGCCTCGCGGAAGGTGTCCTGGCCCTCCATGCGCAGGATGGCCTCGGCGCGCTCGGCCACGACGAGCGGGCCGCGCTCGCCGTCGCTGCCCAGGAGCACCGGGCCGATGCTGCCGCCGGCGCGCGCCGGGGCGATCACCGCGGCGCCGGCGCCGTCGCCGAAGAGCGCGGCCGTGGAGCGGTCGTCGTGGTCGATGAGCCGCGTCATCAGGTCGGCGCCCACGACGAGCACCGCGCGGGCGCGGCCGGTCTCAACCAGCGGGGCGCCGACCGCGAGCGCGCTCAAAAAGCCGGTGCAGGCCGCGCCGACGTCCAGCGCGCCGGTGTTCGTGCCGAGCTCGGCGGCCACGAGCGGCCCCAGGTTCGGGGTGATCCGGTCGTGGCTCATGGTCGCCGCGAGCACGAGGTCGATGTCGGCGGGCGCGAGGCCCGCGCGCTCGACGGCCGTGCGAGCCGCGGCGGTGGCGAAGTCGAGGAGGGTCTCGTCGTCGCGGGCGACGCGCCGCTCGCGCACGCCGGTCCGCTCGACGATCCAGTCCTCCTCCACGCCGATGCGCTCGGCGATCGGGGCGTTCTCCCTGACCTGCTCGGGGACCGCGACCGCGATCGAAGCGAACGCGGCGGCGGTCAGCTCCGTCCCGGGGACGGCGGTGCGCTCGGCGGCCTCGGGTGCCGCTGGGGCGTCAAGCATGGGCCGCCTCCGGGCGCTCGAACAGGTTGCGCTCAACGAGGCCGGTGAGCACCTTGCCCGGGCCCGTCTCGATGAAGTTCTCGATGCCGCGCGCCCAGAGCGCCTTCATCGTGTCGCGCCAGCGCACGGGGCGCACGAGCGCGCCTGCGAGCTCCTCGCGCGGGTCGGTGAAGGGCGCCGCCGCCGTGCACGAGTACACGGGCACCTTGGGCTCGCTGAAGTCGATCTCGTCCAGGGCGGCGCGGAACTCGCCGACCACGGGCTGCATGGCGGGCGAGTGGAAGGCGCCGCGGATCGGCAGGCGCACGGCGCGCAGGCCGGCGGCGCGGGCGTCCTTGCGCGCGGCGGCGAGCGCGTCGTCGTGGCCGGCGACGACGAGCTGGTCGGGGGCGTTGTCGTTGGCGGGCGTGAGCCCGTGGCGCTCGGCGATCTCCCGGGCGGTCTCGCCAGGGCCGAGAAGGGCGAGCATGCCGCTCTCGCCGTCGGCCTCGGCGGCACGCTGCATGAGCTCGCCGCGGACCGTGGCGATGCGCAGGCCGTCCTCGATCGAGATCGCGCCGCCCGCCGCGAGCGCGGCGAGCTCGCCGAGCGAGTGCCCGGCGATGCACTCGGCCTCGGGGCGGCCGGCCTCCTGCCAGCCCGCGATGCTCGCGCAGTAGATCGCCGGCTGCGCGAAGCGGGTGCCGTCGTTGACGCGCTCGAACGGGTCGTCGCCGACGAGCTCGGTGGCGAGCTCGAGCAGCTCGGGGCACTGCGCGGCGACCTTCTCCTTCATCCCGGGCTCCTGGCTCCCCTGGCCGGGGAAGAGCAGCGCGGTGCGTTGGAGACGACTCATCACGGCCGATAATTCACCTCTTCCCGGCGGTGGTCACGCCTACGCGCGGGTAGACCCCCCGTTCGGAGGGGGGTGCGCGGAGAGGCGGGGGGTGGCGCGTAACCAATACCCCCCGAAGTGCGGGTACTCAGGTGATCAGGCCGAGCCGCTGGGCCGCCTTGACGGCCTCGGCGCGGTTGCGCACGCCGAGCTTGCGGTAGATCGAGCTCGTGTGCTCCTTGACCGTGTGCGGGGAGAGGTAGAGCTCCTTCGCGATCTCCGCGTTCGTGTTGCCCTGGGCGATGAGCGCGATCACCTCGCGCTCGCGCTCGGTGAGGTTCGCGCCGCTCGAGTCGGGGGCCCGCGCGAAGACCTCCTGGCCGAGCGCGACCATGCGCACCGCGCGCACCACGTCGGCGGCGCCCCAGTCCTTCGAGACGAAGCCCGAGGCGCCCGCGGCGCGGGCGACCGCCGGCGAGATCCGCCCCGCGCCCGAGATCAGCAGGATCCGCATCTCGGGGTGCTCGCGGCGCAGCTCCTCGGAGACCTCCGCCCCGGACTCGCCCTGCAGGAACAGGTCGACGAGCGCGACGTGGGGGCGCAGGCGCTCGGCCTGGGCGAGCGCCTCCCTGCCGTTGGTCGCGGCGGCGCAGCTCTCCACCCAGCTCTGGCGCTCGAGCAGCAGCCTGAACCCCCAGTGGACGACGTCGTGGTCGTCCACGACCAGGACGCGCAGGCGCTCATCCATCGGCGTCGGCCTCCCCGATCGGGCACACGATCCGCACCCGCCAGCGGCCGTCCTTGTACGGCCCGTACTCCAGCACGCCCTCGCGCTGCAGCGCCTCGATGCCGGCGAGCTTGAGCCCGAGGCCGCCCTCGGCCTGGCGGTTGCCCTGGACGCCGTCGTTGATGACCTGCAGGGTGAGCGCGCCGTCGCGGTGCGTCAGGGACACGGTGATCTCGGTCGCGTTCGCGTGCTTGTCCACGTTGCGCATCGCCTCGGCGAGCACGGACTGCAGGAGCGCCTCGAGCCGGTCCGGGACGCGGACGCCCTCCTGCCAGTTGACGCGCACGCGCGGGTCGTGCTCCTCGAGGCGGTCGATCATGCGGCGCAGGGTCGTCTTCGTCTCGTGCTCGGGCGGCGCGAGCTGGCGCTCCAGCGAGCCGCGCAACTCGGCGAGCACGGAGCGCACCTCCGCGTGGGCGCGCTTGCGGTCCTCGTCGGAGAGCGGCCCCTCGGCCCCGAGCACCAGCGAGAGCCCGAAGAGGCGCTGGATCACCTGGTCGTGGATCTCGCGCGCGAGCGCGATGCGCTCGCTGAGGCGGTTGGCGCGCTCGCGCATGCTGGTCGAGCGCTCGACGCTGGCGACGAGCGCGGCGCCGCGCGCCAGGGTGCGCAGCGGCAGCCGCTCGGACTCGTCGAGCTCGAACTCCGCCCCGTTGCAGTCGGCGAAGATCACGCCGAGCCAGGCCCCGCCCGCCGAGACCGGCACGCAGGCGACGGCGTTGGTGCCGATCGCCTCGGCGACGTGCACCGGGATCTCGCCGGAGAGGTCGCCAGAGGCGATCACCACGTCGTCCTGCTCGAGCGCGCGCTGGGCGAGCGGCGCGTCGGCGAGCGTGCCCTCGACCTGGCGCGCCACGTCCGGGTCGATCCCCGCCGAGCCCGCCGTGCGCACCGCGCGGTAGGCCGGGTCGTAGAGCATCAGCATCGCCCGCTCGAGCCGGGTGAGCCGGCAGACGGCGGCGCAGAGGCGGTCGTAGAACTCGGCCGGGTCGATGGCGTCGGAGCCGAGCTGCTCGACGAGCACATCGACGGCCTGGTCACGCGGCGAGGTCATTCCGGGGAATGAAAGTACTCGCGCGCCCGACCGAACGTCAGCCCGGCGGGCGCGCGGGGCGCCTCAGACGCCGAGCGTCCGGCGGCGGCGGTCGGCGAGGGCCTCGAACGGGCCGATCAGCCACCAGGCGACGACCGCCGCGAACGAGCTCCAGAACGCGAGCGGGACGGAGATCAAAAAGAACGCGACCGGCGCCATCGACTGCAGCAGGTCCCACCGGTAGGCCCGCCGCGTCGGCGGCTGGCTCAGCAGGTCGCGCTTGTAGGCGTGCTGGAACATGACCACCTCGAGCCCGCTGGCCACGGCGATCACGACGGCGTAGATCGACACCGCGAGCGGGTTGTAGAAGTAGTCGCCGAGCAGCGCCGTCGGGAACGGCATGAAGGCGATGATCGCCAGGTAGACCAGGTTCCAGAGGATGACGCCGGTGTCCATCCGCGCGAGGCTCCCGATGAACGTGTGGTGCGCGAGCCAGTAGCGCCCGATCACGGCGAAGCTGATGAAGAACGAGATGATCTGCTCGCTCATCTCGTTGAGCTTCTCGGCGAGCTCGCGGATGCTGTCCGCGTCGGTGAGCGCGGGCACGGCGACCTCGACCACGAGCAGCGTCATCGCGATCGCGAAGATCGCGTCGCTGAACGCGACCACGCGCGTGAACTCGTCCGTGCCGCGGTCGTGAGTCCGCGGCGGCGCGGCCGCGCCCCGCGCGGCGGGATCCCGGCTGGCGTACTCGTGGGACATGGCGGCGCCCACACTAACCCGCGGGCCCGCCGGAACCGCGGCGCCCGTCCCGCATCGCGAACGCGCGGTTACGGCTCCCCGGGAGCCTGAACCGCGAACTCGCGAGGAGGGGTTTCACGAAGTCGCAGCACGCCCGCGCGCGGGCGCCGCCCCTACCGCTCGAGCAGCGGCTCGCCCGGCAGCGCGGCGTCGTCCACGCCCAGCACCGCCGCGACCGTCGCCGCGACGTCCACCAGGCGCGCCGGGCGGGACGGCTCGCGCAGGCGGGACGCGCCGGGGGCGAGCACCGCCCAGGCGTCGCCCGCGGTGTGGTTGCCCGAGCGGCCGCTGCCGGTGCCGGCGCGGCGCACCTCGCCGAAGCGGTCGGAGACGAGGTGGTCGAGGCGGGTGGCGGGGCGCTCGCTCCAGCGCACGCTCAGGTCGGGCAGGCGGTCGGCGCGCTCGCCGGGGTAGAGGTCGGCGACGCGCACGACCTCCGCCACGGCGGGCTCCCCGTCGGGGTCGCGGAAGGTGCGCAGGCCGGACTCGATCTCCGCGCAGAGCGCCTCCGCCTCGGCCGGGTCGACGATCCCGTCGCGTTCGCGCCCGCGCAGGTTGAGGCGGATGTAGCCCTGGTTGTCGGCCGGGTGGGCGAAGGCGCGCGTCGCGCTCCAGTCGAGCCCGCGCAGCTCGAGCCGCGCGGTGAGCTCGAGCGCGAGCCGGTCGGGGATCGCGTTCGCGATCGCGCCCCGCCAGCGCGTGGGCAGCGCGGCGCGCAGCCGCCAGATCCAACCCGCGGCGTCGTCCTCGGGAAGCGGCCCGCCGCGCAGGACGGCGGCGAGCATCCCGGGCAAAAGATCGGCGCGGCTCGTATTCACGTCCATCCCGACCGCGGAGGTGACGATCACGTCGTCGTCCTCACGCAGCGCCCGCACGACCCGGCCGATCGCCCGGTCGACGGCGCGGTAGACCTCGCGCAGCGCGCTCTCCAGCTCGGCCCGCTCGCGCGCGGGCGGCTCGTCGCCGAGCTGCGAGAGGTCCCAGAACTGGTGACCCGCTAGATGGGCGGCGCTGAACGTGAGCCAGGCGAGGTCGTAGCGCTCCTCGCCCATGAGCCGCAGGGCCGCGTCGGCCACCCGCCCCGGCGCGGCGACGAGCTTGGCCTTGAGCCCGAGCAGCTCGCGGGTGGTCGGCCGGCCGAAGATCTCCGTGGCCTGCGGCCCGGGCGGCACGCGCCTGCCCGCCTCCGCGGGCGCGGCCCAGCGGGGCAGCACGACCCGGTCGCGGAACCCCACCCCGCAGGCGAGCGTCCCCCACTCCGCGCGCCACTCGCCCGGCGGGCGGCTCTCGTAGGGGTCGACCGCGAGCGTGCGCAGCCCGGCGCGCGCCAGCAGCTCCCACACCGGCGCGGGCGCGTCGAACGCCCGCGCGTAGCGCGCGCGCTGCTCGGCGGCCGACCACTGGAACGGGTAGAAGAGCCCGTGGTCGCCGAGCTCGCGCCCGCTGTAGAGCGTGTAGAACGCGCCCGCGGCGAAATCGACCGCCGGGGTGTCGAGCACGGTGTGGCGGCCGCGCTCGCGCAGCGCCGCCAGCTCCGGCAGCTCGCCCTCCGCGAGCATGCGCTCGACCAGCGCCACGCTCGCCGCGTCGAACTGCAGCACGCAGATCACAGCGGCACCGCCCCCTCGGCGCAGTTCACGCGCTCGCCGCCGAGCGCAAGCGAGCGCGCCGCGCACGCGATCAGCGCCATGACGCGCGCGCCCTCCTCGGCCGTCGCGAGCTCGCCCGGCTGCCCCCCGCGCACCACCGCCGCGAACGTCGCGAGCTGAGCCGCCAGCGAGGCCACGAGCGGATGGGGGCCCGGGCGCAGCCGCTGGGCCACGCCGCGCACGAGGCCGCCCTGGGTGCGGCGCTCGACGACGGCCCCCTCCGCGTCGCGCACGACGACGCGCTCGCGGTGGAAGCGGTCGCACGCACAGGCGATCCGCGCGCGCCCGCGGTCGCCCGCGATGTCGATGCGCACCCGCTCGGGCCGCGAGGAGCCGGCGGCGAGCGAGCGCGGCGAGCCCAGGCCGGCGCGCAGCGCCAGGTCGACCAGGTGCGGCGCGAGGTCCAGCAGGGCCGGGTCGCGGACCTCGAGCGGCGCCCACGAGAAGCGGCGGTAGTTGAGCTCGAGCTCGATCACGCCGCCCTCCGGCAGGACGTCGCGCAGCCCGCGCCCGAGCGAGAAGCGGCGGTTGAACCCGACGTAGGGAGCGGGCTCGAGCGCCGCCAGCCGCCGCGCCCCCTCCAGATCGGGCGCGGGCGGCTTCTCGACCAGGCACGGCAGCCCGGCCGCGGCGGCGAGCTCGGCCACCGGCTCGTGCGTTGCGGGCGGCGAGGCTACGACGAGCCCGTCGACCTCCCCCGCCTCGATCAGCTCCTCGGCGCTCGCGTGCGCGCGCGCCTCCGTGCCGGCGAGCAGGTCGCGGCGCTCGGCGTCGGGGTCGGCGAAGGCGACGAACTGCACCGTGGGCGTGAGCTCAGCGGCCGGCACGTAGCCGACCTCGGCGAGGCGCCCGCAGCCGACGAGTCCGAGCCTGGCGGGGACGAGGATCACGGCTGGCCCTCCTCCCCGGCCCGCTCTCCGCGAGCGCGCCTCCACCCCGCGGCGCCGTGCGCCGCGAACGCGGCGCCGGCGGCGGCAGCGGCCGTCACGTGGTGGAGCAGGTGCAGCGGGACGCCGGCGAGCGCGAGCCGCGGTCCCCCGGCCCGGGCGAGCACCGCGTAGAAGGGCAGGTTCGCCGCCACGCTCGCCGCGACGAGGGCGAGGGCGGCGCGCGGCCGGCGCGCGCAGAGCGCGAGCGCGGCGAGCGCGGCCGCCCCGGTGGCGAGCCGCTGGCGGCGCGAGAGGTTCAGGCTCCCCGCCAGCCGGCCGCGCTCGAGCTGCAGCCGCATCCACGGCAGCCCGCGCCGGGCGAAGTCGGTGAAGACCATCCCGCGGAGCGTCCAGCGCTTGAGGTGGGTGCCGCGGATCTCGGGGTCGAGCACGATCCGCGTCCCGCGCTCGCGCAGCCGCATGCCGAGCTCGATGTCCTCCACCGAGGACTGCGGGAAGCGGCGCTCGTCGAAGCCGCCCACGGCCTCCCAGGCGCTGCGGCGCACCGCGCCGAGCCCGGCCCAGAAGGTCTCAGCCTCGCCCGCCGCGCCCGCGTGGATGTGGTGGTGCAGGAGGTTTCGGAAGCGCGAGACCGCCCCGGGCGCCGCGGGGCTCTCGTCGTAGGCGCCGAAGACCGCCCCGAGCGCGGGGTCGGCCGCGAAGGCGGCCTCGATCCGCGCGAGCGCGTCGGCATGCACCGCCACGTCGGCGTCCACGAAGACCAACACGTCGCCCCGCGCCCGGCGCGCGCCCGCGTTGCGCGCGGCGGCGGGCCCCGGCGCCGCGGCCTCCTCGACCACGATCAGCTCGGCGTCGGCGGGCAGCGCCTCCCGGAGCGCCGCGACGCAGCGCTCGAGCGTTGCGGGCGAGTCTGTCGCTGGGACGATGACGGAGAGCATGGAGAGGGTGGCCCTGGCCGGCGGCCAACGTTAACGCCCTCCGCCGCGCCCCAACCGCACGTTCAGCCCTGGTCGTCGTTTTTCGAACACGTGGGCTGAACGTGCGCCCGGGCCCGCCGGACTTTCAGCCGTGGTGTGCGTTTTTCGAATACCAGGGCTGAACGTTGGGTTGGGGCGGCGGCGCGCGGGCGCCTGGGTTGCGCGTAGGTTTATTAGGGATGCCTAACTCCCCTGCTGACCAGCCGGTCGCCGTGCTCGGCGCTGGGCCGGCGGGCCTGACGGCCGGCTACGCGCTCGCGAAGCGCGGCGAGCCCGTGGTCCTCTACGAAGCCGACGAGGTCGTCGGTGGCCTCGCTCGCACCGTCGTGCGCGACGGCTACCGGTTCGACCTGGGCGGGCATCGCTTCTTCACGAAGAGCGCGGAGGTCGAGGCCCTCTGGCACGAGGTGCTGGGCGACGAGCTGCTCGTGCGCCCGCGGCTCTCGCGCATCCGCTGGCGCGGGCGCTTCATCGAGTACCCGCTGCGGCTCGGGGACGTGATGCGCAAGGTCGGCCCGGTGGAGCTCGTGCGCTGCGCAGCGTCGTACGCCGCCGCGCTCGCCCGCCGGCGCCGCGAGGCCGAGACCTTCGAGGAGTGGGTCAGCCAGCGCTTCGGGCGCCGCCTGTTCGAGCTCTTCTTCCGCTCCTACACCGAGAAGGTCTGGGGCGTGCCGACCAGCGAGATCCGCGCCGAGTGGGCGGCGCAGCGCATCCGCGAGCTCTCGCTCGGGCGCGCCGTGCGCGCCGCGCTGCTCGGCGACGGGGGCCAGGTGCACAGCCTGATCGACCGCTTCCACTACCCCCGCCTCGGGCCCGGGCAGATGTGGGAGGAGATGGCGGCGGCCACCGAGCGCTTCGGCGGCGAGGTCCGCGTGCGCGCCCCGGTGACGGCGCTCGAGCACGACGGCGAGCGCGTCACCGCCGTCCGCGCCGGGGACGAGCGGCGCGAGGCGCGCGCGGTGATCTCCTCGCTGCCGCTTCGCGAGGCGGTCGCGTGCTTCGACCCCGCCGCCCCCGACGAGATCCGCGCGGCCGCCCGCGGCCTGCGCTACCGCGACTTCCTGACGGTCGCGCTCGTCGTGCGCGGCGCCGATCCCTTCCCCGACAACTGGGTCTACGTCCACGACCCCGACGTGCGCGTCGGGCGCATCCAGAACTTCCGCGCCTGGAGCCCCGACATGGTCCCCGACCCCGACCGCTCCTGCGTCGGCATGGAGTACTTCTGCTTCGAGGGCGACGAGCTCTGGGAGACCGAGGACGAGCGCCTCGTCGAGCTCGCGACCGCCGAGCTCGAGCGCACCCGCCTCGTCGAGCCCGGCCGGGTCGAGCGCGGCTACGTCGTGCGCGTGCCCAAGGCGTACCCGATCTACGACTCCCGCTACGCCGAGCGCGTCGCCGTGATCCGCGGCTGGCTGGAGCGCTTCGCAAACCTCCAGCAGATCGGCCGCAACGGCCTGCACCGCTACAACAACTCGGACCACTCGATGCTCACCGCCCTGCGCGCCGTCGAGAACGTCTGCGACGGCGCCGCGCACGACATCTGGGCGGTGAACGCCGACAGCGTCTATCACGAGGAGGCGGTGCCCGAGGAGCACCCCTACCGGCGCGCCCCGGTCACCCCCGCGCTTGAGGCGGCCGAGCCCGAGCCCGCGCAGAGCGGGGCCCGGTAGGCCGACCAGCGGCCCTCGGCGCCGACCGGCCGGCCGCGCAGGCGCGCGAGCGTGCCCACGCCCGGCGCGGCCCGCGGCCCGATCACGAGCGTGCCGCGCCGCGGCGCGACCGGCCCCGAGTACTCGACCCGGTGGAGCGGCACCTCGAGCCGCCAGGCGAGCGCGGTCTCGACGACGAGGTCCGTGGTCGCGAGCGGAGCGCACGCGAGCAGCGCCTCGCGGTCGCGCTCGGCGAGCGCGAACAGCTCGTCCACGCCCTGGGCGAAATCGCGCGCCTCGGCCAGCTGCCCCGGGATGCGCTCGGCGCGAAGGCCCGCGTCGGCGAGCCCCGCGGCGGCCAGAAGCACGGCGAGCGCCGTCGCCGCAGCGCCGCGGGCGGCGCCCCGGCGGCGCGCCCGCAGCGCGCCGAATAGGCGCACGAGCCCCACGCCGCCGAGCACGCAGGCGAGCGCGGCCGGCGGCGCCATGAAGCGCGGCAGGCCCGCGTAGCCGCCCGCCGCGAGCACGGCGACGAGCGCGATCCACGCGAGCGCCCCGGCGGCCAGCGCGGCGGTCGCCCGCTCGCGTTCGCCCGCGGTCCCCGCCCGCACCGCGCCGAACGCCAGCGCCCCCGCCCACAGCGCCCCGAGCCAGAGCGCGGCCGGGACGAGCTCGGCGGCGCGCCCGAACACCTCGAGCGCCTCGGCGGGCGGAGAGCCCGTGCCCTCCCGGGCCCGCCGTGCCCCCTCGAGCGCGTCGCCCGCGCCGAGCAGGTCGGGCCCGAACCACAGCACGGCGACGAGCACTGCCCCCACCGCCACCGGCCACGCCCGCAGGCGCCCCGCGCGCGCCTCACGCCACGCGTAGCCCGCGGCGAACGGCCACGCCTCCGGGCGGATCAGGCAGACGAGCCAACCCAGGCTCGCGGCGAGGACGGGCCTGCGCGCGAGCGCGGCGAGCACGGCGGCGAGGACGAGGGTCACGAGCAGCGGCTCGGAGAGCCCGCCCGCGAACTGCCGCGCCCACGGCGTGAACGAGTCGTGCAGAAGCAGCGTGCCCACCGCGGCGAGGCCCGCCGCCCACGCGGCGCGGCGGCCCCGCGACCCCTCGAGCCGCCAGGCGAGCACGCCGGCGAGCGGGGCCACCGCGAGCCAGCCCCAGCGCGCGATGAAAAGCCACAATTGCGGCGCGACCTCGCCCGCCCACGCGAACGGCACCGAGACCAGCACGGGCAGCGGCTTCCACGACGGGCCAGCCGAGGTGTCCAGGTCCAAGTGGCCGAGCTCGCGCGCCCAGACCAGCCAGCCCCAGGGGTCGAACACCGGCGCGAACGGCGCCAGCAGGCTGACCGCGGCGAGCCCCGCGAGCGCGACAGCCGCGAGCGCGAAGGGCCTAGCGGAGCGCCCGCCGGGACGCCCGCGGGCGGCGGCCGGACCGCTCGCAACCCTTTTGCTCAGCGTAGAATTCGGCATCCCTAATGGCCCTTCGGCATCTTCTCACCGCGCTGTGCGGGATCGCAGCCTGCCTGACGCTAGCCGCCTGTGGCGCATCGACCTCCGGAAGCGGCGGCGGTCCCCCCGAGCCTGAGGAAAAGGGCATCACGCTGTACTCGGGCCGGATCGCGGCCGCGATCGGCGGCGCGGTCGACGCCTACGAGGCCGAGGTCAACAAGGACGTGCAGGTGCGCTTCGCCGACACCGCCGACCTCGCCGCGACGATCGTCGAGGAGGGCGACGCCTCGCCCGCCGACGTCTTCTTCGCGCAGGAGCCCGGCGCGCTGAGCGCGCTCGCCGACCGGGGCCTGCTCGCCAAGCTCCCCGACGACATCCTGCGCCGGGTCCCGCCCCAGTACCGCGACCCGCAGGGCCGCTGGGTCGGGGTCACCGGGCGCGCCCGGGTGATCGGCTACTCCAAGGAGAACGTCGACCCATCCGAGCTGCCCGACTCGCCGCTCGAGCTGACCGAGCCCAAGTGGCGCGGGCGCGTGGGCTGGGGGCCGCAGACCGGGTCGCTGCAGGAGTACGTGACGGCGCTGCGCCTCGAGTACGGCGACGAGCGCACCCGCGAGTGGCTGGAGGGCATGGTCGCCAACGACGCGCAGGCCTACCCGAACAACGTCGCGATCCGCGACGCGATCGCCGCGGGCGAGATCGACGTCGGCCTGCTCAACCACTACTACATCGCCCAGGCCGTGGCCGCCGAGGGCGAGGACTACCCCGTCGGCGTCCACTTCCCACCGGAGGGGCTCGGCTCGCTCGTGCTGATCGCCGGCGCCGCCGTGCTGGAGTCGAGCGACCGCAAGGAGGAGGCGTTCGACTTCGTGCGCTCGCTGCTCTCCGAGGAGACGCAGACCTTCTTCACGCGCAGCTCCAAGGAGTACCCGCTCGCCAAGGGAGTCGAGCCCGACCCGTCGCTCGAGGTGCCGCTCAAGGACATCCCGTCCCCGCCCGGCAACCGCACCGACGTCTCGGAGCTGCAGGCGACGATCGAGCTCATGGAAGAGGCGGGGGCGCTCTGACCCATGGTCGGAGCGCTGCTCGGCCGGCAGCGCCCGCCCACAGCGCTCCTCGTCGCGGGCGTGGTCGTGGGCCTCGGCGCCGTGCTGCCCGCCGCCTACCTGTTCGTCGTCGTGGGCGGCGATCTGGGCGCGGCGCTGGATGAGGCCCTTGCCGCCGACACCGCGCTCGTCGTCCTGCGCAGCCTCGGGCTGACCGCGGCGGTCTGCCTCACCGCGATCGCGATCGCGCTGCCGCTCGCCTGGCTCACGAGCCGCACCGACCTCCCGGGCCGTCGGGTCTGGGCGACGCTCGCCGCCCTGCCGCTCGTCATCCCCAGCTACGTCGGCGCGTACCTGATCATCGCCGCCCTCGGCCCGAACGGCATGCTCCAGGACCTCCTCGGAGTCGAGCGGCTGCCCTCCATCTACGGCTTCCCGGGCGCCTGGCTAGCCCTCTCGCTCTTCACCTTCCCGCTCGTCCTGCTCCCCGTCCGCTCGACCCTGCAGCGGCTGGACCCGCAGCTCGAGGAGGCGGCCCGCTCGATGGGCCGCACGCCCGCCGAGACCTTCCGGACGGTTGTCCTGCCGCAGCTTCGGCCCGCGCTCGCCGCGGGCAGCGTGCTCGTCGCCCTCTACGTGATGAGCGACTTCGGCGCGGTCTCGATCATGCGCTTCGAGTCGTTCACGACCGAGATCTACGTCCAGTACCGCTCCTCGTTCGACCGCACCGGCGCGGCCAGCCTCGCGGCGGTGCTCGTCCTGCTGATGCTGGTCCTGATCTGGCTGAACGGCCGGGTCCACCGCCGGCAGGCCCTCTACCGCTCCACGCCCGGCACCGCGCGCCCGGCGCGCCCCTACCCGCTCGGCCGGTGGCGCTGGCCTGCGCTCGCCTTCTGCGCCGCGGTGGTGCTCGCGGGCCTCGCGCTGCCCGTCGGCGTGCTGGTCTACTGGGCGTCGAAGGGGATCAGCGCGGGTGCCATGTCCAGCGAGCTCGTCGGCGCGCTCGCGTTCAACTCGCTGATGACGGGCGCGCTCGCTGCGGTCGCGGGCGGGATCGCCGCGGTGATCGTCGCCGTGCTCGCCGCGCGCTACCCCAATCCGCTGAGCCGCTGGATCGAGCGCTGCGGGCACGCGGGCTACGCGCTGCCGGGCGTGGTCGTCGCGCTCGGCCTCGTCTACTTCGCGACGCGCGCGGCGCCCGCGATCTACCAGACGGTCGGCCTGCTGGTCTTCGCGCTCACCGTCCACTACCTGCCGCTCGCGATCGGCCCGATCGCGACGGCGCTCGGGCAGGTCTCGCCCCGGGTCGAGGAGGCCGCCCGCAACCTCGGGCGCTCGCAGCTCACGGTGTTCCGGACGATCACCGCGCCGCTCGCGCGCGGCGGCGTGTTCGCCGGCGCCGCGCTCGTCTTCCTGCACGCGATCAAGGAGCTCCCTGCCACACTGATCTTGGCCCCAACAGGCTTCGAGACATTGGCGACCGAGATCTGGGAACAGACGACGTTCGGGTTCTACGAGGCGAGCGCGATCCCGGCCCTCGTCCTCGTCGCGATCGCGGCGCCGCCCCTGTACCTGCTGAGCGAGCGGGGCACGGTGACGGCGTGAGCGCGGCGACCGGCGAGACGCTCGCGGTCCGCGGGCTGCGCAAGAGCTTCGGCCCGGTCCGGGCCGTGGACGGCGCGGACTTCGACGTGCCCGCCGGGACGATCTGCGCGCTGCTCGGGCCGAGCGGCTGCGGCAAGACCACGACGCTGCGGCTGATCGCCGGGCTCGAGCGCGCCGACGCGGGCACGATCTCGCTCGGCGACCGGGAGCTCAACGGCCCCGGGACGTTCGTCCCGCCGGAGCGGCGGCGCATCGGCATGGTCTTCCAGGACTACGCGCTCTTCCCGCACATGGACGTGGCCGGCAACGTGGGCTACGGCCTCGGCCGCAACCCCGATCCCGAGCGCGTGCGCGAGACGCTCGCGCTCGTCGGGCTCGAGGCGGAAGCCCGCCGGCCCGTGCACGAGCTCTCCGGCGGCCAGCAGCAACGGGTCGCGCTCGCCCGCGCGCTCGCACCCACCCCCGACCTCGTCCTGCTCGACGAGCCCTTCTCGAACCTCGACGCCTCGATGCGCGAGCGGCTGCGCGAGGAGGTGCGCGCGATCCTCGCCGACTCCGGCGTGACCGCGCTCTTCGTCACGCACGACCAGGAGGAGGCGCTCTCGATCGCCGACCGCGTCGCGGTCATGCGCGAGGGGCGGATCGAGCAGGTCGGCACGCCCGAGGAGATCTACTCGCGCCCGGCGACGCGCTGGATGGCGGAGTTCATCGGCGAGATCGAGGTGCTGCCCGGCGAGGCGAGCGGGGGCCGCGCGCGGTGCGTGCTCGGCACGCTGCCCGCCGACAGCGGCGTCGAGGGCCCGGTGGACGTGCTCGTGCGCCCCGAGTCGGTCGCAATCGGGCTGCACGGCCCGCAGGGGTCGCCGACGGCGACCGTCGTCTCGCGCAAGTTCTACGGCCACGACCAGCTGCTCGAGCTCGAGCTGAGCACGGGCGAGCGCCTGCGCTCGCGCCGCCTCGGCTTCCCCCAGTGGCACCCCGGCGACCGGGTCCAGGTGTGGATCGAGGGCCCGGCCGACGTGCTCGCGCGCGACGGGGGATAGGCACACCCCCACTGCACGCAGCTGCGCGCACTCCGCGATCCGGCCCATCCACCGGCCCGCCCGCGTGCACCGGCCCGCCGAGTGTGCGAAAACGTTGCAATGAGCAACGGGAACGCACGGTCGGCGGAGGGCGCGCCGGAAGACGCGCGCTACGTGTGGCGCGAGCCGGTGCGCGGCGCCTACCCGCCGCTCGGCGTCATGCGCCTGGCGGGGATCGAGCGCCTGCGGCTGTGGCTGCAGCACGGTCCGCATCCCCCGCTCACGCACCTCACCGGGGCCCGCCTCACCGGGGCCGGCGACGGCACGGCCGAGGCCGCGATGCCCGCGTCGCCGTGGCTGGTCAACTCGGCGGGCGTGATCGGCGGCGGCACGCTCGCGATCCTCGCGGACATCGTCTTCAGCTGCGCCGCCGAGACCCAGCTGCCGCCGGCGATCCCCTACACCACGGCCGAGCTCTCGCTCACCTTCCTGCGGCCCACGCCGCTCGGCGCGGAGCTCCACGCCCACGGGCAGGCGATCCACGTGGGCCACACGGTCGGGCTCTCCGAGGCCTTCGTGCTCGGGCCGGGCGACCGGCTGATCGCGCACGGCACCTCGCGCCTCGCGCTCCTGCCCGAGCTCGACGAGCTGCCGGAAGCCCCGGCTGAGCCCGAACCGGACCGGGACCCCGGCGCGTTCGAGCCGATGACGAGCCTCCCGGCCGCCGGGGAGCCGATCGGCCAGTCGCAGTGGGGATCGCGAAGCGGCGCGGACGTGCTCGCCGGCCAGATCAGCGGCTCCCTTCCCTCTCCCCCGCTCCACTACCTGACCGGGCTCACGCTCCGCGAGGCGGCGGACGGGCGGGCGACCATGACCCTCCCGGCCTCCGAGTGGCTCGCGAGCCCGACGGGGCTCCTTCAGGGGGGCGTGATCGCGATGCACGCTGACACGACGATGCAGTCCGCGGTCGTCTCGCTCGCGCCCGCCGGCACGGCGGTCGCCGGCCTCGACCTCAAGGTGAACTACCTGCGGCCGGGGATCGCCGACGGCCGGGAGCTCACGGCGCGGGCGGAGGTCGTCCACGCGGGCCGGACGCTCGCGATCACGCGCGCCGAGGTGCGGAACGCCGACGACAAGCCGATCGCGCTCGCCACGGGCAGCTCGATCTTCCTCCCCGGCCGCCCGGCGGCCCTCGACGACCGCGAGTTCCCCGGCGAGGCCGGGTAGGCGGCCCCGGCCGACTCAGGGTGGACGTCACCGGGGACCCGGAGCCGAACGGACGCACCAAGCTGCGCCGCTCGCCGCGCGGGGCCGTGCTCGCCGCCGACGAGACGGCCGCCCGCGCCACGATCCTCCGCAAGCCGGACACCGGCGCATTCGAGCGCGGCGCCAAGCGCAAGCGCGTCTCACTCGGCTTCGGCCTCGGCCCCGTAGTCGATCACGAGCGGGCCGTCGCCGAAGGCCACGCCCTCGAAGTAGAGGCCGTGGGCGGGCGCGGTCTCGCCCGCGCGCTCGCGGGGCGCGCCCTCGAGCAGCGCCTCGAAGTCCTCGACGCTGCGCCGCCCGCCCGCCACCTCGAGCATCGTCCCGACGAGCACGCGGATCATGTTGCGCATGAAGGCGTCCGCCTCGATCAGGAACGCGAGCACGCGCTCGGACTCCTCCTCCCAGCGCGCGTCCGTGACCACGCGCTCGAAGCGCACGTGGTCGGTCCTCGTGGGCGTGAAGGCGGTGAAGTCGTGCTCGCCGATGAGCGCCTCGGCGCAGGCGTCCAAGCGGGCGCGGTCGACGGGGTAGCGCCACCACAGCGCCCGCCCCTCCTCGAAGGGGTCGCGGATCGCGCCGGTCAGCACCCGGTAGCGGTAGCGGCGCCGGCGCGCCCAGCGCCGCGCGTCGAACCCGTCGGGTGCGCGCTCGGCGGCGAGCACCGCGACGTCGCGCGGGAGCACCGCGTTGATGCGCTCGGCGAAGCGGTCCGGGGGCTCGCGGTCGGTCTCGAAGCTCGCCACCTGCCCGGTCGCGTGCACGCCGGCGTCGGTGCGCCCCGCGACCGTGAGCTCGACGTCCACTCCACCGAGGATCCGCCCCACCGCGCGCTCGAGCTCCCCCTGCACCGTGCGCAGGCCGGGCTGGCGGGCCCAGCCCGCGAAGCGCGTGCCGTCGTAGGCGATCGTGAGCTTCCAGCTCGCCACGGCCCGCAAGCGTATGCGGACGGGCCCGGCAGAGCCCCGCCGCCCAGCTACCTGCGCCGCTTCAGGACGGCGACCCCGCCCAGCGCCTCATCCGTGGTCACGCGCACGCGCCGTCCGCCCGGAGAGGGCGCCAGGCCGAAGGCGGACGCGAGCTCCGCGCTCTCAGGCCTGCCGGAGAGCCGCGGACGAGACCCTGGGCCTTGCGCCGGACGGTCAGACGAGCTCGAGCAGCACCATCTCGGTGGAGTCCGAGCGGCGCGGGCCGAGCTTCACGATGCGCGCGTAACCGCCGTTGCGGTCCGCGTAGCGAGGCGCGATCTCCTCGAAGAGCTTGTGGACCAGGAACTTGTCCTGGCCGAGCTCGGCGAGGGCCTGGCGGCGGGCGTGCAGGTCGCCGCGCTTGCCGAGCGTGATCAGCTTCTCAAGCTGCGGCTTCGCGGCCTTCGCCTTCGCCTCGGAGGTGCGGATGCGCTCGTGGTCGATGACCTCGCGACAGAGGTTGCGGAGCAGCGCCTTGCGGTGGGCGCTGGAGCGCGAGAGCTTTCCCTTTTGCTTTGCGTGACGCATTGTTCCTTCGGAGGTCGCCCGAGGGCGCGAGCAATCCTAGCCCGCGCCCGCGGATAGCTGCTTCGCCCTACTCCTCCCGCAGGCTCAGGCCGAGCTGCGCGAGGGCGTCCTTCACCTCTTCCGTCGAGCGCTTGCCGAAGTTCGGGATCGCGTTGAGCTCCGACTCCGAGCGCTGGATGAGGTCGCCGACCGTCTGGATGCCGGCGCGCTTCAGGCAGTTGTAGGCGCGCACGCCGACCTCGAGCTCCTCGATGAGGCGGTCGTCGCCCTCGGCCGCCTGGCTGGCGCCGGCGCCCTCGGCCTCAGCCTCCTCGCGGTTCTCGCGGGCGGTGAGCTCCTCGACCCGGTCGGCGTCGGTGAAGATCGCCAGCGACTTGATGAGGATCTCGGCGGCCTCCCGCACGGCCGCGCCGGGCTCGATCGAGCCGTCCGTCTCGACCTCGAGCGAGAGCTTGTCGAAGTCGGTGCGCTGCCCCACGCGCGCGGACTCGACGTGGTAAGCCGCCCGGCGGATCGGCGAGAAGATCGAGTCGATCGGGATCACGCCGATCGGCTGGTCGTCCGACTTGTTCTCCTCGGCCGGCGAGTAGCCGCGACCGCGCCCGATGGTCAGGTACATCTCGAGCTTGGTCTTCTTCTCGAGGGTCGCGATCGGCGCGTCGGGGTTGAGGATCTCGACGCCCGCGGGCAGGTCGATGTCCTTCGCGGTGATCTCGCCCGGACCGCTGGCGACGAGCGGGGCCTCGACCTCGTCGGCCTCCGAGTGCATGCGCACGACGATGTCCTTGAGGTTGAGGACGATGTCGGTGACGTCCTCCTTGACACCCTCGATCGTGGAGAACTCGTGCGCGACGCCCTCGATGCGAACGCTCTTGATGGCCGCGCCGCCCAGAGAGGAGAGCAGCACACGACGCAGGCTGTTCCCGAACGTGTAGCCGAACCCCTTGTCGAGGGGCTCGATCACGAACGTGCCACGCCTCTCGTCGGCGTCCTGCTTGGTGATCTTCGGAACTTGAAACTCGGGCAGGGTGGTCATGGGGCTTCTCCGGTTGTTGCGGGTTCGGATGAGCTCAGCTCGATTACTTCGAGTAGAGCTCGACGATCAGCTGCTCCTGGACCGGGGTCTCGATCTCGCTGCGCTCGGGCAGGCGAAGGACCTTCGCGGTCAGGGCATCGTGATCGGCCTGCAGCCACGGCGGAACGGCCGCGGTCAGCTCGGTCGCCGCGCGCACCACATCGGCTGCACGGGAGTCCGGCTTGATCGAGATGACGTCGTCGGGCCGGACCTGGTAGCTCGGGATATCGACGCGCTTGCCGTTGATCAGCCAGTGGCCGTGCCTGATCAGCTGGCGCGCCTGGCGGCGGGAAGCCGCGAAGCCGAGCCTCACCAAGACGTTGTCGAAGCGGCGCTCGAGCAGGCGCAGGAGGTTCTCGCCGGTGACGCCCTCCTGGCGGGCGGCCTTCTCGTAGTAGGAGCGGAACTGCTTCTCGAGGATCTGGTAGTAGCGGCGCGCCTTCTGCTTCTCGCGGAGCTGGTTGCGGTACTCCGACGCGCGCACGCGGCCGCGGCCGTGCTCACCCGGCGGGTACGAGCGGCGCTCGACGCCGCACTTGTCGGTGAGGCAGCGCTCGCCCTTCAGGAAGAGCTTCTGCCCCTCGCGGCGGCACTGCTTGCAGACCGGTCCGGTATCGCGAGCCATCTCAGACCCTCCGCCGCTTCTTCGGGCGGCAACCGTTGTGTGCTTGCGGGGAAACGTCCTTCACGGTCGTCACCTGCAGACCGGCCGCCTGCAGCGAGCGGATCGCCGTGTCGCGCCCGGAGCCGGCGCCCTTAGCGTGGACCTCCACGCGCTCGAGGCCGTGCTCCATGCCCTTGCGGGCGGCGGCGTCGGCGGTCACCTGCGCGGCGAACGGGGTCGACTTGCGCGAGCCCTTGAAACCGGCCGAGCCGGCGGACTCCCAGACGATCACGTTCCCCTCGGGGTCGGTGATGGTGACGATCGTGTTGTTGAAGCTCGTCTTGATGTGCGCTATGCCGTACGGGATGTTCTTGCGGACCCGACGGCGAGCGCGTCCCTTGCGCGGCTGGGGCATCTAGATCCTCGCCTCCCTACTTCTTCCCCGGCTTCTTCTTGCCGGCGACGCTCATGCGCCGCGGGCCCTTGCGGCTCCGGGCGTTGGTCTTGGTGCGCTGGCCACGGACGGGCAGCCCGCGGCGATGGCGGATGCCGCGGTAGCAGCCGATCTCGGAGAGGCGCTTGATGTTCTGGGCACGCTCGCGGCGCAGGTCGCCCTCGACCTCGCGCGACTCGACCTCGTCGCGGAGCCTGATGGTCTCCTCCTCGGTCAGGTCCTTGACGTAGGTGTCCGGGTCGATGCCGACCTTCTGGAGGACCTCGTTGGCGGTCGAGCGGCCGATCCCGTAGATGTAGGTCAGCCCGATCTCAACCCGCTTGTTGAGAGGGAGATTTACTCCTGCGATACGTGCCATGCGCTCCTTAGCCTGCCGTTCTCCTTAGCCCTGGCGCTGCTTGTGCCGGGGGTTCGAGCAGATCACGAGGACGCGGCCGCGCCGGCGGATCACCCGGCACCGCTCACACATCGGCTTCACTGACGCTCGAACTTTCACTTTCTTTCTACCTACCCATTCCGCCGCCGCGCGCCTCGCGGGTCGCGCTCGCAGCGCGTAAATCGTCGGTCGTATCCTTCAGAAAGCCGCTTGGCCCCATGAACCGGGCCCGCGGCCACGAAAACACACCCCCGGCTCTCACCAGAGGCGAACGAGAATGGTAGCAGGGGCTCGTTCGCTTCCCCGGGCCGCGCGCTCAGAGCTCGTGCCAGGGGTTGAGGATGCGCGGGCCGTGCTCGGTGACGGCCACGGTGAACTCGAAGTGCGCCGTCAGCGAGCCGTCCGCCGAGTACACCGACCAGCCGTCGTCGGCCGTGTAGACGTCGTCGGTGCCGACCGCGGTCATCGGCTCGATCGCGAGCACCGTGCCCGGCTGGAGCACCGGCCCGCGGCCCGGCGGGCCGTAGTTGGGGACCTGCGGGTCCTCGTGCATGCGCTGGCCGATCCCGTGGCCAACGAGCGAGCGGATCACGAAGAACCCGTCGCCCTCGACGACCCGCTGAATGGCGTGCGAGATGTCCGAGAGCCGGTTGCCGGGCTGCGCCGCGGCGACGCCGGCGTGCAGCGACCGCTCGGTCGTCTTGAGCAGGCGCTCGGCCTCAGGCGGCCCCTCGCCGCCGACGATCACGGTCACCGCGCCGTCGGCCACCCAGCCGTCCTTGGTGACGCCGATGTCGATCGAGAGCACGTCGCCGCGCTGGAGCTTGTAGGGACCGGGGATCCCGTGGACCACCATCGAGTTGGGTGACGCGCAGATCGAGGCGGGGAAGCCGTTGTAGCCCTTGAAGCTGGGGACGGCGCCCTGCGAGCGGATGAAGCGCTCGGCCGCCTCATCGAGCTCCGCGGTGGTCACCCCCGGGCGCGCCTTCTGGGCGATCATCTTCAGGCAGCGGGCGTGGATGCGACCGGCCTGCGCCATCGCCTCGATCTGCTCGGGGGTCTTGAGGATGATCCCGCCGCGGAACATGGACCAAGCGTAGAGGGCGGCGGCGGTCGGGCCGCGCGGGCCGCGGGTTCCTAGGCCTCTTCCTCCATCCGCAGCGTGGCGAGCAGCGCGCGGATCGACTCGTAGACGTCGTCGGGTGAGCCGGTGCCGTCGACGCGCTCGAGCAGGCCGCGCTCGTCGTAGTAGCCGACGAGCGGCTCGGTCTTCTCGCGGTACTGCTCGAGGCGGTGGCGGATCACCTCGGGCTTGTCGTCGTCGCGGACGATGAGCTGCTCGCCGCAGACGTCGCAGACGCCCTCCTTCTCCGGCGGGTCGAACTCGATGTGGAAGACGTGGCCGTTCGGGCACGTCCGCCGCCCGCCCAGGCGCCGGATGACCTCCTCGTCGGAGACGTCGATCAGCAGGGCCGCGGTGATCCGCCGGCCGAGCGCGCGCATGCGCTCCGCGAGCGCCTCCGCCTGCCCCACCGTGCGCGGGAAGCCGTCGAGGATGAAGCCGTCCTCGGCCTCGTGCGTGCCGAGCCGCTCGGCGATGACCCCGATGATCACCTCGTCGGGGACCAGGTCGCCGCGGTCCATGTACTCCTTCGCCTGCTTGCCGAGCTCGGTCTGCTCGCGCACCGCGGCGCGCAGGATGTTGCCCGTCGCGTAGTACGGCAGCTCGAGGTCGGCCTGGAGGCGCTCGCCCTGGGTGCCCTTTCCGGACCCGGGCGGGCCGAGGAGTATGAGGTTCAGCTCGGACACGGGTTCGGAAGCCTAACGACCGCGCGCAAAACAAGCATCCACGCAGCCCCCAACCCCACGTTCAGCCCTGGTATGCGAAAAACGAACACCAGGGCTGAACGTCGCGCCGGGCCCGCGGGACGTTCAGCCCACGTGTTCGAAAAACGACGACCAGGGCTGAACGTGTGGTGCGAGCGGCCGCGGGTCCGGCCCTGGGTGCCGGAAAGCGGCAACCAGGGCTGTGCGGACGGTTGGGTGGCGGTCCGGCGCGGAGGGCTCGGCTACTTCAGGAAGCCCTCGTAGTTGCGCATCATGAGCTGCGCCTCGAGCTGCTTCACGGTGTCGAGCGCGACGCCCACGACGATCAGGATCGAGGTGCCGCCGAAGTAGAAGTTGGCCGAGGTCTGCGAGATCAGGATCGTCGGCAGCGCCGCGACCGCGCCGAGGTAGAGCGCGCCGGGGAACGTCAGCCGCGAGAGGATCCGGTCGAGGTACTCGGCCGTGGGCCGCCCCGGGCGCACGCCCGGGATGAAGCCGCCGTACTTCTTCAGGTTGTCCGCCTGGTCGACCGGGTTGAAGGTGACCGCGGTGTAGAAGTACGTGAAGATGATGATGAAGAAGACCTCGCCGACCACGTAGGCCCAGCCGTTCGGGTTGAAGAAGTTGGCGAAGTCCGTCCAGAAGTTCTCGTCGGCGCCGCCCAGAAGCTGGCCGATCGTCGGCGGGAACGCCATGATCGACGCCGCGAAGATGACCGGGATGACGCCGGCCATGTTCACGCGCAGCGGCAGGTAGGTCGAGCCGCCGGTCGTCATGCGCCGGCCGACCACGCGCTTCGCGTACTGCACAGGGATCCGCCGCTGGCCCTCCTGGACGAAGACGATGCCGACGATCACGGCGAGCGCGATGAACGGCATCATCACCACGAAGACCTGATCCTGGTTGTTCCACCAGGCCGAGATGCCGCCCGGGATCGACGACGCGATCGACGCGAAGATCATCAGGCTGATGCCGTTGCCGATCCCGCGCTGCGTGATCAGCTCGCCCATCCACATGAGCAGCGTCGTGCCCGCGGTGAGCGAGATCACGATCAGGAAAACCTTGCCGAACGTCAGGTCGCCGACGACGCTCTGGCCGGCCTGGTCCTGGAAGGACTGGAAGAGGAAGACGTAGCCCAGCGCCTGGGCGAACGACAGGCCGACCGTGAGGTAGCGCGTGTACTGCGTGATCTTCTGCTGGCCGACCTCGCCCTCCTTCTGCAGGCGCTCGAGCGAGGGCACCACGACCGTCAGCAGCTGCAGGATGATCGAGGCCGTGATGTAGGGCATGATCCCCAGCGCGAACAGCGAGAGGCGCTGGAGGCTGCCGCCGGAGAACAGGTTGAGGAAGCCGAGGATGTTCGACCCGGTGAAGTTCTCCTCGATCGACTCGACGGCGTCGATGTTCACGCCCGGCGCCGGGATGTAGGCGCCGAGGCGGTAGAGCAGCAGGATCGCCGCCGTGAAGGCGAGCTTGCGCCGGATCTCCGGAACGCTGAACGCGTTGGCGATCGTCTGCAGCAAGGTGAGCTAGTCCTCGATCAGCTCACAGGTGCCGCCGGCCGCCTCGATCTTCTCGCGCGCCGTCGCGCTGAAGCCGTGGACGCGAACCGTGAGCTTCTTCGACAGCTCGCCGCGCCCGAGCACCTTCACGGGGTGCTTGCGCTTGGCGAGCCCGGCGGCCTTGAGCGTCTCCGGCGTCACCACGGCGCCGTCCTCGAACCGCTCCTCGAGATCGGAGAGGTTGACGGGCTGGGTGTGCGTCCGGAACGGCTCGAACGGCATCGACTTCTTCATGTGCGGGCCGCGCAGCTTGCGCATCCGCATGTGGATCGGGTTCTGGCCGCCCTCGTAGCCGATCTTGCGCTTGGAACCCGAGCGCTGGCCGGCGCCCTTGTGGCCGCGGCCGGAAGTCTTGCCCGTGCCGGAGCTCTCGCCGCGGCCGACGCGCTTGCGCGGCTTGCGGGAACCCGGCTTCGGCCGGATCGTGTCGAGACCGATCTCCTCGGGAGCGAGGCGAGCCATCTACGAAGCCTCCCCGTCCTCGACCACCACCAAGTGATCGACGACCTTCAGCATGCCGCGCAGCTGCGGCGTGTCCTCCATCGTGCTCTCACGCCCGATCCTGCCGAGCCGCAGCGAGCGCAGAGTGTCGCGCTGCCGGGCGCTGGCACCGTTCGCGGAGCGGACCTGCTTGAGCTTCAGCTGGGCCATGAGCGCTCCTTCCGCTTACTCGCCGGACTCCCCGGACTCGGCCTGCTCGGCGCCCTCGGCGCCGGACTCGCCCTCGGCCGCAGCGCCGCTCTCGGCGGCCACGGCGACGGGCTCGCCCTCGGACTCAGACGCCTCGGCCTGCTCGGCGACGACCTGCTGGGCCGTGACCGGCTCCTGCTCTGCCTCGGGCTTGGGCAGCTTGCCCGCCTCGGCGAGCTTGTCGAGCCCGAGCACCTGCGCCACGGACAGGCCGCGCAGCTTGGCGACCTCCTCCGGGCGGCGGAGCTGGATGAGCCCGTCCATCGTCGCCTTGACGAGGTTGATCGGGTTCTGCGTCCCGATCGACTTGGCGAGCACGTCGCGGATGCCCGCGAGCTCGAGCACGGCGCGCACGCCGCCACCGGCGATCACGCCGGTACCGGGGCTCGCCGGGCGCAGCACCACGTGGCCCGAGCCGAAGCGGCCGATCACGAAGTGCGGGATCGTCTGCCCGTACATCGGCACGCGGATCAGCGACTTGCGGGCGTTCTCGACCGCCTTCTGGATCGCGAGGGGAACCTCGCGGGCCTTGCCGTAGCCGATCCCGACCACGGACTGCTCGTCACCGACCGCAACGAGCGCGGTGAACGAGAACCTCCGGCCGCCCTTGACCACCTTGGCGACCCGGTTGATCTCGATGACCCGCTCCTGCAGGTCGAGCCCCTGGGGGCTCACAGTCTCGAATTCGCGCTCTCGTGCCATTGCCGACGTCCCAGGGTAGTGGTTTGCCTCAGAAGTTCAGCCCGCCCTCGCGCGCGCCCTCAGCCAGAGCGCGCACGCGGCCGTGGTAGCGGTAGCCGCCGCGATCGAACACGCAGGTCTCGATGCCGGCCTCCTTCGCGCGCTGCGCGATGAGCTCCCCGGCGCGCTTCGCCTGCTCCATGCGCGGGAGCTCGCGAAGCTCGGGCTCGGTCCAGTTCACGGCCGCCAGCGTGACGCCGCGGTCGTCGTCGATGAGCTGCGCGCTCGTGCCCCGGTTGGAGCGGAACACCGACAGCCTCGGACGCTCCGCCGTGCCGCGGATCTTCGCCCTGACGCGCCGGCGGCGCTTGAGGCGACGCTCGCGCTTCGTAGCAACTGCCATCGCTTACGCCCTCTTTCCGACCTTGCGACGAACCTGCTCGCCCGCGTAGCGGATGCCCTTGCCCTTGTACGGCTCGGGCGGGCGCACCCGCCGGATGCGCGCGGCGATCTCGCCGACGAGCTGCTTGTCGATACCGCGCACGACGATCTCCGTCTGCTGCGGAACCTCAAACTCGATGCCCTCGGGAGCGTGGATCTGCACGGTGTGCGAGTAGCCGACGCTGAGCTCGAGCGTCTTGCCCTGCAGGCGCGCGCGGTAGCCGACGCCCTGGATCTCGAGGCGGCGCTCATAGCCGTTGGTGACGCCCTCGACCATGTTCGCGATCAGGGAGCGCGTCAGCCCGTGCAGCGCGCGGTGCGGGCCGCGGTCGGTCGGCCGCTCGACGGTGAGCACACCGTCCTTCTGCTCGACCTTCATGTCGCGGCTGATCCGCTGCGAGAGCTCGCCCTTCGGGCCCTTCACGGACACGGTGCCGGGCTCGATCGTGACGGTCACGCCGTCCGGCACCGGGATTGGCTTTCTTCCGATACGACTCATCTCAAATCCCTCGGGGCCCTACCAGACGTAGGCCACGACCTCCCCGCCGATGCCCTTGGCGCGCGCCTCATGGCCGGTCATCACGCCCTGTGACGTCGACACGATGGCCGTGCCCATGCCGCCCATGACGCGCGGCACGTCGTCGCCCTTGACGTAGCGGCGGCGACCCGGGCGCGAGACGCGCTCGATGCCGGTGATCACCGGGCGGCGGCCGTCCGCGTAGCGGAGCTTGATGCGGATGACCTCGCCCACGCGGGTCGGCTCGACCTCGTAGTCGGCGATGTACCCCTGCTCCTTGAGGATGCGGGTGATCTCCTTCTTGAGGCGCGAGGCGGGCACCTCGACCTCCTGGTGCTCTGCGTGCTGCGCGTTACGCAGCCGAGTCAGGTAGTCGGCGATCGGATCGGTCAGCATCGGTCCTACCAGCTCGACTTGGTCATGCCCGGGATGTAGCCCTTGTGGGCTGCCTCACGCAGGCAGATGCGGCAGAGCCCGAACTTGCGGAAGTAGCCCCGCGGGCGCCCGCAGCGCCGGCAGCGGTTGTGCTTCCGCGTCTTGTACTTCGGCTCGCGCCTCGCCTTAACGATCTTTGAAGTCTTTGCCATTGGTCGGCCCTTTGATTTAGCAGGTGCCCGGCGCTACTCGCCGGAGCCCCCCTCGCTCGCCTCTTCCGTCTCGCCCTCGGCGGCGTCCTCGCCCTCGCCCTCGGCGGGCTCGGCGGCGGGCGCCTCGGGGCTCTCCTCCTGGAGCTGCTCGCGCGCAGCGGCCTCGGCCTCGGCGCGCTCGCGAGCCTCCTCCTTGCGGCGCTCCTCCTCCTGCTCGGCGGCGGTCGCCGAGCCGCCGGGGCGGCCGTCCTGGCGGAACGGCATGCCCAGGCCGAGGAGCAGCTCGAAGGCCTCCTCGTCGGTCTTCGCGGTCGTCGTGATCGTCACGTCGAGCCCGCGGACCTGGTCGATCGAGTCGTAGTCGACCTCGGGGAAGATGAGCTGCTCGCGCACCCCCATCGAGTAGTTGCCCCGGCCGTCGAACGAGCGCGGGTTGAGCCCGCGGAAGTCGCGGATCCGCGGGATCGCGATCGTGATCATGCGGTCGAGGAACTCCCACATGCGCGCGCCGCGCAGCGTGACCGCGACGCCGACGGGCATGCCCTCGCGCACCTTGAAGGCCGCGATCGACTTGCGGGCCCGGCGCACGTTCGGCCGCTGGCCGGCGATCAGCGCCAGCTGCTCCGTCGCCGCCTCGAGCAGGGGCGTCGACTGCTTCGCGTCGCCGATCCCCATGTTCAGCGTGATCTTCTCGAGGCGCGGGACCTCCATCCGGCTCTTGTAGCCGAACTTCTCGGTCAGCTTGGGGACGAGCTCGTTCTCGTAGCGCTCGCGCAGCCGGGGCGGCGGTGCCGCCTGCTGTGTCGGTGTCGCTGTCGTGGCTTCCATGAAACTTTCGTTCGGGGCTTCGGGGGTTGGGGGTCGGGCGTTAGTCGATGTCCTGGCCGGTGCGCTTGGCGTAGCGCTTGCGCGTGCCGTCCTCCGCGATGCGGATCCCGACGCGGGTCGGCTTGTTGTCGCGCGGGTCGAGGAGCATCACGTTGGAGACGTGGATCGGCCCCTCCTTCTCGATGATGCCACCGGCCTCGCCCTTCTGGGCGTCGCGGATCGAGCGCGGCCGCGTGTGGCGCTTAACGATATTGAGGCCCTCGACGTACACGCGCTCACGACGCGGCTCGGTGCGCAGGACGCGGCCGGTCTTGCCGCGGTCCTTGCCGCTGATCACGATGACCGTGTCGTCCTTGCGGATGCGCATCGCCTTGCGCTTCGCCGGCGTCTGGTTGCGCTTCCGGGCCATCAGAGCACCTCCGGAGCCAGGGACACGATCTTCATGAAGTTGCGGTCGCGCAGCTCGCGCGCCACCGGACCGAAGATGCGGGTGCCGCGCGGGTTGTTCTGGTTGTCGATCAGCACGGCGGCGTTCTCGTCGAACGAGATGTAGGTGCCGTCCGGCCGGCCGAGCTGCTTGCGGGTGCGCACGACGACGGCCTGGACGACCTCGCCCTTGCGCACGCTGCCGCGCGGCGTCGCCTGCTTCACGGTCGCTGTGATCACGTCACCGACGCGCGCGTAGCGACGGTGCGAGCCACCCTTGACGCGGATGCAGAGGATTTCGCGCGCGCCCGAGTTGTCGGCGACCTTAAGCCTTGTCTCCTGCTGGATCATCGCTAACGGGCCCTCTCCAGGATCTCCACCAGCCGCCAGCGCTTGGTCCGCGAGAGCGGCCGGGACTCAACGACTCGCACGACATCGCCCTCATGCGCCTCGTTGCGCTCGTCGTGCGCGTGCAGCGTCGTGGACGTGCGCACGACCTTCTCGTAGCGGCGGTGGCGCCGGACGATGTCCACGCGGACGGTGATGGTCTTGTCGGGCTTGGCCGAGACCACGGTCCCCTGCCGGTACCGGCGCACGCCCGGCTTGCGCTCGCGCGGCGGCGTGCCCTCGCGGCGCTCGCCCTTGTTGGCCCGCTCGGCGGCGCGGCGCTTGCGGCGCAGCTCGGCCTTGCGGGCACGCTCGGCCTTGCGCTCGGCGGCGCGCTGCTCGGGGGTCCGCGGCGGACGCGGCTTGCCCTTGTGCTCGGCGCGACGGCGCTTGCGGAGCTGCTTGGGGGTGAGCTTCTCCTCGGGCTCCGCCGGCGCGGCGGCCTCCTCGGCAGCAGCCTCCTCCGCAGCGGGCTCCTCGGCCGGGGCCTCGGCGGTCTCGTCCTTTTCCTCTTCGGCTGCCATCACTTCCGCTTTCTGCTCAGTTCCTTATTGACGTCGATTCCGCGCTCGCGCGCCACCGTCAGCAGGCGCGCGACGTTGCGCCGCGACTCGCGCAGGGCGGCGGTGTTCTCGAGCTCGCCCGTCGCGTGCCGGAAGCGCAGGTTGAACGCCTCCTGGCGCGCCTCGCGCAGCGCCTCGACCAGGTCCTGGTCGGTCATCGCGTGAACCTCGGAGGCCTTCATTCGTGCAGACCCTCCCGGGTGACGAACTTCGTCTTCACGGGCAGCTTGCGGCCGGCCAGGCGCATGGCCTCGCGCGCGAGGTCCTCGGGAACGCCCGCGAGCTCGAACATCACGCGGCCGGGCTTCACCACGGCCACCCAGCCCTCGGGGTTGCCCTTGCCGGACCCCATGCGGGTCTCGGCCGGCTTCTTCGTGTAGGGCTTGTCCGGGAACACGTTGATCCAGACCTTGCCGCCACGCTTGATCTTGCGGGTCATCGCGATACGGGCGGCCTCGATCTGGCGGTTGGTGATCCAACCGCGCTCCGTGGCCTTCAGCCCGAAGTCACCGAAGTGCACCTCGGAGCCGCCCTTGGTCATGCCGCGCATGCGGCCCCGCTGCACCTTGCGGTGCTTAACGCGCTTCGGGGAAAGCATCAGGACTCACCTCCGCTCGCGGTCGTCTCGGGCGTGGCCTGCGGCGCCGTAGCGGCGGTGTTGCGCTCGCCCTGCTGGGCGGGAGCGCTCTGCTCGCTGCGCCGCTGCTGGCGCGGACCGCGGTCGCGCCGGCCGCGACCCCGGCCCCGGTCGCCGTCGCGGCGACCACGCGGCTGAAGCTCCTCTTCCTCCACCGCGCCGGCCCGGTAGCCCTCAGGCATGACCTCGCCCTTGTTGATCCAGCACTTGACGCCGATCCGGCCGGTCGTCGTCTTGGCCTCGACGAAGCCGTAGTCGATGTCCGCGCGCAGCGTGTGCAGCGGCACCCGGCCGTCGGAGTAGCCCTCGGTGCGGGCCATCTCGGCGCCGCCGAGGCGCCCGGAGACCTGCACCTTGACGCCCTTCGCGCCGGAGCGCATCGCCGAGGTCAGCGCGCGCTTCATCGCGCGGCGGAAGGCGACGCGGTTCTGGAGCTGCTCCGCGATCGACTGGGCGACGAGCTTGGCGTCGAGCTCCGGCCGCTTGATCTCGCGGATGTTGACCTTGACCGGCTTGCCGGTGAGCTTGTGCAGGTCACGACGCAGCGCGTCGACCTCGGAACCCGACTTGCCGATCACGATGCCGGGGCGCGCGGTGTGGATGTCGACGGTGATCTCACCGCGCTGCTTGACGATCGTGATGTCGGAGAGGCCGGCGTGCGAAAGCCGGTTCTCGATGTGGTCGCGGATCATCATGTCCTCGTGGAGGTAGTCCGCGAAGTTGCGCTCGGTGAACCAGGTCGACTTCCAGTCGTGGATGTAGCCGACGCGGAACCCTTCGGGATGAACCTTCTGCCCCATAGCTACTCCTCGTCCTCCGTCGGCTTGAGGGCCACGGTGATGTGACTCGTGCGCTTGTCGATCCTGGTCGCGCGGCCGCGGGCGCGGGGGCGCCAGCGCCGCAGCGTCGGACCCTCGTCGACCCGGATCTCCGCGATCCGCAGGTCCTCCGCGACCAGCTCGTGGTTGTGCTCGGCGTTGGCTGCCGCCGAGTCGATCAGCTTTGCGATGTCACGGGCGGCGCCGCGCGGCGAGAAGTCGAGCAGCTCGCGCGCCTGGGTCACGGGCAGGCCCCGGACCTGATCGGCGACGAGCCGTGCCTTGCGCGGGGCAACGCGCAGGTAGCGCGCGCTCGCGCGCACCGTGGGGGTGTTTTCGCCGGCGGCGGCCATCGGTTACCGGTCCTTTCCGCCGTGACCCTTGAAGGTCCGGGTAGGCGCGAACTCACCCAGCTTGTGACCGACCATCGACTCCGAGATGAACACCGGCACGTGCTTGCGCCCGTCGTGCACGGCGATGGTGTGACCGACCATCTCAGGGAAGATGGTGGACGCGCGCGACCAGGTCTTGATCATCTGCTTCTGGTTCGCCTCGTTCATCGCCTGGATGCGTTTCATCAAGCGCTCCTCGACGAACGGTCCCTTCTTGGTTGATCTACCCATCTGTCCTGTCTCGGGTGGTTCGGTTCTCTCAGGTCTTGGTTGTCGTGGTTAACGCTTCTTCTTGCCGCGCCGGCGGCCGCGCACGATCAGCGCGTCCGAGGGCTTGCCCTTCTTCCGGGTCCTGTACCCGAGGGTGGGCTTGCCCCACGGCGTGACCGGATGGCCACCCGGCGTGTGGTGTGCCTCGCCGCCTCCGTGCGGATGGTCGACCGGGTTCATCGCGACCCCTCGGGTCTGCGGGCGCCGCCCCTTGTGGCGGTTCCGACCGGCCTTGCCGATCTTCACGTTCTGGTGCTCGGCGTTGGAGAGGGTACCGACCGTCGCGCGGCACTCGGCACGGACCATGCGCATCTCCGACGAGGGCAGGCGCAGGGTGACCATGTCGCCCTCCTTCGCGACCACCTGGATCGAGGTCCCGGCGGCGCGGCCGAGGCGCCCGCCCTGGCCCGGGGTGAGCTCCACGTTGTGGACCACGGTGCCGGTCGGGATCGCCCGCAGCGGCAGCGCGTTGCCCGGCCGGATGTCGGCGTCCTCGCCCGACATCACGGTCGAGCCCACCGTGAGCCCGTTGGGAGCCAGGATGTAGCTCTTGGCACCGTCCGCGTAGTGCAGGAGCGCGATGTAGGTGGTGCGGTTCGGGTCGTACTCGATGGTCGCGACCTTCGCCGGGACCCCGTCCTTGCGGCGCTTGAAGTCGATCACGCGGTACTTGCGCTTCGCGCCGCCGCCGCGGTGGCGGGCGGTGACCCGGCCGTAGGCGTTGCGGCCGCCGGTCGACTTCTTGCCCTTGGTCAGCGGCTTGTGCGGCGTAGCCGACGTGATCTCCTCGCGGAGCTGGTACATCGCGAAGCGACGCCCGGGGCTCGTCGGCTTTGTCTTACGCATTGCCATGGTGAAAGTCCTCTCGTCCTCTCCGTGACGTCGCTTACTCGGCGACCGCCGCGCCCTCGAACAGCTCGATCCGATCGCCCGGGGCGAGCTGGACGATCGCCTTCTTCCAGGCGCGCGTCTTGCCCACGTGCAGGCCGCGGCGCTTCGGCTTCGGCCGGACCTTCGCGGTGCGCACCCCGACGACGCGCACGTCGAAGATCTCCTCCACCGCGTGCTTGATCTGCGTCTTGTTGGCGCGGTCGTCGACGCGGAACGTGTACTTGCCGTCGGCCATGAGCGCGTAGCTCTTCTCGCTCACGACCGGCTCGATGATCACGCTACGGGGATCCATCACGCATCACCGTCCTTCTCGGCCTCGGGCTCATCCTCCGACTCCTCGGCGGCGGGCTCGTCGGCCGCCTCCGCCGCAGCGCCGGCCTCGGGCTCGTGCTGCGCCTCGGCCTCCTCGGCCGGAGCCTCCTCCGCGGACTCCTCGGCCTCGGCCTT
>ERZ777003.1205-NODE-1205-length-41294-cov-4.619462_pt1 | contig 41294 bp, 42 predicted proteins | sample MGYA00374956_ERZ777003 | MGnify/ENA primary metagenome ERZ777003 (study PRJEB29302, sample SAMN06268252) | bioreactor metagenome | isolation source: Joint BioEnergy Institute, California, USA | place: USA:Joint BioEnergy Institute, California, USA | collected... | reverse complement strand
CCCACCTTGGATGGGCCATCTCCTGTCCGGCGCGGAGGCGCCGGCGCCATCGGCAAGGGAGCAGGCGATGATCAGGTGCGTGCAGCGTATCGCAGCGGCCGCCGTCATCGTCGCGGCGGCGCTGGCGCCCGGCGGCGCGGCCGCCGGGCCACCGGATGGCGAGACCCCCTACGCGGTCTCGGTCGTCGGCGCCTGGATGACCGACAACGACTGGAAGGAAATCGCCACCCTCGACGACGTCGGGTTCCGCGATGCCTGGCTGGGCGGAGCGATGCTGTCCTACGAGCTCGCCGGCACCGAACAGTGGGCGCTCGAGGCCGAGGGCCACGTGATCCGCCATTTCGGCCGCAACGATCACTGGGAGGTCAACGCCGTGGCTGTCGGCCGCTGGCGCGACTTCCCGTGGGACGAACGGCTGCCGACCTCGATTGCCTTCGGGGTCGGCCCGTCGCTCGCCTCGGAGGTCCCTGCCGAGGAGGAAGCGCGCAGCGGCGGCAGCGCCCCGCTGCTGCTCTACTGGATGGCGGAGATCGAGGCCGGGCCGCCCGACTCGCAATGGTCTGGGTTCGCCCGGCTTCACCACCGCTCCAGCGCCTACGGCCTCTTCGCCGACCGCGGCGGCTCCAACTGGCTGATGCTCGGGGCGCGCTACCGGTTCTGACCGCTCAGCCGAACGGGTTGCGGAACACCACGAAGGCGCCGCAGGCGATGAAGGCGAAGCCGATCGCGTGGCTGAGGGTGAACTTCTCGCCCAGGTAGAGGACGGAGAAGGCGGCGAACACGACCAGCGTGATCACCTCCTGCATCGTCTTCAGCTCGGCCGCCGAATAGTACTGGTGGCCGAGGCGGTTCGCCGGGACGGCGAGGCAGTATTCGATGAAGGCGATGCCCCAGCTGACGACGACCACCAGCCACAGCGGCTTGTCCGTGTGCTTGAGGTGGCCATACCAGGCGAAGGACATGAAGACGTTGGACGCAATGAGCAGTCCGATCGGCGCGAGCTGCGTGACCGACATTCTCGAGACTCGGGAGACTCGGATGATCTGGGTGAAGGGGGCGCAACTCAGGGGCCCGGCCGCGGCCGAATGCAAGAGGCATGTTGCAAGCGGCGTGTAAATGGCAGCGGGGGCCGGCCCGGTCGGGATGGGCGACGGGGCCGTCATCGCACCGGCGGACGGGGACCGCCGGCGAACCCGCCGCGGCAGGCCCCGCCGGAGGGAGACGGCGGACCCGCCGCGCGGCGGCGCTGGCCATCAGATGGCGTCGCGGTGTTCCGGCCGGCGCCGTGCAGCGCCCGGCTCCTTTGCGTCCGTCTCGTGCGGTCCGTCACGGATCGCGCAGGCCGGGATCGGCCCCCGGATGCAGCCGCGCCGCCTCGGCCGTGGTGCCCGGCGCCAGCGGCACCGCCGCCACCGGGGAGATCGGACGAGCGCTGCCGCGCCAGATCCGCACAATGGCGACCAGCGCCGTCAGCCCCTGGATCGCACCGATGACGTGAAACACCCCGGCGGGCCCCATCGCCTGGATGGCCAGCGCCCCAAGGATCGGGCCGACGACGATGCCGCAGCCCAGCGCGAGGACCAGCGCGCCGCTGGCCGGCACGAGCTGGCCCGGCGTGAGCTGGTCGTTGGTGTGGGCGACCGCCAGCGAATAGATCGGGAGCGTCAGGCCGCCGAGCAGCCCGCCCCCGGCATAGAGCATTGCCGGCGCGGGCGCTGCGTCGGCGGCCAGCGCCAGGCACAGCGGGACCGCGAGCCCGGCAACGACTGCGATGACCAGCCGGCGGTCCACATGGTCGGACAGACGGCCCAGCGGGAACTGCAGAACCACGCCGCCGACCACTGCCGCGCCGACGAGCAGGCCCACCGCGCCTGGCTCGAGGCCGACGGCGTCGCCGTAGAGCGCAAGGGAGATGTAGACCGCGCCCTGGGCGGCCCCGTTCAGCAGCGCCCCGGTCAGCCCCATCGGCGAGATGCGGTAGAGCGCGCTCAGCGTGAGCCGCTCCGGCACCGCATAGGTGGGCGCGGCGCTCGAGGTCAGCATAACCGGCACCAGCGCGACCGACAGCAGCAGCGAGACCAGCAGGAAGGCAAGCAGGCCGTCCGGCGGGGCGAGCATCAGCAGGAGCTGGCCGAGCGCGGACCCGCCCGTCTGGCTGACGAAATAGACGGAGAGCAGGCTGCCGCGGATCGCGTTCTCCGCCCGGCCGTTCAACCAGCTCTCGGCGACGACGTAGAGGCCGGCGAAGCAGAAGCCGGAGAGCGCGCGGAAGGCGCTCCAGCTCCACGGGTCGGCGGTGAGGAGGTGGAGCAGCGAGGCGGTGCTGGCCAGCGAGGCCAGGGCCGCGAACACCCGCACGTGGCCGACGCCCGCCACCAGCCGCGGCGCAACCAGGCAGCCGACGATCGATCCCGCCGGATAGGCGGCCTGCATCAGCCCGATCGCCGTCTCGCCGAAGCCCAGCGCGCTGCCGCGAAGCGTGAGCGCGGTGACCAGCAGGCCGTTGCCGACCATCAGCAGCAGGATGCCGACGAACAGCGGCCAGGCGGAGCGGAAGGCGGCGAGCATGGACGGCCCCGGAGACGGCGCGAAGCCGTGACGCTATCGCGCCGGCACGGCGGTCGTACAGCCCGGAGCGAGCGGGCGGCCGGTCGGGATCTGGGGAAGGCGTCAGGTGACCGGATCGGGCGTCAGGTGCCGGATCTCGACGGTCTCCCGCCCGGCCATGGCCTCGGCGATGATCGAGCGGTGGCAGCGGCGCGGGTCGCGCTCGTAGCAAAGCAGGCACGACGGCTGCTCCCGCGCGAGCTCCAGCGCCAGCGCGAGCGCCGCCTGCGCCTCCTCGCCGGCCAGGTGTTCGCGGTAGATGCGCTCGAAGGTGGCGAGATCGCCGCTGTGGTTGGCGACCCGCCCCGCCTTCGGCGTGCCCAGCGCGCGCAGGTGCCGGTAGGCGATGCCGGCCTCGGCCAGCGAGGCGGCGAGGATGTTCTTCGAGAAGCCTGCGCGCCGCGACGACGCCACCTCGCGGACGTCGATCAGCAGCGTGACCCCGGCCGCCTTCAGCGCGGCGATGCAGTCCGGGACGGACGCCCCCTCGTAGCCGATGGTGTACACGGTGGTCATGGCCGCCCTCCCGCAAGCCGGCAGCCGCAGTGATGCCGCTGTCCCGGCTTATTGCGCACGCAGTCCTGTGGCAATGTGGGTCATTCGGGCGGTTCCGGCAAAGGGAGATCGGCGATGAAGGTCACGGCTCTCGCACTGTTTGCCGCGCTGGCGGGCGCGGCCGTTCCGGCCGGCGCCGCGCGCGCGGCCGACATGCAGCACCTGCGGGCGATGGCAGGGGAGTACAGCGATGTGGTCCTCGCCGACCCGGTGCTGGACGCGGCGCTGCGCGAGGGACTGGGCGCCGAGTACGCCTCGTTCCGCGACCAGATGCAGGTGGTGTTCCCGGCGGAGATCTACGACGACCGCTTCCTGGTGCTGACGGGCTGCCGGCAGCACGACTGCGACGCCCACCGCGGGCTGGTGCTGGTCGACCTGGAAGGCGGGGCGGTCCAGGTGATCCGCAGCAACCTCTACGGCGGCTACATCCCGCTCTCGGCAGCAGCCGAGGCCGCGATCGACGCCTGGAACCACTGACCGGACCGGCCCATCGGCGGCGCCGGGAGGAGCCGGGTCAGACCGGGTGGGTCTTGCCGTCGCTGTCGCTGACGAAGCAGAGGTCGAGCACCTTCTGCAGCTCGGCGGCGTGGCGGAAGCTGGGCTCGCCGTTCACGCCGGTGCGGACCGCGGTGACGAAGTTGTCGTAGGTGAGCGGCACCTTCGGGCACTCCATCGTCCGCCAGGTCTGGGTGTGGATGTCGTCGCCGAGGCAGACGCGCAGCGACGAGACGTCGCTCTCGAAGTTGATCTCGAGGCCGCCCTGGGTGCCGAACACCAGCACCTGCTTCGCATTGGCATAGCCGGTGGCGAAGCGGCTGGCGTGGATCGCGGCCAGCACCCCGCCCTCCAGCTCCAGCGACATCACGAAGCTGTCGTTCATGTCGAGTTCGTAGTCGCCGATCCGGTTGCCCTCGGCCTTGACGAAGGTCTTGAGCCGGCAGTGTACCGAGGTCGGCTTCAGCCCGGCGATGAAGGTGGCGGTGTCGAGGATGTGGATGCCGATGTCGCCGAGCACGCCCCTGGAGCCGTGGCGGCCCGACAGCCGCCACAGCCAGCGCGGCTCCGTCCGCCAGTCGCCCCACTGCCTGCCGACCAGCCAGCTCTGCAGGTAGGCGGCCTCGATGTGGCGCACCTCGCCAATCGCGCCCTCGGCGACCAGCTTCGCCGCCATCGCGATCTCCGGCACCGCGCGGTAGCGCAGGTTGACCATGTTGATCAGCCCGCGGCTCTCCATCGCATGGGTCATCTCCAGCGCGTCGGCGTAGTTCTCGGCCAGCGGCTTCTCGCAGAACACGTGCTTGCCCGCCTCGGCCAGCCGGAGCGTGGTCGCGCGGTGAACCGGGTCCGGCGTCACGTTGGCGCAGGCGTCGAACTCGCCCCACGCGATCGCGGTCTCGAGATCGTGGAAGCCGACGCCGATCCGGTTGTGCTCGTTGAACATGGCGAGCCGCTCCGGATCCCTGTCCACGCCGGCGACGATCTCGCAGTCGGGGTTCTCGCGGAAGAACTGCACATGGCGCTGGGCCATCGCGCCGGTGCCGAGGACGAGGATCCGGACGGGCCGGGTCATCGATAGCCCTCTTCCCCGGCCGCGTGCAGCTTCGGCCCCTTCTCGGTCAGCGGCTCGGGCGCGCGATCGACCGGCACATTGGGCGCGGCGGCAATGTCGGTCCATGCCGGGGCCGGGTTGTGCGCCCAGCGGACCGCGTTGCGCAGCACCCGGCCCACCGCCGGGTCGTGGTAGATCGGATAGGTCTCGTGGCCGGGGCTGAAGTAGAAGATGCGCCCGCCGCCGCGCTGCCAGGTCATGCCGGAGCGGAACACCTCGCCGCCCTCGTACCAGGAGATGAACACGGTCTCCATCGGCTCCGGCACGGCGAACGGCTCGCCGTACATCTCGGTGTTCCCGATCTCGATCCGCTCGCCCACGCCCTGGGCGATCGGGTGGTTGCGGTTGATCACCCACACCCGCTCTCGCTCGCCCGCCTCCCGCCATTTCAGCGAGCAGGGCGTGCCCATCAGCGTCTTGAAGATCTTCGAGAAGTGGCCGGAGTGGAGGACGATGAGGCCCATCCCCTCCCACACCCGCTGGCGCACCCGCTCGACGATCGCGTCCTGCACCTCGCCATGCGCCCTGTGCCCCCACCACAGCAGCACGTCCGTCTGCCGCAGCCGGGCCTCGGTCAGGCCGTGCTCCGGCTCCTCCAGCGTGGCGGTCGCCGCGGCGATGCCGGGATCCTCGCCGAGCGCGGCGGCGATGGCGCCGTGGATGCCCTGCGGATAGACCTGCCTCACCACGGGATTGGTCCGCTCGTGAACATTCTCGTTCCAGACCAGGGCACGGATCATCGGCGGGGTTCCTTTCTGGCGGCAGCGCGCGTTAAGCAGTCGGTGCCTGCCCCGGGACTATGCTCGGCCGGTCCCGCGACGGGCGAGTCGGTCCTGCGGGACATCGATGCTGGGCCATGGCTGCCCGACTTCAAGTCGCGGGGCGCGGAAGGTCGGAACACGGTGACAAACACCCTGAAGAGCCGGTTCGTCAAGGGACTGGGCGGGCAGGCGGTGACCCAGGCGGTCAACATCCTGATCCAGCTCTCGACGGTGCCGCTGCTGCTCCATTTCTGGGGGCTGGAGCTGATGGGCGAGTGGCTGGTGCTGACCGCCATCCCCGCCTACCTGATGCTGTCCGACCTCGGCTTCACCTCCGCCACCATCAACGAGATGACGATGCAGGTGGCCCGCGGCGACCGGGAGGGGGCGCTCGCCACCTTCCAGTCGAGCGCGGTCATGCTCGCCGCGCTGTCGGTCGCGATGGCCGCGGTCGCAGGCGTCTTCGCCTGGGCGGCGCCGATGGCGGAGTGGTTCGGCTTCGTCCACCTGGACAATGCCGAAGCCGGCACCGTCATCGCGCTGCAGGTCGGGCTGGTGATCCTCGGCATCCAGGTCGGGCTGATGAACGCGGCCTTCGTCTGCGAAGGGGCCTACGGGCTCGGCACCGCGCTGATGGCGGCGATCAGCCTGGTCAACTTCGGCCTGATCATCCTCGCGGCAGCTACCGGACTGGGGCCGGTGGGCGCCGCCGCCTTCCTCATCGCCGGCGAGCTCGCCGGCCTGGTGGCGATGCGGCTGGTGCTGCGCCGGGTGGCGCCCTGGGTGCACTACGGCGTCCGGGGGGCCAGCCGGGCGCGCATCCGGGACCTCGCCGGCCCGGCGCTCGGCTTCGTCGTCTATTCGGTCGGCCAGGCGCTGAACGTGCAGGGCGTCCTGCTGGTGGTGGGCGCGGTCCTCGGGCCGGCGGCGGTCACCGCCTTCAACACCATGCGGATGATGACCCGCTTCGTGAACACGCTGCTGGGTGCCTACTACGGGACTGTGCGGCCGGAAATCTCCATCGCCTACGGCCGCGGCGACATGGCGCTGATCCGCCGGCTGCACGCCTTCGCCTGCCAGGTCGCCGTCTGGCTGGCGCTCGCGGCCGCCGTCGGCTTCGCGCTCCTCGGCGAATGGGTGCTGCGGATCTGGACCCACGGCGAGGTCGCCCTCGACCCGTGGCTGTTCGCCGGGCTGATCGCAGCGATGCTGTTCTACGCCCTGTGGTTCGCAAGCTCCATGGTGTTCTACGGCACCAGTCGCCACCACGGGCTGGCGCTGATGCTGGTGACGGCGAACGGCGCGTCGGTCGCGGTCGCCTATGCGCTGCTGGAAACGCTGGGGCTGCCGGGCGCCGGCATCGCGGCCGCGTCGGCCGAGTTCGCGATGCTGGTCTACGTGGTGTGGCGGACGCTGCGCATGCTCGACGAGCCGTTCGGCATCTGGCTGCGCGCCATCCTGCCGCTGCCGGTGAAGCTGGTCCGCCAGCTCATCGGCCGCCCGTCCTGACCCCGGCGGATCCGCCACCGCGTCTCGCGCAAGGAAGAAGGGCCGGCGGGATGGAGCGCCGGCCCTTCGCGGGGGCCGCAGGCACGGGGAACCTGCGGCTGCGATCGAGGCGTCAGGACCGCGGGGCGGTCGACGGAGCGCTCGAGGCCGGGGCGCTGCCGCCGCCGCCGTTGCCACCACCGTTCCCGCCGCCGTTGCCGCCACCGCCGCCGCCGGTGGGGGTGCTGCGGTCACGCTCGACACCGATGTGCGACCCCGGCGGCGGCAGCGGATCGGTGCAGTTGGCATTCCAGGTCGGGCACTCCACGACCACCGGCGGCGGAGGCGGGATGTCCGGGCCGGCGGAGGGCGCCAGACACGCCAGCGGATCGGCGGCGCAGACCAGCACCTGGACCGTGGACAGCACCTCCGGGCAGTAGCGCAGCTCGGGCTCGTTCATCATCTCGCGCATGGCCGCGAGGTCGTTGGCCTCGACCGCCGCGGCGAAGCGCAGCCAGTCGTGCGGCTTGCAGGAGTCGAGCACTTCGGCATCGGTGGCGGCGCTGGCCCCGTTGGCGGCGGCGAGCAGCGCCAGCATCGCGGCGGTGGCGGCAAGCAGCTTCTTCATCATCGTCTCCATTCCGTTCCGCTGCGGCCGTGCCGCCGCAGCCCCTGTTGCAACCCGGGCCGGTTCGGGCCCCACCCCTTCGGACCGTCTCGGCCGATCGGGCATGCGGAAAGAATGGGTTCAGCATGTTTCAGCCGGATTTCGCCGCGGCGGGAGAAGTGTTTCGATTGTTGCAGCGGCCGTGGCGATTCCGTGCAAGACGGCCGCCGCGCACGGCGGTACTGTCCGGCGCACGGGAGGAGTGGGGGAAACCCGGCCGATGGACGAGCGATCGCAGATGCCTGCCGGCGCCGGCCCGGCGACCCATGCCCAGCTTGCGGAGGCGCTGGACACCATTTCAGACGGCTTCGCCCTGCTCGACCGCGACGACCGGTTCGTCCTGATCAACGCCCGGTTCCGCGAGATGTACGGCGCGGTGGCCGACGTGCTGGTCCCGGGCGCGCGCTACCGCGACTTCGTCGAGCGGCTGGCGCTGAGCGGCGAGCTGCCGGAGGCCGCCGGCCGGATCGAGGCCTTCGTGCAGGAGCGGCTGGACGCGCTGCACGACGCCGCCCGGCCGCTGGAATACCGTACCGTGGGCGGGCGCTGGATCCGCCTCGCCAACTTCCCCACCGCCGACGGCGGCACGGTGTGCGTGCGCACCGACATCAGCGAGCTGAAGGAGCGCGAGCGCGCCCTGCAGGAGAGCGAGGAGCGGTTCCGCCGGCTTTCCGAGATCACCCACGAGGGCGTGCTGATCCTGGAGAACGGGATCATCGTCGACTTCAACTCCGCCCTCGTCGCCCTCTGCGGCTATGCGCCGGAGGAGCTGAAGGGGATGAGCACGCTGCAGCTCCTCGCGCCGGAATACCGCGACTTCGCGGCCGAGCGCATCGCCCGGCGGGACGAGCGGCCCTATGAGGCGGTGGGCCTGCGCAAGGACGGCACCCGGCTGCCGGTGGAGCTGAACTTCCGTCATGTCACCCATGACGGCCAGGTGCTGCGCGTCGTTTCCGTGCGCGACCTGCGCGAGCGGCGGCAGGCCGAGCAGGCGCTGCGCGAGACCGAGGCCCGCACGCGCGCCGTGGTCGAGGCCGCGCTCGACGCGATCATCACCATCGACGCCGCCGGCACCATCCTCGAGTTCAACGCGGCGGCCGAGCGCATCTTCGGCTATGCCCGCGAGGAAGTGCTGGGCCGGCCGGTGGGCGAAACCATCGTGCCGCCGGAGGCGCGCGAGCAGCACCGCGCCGGCATGGCACGCTACGTCGCCACCAACCAGCCGCGGCTGATCGGCCGCCGCAACGAGCTGATGGCGATGCGCGCCGACGGCTCGACCTTCCCGGCCGAGCTCACCATGACCGAGCTCCGCCTCGGCGGGCGGCAGCTGTTCACCGCCTTCATCCGCGACCTTACCGAATCGAAGCGGCTGGAACAGGAGATGGCGCTGCAGCGCGAGCGGCTGCACCAGTCGGAGAAGCTGGGAGCGCTCGGCTCGCTGCTCGCCGGCGTCGCCCACGAACTGAACAACCCGCTGTCGGTGGTGGTGGCACAGGCGACCCTGCTGGAGGAGACCGCCACCGACGAGAGGGTGAAGGCGCGCGGCCAGCGCATCCGCGCCGCGGCCGAGCGCTGCGCCCGGATCGTGCGCACCTTCCTCGCCATGGCCCGCCAGCGCCCGCAGCAGCGTACCGCCGTCAGCATTGCCTCCACCGTCGAGGACGCGCTGGACCTCCTCGCCTACGGGCTCCGGACCAGCAGCATTGCGGTTGTCCGTGACCTGCCGCCGGACCTGCCGGTGGTGTGGGCGGACGGTGACCAGATCAACCAGGTGCTGACCAACCTGATCATGAACGCCCAGCAGGCGATGGCCGACCTGCCCGGCGAGCGCCGGCTGGTGATCGCCGCCCGCCACGACGCGCGCGCCGGCACGGTCCGCATCGAGGTGCGGGACTCCGGCCCCGGCGTGCCGGCGGCGCTGCGCTCGCGCGTCTTCGACCCCTTCTTCACGACCAAGCCCACCGGCCTCGGCACCGGCGTCGGGCTGTCCGTATGCCACGGCATTGTCAGCGCCCACGGCGGCACGATCACGGTGGGCGACGCTCCGGAAGGGGGCGCGAGCTTCGTCGTCGAACTGCCGATCGCCTCGCCCCAGGCCCAGCAGGGGCGGGAGGACGGCGGGCCGGAGGCCATTGCCGCCGCCGAACGCCGGGTGCTGGTGGTGGACGACGAGGCGGAGATCGCCTCCACCCTCGCCGAGATCCTCGCCCTCGACGGCTTCACGGTGGACATAGCCGACAGCGGCGAAGCGGCGATCGCCCGGGTCGCGGCCTGCCCTTACGACCTCGTGCTCAGCGATCTCCGGATGCCCGGGCTGGACGGGCCGGCGCTCTATCGCCATCTCGTCGCCGAACGGCCGGAGCTCGCGCGTCGGATGGTGATCGTCACCGGCGACACGCTGAACCCGGGGGCGCAGACCTTCCTCAGCCAGTCCGGCCTGCCCTGCCTGGAGAAGCCGTTCGATCCGGCCGACGTGCGCCGGGTCGTCGCCGAGCTGCTGGCCCGAACCTGAAGCGGCGGCGGGGCGTCACGGAATCGCCCAATTTCGATCCCATTGCCGCCATCGACGGGCGTCATCTTCGCTGACGTCAGGGTCTCCCTGATCGCCCTGCCGCGGATCGCGTGGGTCCCTGCATGCGGCAGGCGCAGCGACCGACTCCCCTTCGGTCGAGCCTCCTGAGTATGACGGCCGCCTTCACGGCGGCCGCTTTTTTTGCGCTATGGTGCCGCGCCATGAGCGCCGCCCTCGCCGCCACGCCATCCTCTGCCCCCGACGAGCCCCTGCTCGCGGTGCACGGGCTCGCCTGCGCCCGCGGCGGCCGGCGGGTGCTCTCCGATGTCGGCTTCACCCTCGGACCGGGCGAGCTGATCCTGATCACCGGGCCCAACGGCAGCGGCAAGACCAGCCTGCTGCGCTGCATCGCCGGCCTGCTGGCGCCGGATGCCGGAACCGTCGCCGGCCCGGCGCGGGCCAGGGGACAGACGCTCCACGTCGGCCATGCCGATCCGGTGAAGCCGCATCTGACGGTGCTGGAAAACCTGCGCTTCTGGGCCGCACTCGGCGCCGGCGGCGGGCGGCCGCCGGAGGAGGCCGCCGACGCGATGGGCCTCGCCGCCAGGCTCGACGTGCCGGCGCGGATCCTCAGCGCCGGCCAGCGGCGGCGGCTGTCGCTCGCCCGGCTGCTGCTGAGCCCCGCCCTGGTCTGGCTGCTCGACGAGCCGGCGAACGCACTCGATACCGACGGGGTGGCGCGGCTGGCCGCGATCGTGGCCGACCACCGGGCGCGGGGCGGCGCGGTGATTGTCGCGACCCACGGGCCGCTGCCGTTCCCGGACGCCCGGCCCCTCGTCCTCGGCCACGGGGCGGTCGCGTGCTGAAGCCCGCGCTCGCCCTCTTCCGCCGCGACCTGCTGCTGGCCTGGCGCCAGCGCGGCGGCGCCGTCCCCGTGCTCGGCGCATTCGTGCTGATGGTGGTGCTGTTCCCGCTGGCGCTGGGGCCGGACCCGGCGCTGCTGGCGCGGATCGCGCCGGGCATCATCTGGGTCGCAGCGCTGCTGGCAACGACGATCACGCTGGATCACATCTTCGCGTCGGACCACGCCGACGGAACGCTCGACCTGCTGGTGGAGTCGCCGGCACCACTGGCGATGCACGCGCTGGCCAAGGCTGCGGCGCACTGGCTGGTCAGCGGCCTGCCGATGGTGCTGCTGTCGCCGCTGCTGGCGCTGATGCTGAACCTTCCCGGTCACGTCTACGGGACGCTGATGGCGGGGCTGCTGCTGGGGACGCCGACCCTGACCCTGATCGGCACGGTCGGCGGCGCACTGATCCTCGGCGCGCGCCGCGGCGGTCTGCTCCTTGTGCTGCTCGTCGTCCCGCTCTATGTCCCGGTCCTGATCTTCGGGGCAGGTGCGGCCGACGCGGCGCTGAACGGCCTTGACGCCGCACCGGGGCTGATGTTTCTCGGCGCGCTGCTGCTGGTCGGGCTCGCTCTCTGCCCGCTCGGCGCCGCGGCCGCCCTGCGTGCGGCGCTCACCTGACCGGGGCTGACGCCGCCGCCCCGGACCGCACCGGGAAAGGACGCGGCAGCACCGGTGCGCCAGCGGGTAGCGGCGACGTCTCCCGGGTGACATGGTAAGAGTCGAGACGCAATGACCAGCGACGCCGACATGCCGGAGCTGCGGGCCCAGCGCCCGGTGAGCCTGGCCAACCCGACCCGGTTCTTCCGGGTCGCCAACCGGCTGCTGCCGTGGCTCGGTGCGGCGACGGCGGTGCTGTTCGCCGTCGGGCTCTACCTGTCGCTGATCGCCTCCCCGCCGGACTACCAGCAGAGCGAGACCGTCCGCATCGCCTACGTCCACGTGCCGGCCGCGTGGATGGCGCTGTTCGTCTACGTCCTGATGGCGGTGGCGAGCGCGGTCGGCCTGATCTGGCGTCACCAGCTCGCGCTGATGGCAGCGCGGGCGGCCGCCCCGGCCGGCCTCGTCTTCACCGCCCTCTGCCTCGCCACCGGCTCGCTGTGGGGCGCGCCGATGTGGGGCACCTGGTGGGAGTGGGACGCGCGGATGACCTCCGTGCTGGTCCTTCTGTTCTTCTACCTGGGCTATGTCGCCCTGATCGATGCCTTCGACGACCCGGCGCGCGGCCAGCTTTCGGCCTCGATCCTGTGCCTGGTCGGCGCGGTGAACGTGCCGATCGTCAAGTTCTCGGTGGACTGGTTCCATACGCTGCACCAGGGCGCCACCGTGTTCCGGCTCGACGGCCCGACGATGCACGCGTCGATGCTGGCGCCGATGCTGGTGATGGCGGCCGCCTTCACCCTGCTGTTCTTCGTCGTCCTGCTGTGGCGGATGCGGGGCCTGCGCGCCCGCGCCCGCATCGCCGCCGCGGCCGCGACGGCCGCCGCCGAGGGAGCCTGAACCATGGCCGCCGAGGGTTTCGACGCCTGGCTCGCGATGGGCGGCTACGCGGCCTATGTCTGGCCCGCCTATGGCCTTGCGCTCGTGGCGCTGGTCGGGCTCCTCCTCTGGTCGATCCTCGGCACCCGCGCGCTGGAGCGGCGGGCGGCGAAGCTGCGCCGGACCCGCGAGGAGGAGCAATGAGCCCGGCCAAGCGCCAGCGGCTGCTGCTGGTCCTGGTCGGCCTCGGGCTTCTCGCCGGCGCCACCGGGCTCTCGCTTGCCGCCCTCAACGACACCGTCACTTTCTTCCACAGCCCGACGGCGATCCTGGAATCGCCGCCGGCGCCGGACCGCCGCATCCGTCTCGGCGGGCTGGTCGAGGCCGGCAGCGTGGTCCGCGAGCCCGACGGCGTGGTGCGGTTCGCGGTGAGCGACGGCGCCAGCAGCATCGAGGTGCGCTACGCCGGCGTGCTGCCCGACCTGTTCCGCGAGGGCCAGGGCGTCGTCACCGAGGGGGTGATGGACGCCGGCGGCTGGTTTGCGGCCGACGAGGTGCTGGCCAAGCACGACGAGACCTACATGCCGCCGGAGGTCGCCGAGGCGCTGCGCGCCCAGGGCCACTGGCAGGGCGAATGACGGGCGCCGCATGACCGCCGAGCTCGGACACTACGCGCTCGTCCTCGCGCTGATCGTGGCGCTGCTGCAGTCGGTGGTGCCGATGGTCGGCGCCGGCCGGCGCGACGACCGGCTGATGGGCTTCGGCGGGCCGTGCGCAATGATGCAGCTGACCCTGGTGGCGGCCGCCTTCCTCGCGCTGGTCAACGCCTACGTCACCTCCGACTTCTCGCTGCGCGTCGTCGCCGAGAACTCCCACGCCGCAAAACCGCTGCTCTACAAGGTGACCGGCACGTGGGGGAACCACGAGGGCTCGATGCTGCTGTGGTCGCTGATCCTCGCGGCCTACGGGGCGGCGGTGGCCTGGTTCGGCGACCGGCTGCCGGCGACGCTCCGCGCGCGGGTGATCGCGATCCAGGGGATGACCGGGGCCGGTTTCCTCGCCTTCATCCTGTTCACCTCCAACCCGTTCGAGCGCCTTGACCCGGCGCCGATCGCCGGCCGCGGCCTCAACCCGGTGCTGCAGGACCTGGCGCTCGCGATCCATCCGCCGATGCTCTACCTCGGCTACGTCGGCTTCTCGATCGCCTTCGCCTTCGCCGTCGCCGCGCTGATCGAAGGCAAGGTCGACGCGGCCTGGGCGCGCTGGGTGCGGCCGTGGACGCTCACCGCCTGGAGCTGCCTCGCCGTCGGCATCGCGCTGGGCAGCTGGTGGGCCTACTACGAGCTCGGCTGGGGCGGCTGGTGGTTCTGGGATCCGGTCGAGAACGCGAGCCTGATGCCCTGGCTGCTCGGCACCGCGCTGGTCCACTGCGTGGTGGTGGTGGAGCGGCGCGAGACGCTGAAGGCGTGGACCATCCTGCTCGCGATCCTCACCTTCGGGCTCAGCCTGCTCGGCACCTTCCTGGTCCGCTCCGGCGTGCTGACCTCGGTGCATGCCTTCGCCGTCGATCCCGGCCGCGGGCTGTTCGTCCTGCTGCTGCTGGCGATCGCCATCGGGGGCGGATTGACGCTCTATGCACTGCGGGCGTCGAGCCTGCGTCAGGGCCCGACCTTCGCCCTGGTCAGCCGCGAGGGCGGGCTGGTGCTGAACAATCTGCTGCTGTCCGTCGCCTGCGCGACCGTGCTGCTGGGGACGCTCTATCCCCTGCTCGCAGAGGCGATCAGCAACGACCGGGTATCGGTCGGCCCGCCGTTCTATGCCGCCACATTTGTGCCATTGATGATCCCCATGCTCGTTGCCATGGCGGTAGGGCCGATGCTCGCCTGGCGGAAGGCGGACCTCGCCGCCGCCCTCGGCCGGCTCGGGGTGGCCTTTCTCGCTTCGATCGCGATCGTGGCGCTCGGCTGGTATGTCGCCGGGGGCGGCCCGCTGATGGCGCTGGTCGGCATCGGCCTCGCGGCATGGCTGGTGATGGGAGCGTTGACGGACTTCGCGGAGCGCGTCGCCCTGTTCCGGCGCCCGCTCGGGGTGAGCCTGCGCCGGGCCGCGGGCCTGCCGCGCAGCGCCTACGGCAGCATGCTGGCCCACGGCGGGCTCGGCCTGCTGGTTGCGGGCGCGGTGGCGGCCAGCGCGTGGAAGGCCGAAAGCGTGCAGATGATGCGCCCCGGCGAGACGGCGACCGTGGCGGGCTACACGCTGCGCCTGGAGGAGGTCACGCGCGAGGGCGGGCCGAACTACGTCGCCGACGTCGCCACCATGACGGTGCTGCGCGACGGGGCAGAGATCGCGGTGATGACGCCGGAGCGGCGCTTCTACCCGGTGGAGGGCCAGTCCACGACCGAGGCCGCCATCCGCGGCGGCGTCTTCGGCGACCTCTATGCGGTGGTTGGCGAGCCGGACGACAGCGGCGCCTGGGTGACCCGGATCTACTTCGAGCCGCTGGTCGGCTGGATCTGGGTCGGCGCGCTGGTGATGGCGGCGGGCGGCGCATTGTCGCTGAGCGATCGCCGCGCCAGAATTGGCGCCCCGGCGCGTTCGCGCGCCGCGGCAGAGCTGGCCGTGGAGGCCTGAGTGGAGACGGTTGAGACCAAGCGCAGACGCCCGCTGTGGCCGGTCGCGATCCCGCTGGCCGCGTTCGGCGGCGTCGTCGGCTTCCTCGCCTACATGCTGCTGCTGGATGACCGCGATCCGACCTACCTGCCGTCGCCGCTGATCGGGAAGCCCGCGCCCAGCGTCGCCGGCCCCTCGCTGCTGGAAGGCGCCGGGGATGTGACCGACGGCATGGTCGGCGCCGGCGGCCCCGTGCTGGTCAACTTCTTCGCCTCCTGGTGCCTGCCCTGCCGCGTCGAGCATCCGGTACTGACCGAGATCGCCCGCGAGGCCGGCGTCACCCTCATCGGCGTCAACTACAAGGACGCGCCGGACGCCGGCCGCGCCTTCCTCGACGAGCTCGGCAACCCCTATGCCGCCATCGTCGCCGACCAGACCGGCGCGATCAGCGTGAACTGGGGCGTCACCGGCCTGCCGGAGACCTTCGTCGTCGATGCCGACGGCACGATCGTCTACCGCCACTTCGGCCCGATCCTGCCGGAGCAGCGCGACGAGCTGATGGCGATCGTGGAGGGCGCGTCATGATCAGGCGGGCCACCCTTCTCGGCGCCGCGCTGGCGGTGCTGCTCGCCGGGCCGGCGGCCGCGGCGGTGATGCCGGGCGAGGCGATGGAGGACCCGGCTCTCGAGGCCCGGGCACGGGGCCTCTATCAGGAGCTGCGCTGCGTCGTCTGCCAGAACCAGTCGATCTACGATTCCGATGCCGAGATCGCAGCCGACCTGCGCGCGCTGGTCCGCGAGCGCCTGCGCGCCGGCGACACCGACCCGGAGGTGCGCGACTACATCGTTGCCCGCTACGGCACCTACGTGCTGCTGGACCCGCCGATGGAGCCGCTGACCTACGCGCTGTGGTTCGGCCCGCCGGCGCTGCTCGTCGCCGGCGTGGTGGCGATCGCGGTGTGGCGGCGCCGGGCCGCAGTCCCGCTGGATGAGGCGCCGGACGCGCCACTGAGCGACGAGGAGCGGGTGCGTCTCGCCGCGCTGGTGGACGAGGGCGACGGGGAGCAGCGGGCATGACCGACGCCGTGCTGTTCTGGACCGTCGCCGTCATCGTCACCGGCTTCGTGCTGCTGGCGCTGGTGCCGCCGCTGCTGGGCCGCGGCCGGAACCGCCGGAACGCCGACGACGACCACGCGGCCTCGGCCCGCGCCCTCTACCGCGCGCAGCTGCAGCAGGTGGAGACCGACCTCGCCAGGGCGCGCATTTCCGCCGCCGACGCCGAGCTCGCCCGCGCAGAGATCGGCCGGCGCCTGCTTGCGATCAGCAGCGCGCGGCCGGCCCAGCCGACCAGCGAACAGCCGCCGCGGCGGTCCGGATACGCCCGGCTGTGGGCGGCCGGCGTCGCCATCACCGCGCCGCTGGCCGCAGTCGGCCTCTACCTCGCCCTCGGCCAGCCCGACCTGCCGGACCAGCCGCTTGCCGGACGCAAGGAGGTCGCCGACGCGGCCCAGATGCGCGCCAGTGCGGAGGCACTGGCGGCAGAAATGATGGTGGCCGTCCAGCGCGACGCCGGCGACCTGCGGAGCTGGGTGATGCTGGCACGGGCGCTCACCACGCTCGACCGGCTGAATGAGGCCGCGGAAGCCTATGCCCGGGCGCTGGCGCTGGCCCCCGACCAGGCCGACCTGTCCGGCGCCTATGGCGAGGTGCTGGTGCGGCTCGCCGGCGGCCAGGTCACCGAGCGCGCCCGCGAGGCCTTCCGCGCCACCCTCGAGCAGGTGCCGGACGACCCGCGCGCCCGCTACTACATGGCGCTCCACCGCTACCAGCAGGGCGACCTGCGCAACGCGCTGACGGAGTGGCGCGCACTCGCCGCCGATTCGCCTCCCGACGCCGGCTGGATGGACGCGGTCCGTGCCCGGATCGCGGAGACCGAGCGCGCGCTCGGCCCGCAGGCGGTGCAGACCGCCGAAGCCGGCGCCGCCGACAGCGGCCGCGAGCCGGCGGCCTCGGTCGCGGCCCCGGCGGCCGAGGCCGTCGAGGAAGAGATGGCGACGGCGGCCGCAGGCGCCGGACCCGTCCGGACCCTGCGCGCCGCGCCGCCTCCGCCGCCGGCTGCGCCCACGCTGACCGATGCCCAGATCGCCGCCATGCTCGAGCTGCCGCCAGAGGAACAGGCGGCGCGAATCGCGGGCATGATAGCCGGGCTGGCGGCGCGCCTGGAGCAGCACCCGGAGGACGTGGACGGCTGGATGATCCTCGCCCGCTCGTACGTCACCCTCGGCGACCTCGAGGCGGCCGAGCAGGCGCTGGCCAACGCCAGCGCCCATGGCGCGGACCGCATCGACGCCCACGTCGCCTATGCCCGGCTGGTGCTGGACGGCAAGCCGCTGGACGCGCCGGTGCCGCCGGAAGCGGTCGCCGCCTTCAACCGGGTGATCGCCGCCGACCCCAGCCATCCCGACGCGCTGTGGTTCCTCGGCCTGGCTGCCGCGCAGCAGCGGGACTTTGCCGCGGCTCGCAGCCTGTGGACCCGCCTGCTCGACACGCTGGATCCGAAGAGCGAGGCCTATGTCGACGTCCAGTCGTACATCGCCGCGCTTGCGGGCGGCGAGCCGGGCGCCGACGCCGGCGCCGGAGCGCCGGTGGACAGCACCAACCGCGCCGACCCGGCCGACGGCCGGTAACATTCGCGTCACAAGCCGGCCATTTTCGCGCGCGATCCTTTCCCGCTAGCATCACGACTCGGCTGGCGAAGACCGGCCTTCGGCAGAGGGGAAAGCGACTGTGAGCAATCGGAGCATCCAGGCCGGTCTCGCCATGGTGGCGGGAGCGGCGGCGCTGGCTGGCGGGGCGTGCCTGGCCAACGATTCCACCGCGGCCATCGGCGCCGGCGGGCTGCAGCTGATCGAGAACTACATGGTCGAGCTGGTCCGCGAGGATCTGACGATCGGCCCCGACCGTATCACGATCCGCTACGTCTTCCACAACACCTCGGAAACCGATGTCGACACCCTGGTCGGCTTCCCGATGCCGCCGATCGACATGCGGCAGGCCTATGAGAGCGATCTCGCCCAGCTCGGCGCCGCGCCCAACTACATGGACTTCTCCGTCACCGTGGACGGCGTGCCGGTCGAGCCGCTGGTCGAGGCCCGGGCGACGGTGATCGGCCACGACGTCACCGACCGGCTGGAGGAGCTGGGGCTGCCGGTCGGCGGCTTCGACGTCAGCCTGTACGATACGCTGGAAGCGCTGCCGGCGGAGACGCGGGCCGAACTGCAGGCGGAAGGCATTGCCCAGTTCGACGAGTACGACGGGACGGTCACCGCCTATCCCACCTGGACCTTCCAGACCACCTTCTACTGGCAGCAGCGCTTCCCGGCCGGCGCCGATACGGTGATCGAGCACAGCTACACGCCGTCGGTGGGCTGGGCGTTCTTCGGGTCCTACGACGTCGAGGAAGTGGGGACCACCCCCACCTTCTGGGACCGGTTCTGCATGGACGACGCCCTCCTCGCGGCCGCGGCGGAGAAGGTGGGCGACACCTACGTCCTCACCACCCACGTCGAATACATCCTGGTCACGGCGCGGAACTGGCTCGGGCCGATCGGCACGTTCCACCTGACCGTGGACAAGGGCGACCCGGAGCGGCTGGTGGCGACCTGCATGGAGGGGCTGGTCGAAACCGGGCCGACGACGCTGGAGCTGACGGTCACCGACTTCGTGCCGGAGCAGAACCTCGACATCCTCTTCATCGAGGGCCAACCGGTGGAGTAGGCCCGGCCGTCGCCGGACCCCCGGTCGCGGCGCGCGCGGCGTCGCGTCAGTAGCCCCGCGCCGGGTCCACCTGGTAGCGGGGCGCCTCGCCGGCCCAGACGCGGCGGATGTTGTCGATCAGCAGCCGGGCCGCGCTGTCCGGGTGCGAGATGCTGGCGACGTGCGGGGTGATGAGGATCTCGCGCCGCGACCAGAACGGATGGTCCTGCGGCAGCGGCTCCTGCCGGAACACGTCGAGCGACGCCGACCCGATCTGGCCGCTGTCGAGCGCCGCCAGCAGGTCGTCCTCCACCAGATGGCGGCCGCGGCCGCAGTTGACGAGCGCCGCTCCACGCGGGAGCTGCCCCAGCAGGCGGGCGTCGAGGATGCCTTCGGTATCCTGCGTCAGCGGCAGCAGGCAGACGAGGATCTCCGCCTCCGCCAGCAGGGCGGCCAGGCCGTCCGCCCCCGAACGGCAGATGACGCCGGCGACGTCGCGCGGGCTGCGGCTCCAGCCGGTGACGCGGAAGCCGACGCCGGCAAGCGCCCGCGCCGCGGCAGTGCCGAGCTCCCCCAGCCCGAGGATGCCGACCGTGCGCTCCTGCGCCGGCGGCGCAATCACCTCCTCCCACTGCCGCTCCGCCTGCTGGCGGAGGAACCGGGGCATCAGCCGGTGGTGCCACAGCACATGCAGCAGCACGTACTCGATCATGCACTGGGTCAGCATCGGGTCGACCACGCGGGCGACGGGCACGCCCCGCGGCAGGGCCGGGTCGGACAGGAGACCGTCGACGCCGGCGCCCAGCGACTGGATCAGCCGGAGGTTGGGGAAGGTCGCGAGCAGGCCCGGCGGCGGATTCCACACCAGCGCGCAGTCCACCACCGCGGGGTCCGTCACCTCGTCGGGCCACACCCGCAGCCGCACGTCCGGCGCCATGCGGGCAAGGGTCGCGCGCCACGGCTCCGGATCATCGGTCCGGGAATAGAACAGAAGCTCGGGCATCAGTCGGCCGCGTCTCCCGCCGCGCCGATGCGCAGCCGGTACACGCCCCTGAAGTCGGACGGGTCCGCGGGCTTGCCCTTGCGCAGGATCGTGAGCCGCCCCTGCTCCGCCAGCCGCACCGCGATGCGGCGGATGCGGGCCATCAGCGCCTGCCAGTTCTCCGCCGCCAGCGCGCGCGCCGCATCGTTCGGGCTGATCGACCCGCCGGCGCCGGCGGCTTCCGCCAGCTTCAGGATCATGTCCTCGATCGCCTGGTCGGAATGCCTGTGACGGCGATCATTGCTGGACGTCTGGCGTTGCTGGGACATGCGCGCTGCATTAGCCCATCGGCCCGCCGGCGTGCAACCGTGCGGGCATGGCCGGCGAGGAGACCATGGACCTGTCCCTCACCCTGCTGCTGCTCGCGGTCGCGGGCTTCGCGGGCCTGCACCTCCTGCTGTCGCTGCCGCCGGTCCGGTCCCGGCTTGTCGCCGCCGCCGGCGCGACCGGCTTCCGCATCGGCTACTCCGTGCAGGCCGCCGTGCTGCTGGTGCTGACGATCCTCGCCTACCGGGAGGCGGCCTACGTGCCGCTGTGGCACGCGCCCTGGCTTGCCTGGGTGCCGGTGGTGGTGATGCCCGCGGCGCTGTGGCTGGTGATCGGCGCGCTGACCACGCGCAACCCGACCGCCGCCGCGCCCGGCGGCGAGGCGGTGCTGCAGCCGGGCGCGCGGCTGCCGCTCTACACCGCGATCACCCGGCACCCGATGCTGTGGGGATTCCTGCTTTGGGCGGTGGCCCACCTGCTTGCCAACGGCGACCTCGCCTCGCTGTTCCTGTTCGGCGGCATCGCCGTGCTGTCGGCCGCGGGCATGATCGGCATCGACGCGAAGAAGCGCGCCGACCCCGCCTTCGACTTCGCCGCCCTCGCCGCGTGCACCTCGCTCTTCCCCTTCGCTGCCACGCTCGCCGGCCGCAACCGGCTGGCCTTCACCCGCGGCGACGCGCTGCGGCTCGCGGCCGCGATCCTGCTCTACGCGGCGCTGATGCACCTGCACCCGTGGCTGTTCGGGGTGCTGCCCTACCCGGCCTGAGCCGGCGCCGGCAGGTCCACCTCCCAGTAGGCGCGCAGCTCGCCGAATTCCGCGACCAGGTAGTCGACGAAGGCGCGCACCTTGGCCGACAGGTGGCGACTGTGCGGGTAGACGGCATAGATGCCGAGCGGCGGCGGCTCGTGGCCCGGCAGCGCCGGGACCAGGCGGCCGGCGAGCAGGTCTTCCCAGATGATGAAGCTGGGCATGATCACCACGCCGTGGCCCGCCACCGCCACCTGGCGCAGCACGTCGCCGTTGTTGGCGTGCATCCGGCCGGAGACGCGGACCGCCTCGTTGCCGAACTGCCAGAGATTGCCCATCCGCCGGTAGCTGTAGATCAGGCACTCGTGGTTGGCGAGGTCGCGCGGCGTCTTCGGCATGCCGTGCTTCGCCCAGTATTCGGGCGCGGCCACCAGCAGCACGCGGGTCATCCCCAGCTTGCGGGCGATCAGACTGGAGTCGGAGAGGTTGCCGATGCGGATCGCGAGATCGTAGCCGTCGGCGACCAGGTCCACGTAGCGGTCGTCGAGGGTGAGGTCGATGCTGACCGCCGGATGGGCCGCGAGGAAACCGCCGAGACGCGGGGCAACGTGGTTGATGCCGAAGCTGTAGGGCGCATTGATGCGGAGCTCGCCGCGCGGCTCCGCCGTCATCCGCGTCACCTCGAGCTCGGCTTCCTCGGCCTCGGCGACCAGCCGGCTGCAGCGGTCGTAGAAGGCGACGCCGATCTCGGTAAGCGCCAGGCGCCGCGTGGTCCGGTTGAGGAGACGGGCGCCAAGCCGGTCCTCCAGCGCCGCGACCTGCTTGCTGACCGCGGACTTGGAAATGCCGAGCGCGCGGGCGGCGGCGGTGAAGCTGTTCGTCTCCACCACCTTGGCGAAGATCGCCATCGCCGCGAGATGATCCAGCGACATCCCGCCCTTCCCTCCTCTGCGGCGTCACACCCGCGCCGGCACCGGGGCGGCGCGGTTCATGCGCATCCTGCGACGGGAGCGGCCGGGCGTGTCCCCGCCCGCTCCCGGAAAGGGACGCATCCGGAGGGCGACGTCCGGGCCGTCACACCCCCGGATTGTCCTCCGTCGTCCCGATCACGGTCTGGTCGTATTCAATGATCGCGCCGGTCATCAGCCCGCTCTCGTCGGAGACCAGGAAGGCCAGCGCCCGCGCCACCTCCTCCGGCTCGATCAGCCGGCCGAACGGCTGGGCCTTCGACACCTCCTCCAGCCAGTTCTCCGGCCGGCCGTGGGTCCGGGTCTGGATGACATGCTCCCACGGGGTGTTGGTCCAGCCGATGTTCAGCGTGTTCACCCGGATCCGGTCGCGCTTCAGGCTGTTGGCAAGGTTGCGGGTCAGCGTCACCAGCGCGCCCTTGGTGGTGGCGTAGGGGGTGAGGAACGGCGGGCCGCCATAGGCGACGATCGAGCCGATGTTGGCGATGGCGCCGGCAATCCCGTGCTTGCGCATCACCGCGACGGTCCGCTGGATCAGGAAGAAGGGCGCGCGCACGTTCACGGCGAACAGCGTGTCCCAGATCTCCGGCGTGGTGTCGGCGACGCCGCCGCGGGTGGACAGGCCGGCGACGTTGCACAGCGCGTCGATGCGCCCGAAACGCGCCTCTGCCTGGTCGATCACCGAGAAGCAGGCGTTCACGTCGGCGAGGTCGGCCTGCACGAACAGGGTCGGGCAGCCCTGGGCCGTGATGTCGGCCGCCACTGCCTCGCCGCGCTCCCGGCTGCGGCCGCAGATCACGAGCCCCGCCGCACCGCGGGACGCGATCAGCCGCGCCGTCGCCTCGCCCGATCCGCTGGTGCCGCCGGTCACGACCGCCACCTTGCCGGCGAACTGCTGCGCCTGGTTGCCGTCCATTCTTCTTCCCCTGCTCTCGGTTGCCATGCCGGCGCCGCCGGTATAGCGGGCGGCGACGGCAGTGCAACGGAAATCCCGCCCGCGCCGGCCCCGCAATTCTCAAAAGACATCAACCCTCGACGCCGCCGACTGCGCAATCCGCCCGGGATCGCCGGACCCCTGCCGGAAGTTCGCGACGAAGGAGACGAAAGATGGCGGGCGGCGCGCGCGGTTAGGGAATTGGAAACGGGTCGGGCGCGTTCATGTGACATGAGCAACGTGCCCAACATCTTCGCCATGACCGGGGCGAGCTGGAGCGACCGCACCAGCGAGCACCAGGGCGACGCGACCGGGGCCGGACCTGCACGGGCGCAGCGCCGCCTCTGGGTCGCGGGCGCCGCCATCGTCGCCTGGGGCGTGGTCGCCCTCCTCGTCGGCCTGGTCCTCGTCGCCGCGGGCTGAGGCCCCGACGCGGACGGACGGTTCAGGTGGCCGGCTCCGGCCAGATGCCGGCGAGCCCGCCGAGCCACTGGGCGAGATCGTCCACCTCGAAGTCGAACGGGCCGGCCTGCTCCTCGCCGGTGATGGTCGGGTCGCTGCCGCGAACCAGCACCGTCACCACGCCCCGCGCGGCCGCCGGCCCCAGGTTGCGGCCGATGTCCTCGAAGAAGGCGGCGCGCGCCGGCGTTACCGAGAAGGCCGCGAGCATGCGGTCGAACGCCTCCTCCCCCGGCTTCGGCTCGAACTCCGCCGCCACGATATCGAACACGCCGTCGAACAGGTCGACGATGCCGAGATGGCCGAGCACGCGTTCCGCATGGGCGGTGCTGGCGTTGGTGTAGACCAGCCGGCGCCCGGGCAGCCGGGCGAGCGCGTCGCGCAGCCCCGGCTGCGGCTGGATCGGGCTCAGATCGACGTCATGGACGAAGGCCATGAACTCATGCGGATCGACGCCGTCATTCTTCATCAGCCCCAGCATGGTGGTGCCGTGGGCGAGGAAGTACCGCCGCTGCAGCGCCCGGGCGTCATCGAAGCCGAGGCCGAACCGGTCGCAGATGAAGCGGGTCATCCGGTCCCGGACCTGGGTGAACAGGTCGCAGGAGGCGGGATAGAGCGTGTTGTCGAGGTCAAAGATCCAGGTATCGACGCCGGCGAGCCGGTCCGCAGGCGTGGATCGGGAGAGAATGGCCGTCTGCATGACTCCATCCTAGTGCATCGGCCGCTGCCGGGCGACCCCGGTGCGCAGCCGCCGGCCCGTCTGTGGCCCGACCGGCGTTGATCATTCCTTAGCGCCTTCGGTGGCAGGGTTGTAGCGACGATCTGTCCGCAACCGATCGTTCCGGTCGCCACCATGGCATCGAGCATGTTCCAGCCCATTGCCGACCCGTTCGTCGAGACCGACCCCGTGCGCCGCGAGCGCGACCGCTTCGCGGCCTTCGCCTTCTGCGCCGCCGACGTGCTGCTCGAGCTCGACACCTCGCAGACGGTGGTGTTCGCCACCGGCGCGGTGAAGGCGCTGCTCGGGCGCCCGCCGGAGGATCTGGTGGGCCGCCGCCTGCCGGAGCTCGCCTCCCCCGAATACAGCGGCCTGGTCAGCGCGGTGCTGTCCTCCGCCCGCGCCCAGACCCGGATGAACCCGGTGGCGATCCGGCTGGCGGGCGAGCATGGCCCGACCCCGCCGTTGCTGACCACCGGCTACTTCCTGCCCCGCCTGCCCCACATCGGCGGCCACTACTATCTCGCGCTCCGGCTCGACACCGACCAGCTTTCGCCCGGCCGGGAGCGCCACGCCGAATCCGGCCTGCTCGACACGCAGAGCTTCGCCAGCGCCGTCTCCCGCCACCTCGCCCGCCCGGACCGCGAGCTGAAGGTGACGCTGGTCCAGGTCGGCAACCTCGACACCCTGCGCCGCAAGCTGGACGAGGAGTCGCGCAAGGCGCTGATGGCCACCGTCGGCGCCTATCTCAAGGCGAGTTCCGTCGACGGCGACAGCGCGGTCCAGTTCGGCGAGGAGCGGTTCGGGCTGCTGCACGACCGCAACGACAGCATCGCCCCGGTCTGGAAGCAGCTCCGCGAGTTCACCCGCGCGATCGACCCCGACGGCGTCGGCGTGGACATCGCCGACAGCGACCTCGACCTCGCCGCGCTCGAAGCCGGCGGCGAGGGGCTGAGCCAGAGCGACATCGCCCGGGTGCTGGTCCATGCCGTCAGCGCCTTCGACGTGGAGGACATGGGCGACACCGGCCTCGACGCCATGACCCGCGATCTCGGCGCGGTCGCCCGGTCCGCGGCGGACCGGATCCGGCGGTTCCGCAAGACCATCGCCGACGGCAGCTTCATGTGCGCCTTCCAGCCGATCGTCGACGTCGCCACCCGCCGGCCGCACCACTTCGAGGCGCTGGCCCGCTTCTCCGGCGACGCCGGCATCTCCGCCGGGTCCGAGATCGCCTTCGCCGAGGAGATCGGGCTGATCGGAGAGTTCGACCTGAAGATGGTGGCCAAGGTGGTGGAGTGGCTGCGCACCACCAACCGGCTGGGGATGCGCTACCACATCGCGATCAACATCTCCGGCCGCTCGCTGTCCTCCGGCCGCTTCCTCGCCGACCTGCTGGCGCTGCTGGAGGACGCCGACGACGTGCGCCGGCAGATCCTGTTCGAGCTGACCGAGACGTCGCGCATCGGCCCCGTGACGCGGGCCGCCGCCGCGGTGACCAGGCTGCGCGCGCTGGGCCACAACGTCTGCCTCGACGACTTCGGCGCCGGCGCTGCCACCTTCCAGTACCTGCGCGCCTTCGACGTGGACGTGGTGAAGATCGACGGCGCGCTGGTGCACGAGGCGGTGCACGGGCGCAAGGGCATGGCCTTCCTCACCGCCGTCGTCGGAATGTGCGAGGACCTCGGCATCATCACCGTGGCCGAGATGGTCGAGGACGAGCACACGCTCGAGGTCGTCCGCGAGGCCGGCGTCACGCTCGCCCAGGGTCTGCTGTTCGGTGCGCCCGCCACCGACGTCAGCGCCTACGAGGCGCCGCGCCCGTTCAATTTCGAGGGCAGCCGGCGCACCGGCGGCTGACCTTCGCGTCGCCATCCGGTACACAGGGCCGAAAGCCGGACCCAGTCCGGCACGGGACCATTGCCGGAGCGGGGCATGAAGATCGGGATCATCGGGGCCGGCGGCGTCGGCGGCTACTACGGAGCACGGATCGCACACGGCGGCCGGGCGGAGGTGCACTTCCTCGCCCGCGGCCCGCATCTCGCCGCGATCCGCGAGCGCGGGCTCAGGGTCCTCAGCCCCCACGGCGACCTGCATCTCGAACGGCCGAACGCCACAGACGACCCCGCCGCCATCGGCCCCTGCGACGTGGTGCTGATCTGCACCAAGCTGTGGAGCCTGAACTCCGCGCTTGACGCCGCCGAGGCGATGGTCGGGCCGAAGAGCCTGGTGATCTCGCTGCAGAACGGCGTGGACGGCGAGCCGGCGGTCCTCGCCCGCTTCGGCCCCTCCCGCGCGGCGGGCGGCTGCGTCTGGATCCCGGCCGAGATCGCCGAGCCGGGTGTCGTGCGCCAGAACAACCCGATGACGCGCTTCATCGTCGGCAGCCTCGACCGCCGGCCCGACCCGCGGCTGGAGGCGCTGCACCACGCCGCCGACGTGCCCGCGGTGAACGCCGAGCTCAGCGCCGACGTCGAGGCGGACATCTGGCGCAAGTTCGTGATGCTGGCCTGCCACAGCGGGATGACGACGGCGATGCGGCTGCCGATCGGCGCGGTGCTGGAGCGGGACCGGTCCCGGCTGGAGGCGGCGGTCGCCGAGGCGGTGGCGGTGGGCCGCGCCGTCTGCCCGCGGCTGGAGCCGGACCTCGAGGCCCGCACGATGAAGGCGATGGAAGGAATGCACTACGGCATGAAGTCGTCGATGCTGCAGGACCTGGAGCGCGGCGGCCGCATCGAGCTGCCCTGGCTGTCGGGCGCAATCGTCCGCCTGGGCCGCGAGCACGGCATCCCGACACCCGTCCATGCGGCGCTGGTCGAGGAAGTGCGGGTGCAGGCGGCGGCGACGGGCGCAACGATCTGACCCCGGGCCGGCGGCCGCTGCCCGCCGGCGGATTGCGCGCCGCCCCGGCCGCAGACAGGATGGGACCGGAGACACGGCCGGGAGGGGGCCATGACAGGGATCGACTTCGGAGAGCTGCTCGACGGGCTGAAACGCGACGGCTATGCGCTCGCCCGCGGACTGCTGCCGCCGGAGCTGGTGCGACACCTGCAGGCGGAGGCGGCGCGCATCCTGCCGACCATCGACGCAGGGCACCGGGCGCGCAACCGGTCGCAGGGAAGCCTCGTCCAGCTTGCCGACCATCCGTCCTTCGCCCCGCTGATCGGTGCGCCGGCGCTGCGGGCGGCGTTCGCCGGCATGGGCTTCCCGGACCCGCGCTTCACTTCCGGCTACCTGATCTCCAAGCCGCCGCACAGCCCGGCGCTGTTCTGGCACCAGGACTGGTGGGGCTGGGACGACCCGATCTCCTACACCGACTTCATCGCCCAGTTCTTCGTCATGGTGTACCTGACCGGCACCACGCCGGAGAACGGCTGCCTGCGGGTCATCCCCGGCAGCCACCGGCGGCGGCATCCGCTGCACGCGGCGATCCAGGCCCATGATGAGCGCCTGTCGCGGGTGGTCGAGCCGGACCATCCGCTTTACCAGTCCCATCCGGGCGAGGTGCCGGTGCCGGTGCGGACCGGCGACGTGGTGTTCGGGGACGCCCGGCTGATCCATTCGGCCTATCCGAACGCGACCGACCGCGAGCGCAGCCTGCTCACGCTCTGGTACCACCCCGACTTCGCGGCGCTGCCCGCCGGCATCCGCGCCACCATCCGCAACGTCTACGACCGCCGCGAGGGCGACACCGACCCCGCCGGCCCGGAGGCGATGACGCTGGACCACTGGCCCGAGGAGGCGAAGCGGCTGGTCGCCGGCCTGCTGCCGCCGCCCAACCCGCCGGGTGCGAAGCCCCACCCGTGGAACCGGGTGCCGCACTGGCCGGACGAAAGCGCCGCCTGATCCCCGCCGGCGCCGCCCGCTCCCAGCCTCCCCCGCGCAGCAAAGCCGGGGCCGCCCGCGGCGTCACGCGCAGGAGTAGCAGTGCGGGCGATCGCGGTTCGCGCGATCCGGCCCGGCGCTCTCCGCCTTTCCACTTGCCCGGTGGCGGATGTCATGAAAGCATCCTTGCGAGGGAGGATGCGGCGTGAGGAAAAACGCGCCGGCGCAGAATCCGGTGAACTCCCGCTGCGGCCTCGTCACACCTGATTCTTGAAGGAGGCGGTGATGACGAAAGACGCGACCGCCGCGCCCCGGTGCGCGGCGTTGGTCGGGCCTTATCTGTCCGGAAAGACAACCCTGCTCGAGGCCATCCTCCACGCCTGCGGTGCGATCCCGCGCAAGGGCAGGGCAGCGGACCGCAACACCGTCGGCGACTTCAGCGCCGAGGCCCGCGCCCGCGGCATGTCCACGGAAGTCACCGTCGCATCCTGCAGCTTCCTCGGCGACCCGTGGAGCTTCCTCGACTGCCCCGGTTCGTTCGAATTCACCCAGGAGACCCGCAACGCGCTGCTGGTGGCAGACGTGGCAGTGGTGGTGTGCGAACCCGCGATCGAGCGCATCTCCGCTCTCGCGCCGCTGTTCCACTACCTCGACGAGCACGACATCCCGCGCATGATCTTCATCAACAAGATGGACGTGGCCAACGTCCGCGTGCGCGACGTGATGCAGGCGCTGCAGGGGGTCTCGAAGCAGCCGGTGGTGCTGCGCCAGGTGCCGATCCGCGACGGCGAGGCGATCACCGGCTATGTCGATCTGGTAAGCGAGCGCGCCTACCGCTACCAGCCCGGCCAGCCTTCCGCCCTGATCCAGCTCCCGGCCGAGGTCGAGGAGCGCGAGCACGAGGCGCGCCAGGCGCTGCTGGAGACGCTGGCCGACTTCGACGACGCGCTGATGGAGCAGCTGCTGGAGGACGTCGAGCCGGACAAGACCGCGGTCTACCGCGACCTGACCGAGAACCTGCGCGAGGACCGGCTGGTGCCGGTGTTCCTCGGGGCGGCCGAGACCGACGGCGGCGTCCGCCGGCTGCTGAAGGCGCTGCGCCACGAGGCGCCGGACGTGTCGCTCACCCGGATGCGCAGCGACATCGCCGACGACGGTGAGCCGCTGGCCCAGGTGTTCAAGACCGTCTACGCCGGCCACACCGGAAAGCTCTCCTACGCCCGCGTCTGGCGCGGCACGCTGAAGGACGGCGCGACGCTGGCCGGCGAGCGGGTGAGCGGCCTCTACCAGCTCATCGGCGGCAAGCACGAGAAGGTGGCCGAGGCACCGGCCGGCGCGGTGGTGGCGCTGGGCCGGATGGACAGCGTGCGCACCGGCGACGCGCTTACGCCTTCGGGCAGGGCGGCAGCCGTGCCGTGGCCGGAACCGATCCCGCCGGTGTTCGCCAGCGCCATCAGCACCGCCAACCGCGGCGACGAGGTCAAGCTTTCCGCCGCGCTGCAGAAGCTGTGCGAGGAGGATCCGGCGCTTACCGTCGAGCACAGCACCGGCACCGGCGAGCTGCTGCTGTGGGGCCAGGGCGACGTGCACCTGGCGGTGGCGGCGGACCGGCTGGCCAACCGCTTCAACGTCCAGGTCAACCGCGCCCGGCCGCAGGTGGCCTATCAGGAGACCATCCGCAAGCCGGTGCAGCAGCACGCCCGGCACAAGAAGCAGAGTGGCGGCCACGGCCAGTTCGGCGACGTCCACATCGAGATCAAACCGCTGCCGCGCGGCGGCGGCTTCGAGTTCATCGACGCCATCACCGGCGGCGCGATCCCGCGCCAGTTCATCCCCTCGGTGGAGCACGGGGTGAAGGAGTATCTGGCGCGCGGGCCGCTGGGCTTCCCGGTGGTGGACATCTCGGTCCGGCTGTTCGACGGCCAGTTCCACTCGGTGGACAGCTCCGACCAGGCCTTCCGCGCCGCCGGCATGCTCGCCATGCGCGAGGCGATGCCGAAGGCGAGCCCGGTGCTGCTGGAGCCGATCTACCGGGTGTCGATCGACGTGCCGTCGGAGCACACCAGCAAGATCAACAACCTGGTCACCGGCAAGCGCGGCCAGATCCTGGGCTTCGACGCCAAGCAGGGCTGGCCCGGCTGGGACACGGTGGAATGCCAGATGCCCCAGGCCGAGCTTCGCGACCTGATCATCGAGCTGCGCTCGCTGACGCAGGGCTCCGGCACCTTCCGCTTCAGCTTCGACCACATGGCCGAACTGACCGGCCGCCTGGCCGACCAGGTGGTCGACGAGCGGAACGTGATGGCCGCGCAGTAGCAGGAGGCCCGGCCGCGGGGGACCGATGGGCAAGACCAACCGCGCATGGCACGAACAGCACCGGATGCCGAAGAACCCGAGCGAGGACGAACGGATCGCCTGGCACCTGGCGCACGCCGAGAACTGCGGCTGTCGCGAGATTCCGCGAGGGGTGGCCGAGCTGCTGCGCAGGCGCGGGATCCCGGTGCCGAAGCGGCCGGAATCCGGGCCCGGGTGAAGCGGGTCAGGTGCGGAGGCCGGCGAGGCAGCCGGCAGGAAGGGTGTCGCCGACGAGGAGGGCGCCGCGGCCATAGAGGCCGAGGACCGAGCCCTGCGCCGGCCTGCGGAGCACGACGAGTTCGCCGCTGGCGTCCATCCAGACCACGCGCGCCCCGACTGCGGCAACCGCGTCGAACACCGTGGCCTGGGCCGTGCCGGGCAGGAACAGCACGGCGGTGAAGGCGGAGTCCGCGGGGCGCAGGGACTGGGCGCCGGCCGCCAGGACCAGCAGTGCCGCCGCCGACGCCGCGATCGCCGAGCCCGCCCCCGGCCCGCGCCGGCGCAGCAGCAGGCCCGCGGCGAGCGGCAGCAGGCCGAAGGCGGCGAGCCAGGCCAGGTCCCAGAACATCGGGTCGGCGCTGTCCATCCGGATGCGGTGGATGCCGAGCAGCCAGTGCGACGCGACGGCGTCGATCACATGCCAGGCGCCGAACCCGGTGAGGATGTCGGCGGCGAGCAGACGGGCCGGCGGTGCGCCGCGCCGGCGGCTTTCCGCCCACAGCCGCCAGAGGCCGACGGCGGCGATCGCGTACATCAGCGCGTGGAACAGGCCGTCCACCGCGACCTGGAACCGGATGTCCCCTGGTTCGTAGGCGCTGAGCAGGTGGTGCCACTGCAGCAGCTGGTGGAGCAGGATCCCGTCGAAGAAGCCGCCGAGCGCAAGACCGAGCAGCCAGCCCGGCCAGTGTGTCCCCGCCTCCCGCTTCGCCGTCGCCATCGCATGCTCCCGTCGCAGAGCGACAATGGCGCGGGGGCGGGGAAGGTTCCGGCACGCCCCGCCGGGCACATGCCCGCTACCCGACCAGCCGTCCGTTCCGGAGCTCGACCAGGCGGTCCAGCCTGCGCATCAGCAGCGGGTCGTGGGTGACGCAGACCAGCGTGCAGCGGTTGTCGGCCGCCGCCGCCAGCAGGCTGTCGGCGACGATGGCGGCGTTGTCCTGGTCGAGGCTCGCGGTCGGCTCGTCGGCGAACAGGATCCGGGGCCGGCCGGTCAGCGCCCGCGCGAGCGCGACCCGCTGCTGCTCCCCCCGCGACATCCGCTCGACCGGTCGCCGGTCGTCGGGCGCGCCGAATCCGGCGAGCAGCGTCCTGGCATGCGCCACCTCCGCAGCGGTGGGGCGCCAGCGGGCGAAGCGAACCGGGGCGAGCACGTTCTGCAGCGCCGTCATGCCGGGGATCAGGTGGAACTCCTGGAACACGAAGCCGGCGTTGGCGAGCCGCCAGCGGTCGCGCATGCCCTCGCCCATGGCGGCAAGTTCGTCGTCACCCCAACGGATCCGCCCCTGCTGCGGCCGCTCGATGCCCGAGAGCACGTAGAGCAGCGAGGTCTTGCCCGCGCCGGACGGGCCGACCAGCCCGACGCGCTCCCCCGGCGCAATCACCAGTTCGTCGAAAGCGAGCGCCGTGATCGGAGCCTCACGGCCGCGGCCATAGTCGAGCCTGACCCCGGTGGCATGCGCGCCAAGGGCGCCAAGGGCGCTCATTCCGGATGCCCCTGGCGGCGCGCCGGCTTCGCGCCGGCAGCGAAGCGCGCTAGGCTGACGCCATGCGGGTTCCGGTCTGCATCATCGCGGCGGCGGTCGGGGTGGCGGCGGCAGCCTTCCCCGCTGCGGCCGAACAGCCGGACCCGCTCGCGGCGCGGCTGGTCGATCCGGAGGGCACGGTCGTCACCCTTGGCGGGGCCCTCGGCCCGCAGCCGCTGGTGGTCAACCTGTGGGCGACCTGGTGCACGCCGTGCATCGCGGAACTGCCGGCGCTGGCCGCGCTCGACCAGTGGCTGCGGCCGCGGGGCGGGCAGGTGCTGCTGGTGGCCGCCGAGCCGGGCGATCCCGCCCTCATCAACCGCGCCCTGCATGACCGCTTCGGCGTGACCACGCTGGACTCGCACGTCGACCGCGCCGGACTGGTCACGGCCGCCCTGGGTATCCGGGCATTCCCGGCGACCGTGGTCCTCGGCCGCGACGGCGCAGTCCTGGAGCTGATCATCGGCGCCGAGGACTGGGACGACCCGGCCGTGCGCGCGCGGCTGGCGGCATGGCTGCAGCCGGAGCAGGCGCGCTGACGGCTGGACCGCCCCGACCATCGCCTGTCAGCCCTTCAGCGCCGCCGCGACCGGCTGGCGGTAGAGCAGCATCGAGGGCACGGCGGCCAGCACAAGCCCGATCACGGCGATGACCAGCACCAGCCGCGCTTCCTGCCAGCCCAGCGCCACCGGCAGCCGCATCGCGGTCTCCGCTCCCAGCACCGCGGACAGCCCGGCTGCGGCGGCCCAGCCGAGGGCGAGACCGAGGGCGGCGCCGCAGACGATGAGCAACGAGATCCCGATCCACGCGACAGCGAACACATAGCCGCGCGAGGCGCCGAGCGCCCTCAGCACGCCGACCAGCCGCCGCTTCTGCGCCATGCTGGCCACGATTGCGAGCAGCACCGCCGCGATCACCAGCACCTGGGTCAGGATCGAGATCCACGCTAGCAGGTCGCGGACGTCGCCGAGCACGCCGTAGAGCCGGATCAGCACCTCCGCCGGGAACACCGCAATGGTGCGGTCGTTCGACCGGTAGCGCTGGCGCAGCTCATAGGCATCGGCGACCGAGGCCGGCTCGATCACGATCGCCGGCACACCGGGGAGCAGCGCGCGGTCCCAGGGCGGGCCGAGGGTCACGCCCTCCCCCGGTTCGGCGTGCCCGTCGCCGGTGAGCAGGCGCTCGATCTCCGCCTCGCCGGGCGCGCGCCCCGTCGGCAGGCCGTGCGCCGCCCAGACCGTCTCGATCGGCACCAGCAGCGCCCGGTCCCACGGTGTGCCGAGCGGCGGCAGCACGCCGGTGACGCGGAGCGCGACGCCGTGGTGCGCCTCGTCCTCCTCGTCCAGCACGATCTGCCCGTGCATCGGGACGATCTCGGCGCCCACCGCCAGCGGCACGTCGGCGCCGACGACGGTGTCGCCGGGACGGGCGAAGCCCGTGCCGTGCGCCAGCGCGCCACCTGCCAGATGGCGGACGAAGCGGTCCGTGGTGCCGACGATCGGGTGCCCCTGCCACGAGTCCCCGAAGCCGAGCGGGGCCGCGAAGACGACGCCCTCGTCATCGGCGAGATCGGCGAGGATGGCGCCGTCGATCAGGTCGAGGTCGGCCGGCTGGAGATAGACGGCGGTGAGCACGAGCTGCGTTTCGCTGCCGGGCGCGCCGACGATGATGTCGAAGGCGTCGGCGGCGTCGGCGCTGCCCTGGCGCAGCGCGCGCTCCTGGGCCGACACGGCGACGCCCAGCGCCACCGCCATCGCGACCAGCAGGACGATCGCGGCCGCGCCGCCCCGGCTCCGCTTCAGGTCGTTCAGCGCGACCGGCAGGGGATTGAACATGCCCCGGCCGTCAGGCCTGTTCCACCTCGGCGTCGACCAGGCGGACGCGGCTGACGAAGCCCGTCTCCTCGTCGATCTCCGTCCCCAGTTCCAGGGTGCCGGTGACCTCGATCGGCAGGTTGAACGGCAGCCATTCGATCGGGCCGGCGAGCTTGACCAGCACGATGTCGCGCGGCCAGTCGGCCTCGTTGTCGCAGAACGGACAGACCGCCATCGGCCGCCGGGTGAGCACGAAGAAGCGCGCGTCCGGCTTCAGCGGCGGCGCCATGAAGCCGGGGATCATGACGGTCTTGCCGACGAGGCTGTGGGCAGCCTCGGAGAATTCGCCGCCGCCGAGATAGATGTCGCGGATGCGGAGCGAAGGCGTCGCCCGTGCCAGCCCGGGTGCGAGCACGGTCGCAACGGGCGCGAGCGCCAGCCCGGAGACCAGCTGTCGCCTGGAAATCATCGGTCGTCCCTCCTCCTGGTTGGCCGACCCGGCGGAAGCGCCGGGGCGGGCACTCACCCCGCCCCGGCGCGCCTGTCGCGTTACTTGCCGGCCCGTTCCAGCAGGTTCAGCGAATGCGCCATCACGTGGAACACGAAGCTCTGCTCCTGGGTCGTCTGGAACAGATGCGCCCACGGCCCGGTCGCGAACACGGCGACATCCTCGCCGCCATGCGTCTCGGACGACATCGGCACCAGCGCCTGCTGCAGGAAGTCGACGTCGGTGGTGTCGACGTTGGTCAGGTCGGCGCGGGTCGCACCCGGGGCAAGACCGCCCGGGCCATTCCCGTAGCCCAGCGTGGTGTAGGGCATCCCGTCGTCGGCGAGCGCCAGCTCTCCGCCCTCCACCGAAAGCCCGAGGATCGGGTTGCCGCGGTCGGCGTAGCCGGCAACGAAGAAGGTGTGGCTGTGGTCGGCGGTGACGACGATCAGGGTCTCGTTCAGGTCCACTGTCTCCGCCACCGCCTTGATGGCCTCGTCGAAGGCGACGGCGTCGTGCAGCGCGCGGTGGGCATTGCCCTCGTGGTGGGCATGGTCGACGCGGCCGCCTTCCACCAGCAGGAAGTAGCCGTTGGGGTTGCGGTCCAGGATCTGGATCGCCGCGAGGGCCATCTCGGCCAGCGACGGCTCGCCGCCCACGTCGGCCGCGCGGTCCACCTCGTACTGCATGTGCGAGCGGTTGAACAGCGCGAGCAGGTGGTCCGTCGCCTCGAGGTCGAGCGCGTCCAGCCCGGCCTTGTTCCAGACATAGGCGGAGTTCGGGTACTTGCTCAGCCATTCCTGGGTCAGGTCCCGGCCGTCGCGGCGATTGCCCGTCCGGCCCTCGTCCTCCGGATCGGCCACGGTGTTGGGCAGGAAGCTGCTCCGGCCGCCACCCATCGCGACCTCGATGCCGTCGCCGTACTGGTAGTCGATGAGCTGGGACGCGATGTCCTTGCAGCCCATGGCGATATCCGCCGGGTCCATGTCGTCGTCATCCTCCCAGTCCCGGTGCGCGGCCTTGGCATAGGCCGAGCCGGGAGTCGCGTGGGTGATGCGCGCGGTGGAGATGACGCCAGTGGACATGCCGGCCATCTCGGCCAGGTCGACGATGGAGAGCAGCTCCGCTCCCTGGCTCGCGGCGCAGTCGCCGAGCCGGCCGGTCTCCGCGATGCCGATCGAGCCGGAATAGGTCTTGGCGCCGGTCAGGAAGGCGGTGGCGGTGCCGGCGGAATCCGGGATCTGGGCGTCGGTGTTGTAGGTCTTGACCAGGGCGGAATGGGGGAAGGTCTCGAGGAACAGGTAGTTCTCCTCCCCGCTCTCGCCGCGCAGCTGGCCCTGGAGCACGCGCGCCGCCATGATCGTGCTGACGCCGAACCCGTCCGCCAGGAACAGGATCACGTTTCGCGCCTGGTTGACGTTCACCGGCCGGGACGCGATTTCGGCGATGCGGCTCTGGGCATCCGTGTACCAGTGGCTGCTGAACTGGTCATAGGCCTGCTGGGCCTGGGCCGCGCTCGCCACGGCCAGCGCCGATGCGGCGACGGAAAGCCCGAGCATGGTCCTGATCTTCATGGGTCGCTCCTCCTGCTGGGGGGCCATAAGAGGCGCCTCTTCGCAAACCGCCCTGGGCCGCCTGCGGCCCCTGGCCGTGTGTTGTCACGCGGCCCGATAGACGGACCGGTGACACGGATAGAGTAACTTGCTCGGGATTACGCATCCATGGCATTATTATTAGCAGTTGTTCATGATCATTAACACCTCAAGTTGTCGTGACTTGTGACGCCGTCTCCGATCCTTGGCAGCGTCTGCCAAACCGCCTTTGTGACTCGGGCGAATACGAGCAGGCGATCGCGGCGCGAACGAGCACGGCGATCGCGGCGCGGGCCAGGGCATCGATGCAGGAGCGCCGGGCACGCCGCCCGGCTGCGCGTCAGTAGAGCTCGGTCCGGTATTCCTCGTCGATCCAGCGCTCGAGCTCGGGCACCGGCGGGGCGAGGCGGGCGTGGTCCTTGACCGCGGCGGCAAGGCTGGAGAGGTTCGAGGTGTCGGGCCACGCCTCCGGCTGCCACAGCTTCGAGCGGATCATGCACTTGCCGCAGTGGTAGAGCACGCGCTCGACGGCCATCACGATCGCGAAGTCCGGCATCTTGCCGTTCACCGCCATCGACTGGCGCAGCGCCTCGTCGCGCACCACCCGCGCGCGGCCGCTGACCCGGAGCGTTTCCGTCCGCTGCGGCACGATGAAGATCAGGCCCAGGGCCGGGTCGTCGATCAGGTTGTGCAGCGTATCGTGGCGGTTGTTGCCCAGCCGGTCGGGGATCGCGAGCGTCCGCTCATCGAGGATGCGGACGAAGCCGGCCGGGTCGCCCTTCGGCGAGGCGTCCATCCAGCCGTGGCGGCTGCGGCTGGCGAGCACGACGAACGGCGCGGCGGCGATGAACTTCGCGCAGTGCGCGTCGATATGGTCGATGACCTTCCGCGCCGCGCCGTCGCTGGGCGGCTTGCGGCCGGCCCGCAGATCCTCGTGGGTGGCGACGACGCCGGCAAACCTGCGGTCGAGATCCTCGAAGCCCATCCGGACGCTCCCTTGCGCGAACGGCCCGCATCTGACCAGAACCCGTCCGCCCCCGCAACCCGCCCCCACCACGTGGTCCGGTCAAGCCGGACCACGACGATGCAGGGAGCAGCGACGACGGGCGTCAGTCCCCGCCACCGCGTGCGGACCTGGCCGCCACGGCAGGACGGCGACCCACTCCCACTGCGTCATGCTCCGGCTTGACCGGAGCATCCACGGGCCAGCCGCGGTGCCGGTCGTCCGACGGCTCACGCCGCCGCTGCAGCAGACCGTGGCCGGCCATGCCCGGCACATGCGGCCCCTGCCGCGTGGGTGGGACGGTCGCGCCGGACCACGACGAGGAGAGGGAGGGGAGGGCGTGACCGGAGCCCGGTCAGAGGGCGCCGTCGAAGGTGTCGCAGTCGGCGATGCGGCCGGTGCGGAAGCCGCGGGCGAACCATTCCTGGCGCTGGGCGGAGGTGCCGTGGCTGAAGCTCTCCGGCACCACATAGCCCTGGCTGCGCTTCTGCAGGGTGTCGTCGCCGATCTGCCGGGCGGCGTTCAGCGCCTCCTCGAGATCGCCCTCCTCGAGGAGCCCGCGCTGGGCGGTGAAGTGCGCCCAGACGCCGGCGAAGCAGTCGGCCTGCAGCTCGACCCGGACCGACATCCGGTTGGACTCCGCCTCGCCCATCTGCGCCCGCATCTGGTTCACCCGCGGCAGGATGCCGGCAAGGTTCTGGACGTGGTGGCCGACCTCGTGCGCGATCACATAGGCCTGGGCGAAATCGCCGGAGGCACCGAAGCGCCGGTCGAGCTCGCCGAAGAAGCTGGTGTCGAGATAGATGCGGTCGTCGCCCGGGCAGTAGAACGGCCCCGCTGCGGACGAGGCGAAGCCGCATGCGGAGCTGACGCCGCCGGAAAACAGCGTCAGTGTCGGCTCCTCGTAGACGGCGCCCTGGGCTTCGAACAGGCCGTGCCAGACGTCCTCGGTCTCCGCCAGCACGACGGCGACGAACTCCCGCATCTCCTCCGGGACGGGCGTCCCCTCCTCCTGCGTGAACGGCGTGCCGCCCGGCTGCCCCTCCTCCATCATCGCCAGCGGGTCGATGCCGCAGGCCCTGAGCGCGAAATACAGCACGACGAGGATGACGAGGGAGCCGATGCCGATGCCGCCTCCGCCGCGGCCGAGCGGAAGCCGCATCGGCGCGCCGCGGCCGAGACCGCCGAGGGACGCGCCGCGGCGGCTGCTGCGGGCGTATTCGATGTTGCTGCTCTGGCGGCGTCCTCTCCAGCGCATGGCTGCCCTCCCCTCCCGCAGGCCGCAGGTGCCTGCAACAACATGCGGCGAACCGCGCCCGTTCCCCGTCACTCCGCGAGCGCCAGCAGCGCCTCGACATGGTCCGCCTCCTCCGCCGGCTTGTCCCACCGGATGCGCGCAACGCGCGGAAAGCGCATGGCGAGGCCGGACTTGTGGCGGGTCGAGGCGTGGATGCTGTCGAAGGCGACCTCCAGCACCAGCCCCGGCGCCACCTCGCGCACCGGGCCGTAGCGGCGGGTGGTGTGGTCGCGGATCCACCTGTCCAGCCGCCGCAGCTCCTCGTCGGTGAAGCCGAAATAGGCCTTGCCCACCGGGACCAGCTCCCGCCCGCCTGCGTCGGCGGTGCGCCAGCACCCGAAGGTGTAGTCGGAGTAGAAGGACGAGCGCTTGCCGTGGCCGCGCTGGGCGTACATCAGCACGGCGTCGACGGTGAGCGCATCGCGCTTCCACTTGAACCACGGACCCTTGGGCCGCCCGGCGACATAGGCGGAATCCCGCCGCTTCAGCATCACCCCCTCGATGCCCTGCCCGCGCGCCCCGGCGCGGAGCGCCGCAAGGCTCTCCCAGTCGGCGAACGGCAGCAGCGGCGAGAGGTCGAAATGGGGCCGCGGGCGGCGCGCGTACCAGGCCTCGAGCCGCGCCCGGCGCGCGACGAAGGGCAACGGGCGCAGATCCTCCTCGCCGTCGATCAGGATGTCGTAGAGGCGCACGAAGGCGGGGAACTCGCGGATCAGCCGTGGCCCGGCCTCCTTGCGGTTCAGCCGCTGCTGCAGCGCATTGAAGGTGCCGACGGTCCAGCGGCCGTCCCCGTCCTGGCTGCCGACGAGAAGCTCGCCGTCGAGCACCGCCTCGTCGGCCAGCGCTGCGGCGATCTCGGGAAAGGCGCCGGCGATGTCGTCGCCGGTGCGGGAATAGAGCCGGCACTCGCCGCCGCGGCGGGCGCGCTCGACCCGGATGCCATCCCACTTCCACTCCGCCACATAGTCGGCGGGGTCGAGCTTCGGCAGGTCGGCCGCCTCGTCCAGCGGATGCGCGAGCATGACCGGCCGGAAGGCGGCGGTCGCCGACACGTCGGGGCGCCCCGCATGGCCCGCGAGCCAGTCGAACAGTTCCGCATAGGGCGGCCGGTGGGCGTGCCACAGCTCCTCGATCTCGTCCACCGGGCGGTCGTGCGCCGCCGCCAGCGCGGTCTTGGCCAGCCGCGCCGAGACGCCGACGCGCAGCGCCCCGGTGATGAGCTTGAGCAGCGCCCAGCGGCCGGTTGCGTCCATCGTGTCCAGCCAGCCGGCGACCAGCGCCGGCAGGTCGCGCTTCGGCGTCGTCTCCAGCGCCTCGATTACCGCCGCGAGCCGCGGCGGGGCTGCGGTGGTGGCCGCCGCCGGCCAGATCAGCGCCACCGTCTCGGCAAGGTCGCCGACATAGTCGTAGGACCAGGCGAACAGTTCGGGGTCGGTGCGGGCGGCGGCGAGCGCGCGCACCATCGCCGGCTTCGCCGCCGCGAGGCGCAGTTCCCCGGTCAGCGCTGCCATCGCCCACCCCCGGTCCAGCCGGTCCGCAGGGTCGGCGATCGCCGCAAGGTAGTCCGTCATCAGCCGCAGCTTGCCGTTGCGCGACGGCATGAAGCTCAGGGAATCGAGCAGGCGGGCGAAGGCGAGCATGGCGGAGAGTCTAGGGCACCCGCCGCCCGCCTTCACCCGTCATCGCGGCGGCGGGACGCGCGGCGATTTCCGGTTCCTGTCATGCCCGGCCGGGCTCCGTCCCGGCCATCTCGTGCCGGGTGCGCACGCCCCCGGGAGATGGCTGGAACAGGTCCGGCCATGACGAGCGCACGGGCGTCGCTCTCGCCGCCCCTCTCAGCGCAGCGCGGCGATGGCGGCGCGGGCGACGGTGGAGTTCCAGTCGAAGGCGCGGGCGTAGGCGCCGACGATGACGCCGCGGCTGTTGATCAGGTAGCTGGTCGGATAGGCGGTGACGCCGAACGCGGTGCGCAGCGCGCCGACGTGGTCGTGGTAGCGGCCGAGGGCGGTCAGGTTGTACTGGCGGTAGAACTCCTCGATCACCGGCATGCCGCCCTCGTCCACCGAGACCGGCAGCACCCGCACCTGGTCGCCCATGCCGGCCTGCAGCGCGTCGAGGCTGGGCATCTCGCTGCGGCAGGGCACGCACCAGGTGGCCCAGAAGTTGAGCACGATCGGCCGGCCGAGGAAGGCGGCAAGGTTGACGGCGCGATTGCTGCCGTCGGCGAAGGGCGCCGTCGTCCAGTCGGCGGACTGTGCGATTGCGGTCGCAGGCAGGGCGGCAGCGGCCGCCGCGCCGGCAGCGAGTGCGAGGAACTGTCGTCGGGAACAGGTCATGCTGCCGCGGATATTACACCACCGCCCGGCCCGGCCAAGCGCGGCCGGAGGGGCGCTCAGCGCGGCAGCCAGGAACTGTCGCGGAGTGCCTCCGCCATCGCCGCGAACGGTGCCGACCAGCCGGTCTCGCAGTCCGGCCGGGTGAACACGCGCATCGAGGAGAACCACGGCCGTCGCCCGTCCGTCGCCCCCAGCAGGGTCCAGTCCGACTGCGGCCCGAACCGCCACACCGGCACGCCCAGCGCGCCCGCGAGCTCCGCCACCGACGTCGCCGCCGAGATCACGAGGTCGAGCTCCGCGATCAGCCCGGCGAGGCCGTCGAGGTCGTTGAAAAGATCGAGGCCCGGCATGGCGGCCACCGGCATTCCGAGCGCCGCCAGCTCGTCGGCGGTGGCGTGAGCCTGCAGCAGCACCGGCGACGCGCCCGACCCTGCGACGACGGCGGCAAGCTCGTCCGCACGGGCGTAGGTCAGGTCGCGCTTCGCGCCGGTCATGCTGCTGCGCCAGCAGAGGCCGATCCGTGGCCGCGGCAGCGCCGCCAGCCACTCCGCCGCCTGGCGACGACGCGCGGGGCTCGCGAACAGATAGCCACCGGAGCCGGCAAAGGTATCGGGCGTCGCGCGGAAGAAGGCCGGCAGCCCGGCGCAGCCGATCCAGCCGTCGACCGGCCCCGTTGCCCGCGCCCACGGGAAGCGCGCCTCGGGCGTCCGCGCCGTTTCGGCGTCCGCCGGCCGCGCCACCACCGTCACCCGCGGCAGGG
>ERZ777003.1203-NODE-1203-length-41354-cov-7.032107_pt1 | contig 41354 bp, 36 predicted proteins | sample MGYA00374956_ERZ777003 | MGnify/ENA primary metagenome ERZ777003 (study PRJEB29302, sample SAMN06268252) | bioreactor metagenome | isolation source: Joint BioEnergy Institute, California, USA | place: USA:Joint BioEnergy Institute, California, USA | collected... | reverse complement strand
ATGATATGGGCGTCAAAGGGGAACCCTTGCGACATTCGTATCGGAAAAGCGGAGGATACGGCGAGAACGACCCGCCGGAGTATGCATCGGCAGCTGGCAGGAGGGTTTGAATGAAAAATCGTACAAAATGATCGGGTTCAGCGATCATCAGGAAGAATTTGTATGAAAAATCGTACAAAATGTTGTGGTTTGGCGTCTATCAGGAAGAAGTTGTATGAAAAATCGTACAAAGTGGCCGCGATCGGCGAATATCAGGAAAATTTTGTATGAATAATCGTACAAAAAGCTTGGCGTAGACTGTTTCGGAAGAAGTTTTGTATGAAAAATCGTACAACAATGCGCGCATCTCGGTTTTCTGCGTTCTGCGACCAAGGGCCGTCCATCGGTCAGTCTCAACTGATCCTCAGGACGGCCCCTGGCATGCGCAAGGCTGCTGGGGGAACGGCATATCTGCCATGGATCCTAGGCGGTGGCGCGAACCATATCCTTGCGGCGATAGATGGAGCAGATCAGTCCGATCGCAGCCAGATTGGTGAGCAGGGAGTGCCGACAAGCCCAGACTCCCTCGATAACGTATGTGCGTATGATGAAAAATTACACATCGTGCTTGTTGAAAAGGGGGGATTGGCACCCGATTGTTTGTCAGCTGATTCGGGTTGCGGAGCACAGACAGCTGCCATATGCCCACAGCCGTACCTCTACGTATCCGACATGCCATCTCCGTGGAGCGCGCCAAATGGCGGAACCGAGTTCGCGTCGATGATCCGGTCGCCGGTGTAGATGGCCTTCGGGATGGTCCTGCCATTCATCAGGGCGAGCAGGGCGTTCACGATCTCTTCCCCCCAGATGGCCTCGTTCTGCGAGATGGCGAGCGAGATCTGGCCGTTCACCAGAGCCTCCTCGATGGCCGGCATCATGCCGAAGGTGAGCGCATACCTGCCGAGCCCCATCGCCTTCCAGGCGAGGATCGCGCTCGTGCCGGACACGTAATCCAGCGAGACGAAGGCGTCGAAGTGGGGATGCTCATCGATCATCCGCTCGATCTCGCCGAGCGCCATCTCCTCCGAACCGTCGTGTCTGGCCACCTCCAGCACCTGGATGTTCGTGCTCTCCCGGATATAGTCGATCAGGCCGTTCAGCCTCTGCTCGTGACTCCGCATGCCCGGCATGCCGTTGCCGACCAGAACCATGCCTTCGTTGCCCATGATGGTCTGGAGAGCTTGTGCGATCATCGCGCCCGCCCGTTCGTTGTCGCCGCCGATGAAGCTGAACCGGCCGCTCGTCGGCGCGTCGGATTCGAAGCAGATCACCGGGATGCCGGCTTCGATCGCCTTGTCGATATAGGGGGCGAGCTCCAGGCTGTCAACCGGCGAGATGGCGATGCCATCGACCCCCTGACGGATCATGTCTTCGATCATCCGGATCTGCTGCTCCAGATTGGCTTCATCCGGCGCCTTGATGAGGATGCGGCCGCCCGCTTCCCGGGCGGCCAGCTCCGCTCCCTCCGTGACGCTCTCATAGAAGGGATGAACGAGCGGATAGATGATGCCGAAGGTGAACTTCGGCGTCGAGCCTTGCTGAACCGCCTTGAGATAGGAGGCGGACTGCTCCGTGCCGTCGGCGGATTCGCACGCGCCGGACAGCAGGGTGAGGCCGATCAGCAGAACCGCGGTCAGGATCGTTCGCAATCGCAGGTCATGTGGAAGCGGCAACGGGATCCTCCCCCTTGAGCAGTTCCGCATGCTGCCAACCGTTCTTGCGAAACTCGCGGATCGTCATCCCCGTCACCCGTTTGAAGAGATTGGAGAAGTAGCTCGGATCATGATATCCGACCTGATAGGCGACCTCGTAGGATTTGGCGTTGGTGGAGAGGAGCAGCTCCATCGCCTTGCGGATGCGTGTCTTCATCAGGAAATCAATAAACGTCTGGCCCGTCTCCTGGCTGAAGATCTTGCTGAGGTGGCTTGGACTGACATTCACGTGGTTGGCGGCATCCTGCAGGGAGAGATCGACCTGGCTGTAATGCTGCAGGACGAAAGCCTTCACCTGGGCGATCAGTTCCCCGTAGGGGCCTGCCGCTTCGGAACGCCACTTCCAGAACAGCTCGGCGAGACGCAACAAATATCGGCAGGCATCCTCCCAGGATTGGATCGATTGGATCATCTGCCTCAGGGGTTCGACCGATGCCTCGATCGGCTCCGCCAACCGGTACAGCTGGCGCGCCTTGTTCAGCACGGCGAAGGTCAGATCCGTCAGCGCGTAATAGCCATACAGCGACGAGGACCATTCGATCCTGGCCAATCCGGAGGCCATCTTGCGGATGCTGGCTTCCGCGTTGTCCCGGGACCCGAGGGTGAGGAACTCCAGGAACTCGTCGCGGTTCAGGAACACCTCCTGTTGGCCGGAGCCCGCCGTGATATCGAGCAAGGTGCCGCGGTGCTGGCGCGTGATCTTCCGCCAATGTTTGTCTTCATCGGCCTCGATGAAGGAGGTATGAACGCCGTGCAGCCGATGCTGGATGCTGCCGATGCCGTAGGCGATGCTGCAGCCGTATCTGGCCTCGATCGATTGGGCCGCATCGCCGAGCAGGCTGCTCAGCGCCTCCAGCCGTTCCCGGCAGTCCGACTTCAGCACCCAGATATTCTCCGTCCGGCTGCGTCGGGCGGTCAGGTATTCGGCGTGCTTGCCCATGAAGGAGGCCAGTTCGTTCTCCACGCTGTGGATGGAGACCGGTTCATGCTCCGCATGGCTGATGAAGACGGGCGGCAAGTCCTTCTCGCTGGCGCCATGCATGCGGATATCGGTCAGGATGACGGCGTAGAAGCGCGCGATCAGCGGGATCTGCAGATTCGCCGCGGTCTCGATCGCCTCCGCGGAAGGGATCAGACCGCCGCACAGCTGGCTGATCAGCTGCTCGCGTGACTGCTGTCTCCGGTCGGACAGGGATTTCGTCAGATGCTCGATCTTCCGCTTGAATTCGGCTTCGCGATCGATCTTGTCCGCCACCTCTCGCAGCAGGCGTATGAGATCCGCGGCACCGATCGGCTTCAGGCAATAGTCCTCGACGCCGATCCGGAGGGCCTGGCGGACGTATTCGAACTCATCGTGGCCGCTGATCAGGATGATCTTCGTCTGCGGCAGCTGCTTGCGGACGATCGCGCTCAGCTCGAGCCCGTTCATGAACGGCATCTTGATGTCGGTGATGAGGATGTCCGGCTTGAGTTCCTCGATCATCGGCAACGCCATCTCTCCGTCCGAAGCGTCGCCGCAGTATATGAAGCCCTCCCTGGCCCAATTGATGCAATTGCGGATATTCTCACGGATGACGATCTCGTCATCAACCAGAAAGATACGCTTGTTCATAACGCACACCTCCTGTACTGATGGGAATGCGGATGGTCACGTTCGTTCCGACCCCCTCCTCGCTTGTGATGGTGATGCCATACTCATCTCCGTAGAACAGCCGGATGCGCTGCTCCACGTTATACAGGCCATAGCCGCTGGTCTCGCGCTGGCTGAACAGCTCCTCGCTCAGATCCAGATCCGCAGCTCTCTTGTATCGGCTTGTCAGCGCTTCCAACCTCTCGCGACTCATGCCTGCCCCGTCATCGGTGACGGTGATCACGATGGCGCCATCCTGCATCTGACCGCTGATCATGATCCTGCCCCGGCCGCGCTTGTTCTTGATGCCGTGATACAGGGCATTCTCGACGATGGGCTGCAGCGTCATCTTCAGGATCAGATAGGAATAGATCTCCGTCGGAACGTCGATCGAATAGTCCAGAATGTCGCGATACCTCACCTGCTGGATGACCAGATAGCTCCTCACATGCTCCAGCTCCTCCTGGATCGTGATCAGTTCCCGGCCCTTGCTTAAGCTGATGCGGAAGAATCTGGACAACGCCTGGATGACCTGGATGACCTGTTCCTTGTTGCCGGCTTCCGCCATCCAGACGATCGAATCCAGCGTGTTGTAGAGAAAGTGCGGATTGATCTGGGCCTGCAGCATGCGCAGCTCGGCCATCTGGATGAGCCGTTGCTCGCGGATGCTGCGTTCCATCAGTTCCTTGATCCGCTCGATCATCGTGTTGAAGCCGGAGCCAAGGGCGGCGATCTCGTCCGAGCCGGAAGGATGCACCTTGGCATCAAGATTGCCCGCCGCCGCCTGGCGCATCCTCCGGAGCAGGATCTGAATCGGCCTCGTCAGGCGGTTGGTCATGAAAAAGTAGAGGATGGCGATGAACAGGATGCTCAGGCCGACGCTGACGAAGATCAGCCTGCGAATGTTGAGAGCATCCTGGACGATCTCGGCGAGGGGGGCGATGCCGATGATCTTCCATCCGGTTTCCTGCGAGGTGGTGTAGGTGACGAACCAGGAGATGCCCGAGCCGGGATCTTCGGTGACGAAGTTGTCCTTGGGGGCGGCCAGCCACGCTCCGACCTCCACCGACGGCGGCTGATCGGCAGCCTCAGGCGGCATGTAGATTGGTTGGCCCGCCGCGTCGGTCACATAGAAGATGCCGGTCTGACCGAAGGTGTAGCTCGACAGGAAAGACCGCACGAAGGAATCATTCAGGTCGATGACGATAAAGCCGATCACCTCATGGGTGATGCGCTGCTTGATCGTCGCCATCACGGAGATGAGGTTGTCGTCCGGATAGTCGAACCCGTCCAGTCTGTCCAGGGGAGACGAGTCTGCGGCAGGGATGATCAGCACGTCTTCGGGATGTTCCATCAGGTAGGTGAAGTGAGGGTTGCGGAGCGGATTCTGGTTCAGGGAGAAGACGCCTCTGCGCTCGCTGATGCCTCTGCCGTACAGATTCACCATCGAGATATTCAGCACATTCTCGTAAGTATATGTATCGCGATACAGCTTGAAGGTCTGCAGGATCTGCTTCGCGTCGGCATACGAGTCCGTCTGCCTGAACAGGAATTGCCGGACGGTGGAGTTGTTCTCCAGCTCCAGGAGCCGCCTCGTCTCCCGGAACTGGATATCGATGCTGCGCGCCAGCTCGTCGGCGATAAACATCGAGGCAGCCTTGCTGTGATCCGCGATCGTGTCGAATGATTTCAGGTAAGAGATGAGCCCGACGGCAATCAACGGGAACAGGGTCAGACCGATGAACATGACCAATAATTTCGTGCGAAGACTCCATAGGGCAAATCGGATGAATCTGGCCATCAGCTCAAGACCTCTCTTGCCAATCTATCCTGTGGTAAAACCATCATATAATAAAATAAACTGTAAGCGTACCCGGAAAATAAAAAAACAGCATATTTTCACAAATCAACCAAAGAATGATCCTCCACTCCCGCGCAAAACCCCATAATAACCCATATAAACCGCACGATACTCTGTATGATCCCTGTTTGAAAGCGCTCTATAATAAAGCCACACACCGGGCCAGGTGAAAATTAGGGAGGTATGGAGGAAATGAGGAAAAGATTGAAACTTCTCACGGCCGTGGCCGTGGTCATGATCATGCTGTTCGCTGCGGCTTGCAGCAACGGCAGCGGTGGAGGAGGCGGAGGAACGACGCAGTCCGGAGGAGGCGGCGGGTCGCAGTCCAAGGACAAGATCGTTCTCGGATTCGCCCAGGTAGGCGCGGAGAGCGGATGGCGAACGGCGAACACGGAATCGATCAAGCAGGCGGCCGCTGATGCCGGCATCGAACTGAAGTTCTCGGACGCGCAGCAGAAGCAGGAGAACCAGATCAAGGCGATCCGTTCCTTCATTCAGCAGAAGGTGGACGTGATCGCATTCTCGCCGGTCGTCGAGTCCGGATGGGAGACGGTCTTGCAGGAAGCGAAGGAGGCGGGCATACCGGTGGTGCTCACGGACCGGGCGATCGATTCGGATGACGACTCGCTCTATGCCTCGTTCATCGGTTCGGACTTCGTGGAGGAAGGACGCCGCGCCGGACGCTGGCTGCTCGAGCAGTTCAAGGATGCCAAAGAGCCTGTGAAGATCGTGGAGCTGCAGGGCACGACGGGATCCGCCCCGGCGATCGACCGGAAGGCGGGCTTCGAGGAGATCATCAAGGAGAACCCGAATCTCCAGATCATCGCGTCGCAGACAGGCGATTTCACGCGGGCCAAGGGCAAGGAAGTCATGCAATCCTTCCTGCAGGCGTACCCGGACATCGACGTGCTGTATGCGCATAACGACGACATGGGTCTCGGAGCCATCCAGGCGATCGAGGCGGCGGGACTTGTGCCGGGCAAGGACATCATCATCATCACGGTCGATGCGGTGAGAGACGGCATGCAGGCTGCGGCGGAGGGCAAGATCAACTTCATCGTCGAATGTAACCCGCTGCTCGGTCCGCAACTGATGGAGATCGTGAAGGATATCGTGGCTGGCAAGGAAGTGCCGAAGCGCATCGCGGTCGAGGAAAGCACCTTCACCTCGGAAGAAGCGAAGGCGGCATTGCCTGACCGGAAGTACTAGAGCCAACTGCCGATATGGGGAAAGAGTCGCTCAGCCTGACGCAAGGAACGGCCTGGCCGACTCTTTCCCGATTTTGTCGATAGGCTGTGTAACCGCTGATGGCCGTGCGCTGACGGACGTTGCGGCAGCGCGCGTCGAAGGCCAGGGCCGTGCGGGAACACGGCATCATGTTATCAGAGAGGTCGTGATTGAAGAGATGAGCAAGCGTCCTATCCTGGAGATGTATGGCATCCACAAGCGTTTCTACGGCTTCGCGGCGCTGAGCAATGTCAGCATCCGCCTGTTCCCGGGCGAGGTGCATGCGCTGATGGGGGAGAACGGCGCCGGGAAATCGACGCTGATCAAGGTGCTCACCGGGGTGTACAGGATAGATGAAGGCCGGATCCTCCTCGATGACCGGGAGCTTCGCGTGGCGAATCCCCACGAGGCGCAGGAGGCCGGAATCGCCACCGTGTATCAGGAAGTGAACCTTTGTCCGAACCTTACAGTTGCGGAGAATATCTTCATCGGAAGAGAGCCGCGCCGCTTCGGGCGCATCCTCTGGAAGGAGATGAACCGGCAGGCGGACGAGCTGCTCCGGTCGAGGCTCCACGTCAGCATCGATGTGACGCAGCCGCTCGGTTCGTACTCCGTCGCGATCCAGCAGCTCGTGGCGATCGCGCGGGCGCTGAGCATCTCCGCCCGCATCCTCATCCTGGACGAACCGACATCCAGTCTGGACCGGCATGAGGTGGAGCAGCTGTTCGCCGTCATGCGCAGCCTGAAGGAGCAGGGACTCGCCATCCTGTTCGTCACCCATTTCCTGGACCAGGTATACGAGATCTCGGATCGCATCACCATCCTCAGATCCGGGGAACTGGTCGGGGAATACCTGACGTCGGAGCTGTCCCGCATCGAACTCGTGAAGCACATGATCGGCAAGGATCTGCAGGTGCTGAACCAGCTGACCGAGAGGACGGACCGGTCCGCCGCGCGCGGGCAGGAGCCGTTCCTGGAGGCGCAGGGGCTCGGGCGCAGCAGACAGATCGAAGCGTTCCATCTGACGATCCATCGCGGCGAGATCGTCGGCTTCGCCGGCCTGCTCGGCTCAGGGCGAACGGAGGCGGCGCGGCTCCTGTTCGGCGCCGATCGGGCGGATCGCGGGCATCTGCGGATCGCAGGCGAAGGCCGCCACCCGATCGAGGCGCCGAGTCAGGCGATCCGCCAGGGCATCGCCTTCTGTTCGGAGAACCGCAAGACAGAGGGCATCATCGCCGACCTGTCCGTGCGGGAGAATATCATCCTCGCCCTGCAGGCGCGGCGCGGCTGGTTTCGCGCCCTCTCCCGCAAGCGGCAGGAGGAGATCGCCGATGAGTATATACGCAGGATCAATATTCATCCCAAGGACCCGGAGATTCCCGTCCGCAACTTGAGCGGCGGCAACCAGCAGAAGGTGCTGCTCGCCAGATGGCTGCTGATGGAGCCGAAGCTGTTCATCCTGGATGAGCCGACGCGCGGCATCGACATCGGGGCCAAGACCGAGATCCAGAAGCTGGTGCTGGATCTGTCGGATAAGGGGATGGCGGTCCTGTTCATCTCTTCCGAGCTCGAAGAGGTGATTCGCGTCAGCGATCGCATCGCGGTGCTGCGCGACCGAAGGCTGATCTCGATGATGGAGCGCGAGGAGATCAGCCAGGAAAATGTGATGAAAGCGATAGCGGGGGGGTGAGCGCCAATGTGGACACGCATCTCGAAACATCATCTGTTCTGGCCGCTGGTGGCACTGTTGCTGCTGCTCCTGTTCAATGCCGTGTACAACCCGGGGTTCTTCGCCATCCGCGTGCAAAGCGGACATCTCTACGGCAGTCTGATCGATATCCTGAACTTCGGCTCGCCGCTCATGCTGGTGGCCATCGGCATGACGCTGGTGATCGCCACCGGTGGCATTGATCTGTCCGTCGGCTCGATGGTGGCGATATCCGGCGCGATGGCCTGCCTGATGATCAGCAGGAGCGCCGATCAGAACAGCCTCGGCGCGGTGATCCTGGCCATCGCCCTGGCTCTGGGCCTGTCGATCCTGCTCGGGCTCTGGAACGGGCTGCTCGTGGCCGGAGCGGGCATCCAGCCGATCATCGCCACGCTGATCCTGATGGTCGCGGGCCGCGGCATCGCACAGCTCATCACCAGCGGCCAGATCATCACGATCAACAGCGATCCGTATCGCTATATCGGCATGGGGTGGCTGCTCATGCTGCCGTTCTCGATCTTCATCGTCGCCATCGTCTGGCTGTTCACCGCCTGGATCACCCGGAAGACGGCGCTCGGCCTGTTCATCGAATCCGTCGGCGCCAACCCGACGGCCAGCCGCCTGGCGGGCATCGGCTCGCGCACCGTCCTGCTGGCCGTGTATATGTTCTGCGCCTTGTGCGCCGGCATCGCCGGGCTGATCGTCAGCTCGAACGTGTCCGGCGCTGACGGCAACAACGCCGGTCTGTGGTACGAGCTGGATGCGATCCTGGCGGTCGTCATCGGCGGAACGGCGCTCACCGGAGGCCGGTTCTATCTGTCCGGCACGATCGTCGGCGCGCTGATCATCCAGACGCTCACGACGACGATCTATACGATCGGAGTGCCGCCGGAGATCACGCTTGTCGTCAAGGCGCTCGTCGTCTTCGCCGTATGTCTCATCCAGTCGGAGAATTTCCGGGGCCTGTTCCTCTCGGCGCGCCGCAGCAGGAGAGTGCCTGCCGATCGCGAGGTGAGCCGCCATGCTTAGGCGACCCTATCTGCCGGTGCTGATCACCATCGGCCTGTTCGCCCTGGCTTTCCTCGCCGGTTCTCTCAGATACAACGGCTTCTTCTCCCTGCAGGTGCTGTTCAACCTGCTGATCGACAACGCCTTCCTGCTCATCGTGGCGATCGGCATGACCTTCGTGATCCTCTCCGGCGGCATCGACCTGTCGGTCGGCTCGGTCGTCGCCCTGACGACGATGCTGTCTGCCTCGCTGGTCGAACAGTTCGACTGGCCGCCATATGTGGTCATTCCGCTGGTGCTCGCGCTTGGGGCGCTGTTCGGCTGCGGCATGGGGGCGGTGATCCACTATTTCCGCATCCAGCCGTTCATCGTGACGCTCGCCGGCATGTTCCTGGCGAGAGGGCTGTGTTATGTGATCAGCATCCAGACGATCACGATCAATGATCCTTTCTATACGAAGATGGCGCTCTCCAAGGTCCGTTTCCCGGACGGCAGCTTCATCTCCATCAGCGTGATCATCGCCCTGCTGGTCTTCCTGCTGGCGCTGTACCTGGCGCACTTTACGCGCTTCGGGCGCAACGTCTATGCGATCGGCGGCAATGAGCAGTCCGCCATCCTGATGGGGCTGCCGATCGCGCGCACGAAGATGCTCGTCTATGCGTTCAGCGGCTTCTGTTCCGCGTTGGGGGGAGTGGTGTTCACCTTCTACATGCTGTCCGGTTATGGCCTTCATGCGGTGGGGCTGGAGCTGGACGCGATCGCCGCGGTGGTCATCGGCGGCACGCTGCTCACGGGCGGCGTCGGCTATGTGGCGGGCACCTTCTTCGGCGTCATGATCCAGGGAGTCATCCAGACGATCATCACCTTCGAAGGCACGCTCAGCTCGTGGTGGACGAAGATCGTCATCGGACTGCTCCTGTTCCTGTTCATCCTGTTGCAGCGCATCCTGAACATGGGATCTACCAATACCCGGTCGATGTAACCTATAATCAGGAGATGAGGGAGCGTCGGGACATGCGCTCCGGGATCAGACAAGTCCGGACGGCAGATCTGCCCGAGCCCGTCTGGCTTGTGAGGATACCCTGCGCTTGTCCCTGTTACACGTCTTGGCAAGATCCCGCTGCATGTCGGGCGACAGGGCGTCATGCGGTTCGATGCGCCGATAGCCGGACTCTCTGGCGACGATCGCTCCCATGCCGGAAGCGTATATCGAGAGCCACCGGACCAGCCCGGTCCGGACCCGGCCAACAGCCGAGACGGGGGAGAAGGAGGCCACATGCCATGCGATCAAGGGACAGTTACGGGATGAAGCGCCTGATCCTGGTCTGCATCCTGTTGCAGATGCTGCTGGCAGCCTGCGACCGGACGGGCGGCCAGGAAGTCCATAACCAGCTTGCGACAACGGACGGCCAGCCTCAGCCGGCCGTCTCCACTGACCTGGAAGGCCAGCCTGCGGAGGAGCGGCAGATCGTTCTCGGCTTCTCGCAGCTCGGATCGGAGAGCGATTGGCGCAAGGCCAACACCCGATCGATCCAGGAGGCGGCTCGGGAAGCGGGCATCAGGCTGCTGTTTGAGAATGCCGAACAGTCGCAGGAGAAGCAATTCGAGGCGATCCGCAGCTTCATCGAGCAGAAGGTGGATGTGATCGCGATCTCGCCGGTGGTGGAGTTCGGCTGGGAGCCGATCCTGGAGGAGGCGAGGCAGGCGGGCATCCCCGTCATCCTGTCCGATCGCGCCGTGCAGGTCAGCGATCCAACGCTGTATGTGACGACGATCGGCTCGGATTTCTTTGAAGAAGGGCGCAAGGCGGGCAAGTACCTGCTCGACAAGGTTCGCGACCGCCCGGGGCCGATCCGCATCGTGGAGCTGCAGGGGACGAAGGACTCCTCGCCGACGATCGAACGCGCGGGAGGCTTCCGGGAAGTGATCAGCACGCGAAGCGATCTGACCATCGAGCGGGTGGAGTATGCCGATTTTACACTGGACCAGGGCAGACAGTCGATGCGCGAGATCCTGCGGGACATGGGCGATGAGATCGACGTGCTGTTCGCGCACAATGACGACATGGCGATCGGCGCCATCGAGGCGATCGAGGAGTACGGGCTCAGACCCGGGAAGGACATCATCATCATCTCGGTGGACGGCACGCGCAAGGCGTTCGAGATGATGGTCGAAGGCAAGATCAACTGCGTCGTCGAATGCAATCCGCTGCTGGGTCCGATCCTGATGCAGGCCGTCAGGGAGATCATCGAGGGCCATACCCTGCCGAAGCGGATCGTCCCGCCGGAGAGCGTGTATACGGAAGTGATGGCCAAGCGGGAAGTGGAGAATCGGCAATATTAGGGCAGATGGATCCAACATCCGTTATGTCTTGACAACCTCAAAGACATATCTTAATATAACATTCAAATAATTATTTGAATGTCGATGTATGATGATTCGCCCTATTCGGGGGATAATTCCATAGATCGGCGGACGAACAGGAAGATGGCGGGTGATCGGGATCATGGTTGGGCCCCATAGCGGTGCGGATATATGCGATATATACGGTTACGACGAAGGGAAGGTCAGGCGCGTGCAGGAACGCCTGGCCTGTTTTGATATGCGGGAGATGGCGCATCTGTTCAAGGTGCTGGCGGACGAGACGAGGCTCAGGATCGCCTGCGCGCTTTGCGAAGAGGTGGAGCTGTGCGTCTGCGACGTGGCCCATATCATCGGTTCGAGCTTGGCCACCGCGTCTCACCACTTGCGGCTGCTGCGCAACATGGGCATCGCCAGGTATCGCAGGAGCGGGAGACTGGTCTTCTATTCGCTGCGTGATGAGCGGCTGCGGTCGATTATTCATCTGGTCGCACAACCGAACGCGGGGGTGAGTGTCGGTGACGGAAGCGCGTGATCTGGAAGGAAGCAAGACGGTCTATCGTGTGGAGGGCTTCACCTGCGCAAACTGTGCCGGGAAGTTCGAGAGCCATGTGAAGCAGCTGCCGGGAGTGCGTGACGCGAAGGTGAACTTTGGCGCTGCGAAGCTCACGGTGATCGGGGAGGCGACGGTCGAGGAACTGGAGCAGGCGGGGGCCTTCGAGAATCTGAAGGTCATTCCGGAGAAGCCCGCACGCGGGCGCGTCACGGCGAGCGGGACGGATGCGACGCAAGCGGATGGGGAACGGCCTGAGACGGGGCAAGATGCTGTACCGGGGGGCGCGCCGTTCTATAAACGGCATGCCCTGCTGATTGCGTCCGCCTGCCTGACCGCCCTTGGCTACGTCTCCCTGTTCGCGAGCGGTGAGCATCATCCGTTGACGACACTGCTGTTCGCAGCCGCGATCCTGATCGGCGGATTCAGGCTGTTCAAGGTCGGGCTTGACAATCTGCGGCGCCTGGAGTTCGACATGCGAACGCTCATGACCGTCGCGATCATCGGCGCGGCGATCATCGGCGAATGGGCGGAAGGGGCCGTTGTCGTGATCCTGTTCGCGCTGAGCGAGGCGCTGGAGCGGTATACGATGGATAACGCCCGGCGCTCGATCCGCTCGCTGATGAACATGACGCCGAAGGAGGCGCTGGTCCGGCGGGATGGGCGCGAGGTCATGCTGCGCGTCGAGGACATCGCCGTTGGCGATACGATCATCGTGAGGCCCGGGCAGAAGATCGCGATGGACGGCGTGGTGACAGGCGGCGTCTCGGCTGTCAATCAGTCGGCGATCACGGGCGAATCCATCCCCGTCGAGAAAGCGCCGGGGGATGAGGTGTTCGCCGGCACCCTGAACGGAGAAGGGGTGCTGGAGGTGCGCGTGACCAGGCTGGTCGAGGATACGACGATCGCGAAGATCATCCACCTGGTCGAGGAGGCGCAAGGAGAGCGCGCGCCTGCGCAGGCATTCGTCGACCGCTTCGCCAGGTATTATACGCCGCTCATCATGATCGTCGCGCTGGCCGTCGCCGTACTGCCGCCGCTCTTCGATGGCGAATGGTTAACCTGGATCTACCAGGGACTGTCCGTTCTTGTCGTCGGCTGCCCTTGCGCGCTTGTCATCTCCACGCCGATCGCGATCGTCTCGGCGATCGGCAATGCGGCAAGGCACGGTGTGCTGATCAAGGGTGGCATCTATCTGGAGCAGCTGTGCGGGCTCAGGGCGGTTGCCTGGGACAAGACCGGCACGCTCACAAGCGGCGTTCCTGCTGTGACGGATGTCGCCGTGATCGGCGATGTGGACCGGGACCGGCTGCTCTCCATCGTCGCGGCGCTGGAGCATCGCTCGCAGCATCCGCTCGCGGCGGCGGTCGTGCGGAAAGCGCAGGAAGCCGGAGTCGCTTATGATCAGGTGCGGGTGGATGCCTTCACGTCGATCACCGGCAAGGGCATCCAGGGGACAGTGGATGGCAACCGTTACTTCATCGGCAACGAACGGCTCGTCCATGAGCTTGGGATCGAGCTGTCCGGGGAGGCGAAGCAGCTGGCCGATCGCCTGCGGCACGAAGGGAAAACCGTCATGCTGGTCTGCGCGGACAGCCGCATATGCGCGGTGATCGCGGCAGCGGATGAAGTGCGCGAGTCGGCCGGTGAGTCGATCCGCAGGCTTCGCCAGCTGGGAGTAGTGAAGACGGTCATGCTGACCGGCGATAACCACGCAACCGCGCAGGTCATCGCGGGCCAATGCGGGATCGACGAGCTGCGGGCGGAGCTTATGCCGCAAGACAAGCTGAACGAGATCAGGCGGCTTAGGGATGCATACGGTCAGGTGGCGATGGTGGGTGACGGCGTCAACGATGCACCGGCGCTGGCCGCCGCGTCGGTCGGAATCGCCATGACCGGAGCGGGAACGGATGTGGCGCTGGAGTCGGCGGATGTGGCGCTGATGGGGGATGACCTCGGCAAACTGCCGTTTGCGATCCGTCTGAGCCGCAGGGCGCTGGCGGTCATCCGGCAGAACATCACCTTCTCCCTGCTGATCAAGCTGATCGCTCTCCTGCTCGTCGTTCCCGGGTGGCTGACGCTGTGGATCGCGATCGCAAGCGACATGGGCGCGACGCTGCTGGTGGCGTTGAACAGCATGAGGCTGATGAATACAAGAGCATAACGGTCTGTCATGCCGCGCACATATTGCCTTGACAATCTTCCCTTACGGCAGTTTAAATGTATATGTGAAAGAGACAATTGTCAGGGGAGAAAGGTCGTTATGTTCAAGCGAATATTGCTCGCGGCTGATGGATCGGAACATTCCCTGAAGGCTGCTGGACAGGCGGCGAGGATCGCCAGCTACGATGAGGAGAGCTACATCAGCGTGGTGTACGTCCTGGACCCGGATGAGGCGTTGATGGAGAGCTTCGAACAGAGCAGCAAGGGGAGGGCGAAGCTGCAGCCGATCGAGGATGAACTTCGCAAGGCAGGAGCCAGATTCGGAACGATCCTGCTGGAGGGGAAACCAGGTCCTACGATTGTGGAATACGCCAACAGGCATGAATTTGATCTGGTTGTCATCGGCAGCCGGGGATTGAACTCACTCCAGGAATTTGTGCTGGGCAGCGTCAGCCATAAGGTGGCCAAGCGTGTGGAATGCCCGGTTCTGATCGTGAAATGAGGAATCGTGCGGGCAGGCACTGATCCTGCTCGTGTCAGGATACGGAAGCAGGCCGATCGGGTCTGTTTCTTTTGTTTTCGCGGACTTGCGGCCTGGTGTGGCAGGGAAGATGAGATTGAGACAGGGGGGGAAGGCAAGGGGATGGCGAGCATTTTGTACATTGAAGATGAGCGTGAGATAGGCGAATGGGTGACCCGGGACCTGACGGAGCGGGGTTATCAGGTGACATGGCTGACAAGCGGAGAACAGGCGGAGCAGCATGCCCGGCAGGCGGATGTCGCTGTGCTCGACGTGATGCTGCCCGGTCTGGACGGGTTCTCTGTCGGCAAGCGGCTGAAGCGGGAAGCGCCCGACCTGCCGATCCTGTTGTTGTCCGCGCGCAGCGCCGTGGAGGACAAGGTGGAGGGCCTCAGCTTCGCCGACGATTACCTGACCAAGCCCTTCCATCCGGAGGAGCTGGCGGCGCGCATCGAGGTGCTGCTGAGGCGCACGCAGAAGGTCGAGGACGTGCTCACGCTGAGGCATCTGAGGATACGGCCCAAGAGCATGCAGATCATCGACACGCGAACCGGCGAAGAGATCGTGCTGACCGGCAAGCAATATCACCTGTTCCAGTACTTCCTGCGGCATCTGAACCAGATCCTGACCAAGGAGCAGCTGTATGAGGCGGTATGGGGCGAGCCCTATATCGAAGGCGACAAGACGCTGATGGTGCATATCCGTTATCTGAGAGAGAAGATCGAGCAGGACCCGGCGGATCCGCAGATCATCGAGACGATCCGCGGCATCGGGTACAGGGTGAGGAGATGAGGCGTTTGTTCCGTTCGCTGCAAGCGAGATACATGTTGATCATCCTGACCGCCCTGATCCTGATGCAGGTGGGGTACCTGGTGCTCAGCATCGCCATGTCGTTCGGGATGGATATGGAACCTGCCGTAAGCGCCTCCGATGTCGAGGCGGAATGGCATGAAGCGGCCGGTAGCCTGACGGAAGTATCTGCAGATGCGATCCGCGATCTGTTCGCTCGCTGGAAGGCGCGTTTCCCCGAGGCCTCCATGTTCTGGGTGGACGGCGATGGCGTGCTGAGGGAGCAGACGGAAGGCAGGGAGGGCGAACTTCCTGCGATATGGACCTCCGTATCGACGGCGCAGTTTATCAAGTCGAGGTATGGCGGCGATCCGTTTACGGTGATCGCCTTCGTCGGCGAGGGGGGCAGAGGCGGCTTCGTCGTGATCGAGATCCCCCGTTTCGTGTTCGATCCGCCGATCAATCAGGTGTATCAACAGTACGGGACCTGGCTGGCCATCGGGATGATCGTGCTGGTGGTGTTGTTCATCCTGATCTCCTACCTGTTCTTCCGTCGCATCCGCAAGCGGCTGATGCAATTGCAGGAGGCGATGTCGATCCGCGACGTGGATGGCCTGCCGGTGAGCATCGAGCTGTCGGGCAAGGACGAGATCGGCCAGCTGGAGCAATCGTTTAACGATATGGTGCTGGAGCTGAAGGAGAGCAGGAGCCGCGAGCAGCGGGAGGAGCAGCTGCGCCGGGAGCTGATCGCCAATCTGTCCCACGACCTGCGCACCCCGCTGACGAAGATTCGCGCCCAGGCCTATACGATCGGCAAGCAAGAAGTATCGGATGAGGGCAGGCGGGCGATCGAGGCGCTGGAGCGTTCGGTCGTCAATCTGGATCGGCTGATCGACAACCTGATGTCGTACACGTTGCTGATGGCGGGCAGATACAAGTATGATCCCCAGAATACGGACATCGTGCGGCTGGTGAAGGAGCATCTGGCCACCTGGTATCCGCTGTTCGAGCAGGGGGGCATCGAGGTGGATGCGGACCTCCAGCCTGTGGCGCAGGGGGAGTGGCGAATCGATCCTCTCTGGATGGGGCGCGTGCTGGACAATCTCTATCAGAATGTGCTGCGCCATGCCAGGAGCGGTCGCTACATCCAGGTGGCGACAGCTGCGACAAAACAGTATGACGCGATCGTCGTATCCGATCACGGACCGGGCATGCGCAGCGGCCAGTCTGAAGAGAAGGGGGCCGGGATCGGCCTGTCGATCGTCGATCGCATGCTGCGCGGGATGGAGCTGGACTGGGACATCCAGTCGGACGAGCAGGGAACCACGATCACGATCAAGCGATACCGGAAGTGAGCGGGTCCGAAGCGGTCGAAGCAGGCGTGAGAGAAGTAAAATCTTCTCTCAGCCGGCCCGGGGCGGAGTGACGGTCCTTTCGTCCCTCGGGTGATCCGTTCCCCGACCAGCTAGATGGACGTTGACTTATAGTTTTCCCTGAGGATGAGCCTGGCGATATAGAAGATCTGCCCCATGTGCTCCGAGTAGTGTGCGGCGCATTGATGCAGCATGTCGAGATTGGTGCGCTCACGCCCCCGTATCTGCCGGGTTTGCTCCAGCTGCTCATCGCTGATAGTTTTAACCGTATTAATCACCATCTCGAACCGTTGCTGGATGATGTCCTCCAGCTGCGACCTGGTCAGGTATGTGGGCTTGAACTCGTCCTCACGGTTTCTGTGGATGTCCTGTTGCAGGATGCCTTTCATGATTCGTTCCTGAATATTGCCCTCGATATGCCTGATGAGGGTGGATATGCTGTGACTGGTGGGCAGTCAAAGCTTCACCCGGAGAACCACCGGCTCATCGGCAACGATAGCCGTTTGCCGCGTCCGGAGACGGAAAAAACCTGCCACTTCATTCCCTGTGCCATCTTGAAAACCTCCCTCGTTCCTCATAAAAGAAGATGAATCCCCCAAACCCGATTGGCTGTATACCAAACCTTAAGTGATTTTTAAACAGAATTTAAACTACGCTCCCACCGGGATTTAACCTTGGCCTTATACAATGGGTCTCGAGGTGATAGAAGTGGAGTATATCGTAGAAACGAAAAATCTGACCAAAAAATTTGGCAAGGAAACGGCTGTTGAAGGATTGAACATGAAAATACCTCGCGGCGAGATCTATGGCTTCCTGGGGCCGAACGGCGCAGGCAAGACGACGACGATCCGCATGCTGCTTGGGCTGATGAAGCCGACATCGGGTTCGGTGCATGTCTTCGGCAAGGATCTGAAACGCGACAAGCTGAACATCCTCCGCAAAGTGGGCTCGCTCGTGGAGAATCCGTCCTACTACCCGCATCTGACGGCGTACGAGAATCTGGAGGCGATGCGCAAGATCGTAGGCTGCGAGAAGGCGCGCATCCATGAGGTGCTGGAGATCGTCGGACTGACCCATGCCGCGCACAAGAAGGTGAAGGGGTTCTCGCTGGGCATGCGGCAACGGTTGGGCATCGCGCAGGCGCTTCTGAACCGTCCGGAGCTGCTGATCCTCGACGAGCCGACGAACGGCCTTGATCCTTCGGGCATCATCGAGGTGCGGAATCTGATCCGGAGCCTGCCGCGCCAATACGGGATGACGGTGCTGATCTCCAGCCATCTGCTGTCGGAGATCGAACAGGTGGCGACGACGGTGGGCATCGTCTCCAAGGGCAAGCTGATCTATCAGGATTCGATCGAGTCGTTGCGCCGACATTCGCAGCATCACATCGCGTTCCGCGTCAGCCATGGGGAGCGGGCCTGGCGCAGCCTGATGGCCGCCGGCATCAAGACGCAGTTTCAGGGCGACCTGGTCACCCTGAGCGACCAAACGGATGATGCCACGGTGGCGACTGCGGTACGCGCGCTGGTCCAGGATCAGATCGCGGTCTATCGGGTCGAGGAGGAACGCCGCACGCTGGAAGAGATCTTCCTGCAGATGACGACGAAGGAGCGAGCCGTATGATGGGGAAACTGTTGCGGGTGGAGCTGATGAAGATCAGGCGCAAGGGATTCTGGTTCCTGACGTTCCTCGGGCCGATCGGCGTCGTGGCGCTGCAGGTTGTCAACTACAGCGTGCGGTGGGATTATCTCAGGACGCTGAGCGATGATCATTGGCTGTTCTACCTCGAGAACGTCAGCGGATTCACACCGCTCGCGCTGGTGCTGGGCATCGCGATCCTCACATCGTTCATGGCCAGCATCGAGAATGAGACCAATGCGTGGAAGCAATTGCTGGCCCTTCCCGTGCGCAAGACGAGCGTCTATCTGGCCAAGTTCACGGTGCTGTCCGGGCTGCTGTTCCTCGCCTCGGTCCTGCTGTGCCTCGCGACACTGGTGTATGGGCTGACCTTGGACTTCGGGGGCGGGGTGCCGATCATCGAGCTTCTGGAGTACAGCTTCTATCCATTCTTCGCTGCTTTGCCGATCCTGGCCCTGCAACTGTGGGTGGCGATGGTCAGCGAGAATCAGGGGTGGCCGATCACCGTGGGCGTGCTGAACGTGATCCTGACTTACTCGGCTTTTTCACTGCCGGATTGGGCGTTCTGGAAGTGGCCGACCCTGCTGAACAGCTGGGAAGAGCCGATGTACAGCGGGCTGATGGGTCTGGGTGTCGGACTCGTGATCTATATGGTTGGCATGATGGATTTTGTAAGAAGGGACGTGAAGTAGATGCGCGCACTCGCTTCTGAATGGTATAAATTTCGCAAATCCGGCTCGTTGTGGGCGCTCCTGGCCGCGCCGCTCATGGGCTTCGGCGGAGGCCTGATATCCGGGCTGGACATGCTCGAGGGCATCAATATCAATCAATGGTACACCCCGCTGTTTGGCGCGAATCTGGTCTATGGGCTGCTGTTCCTGCCGCTCATCACCGGCGTCTGGGCCGGCCTTGTATGTCGCTACGAGCATCAGGCTGGTGGCTGGAAGCAGCTCCTGGCTGCCCCGGTGACCAGAGGGCAGGTGTTCGTCGCCAAGTATGCGGTCATCATGCTGCTCGTGCTGGTGATGCAGCTCTTGTACCTGGCGGCATTGTATGCGGCAGGCCGGGTTCAGGAGATCACGGACCCGTTCCCGCTGGACATTGTATGGAAGAGCATCTTCGGCGGCTGGGTAGCCGTGTTCCCGCTTGCTGCCCTGCAGCTGTGGATGTCGATGATGTGGAAGAGCTTCGCAGCGCCATTTGTCGTGAACGTCATCTTCACCCTGCCGTCGATCCTCGTGGTCAACTCCGAGCGCTTCGGGCCTTACTACCCGTGGTCCCAGCCGTTCTCCATGATGTATATCGGCGGCAGTACGGACGATGTCTTCTTCATCCCATGGGAGCAGCTGCTCACCGTGGTAGGCGGTAGCTTCGTGCTGTTCTTCCTGGCGGGGTACATCTACTTCCAGCGCAAGTCGGTGTAACCTCTGCTGCGTCAGGCAGTGTGGAAGCTTTCCCGTCAGGCGTTGCGACGAACAGTGCGGGAGCTTCTGCACGCAGTGATGCAGAAACTCCGGTGCATGTCGATCGGCTGGAAATCCGGAGCCTGAGAAATGTCAAACTCGCTGATCGGGGGATCGCATGAGAACTGGCACCAGAAGAGGGATCCCTGCTGTTCATCCTGGTTCCATCCCGTATGTCGCTCCCAGGGCATGAGCAGAAGGGATCCCCCTGTTCGCAAGCTGTATCGTCCATGGTCTGTTTCGATGCGAACAGGTCCATCCACCGCGATGATCAGTTGATAAAAAGGGGTTGTAATGGTTGCTGCGGAAGTTGGGAGAGCTGGCATGGATTTTTTGTTCTACTTCTTTGCATCGCAAGCCTTTGGCTGTATCCATCCATCGCTCTGGTGATTGTCCGGTTGCTTCCCGGCATTCCTTCAGTGACGTCCTATCCGTTCATCCAGGCCCTGCAAATCTTTGAACCTGATGCAAAAATGTGCAACTTCCTCTTGCTGCATCATCTCGCAAACTTCAAAAAAAATGGAATAGATTTCATTCTTTGGTGAGTGTAGATTAATAATGAGTGCGCTTACAACTTTCGGGGGGTGATCCGGTCAGAAGATGTCATGGTTGCCTTGCGCCATATCGGTCTGAAAAGGAGGGAAATGACGAGCTGTCGAGTTGCTCATACGGATCGGTCTTGACACGAATCATTTAAGAAAAGGAGTGAATGGATGCGCATGAAAGATCGCAGACGACGCCAACTGAGCTCTGCCCTGGTCATATTGGTGCTGTTGTGGACAAGCCTCTTCCCCGGCTTCGGGACAAGCGTGTGGGCTGACGAATTCGATGACTATATCACGGTGGACTATACGGATTTTGGCGACAGCGGACCTCTTCAGCCGGCTTATTGGGGATTTGTGCCGTTCGCCTCTACCCTTGTGATCCATACGGGAGATGTCGGGGGCAACACGACGGCGAAGCTGCAATATAACATCATTGACCAATCGGGCGGACGGATCGCGACGAAGGAACTGGCATCAGCGGTTGGAGGGTTGAAGATACGGTTTGCCTTTGACTGGTATCCCGGCGATGTGAACGACCGCGGCAACAATCCCTTTGAGAATGGCGGCGAGGTCAAGTTCCTGGACAGCACGGGAAACGTCGTCTTCTCGCTCAACAACACCAACAATTCGAATCTCGCCTACTATGCGGGGAACCAGCCACTCAGCTACACCGGCTTCTCCAATCCGGAGGAATGGTATCATGTTGACGTGGTATTTAATCTGATCAGCAACGAGGTGCAGCTGAGCCTGACAGATCAGGCGGGGGCGACCGAGGAGTATGCCGTTTCCCTTGACGGGGTGAACTTCAGCGGCTCGATCAAGATGATTCGACTGGCAGGTGTTCGCACCAATGGCAACAATCTGACCTGGACGACGTATCTGGACAACTTCGGCATCTATCATATCCCGGTGTCCGATGAGGTCATCTCCAAGACGGAATGGCTCCCGTACATCCGGGTGTATGTAGGGGAGACGACCGCCGATATCAGCTCGATCGGCCTGCCAGATGAAGTGCCTGTAACGCTCGCCGGTGGGAACATCGTCAACGTGCCGGTTATCGAATGGACGGCGATCGGCAAGCCCTGGGATCCTGATGTATCAGGAGTTTATGAATTCAGAGGAACGCTTGCAGATACGGAGTATACGCAGAATCCTTTTGGCCGCTATGCCACGCAGTACGTCTATAATCGTCTGCATCCGATCGACCTGCCGCAGGAAGTGGAGTGGCTCAATCGGGGTGTCGTCGCGCTTCCTTCCAATGACGGGATATTCATCAGCTGGCGGTTGCTGGCGGATGAGTATGCGGAGGATGTGAAGTTCAACATCTATCGTAACGGACAGAAGCTGAATGCAGCGCCGTTGTTCGTCACCAACTTCGTCGATCCGACGGGACAGCCGGGAGACAAGTATACGGTTGAGACGCTTGTGCGCGGCACTGCTGTGAGCACCTTCGATGCCTACGCGCAGGACAAGGATTATTTCGTCATCCCGCTGCAGAAGCCGGAGGGCGGTGAGACGGAGACCGGCCCATATGAGTACACTTCCAATGATGCCAGCGTAGGCGATCTGGACGGAGATGGCGAGTACGAGATCATCCTGATGTGGACGCCGACCAACTCGATGTATGCGCTGGAGGATGTCGTCACAGGACCTACCATCTTCGATGCCTACAAGCTGGATGGCACGCTCATGTGGCGGATCAATATGGGTCCGAACCTGACCTCGGGACCCCAGTATCATCAATTCGTCGTTGGCGATATGGATGGCGACGGACGATCCGAATTCCTGATCAAGACGGCAGATGGCACGATCTCCTACGGAACGACGAACGGCGTCTACGACAGCAGCAAGGTGATCAGCGTGATCGGCGATCCGACGGCGGACTGGGTGAATGAAGGCGGTCATGTCACCACAGGACCGGAGTTTGTCTCGGTCTTCGACGGATTGACGGGGGCCGTGATCGACACGATTGATTTTGCATTCCCAGTGGAGAAAGTTCCGGGGGATGGCGGAATCTCCTGGGGAGACAATTTCTATAACCGTTCGGACCGCTTCCTCGCTGCCCTGGCGTATCTTGACGGCATCAGGCCAAGCGCGATATACAACAGGGGTTACTACGCCAGAACCGGGTTCGTGGCTTACAGCCTGATCGACGGCAAGCTGCACGAGATATGGAGATTCGATACGGATGATCATGGCGGCAGGGGCGAGGGGATGGGCAACCACAACCTGTCCGTCGGCGATGTTGACAATGACGGATTCGATGAGATCATCGCCGGTTCCCTGACGCTTGACCATGACGGATCGATCCTCTATGTGATGGACGGTGAGATGGGCCGCTATCAGGGTTCGCATGGAGATGCCTTGCATGTGGGCGCTTTTGACCCTGACCGTGAAGGTCTGCACGTCTTCGGACCGCATGAGGTCGATACCGTGGCGTCTCTTGAATATCATGATGGGGCCACCGGAGAGACTTTGATGGCTTTCTTCGCATACAAGGATGCAGGTCGCGGAGTTGCTGGCAACATTACATCCCGCCCTGGATATGAAATCTGGGGGGCAGGCGGATTGACCGTGGAGACAGGAGGCGGCGTCTATAACGTGCAAGGCTATGTCGTTGAGGAAAGCTCACGCGATATCGGCTTGCCGATGAATTTCGTCACCTATTGGGATGGCGATCTGCTGCATGAGCTGCTGGATGGCACAGTGATCTACAAGTATGACGAAAACACCAGCACAGTGAATGTGATGCGCAGCTTCGAAGGCGTCGTCAGCAATAATGGTACGAAGGCGAATCCGACGCTGCAGGCGGACATCTTCGGCGACTGGCGCGAGGAAGTCATCTACCGTACGCCGGATGATTCGGAGTTGAGGATCTACAGCACGACGATCCCGACGGAGTACAGATTGTATACGCTGATGCATGATCCGGTCTATCGCATGGGCATCGCCTGGCAGAACATCACCTACAACCAGCCGCCGCACATCAGCTTCTATCTCGGCGAGGACATCCGGGATCAGGTGCTGCTGGGACAGCTGGAGGAGGAGAAGATCGACTATACGCCGAACCTGGATGCGTTGAAACATGTGGTGATACTGAAATTGAGCGGACCGGTGCAGACCCAGCTGCTCAACAGCCTGAATCAGGTCGAGCATCATCTGAATGCGGGCAGGATGAAACAGGCGATCCAGCATATGCAGAATTTCATCAAGCATCTGAACAATCGCGCCGACAAGGATAACGTCGATCCTCAGGTACACGCGGCCCTGCTCAAGGATGCGCAGTGGTTCATCGAGCGGTGGAGTGATTAGGACAGGATAATTGAGGAGGCTGTCCAGAAAGGTCAGTGATAGTTGACCTGCTGGCAGCCTCTTTTGACGTTATGACGAATGAATATGGTTATTTTTTCTAGATATGGATGAGTGGGTGATGCTCGATGAAGATCATGATCAACTTCCTTGCTGTCAGGAAGGTTTATGGACCGTTCTGCTCAAGGGGGTAGCGATTCACCGATCGATGGTAAGGAAAGTCCGAAGGGGAAAGGCTTCCAAGCCCAGGCGCCGGGTGGCTGGGCAAGCTCGGGCTGGTCGTCGCAGTGGGTCAGAACCTGTTCGAGACACTGGCGTCTGCCAGGGGTCGTGAGTTGGATGAAGGAGCTGAAGTATCGCAAGCTTGTTGACCGGCCATGATTTCGCTTCCAGATCGCCGCGGTCAAATATGGTGACAAGGATTTCTTCATCGATGATGTGTTCAGTGACGGAATTGCTTTTCACGCGGATCTCATGAATGAGGACAAGCTGGGCGAAGCATGGATCGGGCGCATCCTCGATGAGATTGAAACGACCGACCTTCTGGTCCGTCAGAGGTGGATTGACAATAAACAGGAACTTCGTTATTCAGTGCCACAAGCGTACAATCAATTTCTCTATAAAAAAACCAAAACTATTAGCAACCTGAAAGAAGGGTGAACAATGACGCATGAAAGAGTCAGGGTTCTCGCTGGGGACGCAGCCGTGACGGCGGACAGCTATGATGAGCTCGTCTGGCATCTGCGTGGTCTGGTTCAACCGATACCCGGGTGATCCGAATAGCGGATGATGGTTATGATTTCTTCCGTATACATCGGATTCGCTAAACCCTTGCGATGAGGAGGGACGGTTGTTCCCGATGAATCGGCCGCAAATATTCCCTATTCTTACAAAATGGTGGTATAATTAAATAATCTGGTGTATGGGGGATTGGTCATGAAGAAGGACAGCGTTATTGAAGCAGCCATGAAGGAAGCCGAAGCCAGTCTGAATATCGAGGGCTTGTACACAACAGAGGAGCAGAACGAGCTCATCCGTAGGTGCCTGGCAGGTGAGCTTTCCCATGATGATTTTGTTCAGAAAGTATTGGGCTTAGCGAAAAGGAATCGCCATGAGTAGGGCATCCAAAAAGAGGATGTTGCATTGACTCAACGGTTGGTGGTATTCATCAAGCGATACGCCCAGGCGGTTTTCAAGGTTTTTGATCGCCTTGTTAAGGAGCTGCTGTTTATCACTTTTCACAAATTGAATGTTGTTTTGCAGCAGAAGTTTCCGTGGGTCTGCTTTTGACGGGAATTGAACGATCTCCGCCATGCCCCTAATGGACGAGTATATTAGCTGGTGTCAGTGCGTATGACGACATATCCGGATCAGCATATTTTCGATCATGGAGATGGGGGCAACTATCAACCAGTTGGAGCAGAAAGTCTCTTTTCGGTATTAGTATTATTGATTTTTGTGTAATGTGTATTTGACATTTTTGTCGTATGCATGATACAAATAAAGCATAGAATAGTAATAGCCAAGGATGCGGCAACATCCCTGGCTAGCCACAATAGACGCCGTAGAGGCGATCGGCAGCATCGAGAAAATAGACCGACACCTTTCCTGGGGGGCGGTCTATTTGCGTTTATCCGAAGTGGTGATCATGGCGATCAGAGCACCAAACGCGATCATAAGCGATATGGCTTCATATACGCTCATGGGCATCACCCCCCTTTCCATAGAGGAGTTCTGCCAGACCGCCCTCACGGGCCGATAATCTATTGTGACAAGGTTAATATATCACAATCTACTACTCCAGGGAACTATGAGGCACAAACGTATGTTTGTGCTATACTTTTCATTATTTCGAAATCCAAAGGGATGTGAACGGTTCGAATAGCCAATTGAAGGTTAGATTGAAGGACGATGATCAAATCCTGAATATTAAAATGCAGCATGTTCCATATTTCAGCAAAGAGTAAAGAAGCAGCTAAATTGAACAGGCATCAAAAGAAAAGTTTTTACCCTTATACAGCATCAGGTTCAGTTTCGCTTGATGAAGGATTTCCTGACGAGAATCTTGCTGTATCATTTTAGTAAAACCATTTTACTAAAGAAGTAAACCCTGCTATAGTTATGATTAAAAGACTAGGCAGTGGAGGTTTAGCGGCATGGTCGGAATCAAGGAGATAGCGAAAATTGCCGGCGTGTCCGTATCGACGGTGTCGAATGCGCTCAACGGACGCAAGAATGTCGGCAAGGCGACACGTGAGCGTATCTTGCAGATATGCGAGGAATATGGCTACCAACCGGCAAACAGAGAGGCCGACAATCAGAGGCCGATGAATCGAACCGTGATGTTTATCTTCAGCGACTTCGACAGAGATTTCTATCTGAAGATCATCGAGGGAATCAGCGACTGCCTGAATGAGAACGACTACGATCTGATGATCTGCACGAATCGCTCGAGCGCCAAATTCATGCGCAAGAACATGGCATGCGGCATCATCAGCCTCGATGGCAGGATGGATGATGATACATTGCTCACCGTCGCCAGGGCCAAGCTTCCGATCGTTCTGATGGATCGCATCATCGATGATAACAACCCATATATCAAGAGTGTCATCGTCGACAACTACCCGGTGATGAGCATGCTTGTGCAGAAGCTGGTCGACCGGGGCTTCCGACGCTTCGGCTTCCTGGGCGGCTTGTCTCATACCCTGGACAACAAGGAACGGTTCGCGGCATTTGTAGACACACTGGACAAGAATGGGATCTCCTTCGACCGAAGATACTATTTCCATGGCAACTATCGGGAGAACAGCGGCTATCAGGCTGCGAAGATCATGATTCTGAGCAACGATCTGCCTGAGGTGCTGGTCTGTGCGAACGACAATATGGCGCTCGGCGCGATGAAGGCGTTCGAGGAAAACGGCATCCGCGTGCCCGAGGATATCTCCATCACAGGCTTCGATGATTCGGAGACGGCCTTGCTCAAGGGGCTGACCACCATCTCCATCCCACGCTATGAGAGCGGATATATCGCAGCGAAGGAACTGCTGTCGATGATCAAAGGGATGTGGAGCAGTGAACCTTTCAAACTTGGCGCATCGATCGCGTGGAGGTATACAGTGAAGTAAAGATGCAACGCATTAAAGTAAAATAGCACTTTGTTTTACGAAAAAAATAAGTAAAATAAACGTAAACAATATTGACTTCGTTGCTGTTGCCTACCTATAATATCTGTGAATCATCAAACCAAAGAGATATGAAGGGGAGGCAAAGTGAATGGTTAAAGGTAAAAAGTTGCTCGTTTTACTGGCCGTTGTCGCAATCATTGCATTGGTTGCAGCCTGCTCGGGCGGCAACAAAGGAACCGCTAATGAAGGCAAGCTGGCCAAAATCTCCATTTTCCAATCGAAGGTAGAGATTGCGGAACAATTGGAAGCGCTTGCTCAGCAGTATACGAAGGAAACGGGCAACGAAGTGGAAGTGTGGGGGTCGGTTGGTGACGCATACATCACCCAACTGCAAGCGAAACTGACGGCGAACCAGGGACCTTCGATCTTCAGTATCGGTTATGGTTCGGAAGCTGAAACCTTCAAGTCTTACTACTATGATCTGAGCAACGAACCTTATGTGAAAGATATCGCTCCGAATATGGCGCTCGAGATCGACGGCAAGGTCGTCGGGGTGCCGTATGGTGTGGAAGGCTTCGGATTGGTTTACAACAAGAATCTGGTGAATCCGGCCGATGTCAGGGATCTCGATTCTTTCACTGCGTTGCTCAAGTCGTTCAAGGATCAAGGCAAGAACGGCTTCAGCCTGTCGCAGGAGGCTTACTTCCTGATCGGACATATCCTGAATACGCCGTTTGCGCTGCAGCCTGATCCTCAAGACTTCATCGAACAGCTGAACAGCGGCAAGGTGAAGATGGCAGAGACGAAGGAATTCCAGGAGTTCGCTCGCTTCCTCGAGGCGATCCGGGAATACGCGGTCAACCCGATGGAGATCACCTATGACAAGCAAATGGGTGACTTCGCAACCGGCAAAACAGCCATCGTCCATCAAGGCAACTGGAGCTACGGGATGCTGGCGGACTTCGGAGATCTCGACTTCGAGTATGGCATGATGCCATTCCCGCTGATGGGCAATGACAAGATCGCGGTCGGTCAGGCGAGCAACTGGGTGATCAATGGCAAAGCCAAGCCGGAAGAGATCGAAGCGGCCCGCGCTTTCCTGAACTGGCTCTTCACCAGTGAAACTGGCAAGAACGCGATCGTCAACGAATTCAAATTCGTTCCTGCGATGACGACGATCAAGGCAGAAAATCTCGATCCGCTGTCTCAGGCGGTATATGATGCGACGCAAAGCGGCGACACGATCCCTTGGGCGATGAACTTCTTCCCGCAAGGCATCATCGTCAATGACCTGGCGCCTGCCGCACAGGAGTTCTTCCTGAATCCGGGCATGACAGGCGAACAGTTCCTCAAGAAGTTGGATGAAGTTTGGGCGAATGCGGTGAAATAATTCTGAACATTGGGGGGATGCCGTTGTGCGCATGAAAAATATCGCATGGTATGCGCTGTTCACGTTTCCGCTGCTCTTTATCTTCACGACGGTCGTGATCATTCCGTTCGTGATCGGGATCGCATACTCGTTCATCGAATGGGACGGCATCCCGGCCAATCCGAAGGTGTTTGTCGGTTTCGAAAACTATGTCGCGCTTTTCTCTGACCAGCGTTTCCTGGCTTCGGCAGGGATCACCGTGCTGTTCACCCTGTTGTCGCTCATCGCGGTCAATGTGCTTGGGCTCCTCTTCTCGCTCATGGTGACATCCGGCCTGAAGACGAGCAATTCGGCGCGCACGATGCTGTTCATGCCGAATCTGATCGGCGGACTGATACTCGGTTATATCTGGCAGTTTATCTTCACAGACGCATTTAAAATGATCGGTGAAACGACGGGCTGGAGCGGGTTCTTCTTCAACTGGCTGCTCGATCCCCAGTACGCGCTGATCGCTCTGGTCGTAGTATTCACCTGGCAGATGGCTGGCTATACCATGGTCATCTATATCGCCGGCATTCAGGGCATCCCGGATGATGTGCTGGAGGCGGCCTGGGTAGACGGGGCCAATGCCTGGCAACGCTTGACCCGCATCAAATTTCCGCTGCTCATGCCATCGTTCACGATCTGTCTGTTCCTGTCGCTGTCCGGGGCATTCAAGATCTACGACGTCAATCTGTCGTTGACCAATGGCGGACCGGTTAACAAGACGGAGATGTTCGCGATGAATATCTTCAATGAAATATTCGGATACGGCCATTACGGCTTGGGGCAGGCGAAAGCGATCGTCTTCTTCCTGATCGTGGCGCTGATCACACTCACTCAGGTGATCCTCACCAAGCGAAGAGAGGTGCAGATGTGATGAGCAAAGTTTGGTCCAGACGGATCCTGGAAGTGCTGTTGGTCGTTTTCGCTGCGGCCTATCTGTCTCCGATCTATGTGATGCTCGTCAACTCCTTCAAGACGCGCCTCGAGATGTACGAGAATGCGTTGGCGCTGCCATCCAGACTCACCTTCGAGTTCTACGCGGAAGCGATGAAGAAGATGTCGTTCCTGACGGCGTTTGGCAACTCACTGTACGTCACGCTCGCCTCCGTTGTGATCGTCGTGATCCTCGCCTCGATGACCGCCTGGATGCTCGTGCGCACGGACAATTGGGTGAGCAGGGCCATCTTCCTGACGTTCGTCTCGACGATGCTGATCCCGTTCCAGACGATCATGATGCCGCTCATGCAGGTGATGGACTGGATACGCAGCACGCTGCAGATTCCGATGTTGAATACGCATGAAGGCCTGATCTACATGAATGTCGGGTTCCATGCGGGGATGGCGGTGTTCCTGTACCATGGCTTCATCAAGTCGGTGCCAATCGCGCTCGAGGAGGCGGCCACGCTTGACGGTTGCAGCAAGTTCGGCGTCTTCTGGCGCATCGTGTTTCCGATGCTGAGGACGATCACCGTAACGGTCGCCATCCTCGACATCATCTCGATGTGGAACGACTACCTGTTGCCGTCGCTGGTCCTGTCGGACAAAGGGCTGCGTACGATCCCGCTGTCGACGTTCTATTTCTTCGGCGAGTTTACGATTGCCTGGAACCTGGCGATGGCCGGACTGACGCTGGCGATCATCCCGGTCGTCATCTTCTATCTGTTCGCACAGAAGAATATCATCAAGGGTATTGCAGCTGGTGCTGTCAAGTGAATGAAGCTGAGGCTGGGGCCGACGTTCATGTGACCGATGCTCCAGCTTCAGTTCAAAGAGAGTGCATGCTGGGAGAAATACGAAGCTGTCTCCGGTGTCCTTCAGGACATCACGCCAGCCAAGTATTTCTTCATTCTTTATGTTTTCGGAATATGTGTGGGAGGAATCATACCTTTGAGACAAACATGGTGGAAAGAATCGGTCGTCTATCAAGTATACTGGCGAAGCTTCTACGACACAGACGGGGACGGATACGGCGACCTGCAGGGTGTGATCGAGAAGCTGGATTATATACGTGAGATCGGCGTGGATGTGATCTGGCTGAATCCCATTTACAGCTCCCCGGATGAAGACAATGGCTACGATATATCGGACTATTATACCGTCATGGAGAAAGCCGGAACGATGCGAACCTGGGAGAAGCTGCTGGAGGAGACGCATCGCCGCGGCATGAAGCTGATCATGGATCTGGTCGTCAACCATACGTCGGATCGTCATCCATGGTTCATCGAGTCACGTTCCAGCCGGGACAATCCGAAGCGGGATTGGTATATCTGGCGCGATGCGCGTGAAGATGGCGGGCCGCCTAACAACTGGCGCTCCTACTTCACACCGTCCGTGTGGGAATGGGATGAGCGGACGGGGCAGTATTATTTCCATTCCTTTGCCACCAGTCAGCCTGATCTGAACTGGGCCAATCCGGAGGTGCGCGAGGAGATCTATAAGATGATGCGCTTCTGGTTGGACAAGGGCATCGACGGTTTCCGTCTCGATGCGATCGCGCTCCTGGCGAAGCCGGATCGGTTCGAGGATGCGGCCCATCCGCAGGATATTCGTTACTTGACCAATAACCCGGGATTGCATGACTATCTGCGAGAGATGAATGAGCGGGTGCTGCGACACTACGATATCATGACGGTTGGAGAAGTGGCTTTCGTGACTCCGGAGGAAGGATTGAAGTTCGTCGGCGAGGATCGCGGTGAGCTGCATACGCTGTTCCACTTCCAGGTGGCCGATGAGATGCCGGGCTGGGATATGCTGCGATTCAAGCGAATTCAGCGGGACTGGCACCGGGCGATGTACGGCAAGGGATGGATCGCCCAGTTCCTGAACAATCATGACCATGTCCGCCAGGTGTCACGATATGGGAATGACGGGAAGTATCGGGTCGAGTCGGCGAAGCTGCTGGCCACGATGAACCATCTGCTTCCCGGCAACCCCTATATCTATCAGGGAGAGGAGATCGGCATGACCGCGGTGCGGTTCCCCTCCATCCACGATTATCGGGATATCATGATGCGGAACCGTTACGAGGAGGAAACCGGGAAGGGCAGAGATCCGCAGGAGGTGCTTCAGGAGCTGCAACGGCTCAGCCGGGACAACTCCCGCACGCCGATGCAGTGGGACGACAGCGCAAATGCCGGCTTCACCACCGGGGAGCCGTGGATCGGTGTGAATCCGAACTACACGGAGATTAATGTCCGCAAGGATCTGGCCAGACCAGGCTCGATCTACCGCTATTATCAGCAGCTGATCGCGTTGCGCCGGGCCAACCCTGCCGCTGTATATGGCGATTACGAGGACCTGCTGCCTGATGATGAACATCTGTATGTGTTTACGCGCAGCTATGAAGGCAACCGTCTGCTCGTCATGCTGAATCATGCGGATCATGAATCCCGCCTCGAGCTTCCGGCGGGTCTGGCTGATGAACACAGGGAGCTGCTGCTGGCCAATTATCCGGACGTTGATCCCGCGGCATCGATCAAGTCGTGCATCCTTCGTCCGCATGAAGCTCGTGTATATCGGATATAGACAGATAAGGCGTGTCATAGCGTTCGTGGCTATGAACACGCCTTTGTTCGTTGGCACGTTGTTAGTGGCATCTCCGCAACGCGGTCGAAGTGGCAGCATGATCGCGAGAGCAGGCGAAACCGCGTCCGGACCGTGCCGGGATGTGGCGATGGCACAAGGGGACCTTACGGCCGAATCGTGACACGGGTGCCGACTGGCGCCATCGCGGACAGCTCCAGTACGTCCTTGTTGTGCATCCGGATGCACCCTTGCGAGACTTCGTGTCCGATGGACGAAGGATCGTTGGTGCCGTGAATGCCGTAGTGCGGCTTCGACAATCCCATCCACAGCACGCCAAACGGCCCGCCGGGATTCTCCTGCTTGTTGATGATCGTATATTCGCCAACCGGCGTCTGCGTGACCCTCCTGCCGATCCCGACGGGGTAAGAGCGAACGACCACATCGCCATCCAACACGTACAACCGGCGATCGGACAGGTCTACGATGATGCGGTATGCTGGCACTGTTCCCAACTCCTCTCATGCCTACAGGATATGAGCGGGATGGCATTCTGGTGATGCTCAGCCCAGACAGGAATCTCCCGATTCCTTCAGACAGGCGGCTGGTTTTTTGCATGGGTGCATATTAGAATGAGAATGAAAGAATTCCATTAATTGCGCTAACAAACATCAGGTTGTATGATGGGGAAAACCGCTGTCACCAAGGTCCGAATATTTCGTTGCGTCCATATCCGTATCGTAGCCAGGACGATGTGAGCCTGCGACCGCGACGCCTGGCAACGTCGGATCGGATCACCGGACACCATGTGGTCCAGAACGTCAATGATGATAAAAGGAGCATGATCGTATGACGCATATCGCGGATATGAAGGTCACCCTGCATGATGGAGTGAAGATGCCCGTGCTGGGGCTGGGCGCTTACCAGATCGAGGGCGACGTGACGGAGGCCGTCCTGACAGCGATCCGTCTCGGCTATCGCCTGATCGACACCGCGGCGATGTATGCCAATGAAGCCGAGGTGGGGGCCGCTGTGCGCACGGCAGTGGAGCAAGGAATCGCCTCGCGGGAGGAACTGTTCGTCACGACCAAGGTCTGGAAGACCGAGCTTGGGTATGAAAGGACACTGGCGGCATTTGAACGCAGCTACCAGGCGCTGGGGCTGGAGACGGTGGATCTGTACCTCATCCATTGGCCCGGCTCGGACGCGGACAACCTGGGCTCCTGGCGAGCGCTGATCGAGCTGCAGAAGCAAGGCAAGGTCCGGTCGATCGGCGTCAGCAACTTCGAGCCGGAGCAGCTCGCCTACATCATCGAGCAGACCGGGCATAAGCCGGTCGTCGACCAGGTGGAGTTCAACCCGAGCCGCACCCGTATGGCGCTGCACCAGTATTGCCGAGAGAACGGTATCCAGCTCGAGGCCTGGGGGCCGCTTGGCAAGGGGAGATTGCTGTCGGAGCCGATCTTCACGGAGTTGGGGCGGAAGTATGGCAAGACCCCGGCGCAGATCATCCTCCGCTGGCATCTCCAGCATGGCGTTGTGGCGATACCCAAGTCCAGCCGGGAGGCGAGAATGCGGGAGAACGCCGACATCTTCGACTTCCAGCTGACGGACGAAGAGATGGCGAGGATCTCGGCGCTGGATCGCAGCTGACGGAGGAAGTCCGGAAGCGCGGTCGAGCAGTTCAAGGCCGAAAGCGCGTGATCAGGCAGACTGGCGGATGGTAAACGAGCAGGCGAAGATCTCGTCGCCGGATCGCGTGTGACCCGCAGGGGATCGCCGCGCCCGATCGCCCCTGATCAGTCCCCTCCAGGCGACTGACAGGCAGATCAGGACGGTGAGAGAGGGAGATACTGGACGAGTAACCCGAAGGGGGAAAAGGATTGTTGAAGCTGGGAGGTCGCCTGACACTGCGCAAGCAGATCTTCATCGGATTCATGTTCGCGATGGTGATCGTCCTGTCCGCGGTCGGCGCATTTGTGTACAATCAGGTTTCATCCATGTTGAAAAGCAACGCCGAACGGCACATCCAGCAGACCGCGGCGCAGGCCATGGGCAAGCTGGAGGTGCTGCTCGACCAGGTGCGGATGATCACGACGCAGACGGTAACCAACGCGGTCGTCCAGCAATTGTTCGAGCGGGAGCTGGATGGCATGCCGCTTACCTTCGACGAACGGCAGACGCTGCAGCAGGAGGTGCGCACGATCGAAGCCTACTCGAAGGGGATTCGATCCATCGAGCTGTATACCAGCGACTACCGAAGGTTAACGCCGTTAACCGACGATCCGCTGGATGAGCGGGTGCCGACGGGATGGCTGGGACAGGCGGATGCGGCGAGGGGCGGCCTTGTCTGGCTGGGCACTGACCCTCGCAATCCGGACACGCTGATCGCGATGCGGCAGGTTCGGCTGATGGACCGATCCTATGTCCAGGGCGGGTATCTCCTGGCGCAGATCGAACGGAGGTACTTCGACCTGTCGGACGGCAACGGGGAAGATCGTACCGCCGGTCAGTCGCGAGAATACATGGCGCTGCTGGATGAGCAGGGGCAGGTCATCACGGCGGATTTCGCGGGCAGAATGGAGATAGGCAGCGATCAGCTGATGAGCCAGGACGAGCTGGTGATCGACGGTGAACGATATCTGGCTGTCCGCCAGCATTCGCCGGAGATCGCCTGGAGCGTCGTCATCCTGACGCCGGTGTCCTACACAACGGAAGGCCTGTCCGTACTGCGCACGGTGGTTGTGGTGTCCGTCGTCGTGGGCGGCGCGATCTTCCTGATCGTGACGTATATCCTGTCCGGCATGCTGAGCCGTCCGATCCTCGATCTGATCAAGGCGATGCGCAACGCGCGGTTCGGCTCGCTCAAACCGATCGCGGTTCAATCGCGCATGATGGAGATTAACGAGCTTAACTATACCTACAATACGATGGTGCGTTCTCTTAACGAGCTGAACGAGATGGTCTATCAGAAGGAGCTCATTCGCAGCCGCACCGAACTGAAGGCGTTGCAGGCGCAGATCAATCCGCATTTCCTCTTCAACACGTTGGAGGCGTTCTATTGGGCGCTGGAGGAGAAGGGGGAGGAGGAGCTGGCCCGCATCGTCGTGGCGATGTCCGGCCTGTTCCGCTATGTGATCAGCCGCGAGGACGAAGACATCTGGGTCACGGTCGGCGATGAGCTCGATCATGCGGAGCGGTACCTGACGATCATGAGCATGCGCCTCATGGAACGGTTGAAGTGGCGCATCGAAGCCGCGGAGTATACCCGTTCGGTTCGCATTCCCAAGCTGCTCATCCAGCCGCTCGTGGAGAATGCCGTCATGCATGGCGTCGAGCAACGCCTCGAGCCGGGTACGGTGGTGGTCCGGGCGACGCTGGATGAGAGCGGGGAATATACGAGGATCGAAGTGATCGATGATGGTCCGGGCATGGACGAGGAGACGCTGAGCCGCCTGAGAGACCTGAAGGACGCTGGCTCGACTTCTTCCGGCAAGGGTACGGGGCTCGGCATGGCCAACGTGGAGCAGCGGCTGAGGATGTATTACAAATCGCAGACGGATGGTCTGAAGATCAGCAGTCGGCCCGGGCAAGGCACCTGTGTCTCATTTATCATACCGAACCAGGGGAGTGGGTGAATGTGAAGACGATATTGATCGTGGATGACGAGCCGAGAACGAGGGAAGGCGTGCGCAGGGTGCTTGAGGCCTGGTCGGCGGGGCAACATCAGATTATGACAGCCACAAGCGGGGTTGAAGCGCTCTCCGTGATGAAGGAGCATGAGGTGCATGTGATGATCACCGACATCCGCATGCCGCAGATCAGCGGTCTCGAGCTGATCGAGAGGGTGGCCAGCGATCCGCATGCTCCCGTCATCATCCTCATCTCCGGCTATGCCGAATTCGAATATGCCCAGAAGGCGATCAAGCACGGCGCGATTGAGTACCTGCTGAAGCCGCTCGAGAAGAACAAGCTGATCCAGGCGGTGGAGCTGGCGCTCGAGAAGGAAGCGGAGAGGTCCCGCGTCCATCTGATGAGCAAGCTCGTCGACAACAAGCTGATCGAGACCGTCGAGCATGAGGGATCGTACAGTCCGGTCGTGCAGGATACGATCCGGTACGTCGACCTCCATCTGAAGGAGCCGTTGCAGCTGAGGGACATCGCGGACCATCTGCATGTCAATGCCAGCTACCTGAGCGTGCTGTTCAAGGAGCAGATGGGGATGACCTTCACCGAATACCTGACGAGAAGGCGGATCCAGCGCGCCAAGGAGCTGCTGACGGGCACGCGCATGACCATCTCGGAGATCGCCCAGGCGTCAGGCTACCAGACGGACAAATACTTCGTGAAGGTCTTCCGCTCGGTGGAGGGCATGAGCCCGGGCCATTACCGCAAGTCCATGGTGGACCCGGACCCTCTGATACCGAGGGATCCGGAGGAAGAGTCAGACCCGTGAAGCCCGATTGATCGCAGCGAATCCCACTTGCAGAGGAGATGTAATGTCATGTACCGGAAGCTCAGGGTTCTGTTCCTGCTCGGCATGATGCTGCTGGCCGGTTGCACGGACAGCGGCGGGACGAACGGTGAGGACAGCGCAGCCGATCAGGTGACGATCCGTTTCCTGCATCTGTGGCCGGAAGCGATCTCCGCCGGGCAATACCGCGTCGTCGGGCAGATCGCCCGGGAATATGAGGAGTTGTATCCACATGTGTCGATCCTGACGGAGGACCTGGAGAACGAGCAATACAAGAACAAGCTGAGGATCCTGTCTGCCACCAATGAGCTGCCGGATGTGGGTCTGACATGGGCCGCAGGCTTTCTGTCCCCCTATGTGGAAGGGAAGCTGTTCACGCCGCTGGACGATCTGCTGGACAGCGGGTTCGCCGACGCCTTCATCCCGGGGACGACGGAGGCCTTCGCCATCGATGGCCATACGTATGCGTTGCCGCTCGAGTTCAATGTCGCCCCGATCTTCTACAACAAGGAGATCTTCCGCCAGTTCAGGCTGGAGATCCCGCAGACCCTGGACGAGCTGAAGCACGTCATAGCCGTGCTGGCCGAACAGAACTTCACGCCGATCGCCCTGGGCAACAAGGATCGCTGGACCGGCTCCCTCTGGTACATGTATCTGGCGGATCGGTATGCCGGACAGCAGGCCCTGGCCGATGCCCTGGAGGGCCGGACTTCCTTTCTCTCGAAAGAGCTGCTGAAGGCGGCGGAGGAAGTCCAGGCGCTGGTCGACAGCCATGCCTTCGTCCGGGGCTTCAACGGCCTGTCCAATGAAGAGGCCAGAGCGGAATTTCTGAGCGGTCGGGCCGCCATGTATCTCATAGGCTCCTGGGTGGTGCCCGACTTCACGACGAATGCGGATATTCCGCTGGAATTCAGAAGCAATGTGGGCTTCTTCAAATTCCCTACCTCCTCTGACGGCCGGGGACATATCGACGACTGGATCGGCGGCCCCGGCGTCGGGCTGTTCGTCGCCGAGAATTCGCCCGTGAAGGAGGAGGCGAAGCGTTTCGTCCAATACTTCGTCGAACGCTGGGGCGAGCTGTCCGTCACGGAAGCGGGCGTGATCCCGGCGACCAAGGTGGATACGTCGTCGATCGACTTGCCGCAGCTCTATCTGGAGCTGATCGACGAGGTGAATCGGGCGAGGAGCTTCACCCTGTTCGCAGACGTGCAGATGGAAGCCGGTGTGGCAGAGGTGCATCTGAATCAGATCCAGGCGTTATTCGCCAAGGCGGTGACGCCGGAGGATTTCTCCCTCATCCATGACGAGGCAATCAACCACAGAAATGAAGATTTCAGGAAAAATTAATTGGAATTGCTGTGGGTTTGTGAGCTAGAATCATGATAAAATGAATAAGCCTGTACCAGGGTTATTCTACCGTTAATGAAGGAGTCATGGATACCGGAATGGAATTTATCGAGTTGCTCAAGGCAGTCATACTGGGTTTGGTGGAAGGCTTGACGGAATTTGCGCCAGTCTCGTCGACCGGGCATATGATCCTGGTGGATGATATGTGGCTGAGGTCGGTGGAGTTCCTGGGGCAGTACCCGGCCAACACGTTCAAGATCTGCATTCAGTTAGGCTCGATCCTCGCCGTGGTGGTGGTGTTCTGGCGACGATTCTTCGATCTGCTCGGGATGGGGCATCTGCTGAAGGGCGGATCGGGGGTCGACCGTTCGCAAGGGCATCTGAAGCTGACGCATGTCATCGTCGGGCTCTTGCCGGCAGGCGTGCTGGGCGTGCTGTTCGAGGATAATATCGACGAGCATCTGTTTACGACCGAAACTGTGCTCGTCGGGCTGCTGGCAGGCGCGGTGCTGATGATCGCCGCCGACCTGTTCCGGCCGAAGGAGCCGAAGGTGGTGACGGTTGACCAGATCACCTACAGGCAAGCGCTAGCCGTTGGCTTCATCCAGTGCCTGTCGCTGTGGCCGGGGTTCTCCCGTTCCGGCTCGACGATCTCAGGCGGCGTGCTGCTTGGCATGAATCACCGAACGGCGTCGGACTTCACGTTCATCATGGCGGTGCCGATCATGGCGGGGGCCAGCCTGCTGTCGCTGGTGAAGAACTGGGAATACTTCACGATGGACGCTCTGCCTTTCTTCATCGTCGGGTTCATCAGCGCATTTGTCTTCGCGTTGCTGTCGATCCGTTTCTTCCTGAAGCTGATCAACCGCATCAAGCTCATTCCCTTTGCCATCTATCGCATCGTGCTCGTCTTCCTCATCTATTTCCTGTATGTCAATTGATTCGGTTCGCCGAGGCGGCATGGGACGCATGTCCTGTGCCGCTTTCTATCTTGCGTGGGAGTCGGATCTCCTGGTGGCATGGAGATGAACATGAACATTCGTGCAGCCTGACAGACGAAAGCGGAGCGGGATCAGGATCCCGCTCCGCTTCGCACCAGATCGGCCGACTCTCCGACAGGCCTGCACGAATTGCGGCTGATCAGGCGTGTATCGATCCATGTTTTCATGCTGATCGGGTCATCGTTCTCGATGATGTCGATCAGGGTCTTCACCGCCACCTCGGCGATCCTCTCCTTCTCGACGTGGATGGTCGTCAGCTCTGGCGTGATCACCATCGCCTCCTGGATGTTGTCGAAGCCGATGATCGACACGTCATCCGGAACGCGAATGCCCAGCTCATGAAGCGACTTGATCACGCTGATCGCGATGTAATCGCATTCGCAGAACAGGGCCGTGGGCAGATCGCGCCGCTCGCGCACAGCCTCGATGAACGATTCCTGCACAGTGATCTCGGTAGGCGCCACGGTGAAGACGTCGTCCTCGCTCAGCGTCAGATTCTCCTCCTCAAGCGCCCGCAGGAAACCTCTCCTCCGCTCGTTGAAGTTGTAAATGCGACTGATCGATTGCACGTAGCCGATGCGCCTGTGCCCCAGCTCGATCAGGTGACGTGCCGCCTGATAAGCGCCCATGAAATTGTTCATCAGGATGAAATTCGCGTCGAGCGTTTCATAGCAGGTATCGATCACCACCAGCTTCTGCTGTCTGGCCGAGATCAGGCGGATGAGGTCCTCGGGAAGATTGGTGCCGAGCAGGATGATGCCATCCGTCTCGTGGTCCGACTCGAGCTGCGCCAGACCGGATTCGAGCTGATCGATCGGCACGGTGGAGTAGAGGAGCGAGTAACCGTTGGTTCGGGTGTGCTTCTCTATATAATGTATCAATTCCTTGAAGAAAGGCAGCTTGTTGAATTGCTCGTGCACGATGCCGGAGTTGGTGCAGGCGACGAAGCGGAGCGTATGATGGTTAGTCGCTCCCTGTTGCCCATGCTTCAGCGTGCGCGGGATATATCCTTGCTCTCTGGCTATCCTCAGGATCCTGTTGCGCGTCTCCTCGCTGATCCCCGGTTTGCCGTTAAGCGCCAGGGACACGGCGGACTTGGATACGTTCGCCAGCCTCGCGATATCCTCGATTTTCATTCAGATGTCCACTCCCTGCGTTAGGCCACATACCAAATAGGAAGATTCATTAAAAATCAGACAGATTCAGTCTACTATATCCTGACATTTTGATCAAGATTGAAGCAAAGATTGAACTAAAATAGTTTAGTTTTTTATATAAAGTTTATATGGATTGTCGTTGACAACACACATTTTATAAGGATAATATGAAATTGTAAGCGTTATTATACATTAGGTCACATAAAAAACAACTAAACAGGTATCATCATAGTTTAGTTAAATTTAGCTGAATGTTGAGTGATACCTACAGGAAAGGAGGTTGTCGGCTCATTGACGGAATCAACCGAACGCTGGGGCCTGTTCGAGCTGGTGCTGCAAGGCCCTGCTGACGGCAACCCATACAAGGATTATGAGATAAGTGCCACATTCAGCAAGGGAGACCGCAGCCTGAGAGTAAGAGGTTTCTATGACGGGAATGGCACCTATCGGGTGCGCTTCATGCCCGACGAGGAAGGGGAATGGCGATACGAGACGTTCAGCAACGCGGCGGAGCTGAACGGAGTGAGCGGGAACTTCACATGCACGCCGCCGCGGCCTGGCAACCATGGGCCGGTGCGGGTTCGGGGCAGCAGGCATTTCGCCTATGAGGACGGCACGCCTTACCTGCCGTTCGGCACAACCTGCTATGCGTGGATTCATATGAACCGCGATCTGCAGGAACAGACGCTGAACACCCTGGCGCAAGCTCCGTTCAACAAGCTGCGCATGTGCGTGTTTCCGAAGAACTATTCGTTCAACAAGGAAGAGCCGGATCTGTTCCCGTTCGTGCGCAAGGCGGACGGCACCTTCGATCTGGAGGTGTTCGACCCGCATTTCTTCGCGAAGCTGGAGCAGCGGATCCTGGATCTGCAGCGCCTCGGCATCGAGGCCGATCTCATCCTGTTCCATCCCTATGACAAGGGCAAATGGGGCTTCGACGAGATGGATGCGGCGACTGACGACTACTATCTTCGTTACATCATCGCGCGCCTGGCGTCTTACCGCAACGTCTGGTGGTCGATGGCGAACGAGTATGATTTCATGAAGGCCAAGACGATGGACGACTGGGATCGGGTGTTCCGCGTCGTGCAGGAGGAAGACCCATACGGCCATCTGCGTTCGATCCACAACGGCACGCGCATGTACGATCATCGAAGGGTCTTCCTGTATGATTACGGCAAGCCCTGGGTGACGCATGTCAGCGTGCAGCACTGGGACGTGACGCTGACCTCAATCTGGCTGGAGGAGTACGGCAAGCCGGTCATCGTCGACGAGTGCTGCTACGAGGGCAACCTGCCGCAGCGCTGGGGCAATATTACGGCGGAGGAGATGACACGCCGCTTCTGGGATACGGTCACGCGCGAGATCGGAAGAGCACACGTCTGAACTCCAGTCACACAGTGATCTCGTATGCC
>ERZ777003.1202-NODE-1202-length-41379-cov-16.809699_pt1 | contig 41379 bp, 42 predicted proteins | sample MGYA00374956_ERZ777003 | MGnify/ENA primary metagenome ERZ777003 (study PRJEB29302, sample SAMN06268252) | bioreactor metagenome | isolation source: Joint BioEnergy Institute, California, USA | place: USA:Joint BioEnergy Institute, California, USA | collected... | reverse complement strand
GGAGACCGGGCCGCCTGCCGTCCCGGTAGCGGTGATCCTGATGCTCGGGCTCCCCACCCCAGTGGAGGTGGCCAAACAGCACTGAAATGGTAGCCCGGACCGGGTCGGTGGGGTCCGTGGGCGCCTGCCGCCTAATCCAGGTCTCCACCCCCTGCGGTGCCAGGATCACCCCGATGACCGTGTTTTTTGTACCCGTCACGTGGGAGATCTCGCGATCCGACAACCATGGGGGCTCCTGACCCCCGCGGTAGTAGGCTGCGAGCTTCAGCAGCTGTAGCGAGCTTGGAGCGTCCGGGTTGGTCCGGGACGCGAATGATCCGATGTGGGGGACAGCGGGTGAAGGCATGCCGGGCTTGTCGGCCTTCTCGAAAGCGGCCAGCACCAGGTTGGCGTAGGCCGCGAGGAACCGATAGTGGTCCGCCCACACACCCGACGTGTACGTGGGCTCCTGAACCGCCGTGGGCAGGCCCATGATCTCCTCTAGGGGGATGGCGGTGGCGTGGCCCAGAAGGCGGCGGGCCGTCTCGAAACGTGCGAGAGCATCCCGCCACTGGGCGGTGACCGTCTCAATCGTGGCTTGGGTGGGGGTTTCCATGCGCTCCTCCAAACGGTTACGCTGATTAGTATACATCGCCGTTTCGCCCGTGGGGAGGGTGGAGGGGGTGGCCGAGCTGGCCGCGGTGATCGGGCACCGGCACGTGCGACGGTACGACGGCACGGTGGTGGCTGGTTTCCTGTGGGGACGCCGGAGACCGCGGAACACGCGCCGCCCCCGCCCCTCCACGCGGAGAGGCGGGGGCGTTCTCAAGTCCGAGCCAATCGCTTCTCCCGGTGGTCAGCGCTCGATGATGCGGTAGGTCGGCCAGCCCTTGACTGCTCCCCCTCCTAAAGGAGGGGGATTCCTGGCTCACGCTGCCTGGCCGTCCAGCCGGGGCATCCTCCGGAGATTTTGGTGATCCCGGGAAGCTCCAAGCCGGCACGGCCGTATTTGCGGGCGGTGGCCTTATCCGGCCAGCCGGGCGCGAAGACGAGGAAACCCCCGGGCCGCACGGCCCGGGGGTTTCGCGTGTCCGCCGTCCTCCCCGGCGGGGAGAGGGCCGCCCCCTGGCCGTCCGCCGGGGGCGGCCCGCCCGCGTCAATCCGCGATCCGGGGAACCAGCGTCTTCGCCCTGCGCTCCACCTCCTCGCGCAGGCGGCGGCAGGTCTCCGCCCGCGCGAAACACTCGCCGTCCGCCCCGTCCATCAGCCGGACGTGGGCGTGGATGGAGTGGATCAGGGCGATCAGACCGCTCACCTCGTGAGCGTGCGGCAGGTCGTGCATCTGCACGTCGGTCCTCAGGTCACCGAGGACCCAGTCGAAGAGCTCTGGGCTGTAGTTCTCCGGCTCCAGCGCCTCCCCGTCGACGTCGACGACGCCGGGGATCTTGTTGATCGCGCTGGTGAAGGCCGCCCAGGCGGCGGCCAGGTCGTCCCACGCCTGCGCGCGGAACTTGGCGAATCGGTCGCTCATCTTGCCTCCTTCGGTCCGTTGCCGGGGGTTCGGGAGGGGTGCCGACCTCCCCTACGCTTCATAGTTTACAACACTCGCATCATGCTTCGCAACAGCGGTTGGAGGGGCCGCCCCCCTGACCGGCTGCCAGGGGGGCGGCGGGGTCACTCCCCGTTTTCGATCAAGGAGGCCGCCACCAGGATGGCGGTTTCCATGACCTCGAAGGTGTGGACGATGAGGTCCAGCCGGTGGGGGTCCTTCCGCTCGGTCATGAGCGTGTAGACGTCGCTCATGATGGCCAGCGATGTCGCCGCCGAGCGGAGGACCTTCCACAGGTCGTCCGAGACGGTCGGTGCCTTGCTGACCTCCGCCAGGGCGGTGGCGGTCAGGTCCTCAAGGTCCCGGGGGGTCCACTCCTCCGGCAGGGCCGCCAGCTGGACTCCGAGCACCTTCAGGATCGTGGAGAACAGGGTGTACGCCTCCTCGATGACGACGCGCGCGCCCCAGAAGGGGTTGCGTCCGAGGAGGCCGACGGTGACTCCGTCCATGTCCCTCCGTCCGCTGTTGAGTTTTCAAGGTTCCGGGAGGGGTGCCGACCTCCCTTACGCTTCATATATTACAACACTCGTTTCATCCTTCGCAACACGACGGGGCTGAAAAAAAGGGGCGGAAACCGCCCCTCCACCAGCGGAAACCCCGGCCTAGGCCGCCCTCTCCAGCCTCACCGAGGTCGCGTCACGCATGCCGCCCTCGTCGGGAAACACCGCCCGGAAACGCGCCCCACACACACGCTCCGGCGGCACGCCGAGCAGACGCGCCACCTCACCCAGCGGCAACGTCAACGGCTCCCGCGCCGTGTACAGCTCACGGCCCGGCGTGATGATCCGCGCATGCCGCCCACCCACAACGGCGACCACCCACCCATCCACCGGAGCGCCCGGCGGCGTCCACCGCGCCGCATCCTGCGACACCTCACACACCGCGCATCCCTCCCTCACGGCGACCGGACACAGCGTGCAACGTCCATTATCAGCCGGACACGACAGCGCCGCACACCCGCCACCGCGGCGGGCGTGCGGCACCGCCAGCGCAGTCACATCGGCCGGATCGACCCGAGGATCACCCCGAAAGCGTGATCCATCCCCTCGCGCGTGGCCACCACGCGCCGCCCACGACCGGAACCGTCGCCGCCGGCGGCATCCCCACGGCCACGCCCGGCCACGGCGGCCGCCGGCTCACCCGACGCCGGCCCGGCCGGGCGCGCACGCCGCAACCAGGCCGGCCGCCGCACCTGCGTCTCCCTCTTGAGCCGCTTGTCGGCCGCGAGGATGAAAAGCAGATCAACGGCCGTGGCCAGCAGCTCATGCATGCTCGTCCACGGCTGGGCACGCTGCTCCGGCGTGGTGTGCACTAGAGCATCGGGTGGGAGCCGCTCGGCGAGGGTGAGGAAATCGCGGACTCCGATGAACCCGGGATCGCCGGGGCGGTCCCAGACACCTCGGAGATCGAGCCCGTAGTGGTGCTGGAAATCCGCTCGGAGGTCGTCCCACCGGGAGAGCCACCACCGGAGGGCGAGGATTCCCCCAGGCCCACCCCGTAGCACTGCGCCACGAAGGTGAACATTTCCCGCAGATCCGGAATCGACGGCCGGTACTCCTTGAGCGCCTGCATCCCCTCGGCGCCGATGAGGCGACGCCCCATCTCGGTCACCGCGCCGATGATCGCCTTCGGCAGCTCCCGATGCTGGAAGAGCAGGTCGATGAGCATGTCGAACCCGGCCATGATCGCCGCGGTCTCCGCGTCCGCCCTGCCCTCCTCACGGGCCTTGTTGAAGGCGTCCATGCCGGCCCGCAGCGCGAGCGGCAACTCCAACTCGTTGAGCTCCAGCAGCGGGGCGAACACGTCGACCGGCAGCTCAGGCGGCAGCTCGAACCGCCGCCCGGCCATGACCAGGGCAGGAGTCTCCCCCCTGCGCGCGGCGCGGGCGCGGCGGGCGGCGTCCAGATCCAGCGTGCGCATCACTCGTCCCTTTCACTCCGGGGATGTGCGCGACGGACGGTAGGCCATCACGCGGCTAACGTCCCGCCCGGCCGCGCCGGCCTCACTCGTCCCCGCCGCCGTTGCCGCCGCCCTCGTCGACGTCCTCGGCCATGTGGTCGAACGCTCCGGAGAAACCGGACCCGAGCAGGTCGTAGTAGTCCGGCCCCACGTCACCGCCCAGGACCGACATGCGCAGCGGCAGCGTCGCCGCCTCCGTGCGCGGCAAGGACGTCTCCACACCCTCGGACTGCATCGCCCGAGGAATGATCCGGCGGAGCTTCCGGTTACCGTCCTCCAGCTCGAGGCAGATGGCGACCTCTTCGCGGCCGCCGATCTCCGGCGGCACGAAACGGTAGTAGGTCTGGCCGTCCTGCGTCTGGAGACGCTCGATCCGGCCGCCGCCGTACACCGCGCGGAACGCCTCGGCCGACCACTCCAGAAGGTCCGCCTCGAGCGTCGCATTATCCTCCGTCTGAATTTTCCTTACGGGCTTCTTCGACTGGTGCGCGGTGACGTCCTCAAAGGACGGTTCGGTTGCCCAATTCAGGCTGTCCGGGGTGAAAAGGCCCACGTCGTGCCACCCGGTAGGCATGGGCACCCCCTCCACCCCGGCCGGCGCGGCCGTACCGACCGGCGCCAGCCAGATCCGGGCCATACCGGCCACAAATACGTTCTCTGCGCCCATCTTCTCGCCTCCCCCGTCCGGCACCCCTGGGCATGGGTGCAGGTCGCCGGGAGAGTAGAAGGGACGGACCGTAGCGTCTCGGCACGATCAACGCACAGGGACGCAAACCGCCCGGCCTGCTATGACCGGCGGCATGGCCAGGCCGGGGAACGAGCCGCCGCCGCCGCGGTGGCGCTGCATGGTCCGCTCCTGCCGTATCGCCGGGGTGTGGCAGCAGGCACGCACCAACGATGAGGCCGACCGGCGGGCACGCCTGCACTACATGGCGGAGCACTACAGGCCCTGCCCCTCCGATGGACAGCGGTGAAACAGCGATGTATACTAATCGTCGTGAACATTGGGGTGTCGGACCCGCCCCTCAACCCTCAGGAGGACACCATGCGAGACGACTGGATGCAGGCCATCAGCGACCTGAACGCCGAGCTGGAGGCCCGCGGCTTCGGCCGCGGCAGCGAGGACATCGACGGCCTCGGCGAGTGGTGGATCACCACCTGGCGGAACCACGGAGTGGAGGTCACCTTCAACATCGACACCGGCGACATCAAGGTGTCGGACTGGGGTGACGACGACACCTACGCTAACGGCTACCTGTGGCAGGTGGCATTCGAGCGGGACGTCCCCAACCAGGTGATCCTCGCCGTGATCGACACGGCCCTGAAGCGGGCCGAGAAGCGCAAGCGGGAGGCCATGCAGCCCCGCATGCGCGCCTGACCGGACGTCACCCGCCCGCCACCGGCCCCCGGTGGCGGGCTTCTTCGTGCCCGCGCAACCCCCGCCGTGGCATCCCTGGCCGGCCGCGTGCCATCCTGGGCTCTATGAGCACCACCCACCCCAAGGAGGCGACCGGCCGGCGGCTGTCCCGGGCGTGCAACGAGAACCAGCACAGCTCATGCCAAGGACATGTCGTCAACACCGACCCTGACTGTCCGCCGGATGCGGTGTGGCTGGTGTGCGAGTGCACCGAACCCGTGCCGCACGGCCCCGATCACCCCGTGCCGGGCAAGCGGAAGCCGGGCCGGCCGCGTACGGCCAGGCCGGGCCGGAAGGGCCAGGGCGCGGGACGTTAAGGCGTGTTACTGCTATCCCATCGGGCGTGGAGCCCACGCCTATCTACGACCGGTTGCGCGCCGAGTGGGCGGCGCGCGGCCTGACCGTGCCGAGCGGCCGCCTTCCGCGCCGCCGGCCACGCCGTGGCGGCAGGCACGCAGCGTGCGGGGGTGAGCCGCGCGGCTGGTTCAGCCCGCCGCCCGGCCAGCCGAAGACCCCGCCCGCCACGGTGCGGGATGATGCGCCTACCAGGGAGTTTCCGCGCGCAGGGAGGGGGCGGCATGAGCGAGCGTGACGACGCCGAGCGGCCGCACGACGAGCACGACGACGCGCCGAGCAACACCAAGCTGACCCCCGACCTCATCGGCCGTATCGCCGAGGCGTTCGAGAAAGGGCACACGGTCCGTAGCGCGGCCGCGCTCGCCGGAGTCCACCGCGTCACGCTGTATCGGTGGCTCACCCGGGGCGAGGAAGACGACGCCCCGCAGATCTACCGCGACCTGGTCATGCGGGTGGAGGAGGCGCGTGCCGCAGCGGTCCAGACCCTGATCGAGGCGGCGACCCGCGACGCTGTCGGCGGCGTGGTGATCGAGCGCGGCGTGCGCCCGGACGGCACCGAGTATGAGAAGCTCACCCCGCCCAACGGGCGTGTCGCCCTGGCGATGCTCGAGCGATTGTCGGACGAGTGGCAGCCGGTTAAGTCCGTCCAGGTGTCCGGGCCGGACGGCGGCCCGGTGCCTGTGGTCGGTGACCTGCACGTGATGAGCACGCTCGTTGAGCGGATCGCGGCCGCGCGGGAGCGGCGCCGCGCCGAGCCGGACGATCCGGAGCAGGTGCGGGCGCGCGCTGTGGCGCGGGCGTTCGGGCAGACCGTCGGGCAGCAGTGAAGGGGAGGGGGCGCGTGGCCCCTCCCCTTCGGTTCGGCTACTCGTCGCCCTCCGGCACCGCGCGCGAGTCGTAGCACCCGGCGGGGCAGGCGTGGTCGTCCGGATCATCGTCCGGGCGCATGCCCTGCACGGGCTGGCCGGACCACGGGCAGTGGTCGCCGAGGTCGTTGCGGTGGTCTACGTACACGTACACGTGCGACATGGCCTCTCCTCTCACTGCTGGCCGGGTTTCCCTCAGGGCTGGAAGGCGTTGGCGGGGGTGCCGCCCGGGGCGGGGGTCGCCCGCCCCGGGCCGCTGGGGCTCAGTAGAGGAGCCAGGGGTCCTGCTCCTCCTCCGCCCCCTGGAGCCAGGAGGCGGGGAGCCCGAGGATCACCTGGTCCCAGCGGGCGACCTCCGCGCGGCGGTAGCAGGGGACCAGCTCGGTCCAGTAGTCGAAGGACCGGAAGTCGCAGGTGCCGTACCGCTCGGAGGCGCCCAGGTGGACCGACTCCCACTCGATCCGCCACCCGGTTGCGGTGCGGATCGGCTTGCCGACCATCCGGACCGCGATCCCGCCGGGGGCGTAGAAGACGTGGTCCTTGGTGAGCTTCCAGGGGTACACCCCGATGATCTCCATTGGTGCCTTCCTTCCTTGAGGGTTGGGGGGCGGGGTCCGAACCGCCCCCCTCGTTACGACAATCAGTATACATCGTCGTTTCATGGATTGCAACACCGTGGGGGTGTTCACCCCCGGAACATGTGACGCGACACAAACCACCGGACCCGGCATCATCGCCCGTGCACACGAGCCACACGGGGGGATGTGCCATGCAGAAGATCCAGGCCAAGCACTACACCAAGGGCCGTATCCGCCCCATTCAGGTCATCGTCGTCCACTCGATGGAGGCACCGGAGAAGCCCGACACCGCCGAAGCCGTCGCTAAGTGGTTCGCCCGGGGCGGCATGAACGCTTCGGCGCACGTCTGCGTCGACAGCAACTCGGCCGTCCGCTGCGTCGACGACTCCGACACCGCCTGGGCCGCGCCGAACGCGAACGCCAACGGCCTGCACATCGAGCTCGCCGGGTACGCCCGGCAGAAGAAGGGCGAGTGGCTCGACGCCTACGGCAAAGCCATGTTCAAGGTCGCGGCCGGCGTGGTCGCCGAGTGGTGCGACAAGTACGGCATCCCCGCCGTCAAGCTCACCCCAGCCCAGGTCAAGGCCGGCAAGAAGGGCATCTGCGGCCACGTGGACGTCACCAACGCGTACCCGGGCAGCGGCGACCACTGGGACCCCGGGCCGAACTTCCCCTGGTCCGACTTCCTCAAGATGGTCAAGACGGCGCTCGCCGCCCGGCGCAAGCCCGACCCCAAGGCGTGGAAGCGCACGCTCGTCTACACCGAGGGCAAGGCGATGATGAACGGCGACGACGTCCGCTCATGGCAGGCGCTCGCCGTCCAGAAGTACGGCGAGAAGATCGACGTCGACGGGTGGTACGGGCCGCAGAGCACGGCGGCGACCAAGCGCATCCAGAAGAAGCTCGGCCTGTCCCAGACCGGCAAGGTGGACAAGAACACCTGGGACAAGGCGTTCGCCTGACCCGCGCCGCACACCGCCCCCACACGCGAGCCGCACTCACGTTCGGCTTTTGTCCGCCTCTGGGGCGGAAGTGAACTTGTGCGCCGCATGTGACCCGTGGCTAGTGTGACTACATGGCGAACACGAACACGTTGCCACCCCTCACCGACTGCGCCGCCGCCGTCAGCGTCGGCATGGCCGACCTTCTCGTGGAGATCGTCGCCGGGCTCGACCCCGCCGCCGGCCCCTTCGCATTCCTCCACGCGGTACAGCAGCGGATCGAGCGCAACCGCGCCGAGGCCGCATGCCTCGAGGAACTCCAGAACTACGCGGTTGCCATGTTGCGGGGCGGGTACCTTGACAAGAGCATCGCGGCACGCACCGGCACCTCCCCAACCTGGGTGTCGCGGCACGCCACGCTCGGCGGCCACGTCGAGGAAATGCTCGCCGCCGAACTGGCGCGCCTCGAGACGATCGCCAGCGACACAACCGCAGACGAGGAACGGCGGAAGCAGGCGGCCACCCGCGCCGACCTGCTCCGCCACGCCATGACCGCCGTTCGGGACCTCTGCCCGCACCCCGCCAACTAGCGCCCGGCTACGCACACCCGACATGGGGTTGTTCTCCCACCCGTCGTCACCCGCCCGCCAATACCTGGCCAGGACGAGCGACGTACGCGACCAACCCCCGTGATCCGCAACCTCCGAGAACGGTTTCCGCCGGCTCAACGCCTCCGTCGCCCCACCGGCGCGGAGACTGTGAGCAGAGAACACTTCGGAGTTACGCAGACCGGCCGCGGCGGCCGCCCGCTTGACGATGTGGTAGACACCCGTCTCCGACAGGCGCGACCCGTCGCCGCGGCCGGCGTAACCCGGCGTCCCGCCGATCCGCCCATGCTGGTCGATCGGCCGGAACAGCCGGCCCGAGGTGACGCCGTGCGATCGTCGCGGACCAGCCGGGTTGTGGTTCCCGGCGGGCGCTTCCCTATTCCGGCATCCCATCGGCGGCCGCGCGGATCACCTCGTCGAGCTCGGCGACCGCCGGCGACCCCGCCCACTCCCGGGCGAGCCGCTGCCGAAGGCCGTGCACCCGCGACCAGATACGCTCAGAACCCGTCTTGGACGCCACCGCCACCGCCTCACGCGCCGACGCGACCGCGTCGCTCACCGCGCCCATCGCCGCGTACGTCAACGCCAGATCGACCACATACGAGCCGACCCACTCCGAGTGCCGCAGATCCGGCGCGACCCTCGACAGGCCCTCACGCAGCAGCTCGGCGGCCGCCTCATACCTGCCCAGATACCGGTACGCCAACGCCCGCTGCATCGACAGCATGCCCGCATTGAAGAAGTAGATCCACGGTGGCTGATCATCCGGCCGCGCGGCCGCGGACAACGTCAGCTCCACCGCCTGATCGAGCTTCCGATCCACACCATCGGCCTCGCCGACGATCGCCAACGCCCGCGCTTCCTGCTGCACCGCGAGCGCGAGCACCCCGTCCGACGAGCCACGCTCACGCTGCGCGGCCTGGGACAGCCCCAGCATCGGCCCTGGCTTCCCGGCGAGCCACGCGAGGTGACCCTTCATGTTGAGCGCCGTCGCGACCATGTCGGCGTTCCCGGCTTCGGACGCCCACAACAGCGCGCGCTCGTACCAAAGGCCGGCCTCGCCGTGCCGCCCCGTGCTCGCGTGCAGCCACCCGGCGAACTGCGCCCACTGCGAGGCGACGTCGAGCAGCGGCGGCCGCACACGCCCGGCCACGTCGACGAGCATCCCGTCGAGCATGTCGAGCTGCGCACGCACCGGCGCGACCAACGGTTCCGACCCGATCGCATCCTCGACCCGCCGCTGACCTGCGAGCACCGCCGCCAGCGAATCGACCACGGGCCGATCGATCCGGCTCGGCCGCCGAGCGGCGAACAGCATCCGCTCTTCCATCTCCGGATCGAGCACCGTCGCCGCCGCGACGCCGCCGGCCTTCCCCTCGCCGCCGTCGCCGTCGAGGATGTCGGCCCGACCGAAAGCCCGCCGATACAGCGCGGCATAAATCCCGCTCGGACGGTGGTCGCCACGCTCCCACGAGCGGATCATCCGCACCAGGGATTCCAGGGTCGGCATGCGCACCCGATCCCCGTCGTCGGCCGCCTCAACCAGGCGTTGCGCCATCTTCAGCCGCGACCAGCCACGTTCTTCACGCTCGGCGCGCAGCCGCACCGCCCAAGCGGGAATCTTGGACACCGGACACCTCACAGGCACAGCGAGGGGATGGGGATATCCGTCGCGTCCAACGTATCCCCTACACAACGGCCCGCGTAGGCGCTGTCATGGGCGACACGTGAAATTCGTTGGGCCTGCCCTTTGCTTGGGGCGCCAAGGGCAGGCCCGAAATGATCGGACGCTGGAGGTCCGACCTGTGGAGAAGGGTAGACCGAACTCAACCCACGCAACAGCCGGTTGGCACACATTTCGGAGCGATGCCGGGCGACACTGGGCAACCCGGGTAAACCCGTTCCCTGACGACGTCGTGGACACCGGCGAATTGAGCCGCACGGTGGAAGCCGACACCCCGGAAGAACTCGCCGCCGAGATCGCGCGGCAAGAGCGGAAGGCGGCGGAGATCCGGCAGGCCGGGCGGGACCGGCCACGGCGATGATCCGCCGCGGCGACCCGGTCGACCGGCTCGCTCGGAAGGTGAACGAGCGCCTGCGGGCGGCCCGCCGGCGCGGGGGACTACCGCACACCGACGTGATCCCGCCGCGCACGCCGGACGCCGTCGTCGAGTCGGCCCGTCGAGCTCTACAGCGCGCACGTCAAACCTCGTAAGCCGGGGCGCGGTGGCGCGTCAGGGGTGGGCTCGCTCTCACACACTCCCGGCACTGCCGCACCCCTGACGTCGGCGCGGCCCGCCGCGCCCCTTTCGGCCCGGCCGGGCGCTCAGCGAGGGGGGAGCCTGGCCGGGCCGACCTGACGTTCTACCGCGAGCAGGGGTGGCCGTACAGCCTCGACACGGCGCACTACGTCCCGCTCTGCCGCTCCTGCCACCGTCGGCAGGACAACGCCCGCCGCCGAGCACGCGCCGACGTCGCCTGACCCCAGCCGAACGAGCAACCCCCGGACACGACGAACCCCGGCAGGGCACCGGCCCTGACCGGGGTTCCGTGTTCCCGGCCGCGGCGCACGCTCGGCGCGCACGCTCGCCGCCGGCCTTCCCGCCGAGCTACCCGTCGATGTCGCACCCTTCGCAGCCGCACGGCGTGAAGCCGCCCATCTCCGGGGCCCACTTCGCCCGGCACACCGCGAGCGGCCCGTGCTCGTCGACGCACGCCGGGGCGCTCTCGTCGACCCACCGCCACACCGTCACCGGCACGCCGTCGAGCGTCCCCCAGACACGATCCTCGGTGAGCGCCGTGGGCTGATCCTCCCGAACCTTCTTGTGCCGCGTCGCGTCGTCGAGCACGCCCGCCCACACGTCGAGCGCACCCGCGCCGGCGACGAGCGCCAGGTGCCCTTCGGCGCAGATCACCCACTTCCCGTCGGGCGTCTTCAGGTAGCCGAACCGCCAATGCGGCGTGTGCGGAAGGTCGCGCTCGAGCAGCGCCTCGACCGCGCGCATGGCCGCGCGAAGCTGCTCGCGCTCGGTCACGTACGCCAATTGGGTCATCCGGTCCCCTTCCAAGACGTATCGGGCGTATCGGGCAGCGTCCGGACCATGATCAAAGTCGCATCCGACCAGGCCCGGTTACCCGTGATAAGCAAGGTTATCGCGGGTTACCATCGGTTGCATGGGAAACACCGGAACTGCTCTTGTACCGCTCGGTCACCCCCGGGCCGCTGTCGACACCACTCACACAATCACCGACTACACGATCAGCGACACCACCCGGGCACGGATCGAAGCGGGCAAGGCCGCCAACACGCGCCGCGCCTACGCCCGCCAGTGGCGCGCCTTCGCCGCCTGGTGCGACGAGCACGGACGCACAGCGCTTCCGGCCACCCCGCACACCCTCGCCGAGTACGTCAGCGCCATGTGTGACCGGCCGGAGCCACCCGCGCCGGCCACCATCCACCAGGCGATCGCCGCGATCCGCTCCGAACACACCCGCGCCGGGTACACCAACCAGCCCGACACCGCGCCCGCGCTCGAGATCCTGCGAGCGTACAAGCGGGCACGCGCCGAAGCCGGGCTGCGCAACCAGCGGGAATCGACCCCCATCACCCTCGACGCGCTACAGGCCATGCTCGACCGGTGCGACCTCGCCACCCGGCGCGGCATCCGTGACCGGCTGCTGCTCGTGCTCGGCCTGGCGCTCATGGGCCGCCGCTCCGAGCTGGTGAACCTCCTCATCGAAGACGTGCGCGAGACCGACGAGGGCATCGAGGTCACCATCCGCACGAGCAAGACCGACAAGAACAGCGAGGGCGAGATCGTCGCGATCCCGCGCGGCTCCCACCCCCTCACCGACCCGGTGACCGCGCTGCGCGACTGGCTGAAGATGCTGCACGAAGACGGCATCACCAGCGGCCCGCTGCTTCGCCGCGTCTTCAAGAGCGGCCGGATCGGCAACCGGCTCGGCGCCGACGCGGTGAACGAGATCGTGCGCCGACTCGCCGTCGAGGCCGGCCTTCCCCACGCCGAGACCTACACCGCGCACTCGCTCCGCGCGGGCGGCGCCACCGTGTCGTACAAGGCGAAGGTCCCCGTCGCCGTCATCGCCAAGCACGGCCGATGGAGCCCCGCGTCACCCGTCGTGCTCCGCTACATCCGCGCCGTCGACCGGTGGCGGGACAACGCCATGCGAAACGTGGGGCTGTAACCCCCGGAAACGCCTGCACGGCGCTGAAACGGCCGTAGACGGGCCGACCCCCCGTCTACGGCCGATCACACGCGGAACCTCGCGAAAACCCGTCAGAGACGCGCTCAGGGCCTCACCTGAAACCGGCGATCACCACAAAACGGGCAGTTCGGCGACACGCTCGACCCCGGCCTGAAGGCCGGGGCACCCTGCGAAAGACCCTGGTGGGCAGTGTGCCCACCCCCAACGTGTGTTGCGAACCATGAAACGTATGCTGTAAACTATGAAGTGTCAGGGGAGGTCGGCACCCCTCCCCGGCAACTTGAGAACTCAACAGCGGACTAGAACGGAGGAAAGGCCAGATGGCCGACGAACTCCCCCCCGAGGTCGAGCAGGCCCTCGACCTGATCACCGGCACGTGGAAGGCCCTCAACCGGGTCATCTCCAGCCTCCCCGCCCCCTACCGGGTGGACCTGGCCGCCCCCACCGGCCAGTTCGCGCTTGAGATGCTGGACGACAGCATCGAGATGCTGGTCATCCTCACGGAGCACGGCATGAGGGCGGACGGCAAGCTGATCATCCACCCCTACCCGCCCGTCTCCCGCCTGGCCTTCCACATCGCCCTCGCGCTGATCAGCGCGATGGTGGACGTCACCCGGGTGATGCAGGTCTACCGCCACTACCGGGACCGCCGCCTCGTCGCGGTCCAGCTGCTCGCCGTCGCCGCCCACTGGGCGGTCGGGATGGCGGAACAGGTCATGAAGCTCGACCTCCGCATCCCGCGCCCCCGGCGCGGCGAGTGAAACCCCGGTCCCCCCGGCACCCAGCCGGGGGGACCACCCCCCCAAAAAACAACACGGGCCGGGCGACAGCACGCCACAAGCGCGCCGCAGCACCTCGCCCGGCCCGACCCCAACAGCGGACTAGCTGGAGGTCAACCACCATGCTACAGCCACTCAACATCGCCGACATGACACTAGAAGAGATCGCAGAAAACCACCGGGTGCCGCTGGAACGGCTCACCACCTGGACCCGCCACCCCGAATGGCCCCCGGCCGGGGAACGCGACGGCACCCCCGTCTACGACCCGGCCGCCGTCGCCGCATGGATGACCACCTACGCCCAGCTGGTCACCGTCGCGGAGATCTCCCAGCGGTACGGCCGCACCCTGGGGAGCGTGCGGCAGAACTGGACCGCACGCCGCGACTGGCCGGCCGCGCACGGCAAACGCGGCCGCTACAAGACCTACTGGCTCGGCGACGTCGACCTGTGGTACCGAGAGCACATCGCCCGGCCACCCACCCCAGACCAGGGCAGACCAGACGACCTCCTCACCCTGCGGGAAGCCGCCGAATACGCAGGAGTCGCATACGGCACGTTCCGCGCCTACCGCTCCCGCGGCACCTTCCCCAAGCAGGACGCCGTCTCACCCGAGGGCGTGCCCCAGTGGCGGCGGGACACCATCCGCCGGTTCCTGGAGACACGCACCCGCCGATGACCGGACGGGCCGTGCCCGGCCCTGTTGCCGCAGGGCCGGGCATTTCCTTGGACACAACGAAACCCGCCGGCTCGCACACCGCATCATCAGCCGGCTCGCACACGCCTACCAGCTCACCCCAGGAGACACCCCAGACCTGACAACCACCCCGGGACGGTAACCCCCGCCACGGCTACCGTCCCGGGCATGCTCTACCCAGACCACGAAATCATCAGCGCCGCCCAAGCCGGCATCATCGGCATCCACCCCTTCCACCCCGCACTCGTCCAACCAGCCTCACTCGACGTCCGCCTCGGCCACGAATTCCGCACCATCCACCCCGACACCCACACCATCGACCCCCGCGAGCCCACCCCCACCACACTCCACACCACCGCCCCCGGCGAACCCTTCACCCTCCCACCCGGCGGATTCGCCCTCGCCCACACCCTCGAAACCATCACCCTCCCCAGCCACATCGCCGCCCGATTCGAAGGCAAATCCAGCCTCGGCCGGCTCGGCCTCGCCGCCCACGTCACCGCCGGATTCATCGACCCCGGATTCCACGGCCAGATCACGCTCGAACTCCACAACGTCGCCGGCCACCCCATCCGCCTCCACCCCGGCGACCCCATCGGCCAGATCTGCTTCATCCCCCTCACCTCCCCCGCCGAACACCCCTACGGCACCCCCGGCCTCGGCTCCCACTACCAGAACCAGACCGGCCCAACCCCCTCCCGGGCATGGCAGACACCCCCCCGCCAAGGCCCCCGCCCAGCCGACACACACCCCCTTTGATCTGCGGTTTGCAACACTTGCAACACCCCCACGCGCGCGCGTGAGGGTGGTGTAGGTGTGGCCGGGAAATTTTTCCTGCCCGTGTCTATGGGTGTGGCGGCGCCCCGCCCGCGGGGTTGGTGCGGGCGGGGTGCGCGGGTTACACGTGCTGCACGTTGAGGGGGTGGTCCACCTCGTGCCCGTCGCCGCGGAGGCGTAGCGGGCGGCCTCTTCTGCGGTGGGGTGGCCCGCCCCGGTGGGGGTGGGGCGGGCCGGGGTGGTTCAGGAGCGGCGGGGGTCGTAGGCGGTGATGATCAGCTCCATGATCCCCCGCGCTGGGGCGGGCACCTCGTGGTCGACGACGGTGCCGCTGTACCTTTTTCCGTTGGGGTGCTGCACGGTGACGTGTGCGGTCCACCAGGTGTGCCAGTCCCAGACGCCCCGGTAGTAGTGGGCGGTGACCTCGTTGATCGTGTAGCGGATGCCGCGGGGGAGGTTAATGGTCACCGCCGCGGTGATCCTGATCGTGTGCCGCACTTGCCGCATTGGGGTTCTCCTAGTTGTCTTTGGGCCGGTTGCGGGTGGGGTGGCCCCGCCCCGGTGGGGGCGGGGCCTGGTGGGTCACCGCCGGGCCTGCCGGGCCTTGGCGATGTGGCGGGCGATCCGCTTGGCCTTGGCCATCTCGGACAGGTAGGTCCGGCGGACCAGCTGGTAGTTGGGGTTGCTGGGGTGCATCACCGCGAGGAGGGCGGCGGCGTAGGCGCCGAGCGGGGTGGTCTGCCGGACGATCTGGGCGGCGAGCTCGCCGTCACGGTAGACGTTGATCCGCTGCACCCCGAGGCCCTTCTTGGTGTGGACCTCGACGATGCTGACGCCCTCGATCTTGATCTTGGTGATGTCGGTGGTCATCTGGTGTCTTCCTTTCTGGGTTACCGGGGTCCGATCCGGTTTACGCTTATGAGTATACATCGTCGTTTCATGCTTTGCAACACCTGATTCGTGCTTCACAGCAAACCGGGTTTGAGCTGCGGAAACACCCGCCGAGACACAAGCACCGCGCCGTGGCACCCTGCGCCCGCAAACCCTCAACCCGAGAGGAGCGAGCGCACGTGATCGCCCCCGGCGTCTACATCACACCCGCCGGAACCACCGTCACCGCCATCCAGTGGACCGGCCGCAACATCCGCGCCACCGCCGACTTCATCGGCACCAGCGAACACCTGCACGCCGACACCACCACACGCCGCCTCCACTGGACCGCCGCCCCCGGCGAGCAGCCGTGGCGCGTCCCCGCCGGATGGTGGATCGTCCGCCACCCCGACGGCACCCTCACCATCTACGAACCCCAGGTCTTCCGCCACCGCTACGAGCTCATCTGGCGGCCGCGCATCATGTGGCTCACCTGGGCCGTCGCACTCGCAGGCTGGACCCTGCTCGCCACCGGCCTCATCACCGGAGCGTGGCCGCTCGCTTGCATCGGCATGCTCGTCATCGCCGCCGACGCCACCACTGCCGCACTGCACACCGCCGCCACGCTCGAGCGCGCCACCCGCCGCACCGCCTGGCGCGCAGCCGCGGCCGGCGGCACCGACCCGGACGGCCCGGCCGCCCCCGTCATCCCGCTCGGGAGGCACCGTGCGTGACGTCCAGCCCCGCGTCTACCTCATCGCCCGACCCAGCATCGACTACGGCGAAATCCGCCGCTTCCTCGCCGACGTCGGCGGCGAGGCGTGGCTCGCCCGCACCGACACCAGCGGCAGCAACGACGCCCAAAACCTCGTCGAATTCGCCGGCCGCCTCTGCTACCGCTCCTGGGACGTCGGCCTCAACCCCAACGTCACCCAGATCCGGCAGGACCAGGCCGCCTACCTCCGGAACGTGCTCGCCCAACGGCACGGCAGCGTGCTCCAGCACGCCACGTTCACACTGCTGCTGCACAACGTCTCCCGCGTGCTGACGCACGAGCTCATCCGGCACACCGCCGGCACCGCCGTCTCGCAGGAGTCCCTGAGGTTCGTCCGCCTCGCCGAGATCCCGTTCTGGACACCGGACTGGGCGCGCGACGACGCCGAACTCACCGAACGCATCCGCGACCTGGTGGGCCGGATGGAGGAGTTCCAGCGGTGGACGGCCGACCGGTACGACCTTGACGACCCGGACACGCCGTTCCACGTCAAAAAGCGCGTCACATCTTTCGCCCGCCGCCTCGCACCCGAAGGGGTGACCACCACGATCCTGTTCACGGCGAACGTCCGCGCCCTGCGGCACATCATCGAAACCCGCACCACGGCCGACGCCGAGGAAGAGATCCGGCGCGTCGCCGGGATGATCGCCGAGCGGATGCGCGCCGAGGTGCCCGACCTGTTCGGGGACTACCACGTCACCAGCGATGGCACGTGGGTGCCTCGCTGGCGGAAAGTCTGAGAAGAAGGGGTGGCGGCCGCTCTCAAGGCGGAAGTGCGGCCGCCACCCTGCCCCGGCCCGCCGCGTCCCTCGCCGCGGGGGCCGCGCCACCCCCAGGGCCACGGCGGGCCAGGGAGCCGAGAGAATGAGAAGGTGGCCGGCGGCGCCCACCAATCCCCAACCGTCACGTTGCCGCCATGCGAACAACGTGTACGTGACGAGCGCCGCCGGCCGTCCCCGGCCCGGCCACGCCGGCGACCGATCGGGGCGGCCGCCGTCTCTTCCCTCCGCGTACGCGGCAAGGCCGGGGAGCCTGCTAGATCTCCCGCGCGACCAGGGCGGCGCGCGCCAGGGACGGTTCACGCCACACCCAAGGGTGCGCAGGGTACCCGGCCGCGGCCACGGCGGCCGCGGTGCGCAGCATCCGAGCGTCCGCGGCATGCTCACCCGGCGGACCAGGGTCCTGATGGCGCACCACCACGTACGTCACCCGCGCGGCCGGGTAGACGGCCTGGGACAACTCCCGGCAGCAGTCCAGATACGCGCTCGGGTTGACCCCGCGGAAGGCGCGCCACACGTCGTCCACCGCGGCCGGCGGGTACATCACCCGCCCTGGGTACGTCATGCACGCGGCCAGGAACTCCAGCACGGCGTCCGCCAGCGTCCCCGCCATCTGCGCGTCGCCGGTCACTCCGATCGCGAGCGTCCGCAGGTAGGACGCCACCTCCCGGTTACGGGTCTTGACCCGCTCCACTGGCCCGGCCGGTAGTTGTGGCGGCGCCGGTGCCGCCACCACGCTCCCGAACACACTCCTCCTCACGTGATCCAGGGTTGGAAACCCCCAGGGGGCGGCGCGCCTCACCGATCCCCGCCCCCCGGGGGTGGTCTATGCCGCGGCCGCCGTGGCCGGGCCGTAGACGAAACTCACATGCGACCCCTCCCACCACACGCGGTGACCGGTGAGCCTGGCAACCAGCGGCAGGCCGCGGCCGCCGGCGTCGTCAAACCCGCCGTCGCCGCTGTCGCCGAGGGTGTCAGGGTCGGGCATGATCGGCTCCCATCCTGCGGGCAGGCCGCCGCCGCTGTCCCACACCTCGCCGCGCACGAACACACCCTGCCGGTGCAGCACGAGCCCGGCGGGCGCCCGGCCGTGCACGATCGCGTTGGTGACGAGCTCAGAGACGACCAACAGCAGGTCGTCCCGCGCCTCCCCCGTGATCCCCCATTTGTCCAGCACCGCGGCCGCGAAGTCACGCGCCGCGGCCGGCTGCCCCCGATCGCCGCTGGTGATGTCCAGGGTCGCCGTGTCCGATCCGGCGCCCCGCTGCTGTCCTGTGGTCATAGGTGCCTCGGGGATGGAAAGGCCGCGGCAGCGAGGCAAGGACATCACGGAAGGGAAACGCGATGAGAAGCGGCAAGCGACGCTGCCGCGGCCGGCCTAGTTACGCCCTGACGGGGAACAGTCTCAAGATCTCGTCCACGATCTGCTCAGGGTCGGCGTTGAGCGGACGAGCGATCGGAAGCCCACCTGGCGGGCGCCAGGTGATCTTCTCGGCTACCCAGATTTCCGGCGCGATATAAGCCTGTTTCGGGTCGGTCCGCATTTTGGGGGTGATCGCCGCCACCTCGGGCGGGATGTTCGGGCTCAGGCTCTCATTCGGGCTCAAAATCCGCATATCGGCGTACAGCCCGCGCCGAACCAGCGCCTTGTACAGGGCGAACGCCGCGGTGGCCTGCGGTGACAATTCCCGCGGCGGTAAATGGGGTGGTGGACACCCCTGCGCCGGGGACACGTATCCCGGGTGGTGGTGGTGTGCTTGCCGCATGTGCGTCACCGTAGCAAGCACACCACCACCCGGTCATTGGCAGTTTCGGCCGCGGCCCGCCCCAGGTGACAATGAGCGTAATCACCCAAGGTGACAGGGCGGGGTGATTTCTAGTTGAGGCTCGCCCTCCCCGCGTTCAGCCGCTCCGAAAGCCACCGCATCGGCGGGGTGTAGGTGCGGCGCGTGGCGGTGATCCGGGCGAGCGCGTCGTGCGCCCACTGCTGGTTCTCCAGCCATTCGCCGGCCTCCTCGGCGATGGTCCACATCCGCGCGGCGGCCTCCTCGGCGCGGCCGAGCATCGCCAGGGCGTGCACCATGTCCAGGTCGTGGCGGCGCCGGGACGCGGCCCGCGGGTACAGCAGGTCGTTCCGCGGGATCGTCCGCGCGATGGACAGCGCCGTGTCCGGCTTGTCCTGGAGCACCGCGGTCTCGGCGCGGATCATCGCCACCGTCCACGGCCCGTAAGTGCGTGTCGTGGCCGGGTCCGGGGGGATCTCCCTGCCGAGGTAGGTGGCGACGGCGTTAGCGAGGTTGAGCGCGTCCTCCGCCTCACCGGGCCGGTTGTCCCGCAGGGCGGATTCGCTGACCCGCAGCAGCAGCCGGCCCCACACCGCAAGTTCGCGCACCCCGGCGCGGGACAGGCGCGGCTCGATGTCGTCGGCCCACCTGACGGCGAGCGTGCTCGCCTCGTTCAGCTTGCCCTGCCGCAGGTAGGACCAGATCAGCGTATCGACGGCGTTGGCCGCGTCCTGCGGGTTCACCGCCGAGTCGATCGCGACCTGTAGGGCGGCCTCCCCCAGGTCGAACCGGCGGGTTTGGATCAGCGCGTAGCCGGCGATGCCGTACACGCGGGAGCGGAGTTCGCGGGCGGCACCGTTGAGCTGGTCGACGTCCCGGATCAGCCCGGGGAGGATGCGCGCCATCTCCGCGTACCGGTTGTCCGCAAGCAGCGGTTTGAGCGAGTCATGTACGGCCGCGACGCTGTCGAGCGTGGGCGGCTCGTCCGGCTCGTCGTAGGTGCCGGCCAGGGCGTGGGCCGTCGCCTCCCACACCTCGGGGCGGACGGTCCACGTGGGCTCGCCGGAGCGGCCGGCGCCGATCAGCTTGGTGGTGTGGATCCTCAGGGCCTCCGCTATCTTCCGGACGGTTTCCATGCGGGGGTTCAACTGGCCCTGCTCGATCTTGCGGATCGTGCTGACCGACACGTTTGCCCGCTGGGCGAGTTCTTCTTGCGTGAAACCTCTGGTTTTGCGCCAGTGAGCCAGGTTCGCGGCCAGGTCGGCGACTACCTTTTCGACCACCTTTCGCCTCCCGGGGGTTTTCTACTGCGGGGGTCGGTTTCTATGGGGAGCGTACCCACGGGGTGTCAAGGCCACGCGAGGCTTTTTCACGCGAGGGTTTGTTACGTTCAGGACACGCCGGGGCGGCGGGAGTGGATCGGGTAATACGTGTTACCTATCATGTGCGTCATGAGCGTACGCCGTCGCCGCCCAGGACGCGGCCACACCCAGGCCAAACGACCGGGGCCGCCCAAGCTGTGGGGTGAGCCTACGGTCCAGGTGTCCTGCAAATGGCCGGAAGGGCTCAAGGACCACCTGGAGAACCTCGCCTATTCGGACGGCAGGTCGGTGAGCGCGCTCACCGTACTCGCCGTGGCCCAGACGTACGGTTACCCGTTGCCCCGCAACCCGTACGAGGACACTGACGACACCACCGCAGAGCAGCTCACCTTGAAGGTTGAGGAGGGTGCCGCCGCGTAACCCGAACGTGCCGCCGCCCCCGCACCGGGCGGCAAAACCCCTAGAAATGCCTAGGGTCCCCGCGCTGGATTGAGTTGGCAAGCACACCCTGCGCGAGGACCCTGTAGGAGCCCGGCCCGGCGCCGCTGTTGCGTTTGCCCCGCTGGCGGTGCCGGACCGGCCTGAGCCATACGGGAGCCATCATACGTCACCGGTCCCCGGCGGGACCAGTCATGCCCTATAAGCCCGGTTTTTCGGGCTTGCCCTCGTTCGGGTCCCGCCGCATTCAAGTCCTTTCCGCCGTCCCCGAGGGTGCGCGCCGCGCACCGGGACAGGCCGCATGGGTCCGCGCCGTGCAGGCCCACCCCGCCACCGCGGCCCTGCGCGCCGACGCGCACGACCACCTCATGGCCGTCGTGTGGGTGCTCGCCCGGCACGCGTGCTGGACCCACCTGACCACGCGGCCGACGTGGGCGCGAGTTTGCGCCCTCACCGGCCTGTCCCGCGCCACCGTCGCCCGCTGGATCGCGTGGCTACGCCGCGCCGGCCTGCTCGGCGTCGTGGAGCCCGGGTCGACCCCCCGCTTCCGCGGCCGTCTCGACACGGACGGGGGGAACCGCGCCGCCGAATACGTCCTCACCATCCCCGCCGTGGCGGACGCGGGTGGGCGTGTGGGCGGATCTGAGACCCCAACCCCGGAACCCCCCAAGGAGGGTTCCAATCGCCCCGCACGCGCGCGTACGCGGCGCGAACCCCCGCCCACCGCTCGGAACGGGCAGGGCACGTGGTGGCCGATGCACGTAACGCCGGGCAGCAAGAGGGAGGCCCTACAGGCCGCGGGGGCGCTGCGGGGGGTGTCGCTCGAGCTTCGCCGTCTGTCGGCGCGGCACGTCCGCTCGCTGGTGCGGCCGCTTTTCGCCGCCGGGTGGACCCCGGCCGACGTGCTCTACGCCATCGACCACCGCCCCGACGGCACGCCGTGGCCCTACGCGGGCACGGCGCGGCACGTCCCCGGGTGGGTGCGGTTCCGGCTCGCGCCGTGGTGGGTGGGGGATCGGCCCGCCCTGTCGCGGTCGCAGATGCTCGCGGCCGCGGCCGAGCGGGTGCGTGCGGAGCAGCGGGAGCGTGCCGCCGAGCGTGCTCGTCTCGAGGCGCGGCGCGCGGCCGATCCCGCGCGGCACGCGGCCGCGGCGCGGGCGTTGCTCGCGGCCGCCTCACGGTCTGCGGCCCGGGTGATCGCCGCGCGGCGGGGGGCGGCGTGACGGGCTCAGCCTCGGCGGCGCGTGCGAGGCGGCCGGGCGGGGCCGGCGGCCGTGTCGTCCGCGGTGTACAGGTAGCGGAAGAACCGGTCGCCGCCGCCGCGGGGAGGCCGGTCGCCCGAGTCGCTGACGATGTCGAACAGGGTGGCCAGACGCTCCACCGCGGCCGCGTTCTCTTCGCGGGTGCCGTACAACCTGATCTGCACCGATGCCCTCCCGTGGGGTGTCCGCCTGGTGTGTGGGCAGGGTATCGGCGGCTGGGCCGGGGTGTGTCGCCGGTTGATCCGGCCTGCCCGAAACCACGTATTTCGGTTCGGGTAGCGTCCTGTTTACGGGCATCAGGAATGGCGGTGGCGTGGTGGAGCCGATCGATGCTCTCCGGGTGCTGACCAGGCTGTACGCGACCGGGGTGGACCGTGAGGTGTGGGAGAGCGACGGCGTTGTCATGCCCATGCATGAGCTGCTGGACGCCCTGTTTGCCGACCATGACCCGCCCGCGATAGCGGTCCGGGCGGCGCTCGCTCTGCGGCCGATCCTGGACCTTGAGGCGATCCGCGCCGACACCGCGATCGTGTTCCTGGCGCGGCAGGCCGGTATCCCGTGGGGGCGGGTCGGCGCGACGGTGGGTGTGTCCAAGCAGGCCGCGCAGCAGTCATACGTCAGGCGGTCGGCGATCCGGCAAGAGGTGGTGCCGCCGCCGGACGCGCCGGACCGTGCGTGGCTGTGCGAGAGGAGCCGGTGGGAGCACCTGCGGAACGCGGTGTGGGTGATCCTGTGGCACACGCGGGACCTGCGCACCCTGTCCGCCGAGGTGGCCAAGGCGGTGTACTGGCTGCGTCTGGCCGACCTGAACGGTGACGAGCAACAGGTGCTGGACCGTGCCCGGGACCTGGTGGCGGCTGTGCGCGCCTACGAGGAGCGGGCCGGCCGCCCGCTCGATGATGTGCTGTCGCCGACGTCGCTCAACGGGATCAGGCGGCTGATGCGCCTGGTGGAGTCGGCTGATCGCGCCCGTGGGCAGGGGGGTTGAGCGTGGCGAGACGTTAGCCGCGCGGCGTGCTGTAGTGCCCTGGCCTGATCAGCCGACTCGCCAGGGTGAAACAGCGATGTATACTTATTGGCGTAAGTGTTGGTGTGTGCGGACCCACACCATCCACGCCTGGAGACACCATGCCCATCGATCTGACCGTGCCTCTCGACGACGACACCGCCACGGCCGTCTACGCCTACGTGCTCACCACCCCGCACGGCTCGTGCGCCGGGTGGACACACGACTGCCGTGACCCCCGGATCGTGTGCGCCTGCGGCGCCACCATCCCCATGTCCGGCACCCTGCCCGTGCCCGGCACCTTGCCCTTCGTCATCCTCTGAGAGGCCTCATGAACATCGCCGCTATCGCGGCGCGCGCCGCGCACCTTGACCGCGTCTACGAATTCGCCCGAATCATCGTCGACGCCGGATACCTCGATGCCCCGCCCTGGAAGCGCCGCCTGATCATGGAGGAAGCGTGCGTGAGGGTGGGCGTTTGCCGGCGGACCGCCGAGCGGTACCGCTCCTACCTCACCCGGCACGGCTTCCAGGTGGACGTTCCCAGTGTCCCGCTCACCGTGCCGCTGCGGCCGCTCGTCCTGCACCGGGCGACCCGCACGGTGGCGGAGTACGCCGAGCGTGATGATCGCGTCCGTTCCCCCGTCTGCGTCACCGTCCGCAGGCACACCACGCCCACCGGGAAACCCGACGTCGCGTACACCGCGGTGGTGTCCCTGCCGAGCGTGAACTGCCGGGACCTGGTGTTCACCCGCCACTACCGTCCGCGGGACTGGGCGTGGCCTCCCCGCCCAAAGGCGCTCGCCCGGCACGTCAACGCCGCGGTGAAAACCCACCTGGCGAAGGATCACGATGGCACCCCGTGCGCCTGAGGCCGAGGAGCTCGCCCGCGAGGAGCGCGCGGGTGAGCTCCTCACCCTCGCCGCCCGCCTCGCCTGCACCGTCCGCGACGACGGCGCGGACGCCGCGGCCGCGCTCCTGGCAGGGCTTGACCGGCGCGCCCTGGTCGAACTCGCGGTCGTCATGGCCGCCCTGATCCCGGACGACCGCACATTCCCCGAACTGCTTGCCTGGCTCGGAACCGGTTGGGTGCCGGACGCCGGCACGCTCCCCGCGCAACTGCTGCCGTTCGCCACCGGCAAGTACCGGCGCACAGCGGTCTACCTCCGCAGGTGCGGCACCTGGGCCGCCTACAAGCGGCACCGCCGCGCCGGGGAACCGGTCGACGAGGAATGCGCCCGCGCCGCGGCCGCGTACGCCCGCGCCCAGTACGCCCGCCGCCAAGCCAGGAAACTCGCCCAAACCTCCCCGGAGGAGAACCCGTGACCGGCAACAGCCCGTACGCCACCGCCGACCCCGGATACCGGCACCTGATCCCCAATCCCCCGTTCGCCCTGCCCGGCCCGGGCGACCTGTACCTGACCTGGTGCGGCCGCGCGGCGGTCGCACCCGACACCCCCCGGACGGCCACCCCCGGCCAGGCCGACGCCGAGGGGGTGTGCCCGGAGTGCGCGGCCGCGTTCCGCTCCGGGACCATGCCCCGCACCGGCGTCGGCGCGGCCTGCGAGTACTGCACCGCCCCGGCCGAGCACGGCGGGATCTGCATGACCTGCCGGGTCGAGCTGCACAACCAGTGGCGGCAAAACCCGCTCTCCCACCCCGCCCTGCCGGGCGTGCTCGACCTGCTGCGGTCGCGCAGCGCCAAAGGGGTGCGCACCTACGGGCGGCCGCTGGCCACGCACAACGGCCGTGACGCGCTCGAAGACCTGCGGGAGGAGCTCGCCGACGCCCTCATGTACGTCGAGCAGCTCTACCGCGAGCGGGCCGACCTTGAATGCCGGGACGCGCCGCCGTGCGGCGACTGCAAGAAGCGCGGCGCGGTGGAGATCGTGACCCTCCTGCCGAAGACGAGCGAGTACGTGCGCAGCGACACGCTGCTGTGCCGCACCTGCTCCGACCGGTACACCCCGGGCGAGGGCCACGAGGTGCGCCGGTTCCGGATCGGCCGCGAGGTGATCAGGTAACCCCTCCCCCCTCCCGTAGGTGCGCCAGGCGGCGGGTCATGCCGCCTGGCGCACCCGGTACACGACTCTGGAAGGAGCAGCACGTGAGCACGACCACGGCGGCGGACACGCCGCTGCACACCCTCACCATCCCCGGCACGCCCGGCGGGGGCGCATGGTGCGACGCGGTCGAGGTGGCCGGGCGGGCATCGCTCGCCGCCGGAACCATCGGCCGGTTCACCGCGCGCCGCCCACCCGCCCGCGGCCCGCTGGTGGTCGAGATGACCTTCACCCTCCCCCGCCCCGCGTCCGCGCCGCGGCGGCGCACCCACCCCGACCGGCGGCCGGCCCTGACCGGTCTTGCGGCCCAGGCCGCGGCCGCGCTCACCCGCGCCGGCCTGTGGGAGCGTGAGGGCCAGGTGATCGAGCAGCGCACCCGCAAGCTGTACGTGGGTGACCCGGGCGCGCTCGACGAGCCCGGCACGGTCATCCGCGTGTGGGCCGCCGGCGACGCCCCGGACACCTCGGCGCAGAGTCTTCTCGAGGCGGTACGGCGGCGCAGCGCACCCGCCCGCCCGGCCACCGCCCGGCGGGCGCGGAGTCCGCGCCGGCCGCGTGCCGTGCCGCTCGGCGGGCCGCCCGCCCACACCAAGGCGATCAAGAACGAGTCCGGGGAGGTGGAGGGGTGGGAGATCCTGTTGCCGCCGCTCCGCCTGATCAACGCCAACCAGCAGCGTGGTCACTCGATCAGGTTCGCCGGGCCGGGCAGGGCGATCCGGGAGGCCGCCGCGCTGCTCGCGCGGAAGATCCCGCCGATGAGCCGCGCCCAGGTGTTCGGTGTGTACTTCCCGCCGGATCGGCGGCGCCGTGACCCGTCCAACTGGGCGCCGTCGTTCAAGGCCGCCCTTGACGGGGTGGTTGTCGCGGGGGTGCTCCCCGACGACGACCACCGGCACGTGGTCGGGCCGGACGCCCGGCTTGGGGACACCCTGATGCCCGGCGGTAGGATCGCGCTCCGGCTCTACCCCCTGCCGGCCGAGTAGGCCGGCGCGCCCAGCCTCCCCCACACTGATACAGCGATGTATACTGATCGTTGTTAATCGTGTGTGAGGGAGGCTGAACCATGACCACCCCCATGAGCACGCCGCCGCCCGCCGACGCGCCACCGCAGGAGCTCAGGCCGATCGTGTCCAAAGCGGCCGCGCTGCACCAGCGTCTCGGCGAGCTGGAGACGGCGCAGAAAAAACCCATCCAGATCCGGGCACTGGCGGCGCTCGTGCTGTACGAGTACTACGAGTACCCCATCGCGGAGATCTGCCGGGAGATGGGCACGAGCCGGAACACCTGGGACCGGAACATCTACCCCCACGCGCCGGTGGACCCGGCGATGCTGCCGGACTGGGACAAGGACGAGGCGCTGGAGCGTCTCCGCGGCGCGGTCGCCGAACGTGAACGGCTCCTCGCCGAGGAGGTCCGCGCCGCGGAGGAGCGGGACGAGGCGATCCGCACCCTGGCCAGGTCCGCGTCCACCTGGCAGGTGTCCACATGGACTGGGATATCCCAGCGGCAGATCCACACGATCGCGAACACCGAGCCGCTCGACGGGCGGTGGGTGACGCTCTGGGAGGCCGCCGGGCTGCTCGGTGTCACGGTCGGAAGAATCTGGGACGCCCGCAACTCCGACCGGAAACGCGGCCGTCCCCTGCCCGAGATCCTCAGATACCGGGGCCGGATCCCAATGATGGACCGCGAGCAGCTCATCCACTGGTGGGAGGGCCACCTCCACCACTGGCTGCAATCCATGCACGAGGTGGCCGAGCATATCGGCCGCGCCACCGGCCAGCAGCCGACCTATGACCAGGTGGCGAACTGGTTGCGCGCCATGCGCCGCACCGGCCGTGACAGCCGCGTCAGGATGGTGCGGGACGGCCGGGCCATCCTGTTCGAGCCGGAAAGCACGCTCCGGGCGTGGCTTGAGGACCATCCGAAGGCTCGCGCCCGCAGGTGAGAATCCCGCCGATGCTGTCGGCCACGCCGTCTACCCTCGGATCAAGCGCCTTGCCTTCGACGCGGGGCGCGCTACCGACCAGAGCAGCACCACGCCGCTCCGGCCCCGGGTGGACGTAAACCGCCCGGGGCCGCAGCATGCCGGGCATGATCGCCTGCAACACCGTCGTCACCTGCCCCCACTGCGACATGGTCGTCACGCTCGGCGTGGTGAACGCCGAGCAGGTGGAGCGGGCGCTCACCCTTCACCTCCGGTACGGCTGTACCTCCGCGCTCCTGCCCGTCGTCTAGGGGTGGCCTGTGGGTGTGCTCGCCGTACCGGCCGTGCCGCCGTCGGTGCCGCCGCCCGGCGCCGACCGGCGGAGCATCCTCGCCAAACGCATGTTCGAGGATCTGATGGCGATCCCGCCGGAGGAACGCCGGCTGCTGCTTGAGGAGCTTCCCGACCGGGAGCTTCGCGAGGTTCTGGCCGCGGCGAACCGTGTCGCGGGGACGACGTACGCGGTGTGGCAGGACGACCCGGTCGGGTTCTCCGAGCAGGTTCTCGGGTCGGTGGTGTGGTCGATCCCGCGCCGGTTCATGATGGCGCTCACCCGGCACAAGAAGGTCGCCGTCCCATCCTGCTTCGGCTCCTCCAAGTGTTTGCCACATAGTGAACCTATGCAACTTGCGGATGGTTCTCTGGTAACCGCTGGAGAGCTGGTCGCAAGGCGGGAATTCCACGTCCTCGGATGGCAGGAAGACGGCACGCAGACGGTCCGCCGTGCCCGAGCCGAGTGGAACCAGATCGAACCTGTCTACCGGCTCACCTCCGAAAGCGGGCGCACGATCGTGCGTAACGGCCGCCACCCGCTGTGGGCGGCGCGGGCCGTACGCAAGAGCCGCCCGATCCGCGCCGACGGCACCTACAGCACCGGCCTTGTCCCCGAGAACATCGGCTGGAAGCCGATCGCCGAACTCGACCCCGCCCATGACCTGGTGCTGGTGCCCGAAGCGGTCCACACCGTGGGCGACGGCTGGATGCGCCACGAAGAGGCCGTCTTACTCGGCTACCTGCTCGGCGACGGCGGCACCACGCAGGGCATCCGCTTCGCCCAGATGCCCGGCCCCGCCTTGGACGAGTTCATCCGCTGCGCGGAAGCCCTGGGTGCCCGCGCCGTCATCCTGGACCCCAAGAAGCCAGGGCAGAAGCACGTCGAGGTCATGGTGCGCACCAACGGCGACACCAAGACGAACCCGGTTCTCGACCTGGCCCGCCGGTGGGGCATCTACGGCTGCAAGGCCACCGAGAAGCGCGTGCCAGCCGAGGTGTTCCGCATGCACCCGAGCGTGATCGCGACCATCGCGGGCCGCCTGTTCTCCTGCGACGGCTACGTGCACGTTCGCACCGAGCGCAGGCAGAAGGACCGCAAGCGGGCGATCAACGAGGCGCACCTGTCCATCACCCTCACGAACGAAGGGCTGATCAGGGACTTCCAGCGGCTCATGCTGCGGCTCGGCATCCCCGGCACCGTGCGCCCGGTCAAGGGCAACTGGCAGGGCAAGCAATTCACCGCCTGGCAGTGGGTGGTCACCACTGCGAAGGAAATCCTGCGGTTCGCCGAGCTGATCGACGCCCCGGCCAAGAACGACAAGATCCGGCTCGCCGCCGAGGTCGCCTCACGGCGCAAGTTCTCCTGGCAGTGGCAGTACCGCGACGCGCCGCCCGGGTACCGGTGGGAGCGCATCAAGAGCATCGAGGAGCTGCCGCCCACGCAGACCGTCGCCATCGAGGTCGACGTCGACCACACGTGGGTCGACCTCTTCGTGGAGCACAACACCTACTCGTGCGGGCAGATCGTGCTGTGGCATTCGCTGGTGTTCCCGGTGGGTACCGCGGTGACCGTCACCCTCGCCCCCCTGTGGCGGCAGGTCGTCCGGCAGCTGTGGCGTGAGGTCCGCGCCGCGCACTCCCGCGCCGGCCTCCCCGGCGTCATCGACATGGCCCAGTACAAGCTTCCCGACGCCCGCGGGATGGACACCGTCGTCGCCTACGGCATCGCCGCGGCGCCGTGGAACGAGGTCGCGGTCCAGGGCATCCACGCCAACAAGCTGTTGCTCGTGGTGGAGGAGGCCGGTGGTATCGCCCACACCATCGGCAACAACTTGGCGGGTCTGCTCGTCGGCGACGCGAGGATGATCGCGATCGGGAACCCGCCCACCGACGAGGTGGGCACGTGGTTCGAGAAGCTGTGCAACGACCCCTCGGTGTGCACGATCCCGATCAGCGCGTACGACACGCCGAACCTGACCGGGGAGCCGCTTGGGGAGTGCCAGGCGTGCCCCGGCGGCGGGCACACCCCGGCCAAGCACATGGTGGACGCCGAGTGGATCGAATCCACCATCCGCACCCACGGCCCGGACTCCAACTACGTGCGCGCCAAGGTGCACGCGCGTTTCCCGAAGGGGTCGCCGAACGCGGTCATCCCCGCCGACTGGGTGGAGCTCGCCCGCGGCCAGGACGAGCCCGCCGGCGGGGTCCGGTTGTGCGACCTGGGGCTCGAGGATGAAACCGCCGAGTGGCGGGTCCAGCGTGGGGCGTGGGTCCGGCTGGGGGTGGACGTCGCGTCCGATGGCGGGGATGAGCTCGTCGTCGGCCGGTGCGTGGGTGATCTGCTCACTGTTGAGCACGTCTCATCCGGGCCGGAACTCGCGAACGCCGTGGACGTGGCGGGTATCGTGCTTCGGGAGATCCGCCGCGCCGAGGCCCTGCGGCAGGCGCTCGGCACCGCGGCGCCCGTGCGGGTCAAGGTGGACTCCATCGGTGTCGGCTGGGGTGTCGCGTCGCTTCTGTCCCGGTGGGGAAGTGAGGGGGTGCACGGCGCGGAAATCGTCGCCGTGGATGTCGCCGAGCGGCCCGGCCGTGACCCGGACGAGGCCACCCTCAGGCCCGCCAATCAGCGGGCGGAAATGTGGCTCGCCGGCCGCTCGCTGATCCAGCCGGGGCGGGACGGCCGTACCGGTGTCCGGTTGCGGATCGACGACTTGACCGCGGCCCAGCTCTCAAGCCCGAAATTGACGACGGACAGTAAGGGTGACAGCAGGGTGGAGCGTAAAGCGGACATGAAAAAGCGGGGGGTGTCCAGCCCTGACCGGGCCGAAGGTCTGCTGCTCGCCCCCTATGAACCGGCCGTTGACGGTACCGTGCGCCTACTGGTCGGATAGGTTTACACACGTAGCCGGATTGTTACGAACGAATACTTGCGGGTCGCGCAAAAAGACACGCCCGTGCCGTCCTTTACCGGCGATGTGACGCCTGTGTACCTTTGCCCATAAGTCACCCCTCTCGGGTGGGTGTGCTTCCCCTAACGTCAACCCGCCGGGCATGCGCGCCCGCGCACGTCAACTACAGGTTGACCCTTCCCCAACGAGGACCACTCACCCCGGGGGAAACCCGACAGAGGGAGAACTCATATGAAGAACCAGGCGGGAGAGCATGATTTCCGAGTCGCCGTGTCGCTCCCCGTCCCCCTTGATGTGGTGCGCCCCATCCTGGCATGCGGGTTCATCACGATCCCCCACGACCTTCAGGGCATCCCGGATTACGTCGAGGGCATGCCGCTCCCCGTGCTGGACGTGTACTGCGAAAAGTGCCGTGTCAGCTACGAGGACGCGATCCTCTACCACCCCATATGTCCGGCCGACAACCCCACCACGCGCACACACCTGCGCGGCGGCCGCCGTGAACGCGCCCCCCGAATCCGTCCCGCACCTGGCACCACCGCCGCCGAGGTCGCGGCGCGGCAGCAGCACCAGCATGCGCTCCGGACCGGAGCACGCCTCACCCTCCAGCGCGAGGACGTCGCCGGCATGCAGCGGTCCCGCATACAGGGCCTCGTGTAGCGTCCTGCCGCCCCTCCCCCCCACAGGTGCGGCGAGACGTTAGCCTCTGATCCACCTACCGTGCCCCGTGCCGCGGCCAACCCACGGCCGGGCACGGGGGGTCAGAGGTGTACACACAGCAGCAGCGAAACGTCATCAGCCCGCGCGTGGTGCGGGAGATCATCGGCCTGGCCCTGATGATCCTCGGGGCCGCCGCCACCGTCGTCTCCGTGGCCGTCTGGTGGCACCCGATGGCCGGGCTGTTCCTGGCCGGCGTCTACCTGCTCGGCGCCGGATGGTTCCTCGCGTCGGCCACCATCGGCGAGTAGCAGGGGGGTTGGACAGGTGGCGCGACGCATACTCCTGCCTGCCCTCCGCGGCCTGGAAACCAAGAACCTCGGCTACGGCTTCGAGCATCCCGCGGCCTGGTTCAACCAGATGACCGCCGCGGCACGGCGGGCCTGGCCGATCGACCGCGCCGTGGCCGAAGGCATCGAACGCACCGTGTGGGTGTTCAAGGCGGTCAACTCGATCTCCTCGCACGCCGCCCGGCAACCTGTGCAGGTGCTCGACGGCGACGGCGAACCCGTCGACGGCCACCCGCTCGCCGAACTGCTGAACACCGGCAAGGTCAACCCTCTGGAGACCGCCCGCCAGTTCCGTAAACGCCTGTCCGCCCAAATCCTGCTGTCACCGTTCGGCGCGTTCGTGGAGGTCACACGGAACCGGCGCGGCGTGCCCGTGCGGCTCGACCTGCTGCCGCCGGGCCGTACCCGGCCCGTGCCGGCGGCGACCGGCGCAAACCTTTTGTCCCACTTCGAGACGATCACCCCGACCGGCACCCGTGTCCCGATCGACCCCGAAAACGTGCTCTGGTTCCGTGACCCGCACCCCACCGACCCGTTCCGCGGGATCACCCCGATGGAAGCCGCCGGCATGTCGGTGGACCTGGACTACCTGTCCAAGCTCTACAACGTGATCTTCCTGCGGAACGACGGCCGCCCGTCCACCGTCGTCGGGGTGGAGGGCAGGCTCTCCCCGGACGAGGCCGAGCGTATCCAGCGCGCCTTCGGGCAGGGTCCGCTCGAGTCCGGCAAGGTGTACGTGGTCAACGGGAAGATCTCGTTGCAGGACCTCGGCGCACGCCCCCGCGACATGTCCTACAGCGAGATGTCCGCCCGCGCCAAAGAGGAAGTGCTCGCCGCGTTCGGCGTGGGCGAGACCGTGCTCGGCAACGCCTCAGGCAGGACGTTCGACAACGCCGACGCAGAGCTGTTCCAGTTCTGGTCGATCACGATGGTCGCCCACATGGACATCATCGCCACCGGGTTCGAGCCCCTGCTCGAGCCTGGGGAGACGCTGTGGCACGACACCAGCGACATCGAGGTGCTGCGCCGCGCCGAGGAGGCCCGCCGCCGCGAGGCCCGCGAGGAGGTCGCCGCCGGCCTGCTCAGCATCGACGAGTACCGGCAGATCGCCGGGCACGAGCCGATCGACAACCCGCACACCCGCGCGCTGTGGATGACCCAGGGCAAGTCGCCGATCCCCACCCGGGAAGAGGACGCAGTGCCGCTCGGTGTGGCGTTGCCGACCGACGACACCGCCGCACCCGGCGAGCCGCCCGCCGAGCCGCCCGCCGAGCAGCCCGAAGGGGAGGGTGTGCCGGGCGTGGTCGAATCCCCCGCGGACGGCACCAGCGACGGCGCCACACCCGAGCCGGACACGTTCGACCCGTCCGACCAGGCCACCCGGGACGCCTTCACCGTGCTCCAGGGCGTCATCGACGAGACGTTCCAGACCAAGGCCATCGACCCGGCCGACCCTGAGGCCCAGGCCGAGGAGGATCTGCGGGAGCAGCTTGCCGCGCTGACCAGGCGGCTTGTGGAGCGCACCGCGGCCCGCCTCAACTCGCCCAAAACCCGCAAGGGCACCAGGCATTTCGAGCCGGAACCCGCCTACGAGGTGGACACCCGCGTCGGTGACGCCCCGCTGGACGCCGAGCGGATCGCCGACGCCGAGCAGTGGCGGCAGGAGGCCGAGGACACCCTCGGCCCGCTCGTCGCCGCGGCCGCGGCCGCCGCGATCCTCGCTCTCGGCATCCCCGGCCTCCCCGGCCTCCCCGGCATGCCGGGGATCCCCGGGGTTTCGCTGCCGCGCACGGCGGGCAGGCTCGCCGCGGCAGCGCTCCGCCCCCGCCGCACCACCACACCCGCCGCGCCGGGGGTGGCGCCCGCCGCGCCGCCCGGCGGGGACGACAACAGCCCGGACGCCGTCGCCGCACGCATCCGGCAGGCCGCGGCCGAGGCCGCGCACCACGCCACCAGGTGGCTCGCCGACCAGTTCGCCCAGGCCGCCGCGAAACTCGGCGAGCTCATCGCGGCCGGCGACCGGGACGGCCGCACCGTCGCCGAGATCACCGCCACCCTGCGCTCCCAAACCCCCACCCTGGAGCGGTGGGCCGAGCATGTCGCGAACCGCATCACCGTTCACACGGTGCACGCCGTGCAGGTCGCCGCGGCCCGGATTCTGGTGGCCGCGGGCGGCATGGCGACCGCGGTGTGGACCACCATGCTCGACGACCGGGTACGGCCCACGCACGCGGCCGCGCACGGGCAGGCCCGCCCCGCCGGGGAGAAATTCCAGGTAGGTAAGGCGAGACTGCGGTGGCCGCGAGACATCGAAGGACCGCCCGAAGAGGTGATCAACTGCCGCTGCCGGCTCAGGTGGATGATCTCCCCGCCCTGGTCGTCTGCGGCGTGACGTTAACCCGAAGGCTTGGCACCCTGCACCCCGCACCATCGGCCATCAACTCGATCCGCGGGGGCAGGGTTGAGCGAGCAGACCGGTACCTGGGAGACCAAGGCATCCGTCCGCGGCGCGGTGCGCACCGCGTCAAGGATCGTCGGCCGCGGCAAATGGGACCCGGACCTTCACCCACGGGACCGCAAGGGCAGGTTCATCGAGACCGGCGCCCGGGTGAAGGTGCCGGGCGGCCGTACCGGCACCGTCGTCCGCAACACGGGGCACGGCTACATGGAGGTCCGGCTGGATGACGGGAAGGTGCACCGCATCCACCGGAACTATCTGGAGGTGCAGCGCCGCCCGGACGGTACCCGCCCGCACGGCCAGGCCGCCGTACGGAACCGGTCCGCCCAGCCCAAGCCCATGCCCGTCGAGGCGCCGTCCCCGGACGCCACCGAGTACCGGCCGAAAGGCCGCGACTCGCGTGTCCCGGTCGGCGAGCTCACCCAGGGACAGCCGGTTCTGATTTTCGGCCGGAACCGCAACGGTGACCGGGTCGCCCGGGTCGGCCTGGTGTCCAGCGTGCGGCAGCGGAACAACGGCGACTACGTGGTGGACCTCGGCGACGTCGGCGAGGTGTACACCGACGAAGACGGGGTGGCGCGGCCGCTCGACTCCGACCGGCTTCGCCGCCTGATCGACGCCACCCGCTCCGGTGATGACGCCGAGGCCCAGCGGATCGCTCAGGAGATCCAGGCCGAGATCCTGGCCGAGGACGACGACGAGTTCGACCGTCTCGACACCCCCGGCACCGGCGCGGCGGGCGGCCGCCAGGCCGGGGACACGCCGCGGCAGCAGGAGCGCCCCCAGACGGCCAGGCCGGGCGACCTGTCCCCCGGTGACCGGGTGGAGTTCCAGGTCCGGGTCAACGAGGGGAACGCGGCCCGGTTCGCCGGTGAGGGCGCGGTCAACCCGCCGCGTCCCGGCCAGACCGTGACCGTCCGCGGCGTGGTCGACCATGTGCAGGACGACATGCTCGGCATGCAGGCGGTGCGTCTGCGTGGCGGCGCCCAGTGGCAGTCGGCCGGCGGCGGCGGACCCCTGGACGAGGGGGCGCTGGATTGGCCGCTGGACACAGACCACGAGGTGACCAAGCTGGGCCGTGCCGAGCCGCGGCGTCGCCGCGGCGGCGGCGGTGACGCGGCGGCGGCCGCCCCGGTGACGCAGGGGGCGTTGTTCTACGACCGGGGTGAGGACGAGTCGGGCACCCCGGACATGTTCACCGCTCTCGAACGGGAGGAACAGGCCCAGGCCCCGGCCGCGCCGTCCGGCCGCGGCGACGAGCGGACCCCCAGCGCATCGGAGGCCCCGGCCGCGCCGTCCCGCGGCGGCGAAGTGACGGTGGATGAGGCGATGGACGCCGTGCGCCGCGCCTACTTCGAGATGAGGCCCCAGCCCCGACCTGCCGGGGACTATGCGCCAGTTTCGCTGGTGGAACTGCGTAACCGGCTGTCCGACATTCCGCGGGAGACGCTGGACCAGGCCCTTGCCCGGCTGAACCTCGAACCCGACATCTTCCTGTGGCCCGAGTCGAATCAGAAGATCCTCACCCGTGAGGACCGTGCCGCGGCGATCCGTCTCGGCAACCAAGACCTGCACTGGATCCAGATGGAGGCGAGCGCCCGCCGGGCGGACACGCCCGCCCCCGGCCGCGGCGACGAGCGGACCCCCAGCGCACCGGAGGCCCCGGCCACGCCGGCTGCGGACACCCCCGACGCTCGCCGCACCTCCCCGGACACGCCCGACACCCAGAGGGTTCCGGATGCCGGGGACGACATGGACCCCCAGCCTGGCATCCTCTCCGACGAGGACACCGCCCGCCTTCGGGAAGCGCTGGACGCCTACCGGGCCGCGCTCGCCGGGGACGACCCTGCCGCGGTGGCCGACACCCGTGACGCGGTCAGGAACCTCACCCTGGACATCTCCCGCCGCGCACCCGCAGGCGACCAGGGGCGGCGCGTACGCGAGGAGACCGACCGGATCAACGAGGCCGCCCGCGGCCGGTTCCTGGAGTGGGACGAGGCGCACTCTGGGGCGCTGAACGCCCACCTATCGCAGCGTGCCGAGCGGGCGGCGGCCGCCGCCGGCCTGTCCGAGGATGCCCGCCGGGCCGCGGAGAACGGCGACATGGACCGCGCCCGGCAGCTCATCGAGCAGGGCCGCCGCGCCTACCCGGATCTGCTGGACTGGGACAGCGTCGAGCGGGATGCCCGCTCCCGGTACGTCGACCTCGACGAGATCGAGTCCACCGACGACGGCAATCCGCCGTCCCCGCCCGGCATGACCGCGGCACGGCGCGCCGAACTGGTCGCGGCGATCGAGCGGGAGGCCGGCGGCTACGAGTTCACCGGCGAGCCGGGCCGGTACGTGGCCGAGATGATGGACGCCAACCGCGAGGAGTGGGACTGGATCAACGCCTACATTCAGGCCCACCCCGAGGTGCTGACGTGGAACCCCGCCGAGCGGGACCGGCGGCGCCGCGCCCGTGAGCTGCGCGAGCAGCGCACCCGGGAGCTGCTCAACCAGGCGTTCGAGCGGTTCCAGGCCGGGGAGATCGACGAGGCCGAGCGGATGGTCGACGAGGCCGAGCGGCGCGCGCCCGGCATCGTGCCCTATGACCAGATCCGCGCCCAGATCGCCGCCCGCCGCGCCGAACTCGGCGCTCCGGAGACGCGAACCCCGGACACCCCGGACGCTCCGGAGACGCGAACCCCGGACACCCCGGACGCTCCGGAGACGCGAACCCCGGACACCCCGGACGCTCCGGAGGCTGGGCGGGATGTGCTGGACCAGGAACGGGCCGAACGTGAACCCGGCCGGGTCGATGAGAACGAGGCCCTCGCCCGCCGCCTGCTCCCCCAGGTCGAACAACTGATCGACAGGGGTGATTTCGACGCCGCCCGGGCGCTCCTCGACGAGGTCGACCGGATGGCGCCCGGACTGGACGAGATCGAGGAGCTGTCCAACCGGATCGTGCAGCGCCGCGAGGAGGCCGAGCGGGAACGCGGCATCATCGCCCGGCTCCCCGACCCTGAGGTGGCGACCAGCCAGCAGATACGCGACGGGTTCGACCTGATCGGCATGTCGAACACCGGTGTTGCCGCCGAGCGTCTGCACAGCGTGCTCGACCAGATGCCGGACTTCCGGCGGGTTGGGCGGCTCGAGCAGGAGCGGATCCGTGACCAGTTCGGCGAGGTGTTCAACCTGCTCCGGCAGGAGATCGAAAGCGTCGACGGCCGGGAGCAGCGGCGGTGGGCGCTGCGGGCGTTGAACCGGCTGGAGGAGCTCGCCGGTATCAAGGGCGTCAACCACGTCGGCCAGTACGAGAGCGACTTCCGGAACTACCTCCGCGAGCGGTCCGACGATGAGCTGATCGAGCAGATCCGCTCGATGATGGAGGGCCACCCCGATTTCCCGATGGTGAAGCTGGAGCTGGCGCGGCGCGGCTACAACGAGGTCGGCGAGCCCGCCGCCGGCTCCCGGCACGGGCTGAACAACCCGGTGGAGGCCACCCCGGACATGAACGGCGCCCGGGTGCGCGCCGTCATCGACGGCGGCGAGATCCTCGAGGGAACGCTCGAGGTGACCCGCGGGGAGTCCGGGCCGGCGTACTACATGCTGCGGGACCGGGACAACCATCCGCGGCTGCTGGGCAATTCCGACGACGACCGGGTGTGGGTGGAGCGGCTGGACACCGCGCAGACCGGTGGCGAGACACCCACCCCGGACACCGCGGACACCGCGGCGGATGCGCCTGGGCCGCGGGCGACCCAGCGGCGGGATCGGGCGGACGGCGACTCCACCGAGCGGAGGGTGGCGGCCGACGAGATCCGGCCGGGTGACCGGATCACCTTCTACCGGCGGGAAGGCGGGGTGCGCGGCGGCCCGACCGCGCGCCGCATGGTCTACCGTGAGTCGATCCGCTGGACCGGCACGGTCCCCGACGACTACCGGCCGGGGCGGCCGGTACGGCTGGTCGACGTTGTCGAGGTGGAGGAGGGGCATCCGCCGCGGGCGGTGCTCGACCCGCCGGCGATCCGCCTCCCCGACAGGGTGGATCGGCTGGGTGATGATGAGGCCCGCCGTTCCGCCGAGGAAGGCCGGCGGATGCGGGAGGAGGCCATACGGAACCGTGAGGAGCTCCGGGCCGCGATGGAGGCGCAGCGGCGGGCGCTCCTGGTGGAAGTCGGCGGCGAGGGGCTCGCACAGGCCGCCGACCGGTTCCAGGCCAACCGTGAGGTGCCGCTACAGGACCCGCGTGATCTGGAAGCCGACTGGTATGCGGTCGATTCGATGCTGGCAGATGCGCTCGCCGGCGACCTCGAGCGTGAACGGCGCTACCAGCTCGAAAACCTCCGCACCGAGTATGCGACCTCGCTGTTTTACGCCGGTGGCGACCACCGCCGGGCGTTGCGGGACGGCGAGGTAGGCCGGAGGGTTGCGGCCGACCTGGCCGGGCCGCGCATGGACGAGGTGCTGGGGTCGGCCAGTGACGCCGACCTGGCGGCCGCGATCCGGTACGCCGAGCGGCAGGCCCGCCGCGCCGAGGCCGACGGCGACCACGACGAGGCCCGCACGTGGCGGGAGGCGGCCGAGCAGGCTCGGCAGACCATCGCCGACCGGTCGTTCCGGCACCTGGCCGAGCAGCCCGAGCCGCAGGCGACACGCGAGCCGGGTTCGGTGCGCGAGCCGGACCAGGTGTCCACCCCGGTCGCGTCTCCGGAGCAGCGGGAGGCCGCCCTGTCCGCGGTCGAGGGTGCCGCGGGCCTGGCCGCGCACGGCCCGGAGCGGTTGCCCGACCCTGAGCCGGGCGTCGACAACGACCCGGTGATCTCCCAGCTTCCGGACACCTACGACATCGCCGAGCATCTGCTTCCCAGGGCGATCGCCAAGCTGGAGGCGGCCAACCGGCGTGCCGAGCGGCTGGGCATCCCCGAACGGTTCACCTGGGAGATCACCCGGTACGAGGCCGAGTGGGAAGAGGACGACGACGAGAGCGGGGTGCGCCGCCACTTCACCCAGCCGCGTGTCCGGCTGCGGCTGAACCGGCCGGTGGTGCGCCGCAACGGGTGGACGTTCGTCGGCACGTTGACGTGGAGCAATGACGCCGGCCTTGTGACCCGTCTGGTGCCGGGCGAGTCGCTCAAGCGGCGCCCGGACCGGCGGTGGTGTGACCACTGCCAGACCGAGCGGGACCGCCGCGATACGTTCATCGTGCGGCACGAGGACGGCACCGAGCTTCAGGTCGGGAGCGACTGCCTCGAGGCGTTCACGGGTGTCAGCCCGTCCGGGCTGTGGATGCTCGGGTTCTCCCCGAACCTGACCGACGACAACCTTCTGTCGGCGGGTGAGGACGCGCTCGGGGACAGCACCCGGCAGACCGTGCGTGCCGCGGACGTGCTCGCCGTGGCCACCGCGGTCGTCAACCGGCACGGGTGGGTGTCGCGGGCCGCGGCCGAGGAGCGGGGCGGCCGCTCCACCGCCGAGCTCATCCGCCAGGCCCTGTTCCCGGGCGGGCACGGCGAGCCGGAAGAGGTCAAAAAGTGGCGGAGCGAGATCCACGAGCTTGCCGCGCGGATGCGTGACGACGTCGCCGAGATCCAGGCGTTCGCGGCGAACTACCCGGGGGACGACGAGTTCTCCACCAACCTGCGCACCCTGGCGCAGTCGGAGTGGATCGACCGGCGGAACATCGGTGTGCTCGCCTACGCGGTCGCGGCCAAGATGCGGCACGACGAGGAAGTTGCGCGGGCGGCGGCCGTCCCCGGTGAGAGCCCGTACGTGGGCCGGCCGGGTGAGCGGATCAGGGACGTCGAGGCGCGGATCGTCGGCAAGCAGTACATCAGCGGCCGCGAGTGGGGCAGTAGCGAGCTGGTCACGCTGGTGACCCCCAAGGGGCAGGTCATCAAGTGGTTCAAGTCCGGTGGCCTGGGCAGCGAGTTCCGGATCGGTGACACGGTGCTGCTGTCCGGCACGGTGGACAAGCACAGCGAGTTCCGGGGTGTGCCGGAGACGATGGTCAAGCGGGCCAAGCTCACCCGGGTTTCGCGGGTGGGCCGGCCGGGTGACCTTGACCGGCCTGAGCCGACCCCGCCGGGGTGGCTGGCTGTCGGTGACCGGCTGGAGCACCGCAGCGGCCGGTTCGGCACGATCGAGGACATCAACCGGCGGCACGGCGCGGACGCCGACCGGGTGATCTACGACATCACGCTTCGGGACGACGACACCGGTGAGCTCGTCACGATCTCGGTCTCCAGCCAGGATTCGGCGTACCGGGTGGCGCAGGCCCCGCACACCCCGCTCGAGCACGCCGAGGAGGTCGGCTCCGGCCTGATCGGCGAGGGTGACCGGCTGTGGGTGAACGTGGACGGCAAGGGCCGCGCCGAGGTCACCGTGCAGCGGTTCCTAAAGGACAAGGAGCTCGAGCTCGGCACCACCCCGGACGATGAGTCCGTGCGGCCTGGTCTGCGGCGCCGCTACCGCGACGACATCTATGACGACAACGGTGACCCGATCCTGCCGCGGCGCCTGACTCAGTACCGGGTGGCCGAGGTCAAGGACGACCAGGGCCGCACCTACCTGGTCGGCCTGCCCGGCCACGAGCGGGTGGTGCGGGTGCTGCCGCCCCCGCCGCCGCCGAAGCGGACCACCCCGCGCGACGTGGAGGAGGCGGCGCGCGAGCGGGCCGAGAGGCGTGTCCGGGACTTCGCGCCCGCACCCCTGAAGTCCGGGTACATGGGTGATTTCTACGCCTCCAGCTTCGCGGTGGGCGACACGATCCGCCACAAGGTGCAGCGGGACGACGGCAGCGTGCACGCCGAGACCGTCACCGGCACGATCGTCGAGATCCGCGGCAACGAGATGACGTTGCGGGACGCGGACGGTCGGCTGCACAGGGCTTGGGTGCACACCGTCAAGGGCGACGACGTGATCAGCCTGACCGATCGGCCGCCGGTTGAGGAGGTCACCCCGGGCAAGGTCCGCGACGGTGACCGGCTGTGGGTGAACATCGGCGGCGGCATGGTCAAGGCCACCGTCACCGGCAAGCGCCGCCCCGAACGAAACGAGAGGCTCCGCGACCAGCAGCTTAATGAGGTGTCGGCAGCGCCGAGCGACACCGTGATCCAGGTCCGCACCGACGACGGGGAGACCGGCGAGTTTCTGGTGCAGCGCGGGATTCCGGTCTACCGGGTGATCGACCCCGACCGGATCGCCGCCGCGTGGAACGCCCAGCCGGTTGATCTGGACATGCTTGCCGCGCGGGCGGAGGCGTTGGAGGCGTTCCGCCGCGAGCGCGGCCTTACCCCGGAGGCGTTGGAGCGGGTGGAGCAGGCGGCGTTGGATGAGGCGCTGCGGCGGGTGGAGCAGTACGGCGACATCGCGCGGGTGACCGTGTCGTCCGAGCCGCTCGGGTTCCAGATCGTGCCGCACCGCAAACCGTCTCGGGTGCCGCGCGGTCTGGACACGAAGATCCCGCTGCTGCGGCCGGACGGCCGCACCTGGGACGGGGAGGAACTCCCCTCCTCCACCCCCGCGGCCGCGGCCCCGGACGCGCCGGGCACGCCGGACGTCCCGCGCGCCCCGGAGGTGCCGGGCACGCCGGAGGCGGCGGGCACGCTGGAGGCCCCGCGCGCCCCAGAGGTGCCGGGCACGCCGGAGGCCCCGGCCACGCCGGAGGC